>Ga0070690_100000077_pt1 | contig 47852 bp, 48 predicted proteins | sample KBSS33HmetaG_FD_64671 | JGI IMG/M metagenome (GOLD analysis project Ga0070690, IMG submission 64671) | Switchgrass rhizosphere microbial communities from Kellogg Biological Station, Michigan, USA - KBS S3-3H metaG | ecosystem: Host-associated > Plants > Roots > Rhizosphere ... | reverse complement strand
GTCACGGCCAACACGTTCGAGACGCTGGGCGCGAGGCCGCAGCTCGGGCGCGGATTCACGGAGGCCGAGGACCGCCCGGGCGGTCCGCCGGTGATCGTCCTCGGCTACGGCGTCTGGCAGAACCGCTTCGGCGGCGATCCGGAAGTGGTCGATCAGGTCGTCGAGCTCGACGGCGTTGCGCGCCGCGTCGTCGGCGTGATGCCGCGCGGGTTCGCGCTGCCGACCGATTTCACGGAGGACGCGGCGGAGCCGACGCAGGTGTACGTCCCCGATCAGGTCGACTTCTCCCAGGGCGACCACGGCAACCACGGCTACTACGCCGCCGCCACGCTGGCGCCCGGCGCGACCGCGGCCCGCGCCACGGCGGAGCTGAAGGCCCTGACCGCGGCCTCGACGCGCGCGGGTCTGTATCCGGAGGCGATGCGGTTCGACGCGTTCGCCGTGCCGGTCGAAGAGGAGATCCGCGGCGGCGCGCGCCGGGCGCTCGTCCTGGTCTTCGGCGCCGTCGGGTTCCTGCTGCTGATGGCGTGCGCCAACGTCGCCAACCTTCTGCTCGCGCGTGCCGAGGGACGCCAGCGCGAGATCGCCGTGCGCGCCGCGATCGGCGCGGGCAAGGGGCGGCTGATCCGCCAGCTCCTGACGGAGAGCCTCGTCCTCGCGGTGGCGGGCGGGACGCTCGGCCTGCTGCTCGCGTGGGCGGGCGTGAAGATCATCGCGGCGAAGGGCGCGGCCGGGCTTCCGGCGCTCGCCCCGATCGGAATCCACCCGCGGATGCTGCTCTTCGCCGCGGCGCTGAGCCTCCTGACGACCCTCCTCTTCGGCTTCGCGCCGGCCCTGCAGACCCTGCGGCTGAACCTCACGGAGTCGCTGCGCGACGGATCCGCGAACGCCTCGGCGGGCCTCCGCCGGCAGAGCCTGCGCGCCGCCCTCGCGGGGGTCCAGATGGCGCTCGCCGTGCTGCTCCTCCTCGGCGCCGGGCTCATGCTGCGGACCCTCGACGCGCTGCTGCACGTCGACCTCGGCTTCCAGCCGGAGCACGTCCTGACGCTCCAGCTGCGCCCGCCCGAGGCGAGCTACAAGACCCCGGAGTCCGTGGTCGCGTTCTACCGCGCGCTGCTCGATCGCGTGCGCGGCCTCCCCGGCGTGCATGCCGCGGGCCTCGTGCGCTCGCTCCCGCTGGCCGCTTCCATCGGCGACTGGGGCCTCGACATCGAGGGCTACGTCGAGAGCCCCGGGAATCACGCCAAGGGCGACTGGCAGGTCGTCTCCGACGGCGCCTTCGAGGCGCTCGGCGAGCGGCTCGTGCGAGGCCGGACGCTCGCCGCCGGCGACACGGCGGAGGCCCTTCCGGTCGCCGTCGTCAACGAGACGCTCGCCCGGACGTACTGGCCGGGTCAGGACCCCATCGGCAAGCGGATGCGCATGGGCTCCGCCACGACCCGGCCGTGGATGACGGTCGTCGGCCTCGTGAGGGACGAGCGCCACAACGGCGTGACCGCCGCGATCAAGGAGAAGTTCTTCGTGCCGTACGCGCAGTTCCCGCGGGCGCGGGAGGGAGACGCCGCACGGGGCATGACGCTCGTGCTTCGCATCGCGGGCGAGCCGATGCGGCTCGTCAACCCGATCCGCGCCGAGGTGCGCGCCCTCGACCCGCGCCTCCCGGTCGCCAACGTGCGGCTGATGACCGACGTCGTCGACGCGTCGATGGCGACGCCGCGGCTGACGGGCACGCTGCTCACGATCTTCGCGGGCCTCGCGCTCGTCCTCGCCGCGGTCGGCGTCGCCGGGGTGCTCGCGTACCTCGTCAGCCGGCGGCGCCGCGAGATCGGGATCCGCATGGCGCTCGGCGCCTCGCGCGCCAACGTCCTCGGGCTCATCGTCCGCCGGGGCGTGCTCTACGCCGGCGCCGGCATCGCCGCCGGGATCGCCGCGGCGCTCTTCCTGACGCGGCTGATGGAGGGCCTGCTGTTCGGCGTCGCGCCGCGCGATCCCCTGACGTTCGTGGCGGTCAGCGCGATCCTGCTCGTGATCGCGGTCGTGGCGAGCCTGATCCCCGCACTGCGAGCCGCGCGCGTCGATCCGCTGGAGGCCCTGAGGGCGGAGTAGGGACGAGTTATTAGTCGTTAGCTATTAGTCGTTAGCCATCTTGGTCTGAGCCTCTTCGGAGGTTCGAGCGTCAAGACCCGACGGCTAGGGACTAATGACTGACGACTAACAACTAGATCTACCGGTTTTCCTGCTCCAGATCTGCGAGCAGCTTCTTCGGCGCCACGGCTCGGTAGCTCTCCTCGATCCACGCCTTCAGGATCCCGATCGGCGGCGCGTCCTTCGCGGCGAAGCTGGCCGAGACCCAGCCGGCCTTCCCGAGCCCGTAGCCGGTTGGCTTCGTGAAGGGGAGCTCGAGGGCCTCCTCGCACGAGACTGGCAGCTTGACGCTCAGTCCCATCTCGCCGGCCGGACCGTTCGCCGGCTCGCAGCCCAGGAACACGAAGACCTTGCCGTTGACCTTGGCGACGCGCTCGCCCCACGGGAAGTCTTCGGTCGCGCCGGGGAACGTCATCGCGTAGTCGCGCAGCTCGCGGGAGAGCGACCGAAGGCTCCGGCGCGTCGGCGCCGGACGCGGGTCTCGCCTCGCCCGCGCGCCCTCTTTCCCCGTGACCATCTCCAGGAGTCTATGCGACGCGGGGCATGAGGACGCCCCATATAATCCCGGACCCGTGACGCGCCGGCGAGAGCTCTTGCGGGGAGTCGGGGCCGCATTCTTCCTGTTCGCCGCCGTCGCCCCGGCGCTCTCCGCGCAGACGTTCGATCCCCGGCTCTGGTCGGCGCTGCAGTGGCGGATGATCGGCCCGTTCCGCGGCGGGCGCGTTCTGAGCGCCTCCGGCGTTCCCGGAGAGCCCGACCGCTTCTACTTCGGCGCGGTCGGCGGGGGAGTCTGGCGGACCGACAACGCCGGACGCACGTGGCGGCCGATCTTCGACGGCCAGCCCGTCGCGTCGATCGGCGCGATCGCGGTGGCGCCGTCGAACCCCAGCATCCTCTACGTCGGGTCGGGCGAGGCGGACATGCGCTCCGACATCTCGTACGGCAACGGCATGTACAAGTCGACCGACGGCGGCGAGACGTGGCGCCGCATCGGCCTCGAGGACACGCGCCAGATCGGCAAGGTCGTCGTCGACCCGAAGGATCCGAATCGCGTCTTCGTCGCGGCGCTCGGCCACGCGTACGGCCCCAACGCGCAGCGGGGGGTGTTCCGCTCGACCGACGGCGGCGCGACCTGGTCGCGCGTGCTCTTCCGCGACGAGAACACCGGCGCGATCGACCTCGCGCTCGACCCGCGCGACTCGCGGACGCTGCTCGCCGCGCTCTGGCAGACGCGCCGCCCGCCATGGAACGTGTATCCGCCGTCGAACGGTCCGGGCAGCGGGCTCTACCGCTCGACCGACGGCGGCGACACCTGGACGCCCGTGACGGGGACGGGGCTGCCGGCCGAGAAGCTCGGCCGCATCCGCCTCGCGTTCGCCCCGAGCCGGCCGGGTCGCGTCTATGCGCTCGTCGACGCGAAGCCGGGAGGCCTCTTCCTCTCCGAGGACGGCGGCCTCACGTGGAAGCGCGTGAGCGGCGACCGCCGCATCTGGGAGCGCGGCTGGTACTTCGCGGGCGTGACGGTGGACCCGAAGGACGCCGACGTCGTCTACGCCTGCGACACGGCGATGTACCGGTCGACCGATGGAGGGAAGACCTTCCTTCCGTTCAAGGGCGCCCCGGGGGGCGACGACTACCACCAGCTCTGGATCGATCCCGCCGACTCGCGCCGCATGATCCTCGCGAGCGATCAGGGCGCGGTGGTCACCGTCGACGGCGGGCTCACGTGGAGCTCCTGGTACAACCAGCCGACGGCTCAGTTCTACCACGTCGCGACGGACGCGCGGTTTCCGTACTGGATCTACGGCGCCCAGCAGGACACGGGCGCCGCGGCGACGCCCGTGCGCTCCGACGCCCCCGCGCTGACGCAGCGCGACTGGCGGCCCATCGCCGCCGGCGGCGAGAACGGCTACATCGCGCCGGACCCGGCGCATGCCGAGATCCTGTTCGGCGGCGGCGTGGGACGCTTCGACGCGACGACGCTCCAGGAGCTCGACATCGATCCGACTCTGGCGCACCCGGGGGACTACCGGGGCGAGTGGACGCTCCCGCTGTCGTTCTCGCCCCGGAATCCGAACGCGCTGTACTTCGCCAACCAATTCGTCTTCCGGACGACCGACGGCGGCCGGCACTGGGACCGCATCTCGCCGGACCTGACGCGCGAGGCGCCGGCGGTGCCGGCGACGCTCGATCCCGCGACCGCCGAGGATTCCGCCGAGCGCGGACCGCGCCGCGGCGTCGTGTACGCGATCGCGCCCTCGTTTCAGCACGACGGGATGGTCTGGTGCGGCACCGACGACGGCCTCCTCTGGCTGACGCGCGACGACGGCGGGCACTGGGAGAACGTCACTCCTCCCGCGCTGACGCCGTGGTCCAAGGTCGGCGTGATCGAGCCCTCGCACTTCAATGCCGAGACGGCCTATGCCGCGATCGACCGCCACCGGCTGGACGACGTCGACCCGCACATCCTGCGGACCCGCGACGGCGGAAGGAGCTGGTCCGCGATCGCCGCGGGAATCCCCTCGGGGAGCTACGTCAACGTGGTCCGCGAGGATCCGGAGCGCCGCGGCCTCCTGTACGCGGGCACGGAGACCGGCGTCTTCGTCTCGTTCGACGACGGCGATCACTGGCAGAGTCTCCAGGCGAACCTGCCGAACTGCTCGGTCCGCGACATCTCCGTGCGGCAGGGCGACGTGGTCCTCGCCACGCACGGCCGCTCGTTCTGGGTGCTCGACGATGCGGGCCCGCTGCGTCAGCTCGACGCGAGGGTCGCGGCCGCGGATCTCTGGCTCTTCGCGCCGCGGACCGCGGTCCGCCTGAACCCGGCGCCGTTCCAGGGCACGCCCGATCCGAAGGACGAGCCCCGCGCGGAGAATCCGCCGAGGGGCGCGGTCCTCGACTACGTGCTGAGGACGGCGTCGGCGGCGCCGGTCTCGATCGAGATCGTCGACGCGAAGGGCGAGCGCGTCCGCACGTTCTCGAGCGCCGACCCCGAGGAGGCTCCCGACCTGCAGAGGATCCAGACGACGGCGGATTGGTCTCCGCCGCGCAGGCCTCCGTCCGCGGCGGCGGGCGCGCACCGCTTCGTGTGGGACCTGCGGTACGAGACGCCGAAGGTCCTCGTGTCGCGGCGCCGTCGCGAGGCCGGCGGGCTATGGGCCGCGCCGGGAACGTACACGGTCCGGCTCACGGCCGGCGGCCGCACGGTGCAGCAGCCCCTCGTCGTCGCGCGCGATCCTCGCATCGCCGCCTCCGACGCGGACCTCGCGCGCCAGCTCGAGCTCGCGCGCCGGATCCAGGAGGAGCGCGTCCGCGTCGCCGAGGCTCTCCGCGAGGCCGAGGGGATCCGGAAGCGGCTGGCGAGCCTGTCTCCCGCGCCGGGCGCGGCGCGGGAGGCCGTCGCGGCGTTCTCGCGTGCGCTGGAGGAGGCCGCCGGTCCGCCCGCCGACGCGGAGGAGACCTTCGAGGAGCACGAGGCCGCGCCGACGAACCTCCGGCGCATCGCGGCCGGACTCGGGCGCTACGAGCGGACGGTCGAGAGCGCCGATGCGGCGCCGACGCCGGACGCCGAGTCCGCGCTCGCGCACCGCCGCGAGGAGGCCGCGGCCGGACTCGCGCACTGGCGCGCATTCCTCGACAGGGACCTCGCCGCCGTCAACGCGGCGCTGCGGGCGGCGGGCCTGCCGGTTCTCGGGACGAACGGAGTCTCCGGAACGGAAGAATAAAAGGAGGGCGGGACCGGAGCGGGTCCCGCCCGATACGAAGAGCAAAGAGCAAAGAGCGAACGGCCTCGGCTCAGCGTCCCGGGGCGGGTTTCGCCTGCGCCGTGGCCTCCGGCATCGAGCACTGATACGCGGTTCCGCTGCGCGCGCCGTCGGCGGTGATCAGGAGCGTGTTGCCGCCCCTGTTCCGAACCGCCTCGGTGAGGTCCCGCTGGATGTCGTAGTCCGGCGTGAGGTCGTTCGCGTGGACCTCGCCCACCGCCTGACAGGACGCGACCGTGGCCGCGCTCTTCGTCACGGCGACGGCCTGGAATCCGTTCTGCGCGCACGCGGCCGTCAGCACGAGAGAAGCTGTGGCCAAAAGTCCCATCGTCATCGATCGTTTCACTTTGTCCCCCTTTGAGTTGCGGTTGCGTTTCCTTTCCCATCCACAAAGACGAACGCGACGCGCGAAGGTTTCGTCGCATGCGCGCTCGACATCCCCTCGTGCCCGTTGGCACGAAGGGTGCAGCCCCCGTTCCGGTGGACGGGTTCACCGTCGCGTGAACGCTGCGCGCGAGCGGACCCGACGCGCGCGACGCTTCGGGCTTCGACGCGACGCGACGCGGCGACGGCGCGAAGATGCCGCGCGCGCAAGGAACGCCGCGCATGATTCGCGTGAGCGGGCCGTCGGCCGAGTTTTCGTTTTCTCGCGGCGAACGAAAGAGCATTCGGTCGCGCATTCCGACGGTCGCGCCGCCGACGTTGGTCCCGTTCTTGCTGCACAGGTTCGTGTGCACGCCCGCTCGGGCGGCAGGCAGGCTCGCGTGATGAGGAAAGCGAACGGGATTTTCGCGGGAGTCGCGTGATGTTTCGTGAAGGCGAAAAAAAAGATTCCCTCTCCTTTGCGGCGTGTTATAAGGAGATGAAAATCCTGTCGAGGTGGTTCGAGAGAATGTGTTGTTTCACCAATTCTTCCGAGAACGAGCGGGCGCGATGAAGCGCCCGCTTCTCGTTTCAGCGGCCGACGAGGCGCAGACGTTCGAACGGAGGTCGTCGATGCAGCCGACGCGCTGGATCCGAGAAACGGAAGTCCGAAAGGGGAGGACCCTCGCTCGGATCGCCGGTCTGATCTTCTATCTTTTTTCGGCTCAGGCGCTTCTGACCGCCGGCGTCGGCCTTCAGGTCTACTTCGGCGGCGGCTCGGCCCCGGACCTTCTCCTTCCCGCCGCCTCGGTGGCGCTCGCCGTGTGCTACGGCTTCGTCGGGTATTACCTGCGGCGCTACCGCGTGTGGGCCCGCAACTTCGCGTTCGCGTTCTCGGCCGCGCTCGTGTTCGCCTTCCCCTACGGCACCGCGCTGGGAGCCTTCGTCGTCCTCTGCCTCGCGCGCGCGAATCGCTCCGCGACGTTCGGAGCGCGTCCCGTGGCCGCGGAGGCCGACCTGCCCGCCTTTCCCACGCGGCCGGCGGCGTTCGTCCCGGTGCCGCTCCTCGCCGCCGAGGAGGCTCCTCTTCCGAGCCTCGAGCTCGAGTACGCCTCCGAGCACGCCGGCTGAGGCCGCCTCGGAGAGATCCCGGCGGATCCTTCCGAGCACGGTTTCGATCCCGGGCGGCTGGCTCCCGTCCCTCGATCCGCGGACGACTCCCCGATGGATCGACCCGTTCCTCCTGGGGCGCACGCCCGTCACGAATCTCGAGTTCGGCGTCTGCATCGCGGCGGGGGCGGTCGCGCCGCCGCCGTGGTGGGACGATCCGCGGTTCGCGGGCGATCGCAAACCCGTCGTCGGGGTGAGCTGGGACGACGCCGTCGCGTTCTGCGACTGGCTCAACGGCGGGAAGGCCGTGGACGCGGAGCCGGCCGGCCTCTGGCGGTTGCCGAGCGACGCCGAGTGGGAGTTCGCGATGCGAGGCGGGCTGTCCGCAGCCGCGGCGCTGGAGCCGCGCACGCCCTGGGGCGACGCCGTGCCCGTGGCCGAGATCCCCGAGGGGCCGCTCGAGGGACCCTGGGAGACGGGCCGGGGCACGCCCAACGGATACGGGTTGCTGGATCCGGGGACCATGGTCCACGAGTGGTGCCTGAACTGGAGCGGCGATGCGCCCGCGGGCGGGGGGCCGCGGCGGCGGGCCAGCAAGGGCGGATCGTGGCGACACGCGATCCGCTGGTCCACGCCTTCCGCGTCGAGCAGCCTTCCGCCCGGGTACCGCTACTCGGACTATGGCTTCCGCGTGCTCTTCAGCCCGACGGGTTCCGCTTTCGGCGCGAGGTTCCCGTAATTCCGCGACCCGTCGTACAGTAGAGCGCGATCCGGCGGCGCCGGAGAAGGAGGAGCCGGCGTGCTCAACCATGCCCTCACGACCACCGCCCTGGACCTGCCCGGCCACCGGATCCTGCGCAACCTCGGCATCGTCCGCGGAATCGTGGTGCGCTCGCGCAGCATCGTCGGGACCGTCGGCGCGGGCATCCAGAGCCTGTTCGGCGGCAACATCACTCTCTGGTCGGAGATGTGCGAGCACGCGCGGCAGGAGGCCTTCGAGCTCATGACGCGCCACGCCGAGCAGATGGGCGCGAACGCCATCATCGGATTCCGCTACGACGCGACCGAGGTCTCGGCCGGGGTCACCGAGGTGCTGGCCTACGGCACGGCGGTCGTCGTCGAGCTGGACCGCTGAGCACCGAGAGGACGATGAACGAAGACGCGCCGACCCAGGGCCTCGGTATCGTAATGCTGGGAGTGCGCGAGCTTCCGCGCGCGATCGCGTTCTATCGCGACACGCTGGGGCTTCCCCTCTCCTTCGCGTCGGACGAGTTCGCCTTCCTGCGCGCCGGCGCGGTCACGCTGGGGCTGCGCGAGGCGGCGGACCTGCTCGAGCCGCGCGAGGACGGCCGCACCGAGCTCGTCTTCACGGTCGAGGACGTGGACCGCGCGTATGCGCTGCTGCGGGAGCGCGGCGTCTCCTTCCGGATCGCGCCCCGCGTCGTCACGGGCGATCAGCTCGCGGCCGACTTCCGCGACCCGGACGGACACGTGCTCTCGATCTTCGGACGCCGCAAGGCCTCCGCGCCGAAGAGCACCGGGAAGGAGAGTGAGCGATGAAGAGCCTCCTCATCTGGATCCTCCTCGGCGCGCTCCTCGGAATCGTCGCGGCGTCCTTCGTCGTGCCGCCGATGCTCTCCTGGTACAACGAGGCGGGCTATCTCGCGAAGGAAGGCCAGCCGGCGGCGATGGTCAACCTCCCGGAGGTCGTGAAGTACTCGACGACCCGGCTCATCCGCGGGCAATTCATCGGAGGGGCGATCGGCGCCGTGATCTTCCTGGTGCTGGGCCTCGCGTTCGGCGGCCGCGGAAAGAAGAGACCCCGGAGCGCCGAGCCGGCGCCGACGGTGCACTGACCACCGACCACCGACCACCGACTACCGACTCCAGTGGTCGTACGCCGCGCGTGCGATCCGTGCGATCGCCTTCTCGCGCCGGGCGAGCGGCCGGTCAGACCCGCGCACGAGCACCGCGATCGCGAGGTGTCCGCGGTTGCCCGGCAGGGTCACGATTCCGACGTCGTTGGTGCAGACGCTCCGGGTCCCGACCTCGCCGCCCGTGCCGGTGCGATGGGCGACCGGAGTGTCCTTCGGAAGGTCGCCCTTCAGGCGCCGCGGTCCCGTCCGGGTCTTCTCGAGAAGAGCGAGGAGCCGCGTGCGGCTCTCCGGCGAGAGCCGGCGCCCCTCGCGGGCGTCGCGCAGCAGCAGGACGAGCGCGTCGGCGGTGGCCGTGTCGCGGGGATCCGCCAGGAACCGGTCGAACGCCTCGCGGCGCCGCTCTTCCGGAACGGCGTCGAACGCGGCCTCGAGCGTCTTCAGTGACCAGCTCGCGCGCGGTGGAGGCGCCGCGCCGTACGTGTCGAAGGCGAGCTCGGCCTCGGAGCGATCGACGCGGATGCCGCCGAGCCCCGCCTCGTCGAGCTGCGCGGTGATCGCCTCCGGTCCTCCCGCGAGCGGGAGCAGGAGATCGGCGGCCGTGTTGTCGCCGTCGACGAGCATCGCCTCGAGCAGCTCGCCGATCGAGAGCGCGATCCCGGCATTGGGCGCCTTCTCCGCGATCGGGCTCCGTCCCGTGCGCAGATCGGCGGGAGACACCGCGATGCGCTGGTCCAGCCTGACCACGCCGCGATCCACCCGTCGCAGGAGCTCGTAGGCGACGGGGAGCTTGAAGACGCTGGCCATGGGCAGCGCCGCGGAGCCCCGGACCGACGCGCCGCGGCCGGACTCGAGATGCAGGATCGAGACGCCGACCGTGCCGCCGGCGTCCTGCGCGAGGGCCGCGATCGTCTTCTCGAGGGCCTCGCGCGATTCGGCCGGATTCGCCAGGAGGGCCAGGAGGAGCAGGCCGGGCATCGCCCGAGTATAGGGGGAGGCAAAAAAAAGCGGCCGGCGGCTCGGAGGCCGCCGGCCCGAGAGGATCGCGAGGGTTCCGCGATGCGTGGAGGAATCAGTCGTCGCTGCCGTCGTCGCTCTGGTTATGGCCGCCGTGCCCGCCGGTGGCGGTGGGGGTCGTCGGGCTCCCGGATCCCGAGTGGTTGCCGGAGTCGCCGCTCCCGGAGTTCTGGCCGTCCGGTCCCGTCTGCTGCCCGTTGTCGTCGCCGGGCCCGTCGTGCCCATGATCGTCGCCGGGGTCGTCTCCGTTCGGATCCTCCTTCTGGATGCGCGAGGCCCGAAGCGTTCCGTCCGCGAGCGTGACCGCGTGCACCTCGACGGTGTCGCCCACGGCGGGGGCGCCGTCGATCTCCGTCGAGGCGTCGACCGCGAGGACGTGGCCCGAGATCGTCCACGAGGAATCGCCGATCGCCTCGACGATGCCGGTGAACTCGACGCCCTCGTCCGGGTTCGGATCGTTCTCCTTCTCGATGCGGTCGGCCACGGCGTTGCCGTCCGCGTCCAGATGGAACTTGACCTCGACGAAGTCCCCGACCTGCGGGTCGCCCTCGAAGACCGTGTCCTCGGTGATCGCGAAGACCCGGCCGTCGATCGTCCAGGCCGCGTCCGTGATCGCGTTCACCGTGCCCTTGAGCTCCTGGTCCTCGTTCGGCTCGCCGGCCGCGTTCTGGAACCGGACGGCGCCCGCGCGCAGCACGCCGGCGAGGGCCGGCATGAGGTCCACGCGGACGACGAGTCCCACCTGGAGCGAGCGGGCCGAGCGCCCGATGGCGGCGCCGGCGCGGCCCGAGAAGGCGGTGTGGTCGTCGAGCTCGACCTCGACGCCGTGAACCTCGAGCCGCCGGCGGTCGGAGGAGATGCCGGTGATCTCGCCCGTCAGCGACATCGGGCTCTTCGCCTCCACCCTCAGCGAATCCGCGCGGAATCGTCCGTCGGCCTCGCGCGGCCCGACGCGAAGCATCACCGAGCTGCCGGGCGCCAGGTTCGCCGCCGGAACCGGCTTCCCGGAGAGCGACTCGATCGCGCTTCCCGCGACTCGGAAGTGGTCCCCGACGCCGACGAGCGAGAGATCGTCGCCCGATACCGCGGCGACGGTTCCCGCCCACTGGGCCGACGGAGCGAGCTGTGCCGCCGCGCCGGCCGCGGCGAGGGAAAGAATCATCAGAGCGAGGATGGGTGTCCGTCTTCCTGTCATCTCGACCTCCCGCCGATCGTGGTGAGGTGTCGACCGGCGGGATGAGGTTAGGATTCGGAGCGCGCGGCGGGCGCGGATTTCATGCGGCCCTCATCGAACCTTGAGCTGTTCCTAAACGGGAGCAAATGACGCAACCCGGCTCCGCTTACCGCATCGATGGTCCGAGCGACGCGGCGCACACGCTCGTGCTCGCGCACGGCGCGGGCGGGCCGATGGACTCGCCGTTCATGAATCGCGTCGCGTCGGGAGTCGCCGCGCTCGGGGCGCGCGTCGTGCGGTTCGAGTTCCCGTACATGGCGAGACGGCGCGCGTCCGGCGGCCGCGGTGCGCCCGACCGCCCCTCCGTGCTCGAAGCGCGCTGGAAGGAGGTCGTCGCGGAGCTCGGCGGCGGCCCGCGTCTCTTCGTCGGCGGCAAGTCGATGGGCGGACGGATCGCGAGCATGGTCGCCGACGAGGTCTCGGCGCGCGGCCTCGTCTGCCTGGGCTATCCGTTCCATCCGCCGGGAGCGCCGGCGAAGCTTCGCACGGCGCACCTCGAGGGGCTCGAGACCCCGACCCTGATCCTGCAGGGCACGCGGGACGCCTTCGGGAGCCGCGAGGAGATCGCGGCGTATCGGCTGTCGCCCGCGATCAGGGTGCATTACCTCGAGGGCGGCGATCACTCCTTCAAACCGCCGGCGCGCTCCGGACGCACCGAGGCGCAGAACGTGGCCGAGGCCATCGCGGCGATCGGAGACTTTCTCCGCGCGCACTGACGGCTCGCCGCAACCCCGTGCGCTCCGGGCGTGTTTCGGCGTGGAGGGGATGAGGGAAGCCATGATCGTGCCGTTCTGCGCCGAGGCCCCGGAGGCCGTTCTCGCCGATCTCCGGGAGCGGCTGGCGCGCACCCGGTGGCCGGACGAGCCCGAGGGGGACGGCGGCGATCCGTGGAGCCTGGGGCCTCCGGCGGGACCGCTGCGCGCGCTCGTCGAGCGCTGGCGCGAGGGCTTCGACTGGAGGAGCGTCGAGGCGCGGATCAACGCGGTCCCCGGTTTCCGAGCCGAGATCGGCGGCGCGAGAATCCACTTCCAGCACCTCCGCGGCCGCGGCCCGCGTCCGTTTCCGCTGATCGTGATCCACGGGTGGCCCGGCTCGTTCCTGGAGATGGAGAGGATCGTCCCGCTGCTGGCGGACCCCGGCGCCCACGGAGCGGACGCGGGCGACGCCTTCGATCTCGTGGTCCCCTCGCTTCCGGGCTACGGCTACTCGGATCCTCCGCGCCGGAGGGGCATGAATCCGGTCGGGATCGCGCGGCTCTTTCTCGACCTGATGGCGGAGCTCGGCTACGCGCGCTTCGGGGCGCAGGGCGGCGACTGGGGCGCGACGATCGCGACCCGCATGGCCCTGCTGGACCCGAGCCGCGTCGCGGGCATCCATCTCAACTACCTCCCCGGATCGTACGCGCCGCCGCTCGACGCGGACACGCGGCCGCTCTCCGCCGCCGAGCGGAAGTTCCTGAGCGACCGCGACCGCTGGCGTGAGGAGGAGGGTGCCTACGGGCACCTCCAGTCGACGCGGCCGCAGACGCTCGGCTACGCGCTCGCGGACTCTCCGGTCGGGCTCCTCGCCTGGATCGTGGAGAAGCTGCGCGCGTGGAGCGACTGCGGCGGCGACCTCTTCGCGCGGTTCGCGCCGGACGAGGTCCTCGCGCACGCGACCCTGTATTGGGTGACGGGCACGATGCCGTCCGCGATGCGGCTCTACGCCGAGGCCCGCGAGGTCCCGCTGCGATTCGGGCGGGGCGAACGCGTGCCGGTCCCGTGCGGCGTGGCGCGCTTCGCGAAGGAGGAGCCCATGCCGCCCCGGGAATGGGCCGAGCGCGCGTACGACGTGGTCCGCTGGACGGAGTTTTCGCGCGGCGGCCACTTCGCCGCGATGGAGGAGCCCGAGCTCCTCGCCGAGGACGTCCGCGCCTTCTTCCGCCCGCTGCGCCGACCCGCGGACTAGCCCGTCCGCCCGCCCCCCACCTGCGGAGGCCCCTCCGTTGGGTGTAGGGTTAGAACGTGGCAAGAGGATGGGGAAAGAGCGAAGAGGACGTCGGCGCCGACAAGGAGCATGCCCGGGAAGACGCGGAGAAGTCCGCGGCGAGGCCCTCCCGGCGTCATGCCGCCGAGGCCGCGCGCCGCAGGTCCCTCGAGCTCTCGCTGGCGCGGATCGACGACCTCCTGCGCAAGACGGCGAGTGAGCCCCGGAGGCACGCGCTCGAGGCGGCTCGGGCGGAGCTTCTGGAGCGCCTGGAGCACGCCCAGCCCGCTCACTGACCGTCGATGAAGGTCGCGACGTGGAACGTCAACGGGATTCGTGCGCGCGAAGCCCAGGTCCGCGAGTGGATCGCGCGCGAGAGGCCCGACGCCGTCTGTCTCCAGGAGATCAAGGCGAAGCCGGAGCAGATCCCGGCCATGCTGTTCGAGTCCGAGGGCTACTGGTGCTACTGGCACGGCGGCGGCGGATACTCGGGCGTCGCCCTCCACGTGCGCTGCGACCTCGCCCCCGAGCGGCCCGCGTTCACGCACCCCGCGTTCGATCTCGAGAACCGCGTCGTGACGGCGGAGATCGGCGGAGTCACGGTGGCTTCGGTCTACGTGCCCAACGGCGGGAAGGACTATCCCGCCAAGATCCGCTTCCTCGAGGCGCTCGCGCAGTACGCGGCCGGAGTGCGGGAGCGGGGCGGCGAGCTGCTGCTCTGCGGCGACCTGAACGTCGCGCGCGCCGACATCGACGTCCACCCCAAGGAGCGCAAGGCGGGCGCGATCGGGCAGCGCCCCGACGAGCGGGCCCTCTTCGAGAGGATCCTCTCGACCGGCATGGTGGACCTCGGCCGGAAGTTCGATCCGGACAACGAGGGCCTCTTCACCTGGTGGGCGCCGTGGCGCAACCTCCGCCAGCGCAACATCGGGTGGCGCATCGACTACCTGCTGGCGAGCGACGGGCTGGCGGCGCGGGCCACCGAGTGCGCCGTCCGCGCCGACGTCGGCACGAGCGACCACGCGCCCGTGATCGCGGTCTTCGGGAGCTGAGGCCGCCGGACGCGGCGGCTACTTCCCTCCCGCCCTCACGACCTCGTAGTGGACGACTCCGGGCTCGACCTCGATCAGGAACTCGGCGTCACGCGGCATGATGACGGCCTTCTGGTAGTCGGCGCCCGCGAAGCGCTTCACGGCGTCGAGCGATTCCCAGTAGGAGATGACGATGAAGTCGGTCTTCGGGCCGTCGGCGTGCCGGAGGACCTCGACGCCGTGGTTTCCGTCGGTCGCCAGGATCTTCTTGACGCCGGTCTCGTCCAGGTACTTCTCGTATGCGTCGGCCTTGGCCGTGAGCGTGCGGCCGTGCCAGAGGCGCGCGACCAGCCGCTTGCTCTTCGCCTTCGCGTCCGGGCTGGCGCTGGCCGACGGCTGGGCGAGGAGCGTGCCGCGTCCCATCCCTCCGCAGCCCTGCGCGCCCGCGCGCGCGGTCAGGAGCAGCGTCGCCGCGAGACCGAGGAGAACGAAACGAGCGCGTTTCTGCATGAGCCACTCCTTTCGAGGGAAGCCGCAAGGATAACCTCTCGGCGCTCCCGCAGCCGAAACGCTAAGATCCGCCCGTGATTCCGCTCGGAGAGATCCGCGAGGCCGCGGCCCGGATCGGCCGCCACGTGCACCGGACGCCGGTCTTCCCCACGGCGCAGCTGTCCGCCCGCACCGGCGTGCGGCTCGTGCTCAAGTGCGAGAGCTTCCAGAAGACGGGCTCCTTCAAGGCGCGCGGCGCGCTCAACAAGGTGCTCTCGCTCTCCGACGCCGAACGCGGACGGGGGCTCGTGACCGTCTCGGCCGGCAACCACGCCGCCGCGGTGGCGTGGGCCGCCTCGGTCGCCGGCTGCGCCGCGGTCGTGGTGATGCCGACGGACGCCCCGCGCTCCAAGCTGGACGCGGTGCGCGGCTACGGCGCGGAGGTAATCCTGCACGACGACCGGCCGACGCTCTTCGACAAGTTGAACGAGGTTCGTGCGGCTCGCGGCCTGACGTTCGTCCATCCCTTCGACGATCCCGTCGTCCTGGCCGGCGCCGGCACGGCGGGACTCGAGATCGCCGAGGACGTCCCCGACGTCGAGCTCGTGATCGTCCCGGTCGGCGGCGGCGGGCTGATCTCCGGCGTCGCGTCGGCGATCAAGCAGGCGAGGCCCCGTGCGCGCGTCGCGGCGGTCGAGCTCGCCGACGGACCCGGGCTCGCGCCCGCGATCGCCGCCGGCAAGCCCGTCCCCGTCCGGCGGCCGCCGACGATCGCCGACGGCATGACTCCGCCCTTCGTCGGAGCCCTGCCGCTCGCCATCGCTCAGGAGGCGGTCGACGAGATCGTGACCGTCACCGAGGCCGAGATCCTCGAGGGCATGCGCCTCCTGATGACGCGCGCCAAGCTCTACGTCGAGGGCTCGGGCGCCGCGGCGACGGCGGCCCTCGTCGCGGGAAAGGTGAGCGCTCCGAAAGGCGGGCGCGTCGTCGCGCTCGTCTCCGGCGGCAACGTCGACATCGCGCAGCTCTCCGCCCTCTCGGCGGCGGGCGCCTAGGCCGTCTCGAGCCTCTTCCCGCGCCAGACCTGCGTCGCGTAGCCCACGATCGCGCCGACGATCGCGCCGGGCAGCATGATCTCGAAGTAGTAGTGCTTGCCGGACGGCTGCGGCATCGCGGCGACGAGAAACGCGAAGAACAGTCCGACCGCGAGCCCGAACACGATGCCCCAGGGAAGCGAGTGGACCTTCTTCGAGAAGAAGCCGATCGCGAGGCCGGCGACGAGTCCCTTGAACGTCGAGCCGATGACGATGCCGAGCAGCAGGCTGCGCGCCTCGGGCGTGAAGTAGGCCGTCAGGCCGTCGAACACGCCCAGGATGCCGCCGAGAACGAGCCCCAGAACCGGTTTGCTCATGATTCCTCCTGCCGTTCTATTCCACGTCGGCGGCCGATCCTTTAGGGATGTCTTCCGAAGATCAACAGGAGTGTTCGCACGACCAGATAGGCCGCGATCAGCAGGATCGCGGCGCGGTAGCGCGCGAAGACGCGGCCGGCGCGCTCGAGGACCCCCTCGGAGTGCGCCAGGACGCGTTCTCCCTCGAGGTAGCGCGTGATCTCGGCGGAGAGCTCCGCGGCGCTTGCGTAGCGGTCCTCGGGCCGCCGCGCCTTCGCCTTCGCGACGGCCGCGTCGAGCGGCTTCGGCGCGACCGGCTCCGGACGCAGGAGGAACGCGAGGATCCCGCCGAGCGCGTAGACATCCGCGCGCGGGCCGGTGCCCTCGACCGCGCCCTCCGCCTGCTCGGGCGCCATGTAGTCGGGCGTTCCGACGACGGTCCCCTCCGCCGTCCCGCCGCCGGTTCGAGCGTTCGGCGCGGCCGAAAATGGGGGCGCGGCTTCCGACAGGACCTTCGCGACGCCCCAGTCCATCACCAGGACCTCGCCGAACGAGCCCACCATCACGTTCTCGGGCTTGAGGTCCCGGTGAATCACGCCGCGCGCGTGTGCGAACGCCACGGCCTCGCAGATTCTCCGGAAGATCCGGAGGCGCTCCGGCAGGGGAAGCGTGCCCGCGAGCGCGTCGAGCCGCTGCCCGTCGACGCGCTTCATCGCGTAGAAGACCCGCCCGTCGGGCAGGGCGCCCGCGTCGTGAATTGGAACGATCCCGGGGTGCTCGAGACCGGCCAGGATCCGCGCCTCCCGCAGCATGCGCTCCGCCGCCTCCGGCGCGGACGCCGCGGTCGCGACGACCTTCAGCGCCACGCGCCGATCGAGCGCCGTGTCCTCGGCGAGGTAGACCGTGCCCATGCCGCCGCGGCCGAGCTCGCCGATGAGGCGGTACTTGGTCGCACCGAGGTCCGGCCATTCGGCCACGCGGCGAAGGTGCGCGACCGTCGCGTTCGAGAGCCACCGCGTCACGGCGCGACTCCCAGGCCGCGCGCCTTCACGGCGCGACTCCCAGGCCGCGCGCCCTCACGGCGAGACTCCGAGGATGCTTCGCGCCTCCTCGCGGAACTCGCGGTCGTTCGCGGTGATCTCCCGGAGCTTCTCGAGGACGATCCGGCGGAACTCTCGCCGCGCGAAGGCCAGGAAGTTGGTCACCTGGGTGACCGGGATGTGGAACTCCTCGGCCAGCCTCTCGTAGCTCTGCTTCTCGTCGCCGTCGCGGTCCAGCTCGTAGCGTTCGAAGAGGCGGTAGGGAAGGTCCTTGCCGCGGAGCAGGCACTCCTCGCGGAGCCGCTCGATCGAGAGCGCGAACAGGCTGCGCACGAACTCGTCGTGGAAGACCTCCTCCGGGCTTCGTTCCGGCGACGCGGGCTCGCGGTGAAGCTCGCTCTCCGCGTCGGTGAAGTCGAGGGCGAGGAGGGCCGCTCCCGGCGAGCGCTTCTGGCGGTTCGCGGCTTTCTTCTCGTTCGCGACGAAACGCTCGAGGCAGGTGCGCAGGTACGTGCGGAAGCTGCCGCGGGCGGGATCGTATCCCTCGAAGAAGTCCTTCTCGATCGCGCGCGCGAAGAATCCCTGCGTCAGATCCTTGGCGTCCTCGTTCGACTCGCCGAAGCGGAGGCGGAGGTACTTGTAGGCCGGCTTCCAGTACGTCTCGACGAGGATCGCGAGTCCGCGCTCGCGCTCGAGCAGATTCGGACTCTGCGCCGCGAGCACTGCCGACTCCCGCGTGGCCGGGAAGCGCTCCGCTCGTCCTCCGATCCCGGTGTCGTCCCTCATTCGCCTTGCGGTATATGGTACGAGCGTGACCGCCGATGCGACAGCCGTCGCCGCCGCAAATCTCGCCTTCTACAGGGCCCTCGAGGCGCGGGACCTCGTGACGATGGGCACGATATGGCTCCAGGACGACTCCTCCAGCTGCGTCCATCCGGGCTGGCACCGGCTCGACGGCTGGGAGGAGATCCAGCGCTCCTGGGAGAACATCTTCGCCAACTCGAGGCCGTGGACGGTCTCCTGCGAGGACGTTCGGATCGCCGTCGCGGGCGATCTCGCGTGGGTCACCTGCGTCGAGGTCATCGTCCCGTTCGGCGGCGACGAGGGGGGCGACGCCGCCCGCATGCAGGCGACCAACCTCTTCGGGCGCGTGGACGGAGAGTGGCGCCTGCTGCACCACCACGCGTCTCCGTCTCCCACCGAAGCCGCGATGCCGGAAGAAACGGTCAATTGACTCGCGCAGCCCCGAGGACCTTGCGAGTCATCCTGAGCGAAGCGAAGGATCCCGTCATTCTCGAGGAGCAAACAGCATGCGCGTGATTCTCTGGATCCTCGTCGGCGTCGTCGTCCTGGTCGGAGGCCTCGTCGGCTGGCTGGCGCTGCGGTCGCCGGCGCAGCGGCCCGCCTCCACGGAGCGGATCGAGGTCAGTCCCGAGAGGCTGGCCCGGGGCCGGTACCTCATGGACCACGTGGTCGACTGCATCGGCTGCCACTCCGACTTTCACTACGACCGCTTCGCGATTCCCGTGAAAAAGGGTACGGAGGGTCAGGGCGGCTACCCGTTCGACAAGAGACTCGGCGTCCCCGGCGTGGTCCAGGCGCAGAACATCACGCCGGACCCCGAGTTCGGCCTCGGCCACTGGACCGACGGCGAGGTCATCCGCGCGGTGCGCGAGGGCGTCGACCGCAAGGGCGTGGCGCTGTTCCCGATGATGCCGTACGAGCAGTTCCGGGAGATGAGCGACGAGGACGTGCGCTCGGTCGTGGCCTACCTCCGGACCTTCAAGCCGATCCGCAAACAGGTCGCTCCGCGGCGCCTCGACTTCCCGGTCAACCTCCTGATCAAGTTCGCGCCGAAGCCGCTCGACGGGCCGGTCGCGGCGCCGGACGCGAAGGACGGCCTCGCCTACGGCAGGTATCTGGTCACGATCGCCGGTTGCGCCGTCTGTCACACGCCCCACGATTCGAAGGGCCAGCCGCAGCTCGATCAGAAGTTCTCGGGCGGCTGGGAGCTGGTGGGACCCTGGGGACGCGTGGTGAGCGCAAACCTCACGCCGCATCCCGACAACTACATGGGCCAGGCGAGCCGCGACGAGTTCATCGGGAGGTTCAAGGCGTTCGAGACGCTCGACGGGGAGAACGCGCCGGTCGCGACGCAGGGGCGCAACACGGTCATGCGCTGGCCGGCGTTCGGGGGCATGACGCGCGAGGACCTCGGCGCGATCTACGACTACCTGAAGACGCTCAAGCCCATCGCGAAGAAGATCAACTCCTTCCCGGACGCGCCGCTCGCGAACTGAGATCGCAATGCGATGAAGGCGATCCGAGTCCACGCTCCGGGAGGAATCGAGGCTCTCCGCCTCGAGGACGTCTCCGAGCCCTCGCCGAAGGCCGGCGAGGCGCTCGTCCGCATCGAGGCGGCCGGCGTCAACTTCATCGACGTCTATCACCGCACCGGTCTCTACAAGGCGAACCTGCCGGCGACGCTCGGCCAGGAGGGCGCGGGCGTCGTCGAGGCGGTCGGTCCCGGCGTGACGGAGGTCCGGACGGGGGAGCGCGTCGCGTGGGCCGGTTCCGGAGTGTTCGGCTCCTATGCCGAGAAGGTCGTCGTGCCGGCCGATCGCCTCGTCCACCTGCCGGAGGGCGTGAGCACGCGCCAGGGCGCCGCCGCGATGCTCCAGGGCATGACCGCGCACTATCTCGCCTGCTCGACCTATCCCCTGAAGCCGGGCGACGTCGCCCTCGTGCACGCCGCGGCGGGCGGAGTCGGCCTCCTGCTCTGCCAGATCGGGAAAATGCGCGGCGCCCGCGTGCTCGGGACGACGTCGACGCCCGAGAAGGCGGCGCTCGCGCGGGAGGCCGGCGCCGCGCAGACGATCGACTACACGAAGGAGGACTTCGCGGCCGCCGCCCGGCAGGACACGGGCGGCCGCGGCGTCGAGGTCGTGTACGACTCGGTCGGGAAGACGACGTGGGAGAAGAGCCTCGACAGCCTCGCGCGGCGCGGAATGCTGGTGCTGTTCGGCCAGTCGAGCGGGCCGGTGCCGCCGCTCGACCCGCAGATCCTGTCGCAGAAGGGCTCGCTGTACCTGACCCGGCCCACGCTGGGTCACTACACCGCGACCCGGGAGGACCTGACGGCGCGGGCCGGCGAGGTCCTCGACTGGGTCCGCGCGGGCCGGCTGCGCCTTCGGATCGCCCACGAGTTCCCCTTGCGGGACGCCGCCGAGGCACACCGCGCGCTCGAGGGGCGCGTCACGAGCGGCAAAATCCTCCTGGTGCCCTAGTGTCCCGGCCCACGATCCCGACGTGGGCCGCTGTGAAATGATCTGCCGGCTGCAAACCGTGACGGAGGCGAAGGCGCCGTGATTCTCGTGACGGGTGCCACCGGGAAGGTCGGGCAGGAGGTCGTCCGGCAGCTCTCGTCCGCCAACGTCCCGCTGCGCGCCTTCGTCCGCGACCCGTTGCGCGCCTCGCACATCCGGCTTCCCGGCGTCCAGATCGCGGTCGGCGATCTCTCGAAACCGGAGACCCTCGACGCGGCCATGGACGGGATCGAGCGCGTCTTTCTCCTGTCCCCACCGGACCCCGACCAGGTCAACCTGCAGAGCAACGCGATCGACTCCGCGCGGCGGATGGGCGCGCGACACGTCGTCAAGGTCTCGGTCGCGGGCGGACCCGACGCGGGCACGCAGATCGGGCGGTGGCACTGGACGACCGAGACGCAGCTGAAGGAGTCGGGACTGGAGTTCACGATCCTGCGCCCCACGTCCTACATGCAGCAGCTCTTCCTCTTCGCGCCGGCGATCGCCGCGACGGGCTCCTTCCAGCTCGCGATGGGAGCGGGCGCGGTCGCCGTCGTCGACACGCGCGACGTCGCGGCGGTGGCCGTGCGCGCGTTGACCGAGCCTGGCCACGAGCATCGGATCTACGATCTGACCGGGCCCGAGGCGCTGACCTTCGAGGAGATGGCCCTCGAGCTCTCGCACGCGACCGGAAAGAAGATCACCTACGTCCACGTCCCGCCGGAGTACGCGCGCAAGCAGCTGCTCCAGATGGGCCAGCCGCGCTGGCTCGTCGAGGACATGATCGTACTGTCCGCGTCCTTCCGTGAGGGGTACGGCGCCGCGGTCTCCACGGCGGTTCGGGACGTGACGAACCGGGCGCCGCGCTCCTTCTCCGAGTTCGCGCGCGACTACGCGGCGGTCTTTCGCGAGGGGCGGTAGGCCTCCGCGTTCAGGGGAAGTCCGGAGGGAGACGCTCTATGCAGGTCACCACGCGCGAGGCCGACGTCAAGGTCGACGGCCGCCCCATGCGGATCGTCGTCGCCGCGCCCCGCGGCAAGGGGAGGCATCCGGGGATCCTGCTCTACTCGGAGATCTTCCAGCTCACGGGGCCGATCCGCCGCTCGATGGATCGCCTCGCGGGGCACGGCTTCGTCGTCGCGGCACCCGAGATCTACCACCGGATCGAGCCGCCGGGACTCGTGATCCCGTACGACGACGCGGGGCGGATGCGCGGGCAGGACGACGCCGCACGGACCTCCGTCGCCGAATTCGACGCGTCCCGCAAGGCCGCGCTCGATTGGCTCGACGGCCAGCCCGACGTCATCGCGGGCCATCTCGGCGCCATGGGATTCTGCATCGGCGGACACCTGGCGTTCCGCGCCGCGCTCGACCCGCGCGTCCTCGCGGCGGTCTGCTGCTACCCGACGGGCCTGCATGACGGGAGGCTCGGCAAAGACGGCGACGCGGCGTCGCTGGCGCAGGCCGACGAGATCGCCGGCCGCCTCCTCGTCGTCTTCGGAGAGGCGGATCCGCACATTCCCGAGGAGGGCCGCTGGAAAGTCGCCGAGGCGCTCCACGCCGGAACCGGCAGCGTCCGCCACCGCGTCGCGCTGTACCCGGGGGAGCACGCGTTCATGCGCGACGAGGGGCCGCGCTACGATCCCGACGCCTGCGACGCCGTGTGGCGCGAGGCGATCGACCTGTTCCGCAGCGCGCTCGCCTGAGCCGCGGCGATCCGGCGAGGACACGATGAAACCCCTTCCCATCGAGCCGATCGGATCCGTCCGGGGCGGACGCAACGCCATGACCGACGACGGGTGGGGCTCGATCCGCGCGGCCATCGAGCTCGACGTCGAGCGCTTCACTCCCGAATCCGTCGAGGGGCTCGACGCGTTCTCGCACGTCGTGGTCGTCTACCAGTTCCACCGGGTGACGGAGCGGCAGATCCAGACCGCGGCGCGCCGTCCCCGCGAGAACCCGAAGTGGCCGAGGGTCGGCATCTTCGCACAGCGCGGCAGCCCGCGCCCCAACCGGATCGGCGTCTCGGTGTGCAGGATCCTGCGCGTCGACGGGACGCGGATCGAGGTCGAGGGGCTCGACGCCGTCAACGGCTCCCCGGTCATCGACCTGAAGCCCTACATGCGCGGGTTCGAGCCGCGCGGCGACGTGCGCGAGCCCGAGTGGGCGCGGGAGATCTTCAAGAAGTACTGGTGAGGCCCGGGGGCGCCGGCGTCCGGGCGCAGACGGCGTCCGTCGCGTCCGAGAGGATCGTCCAGATCCGGTCGATCCAGGCGCGGTGCTCCGGCTTCATCAGGACCGAGCGCAGGCAGGTGACCCGCTCGGCGTCGCGCTCGACGCCGGCGGCGTCCAGCGCGAAGAAGTCGGCCGGCAGCTCGGCCAGAGCCAGGTGCAGGCCCCTCCGCGCGGCCTCCGCGAAGACCGCACGCGCGCGTTCGGAGCACTCCGAGACGCGGGGCGCCCGCACGGCCCAGACCACGATGTCGAGCTCGGGCTCGAAGGCGGGGACGAAGCGCCCGTCCGCGCGCAAGCGCCCGTCGAGCGCGAGCGCCGCCGCGCGTCCGCTTTCGAGACCGGCCGCGAATTCGCCGCCGCGGACGAGCGGGAGCAGCCGCTGCGTGGCCCATACCGCGACCGCGGAGGCCCCCGCGCGCGAGCACTCGAGCGTGATCTCGCCGAGGTGGAGATCGCCCGACGTGAAGTACGTATACGGCGAGTCGTGCTTGTAGAAGCGGCCGACCGACGCGTCCCGGAAGAGCACGCACCCGCAGCCGTACGGCTGCAGGCCGTGCTTGTGCGGGTCGATCACGATCGAGTCCGCTTCTCGCAGACGGTCGAACGCCTGCCTGGCCTCCGGCGCGAGGTTGGAGGCGAGGCCGAAGTACCCGCCGTAGGCGGCGTCGGCGTGGACGCGAAGGCCGTGGCGCCGCGCGACCTCGAGGATGGGCGGCAGCGGATCGACCGAGCCGGTCGCGGTGGTCCCGAGCGTCGCGACGACGGTGCCCAGGCCACCGCGCGCGGCGCGCGCCGCGAGCGCGTCCGGGTCGAGCCGGCCGCGGCGATCGCAGGGGACCGCCTCGAAGGGCAGGCCCAGCACGGCCGCGACGCGCCCGTGGGTGTAGTGAGCCTGGGAGGAGGCGGCGATCGCTTTCCCCGGATGGAGCCGCCCCGCGACCCACAGCGCCTCCAGGTTCGCCATGGTGCCGCCGCCGCAGAGATGCGCGAGCGGCGCGGGTTCGCTCCAGCCGAACATCCCCGCGATCTGCGCGACGGCCTCCTTCTCCATGGCGGAGCTCGCGCGGCCGCCGTCGAGGGCGTGATTGTTGGGGTTGATCCACTGCGCCAGCGCGTACGCGGTCCGCGCGACGGGGTGGGGCGGCTTGAGCATCTGTCCCGCGTAGAGCGGGTGGAAGTAGGGATAGTTGTCGTGGAGCCGGCCGGCGACCTCGTCGAGCACGCGGGCGATCCCGGACGCGCCCGGAGCGGGATCCGCGGAAGCCGGAAGGTCCCGGAAGCCTTCCTCCAGCCGGTCGAGCGCCGCGCGCAGCGCGTCCAGCGAATCGCGCTCGAGCATGGCGGTGATCATACGCGCGCCTTCGCCTGCGTCAGCCAATCGCGGAACGCCGCGGTCTCGCGCAGCCGCGCGAAGTCGGGGTCCGCCTCGAGAGCGTCGAAGCGGCGGAAGCCGCGGTCCACGGCGCGCTGGAGGTCCGCGAGCGCCGGGCCCGGCTCGCCCGCGCGGGCGTGGGCGGCCGCGCGGTCGTAGTAGACGGACGGCGCGTCCGGATCGATCTCCGCGGCGACCGAGAGCAGGAGCACCGCGCGGGCCCAGTCGCCGGCCTCCAGGAATCGCCGGGGGAGGTAGAACGCGGTCTGGACGCGCAGGTTCGCGAGAATGCGCTGTGCGGAGAGCCGCTCCTCTTCGGAGCCGGCATGCCGGGCCCGCTCACGAAGGGCCGGAATCTGCAGCTCGCCGGCGACGCGGGCGACCGGCGGGAGCGCGGTCCCGCTCGCGTCCATCGCGCGGCGCAACCTCGCCGCGAGACTCGACAGGCTCGAGCGGTCGCGGTCGTCGCGGCGCCGCTCCTCGCGGAGCGCCTTCTGTAGCGACGGGTCCGCGGCCAGGGCCTTCGCCCGGGCGTCGGCCTGCGCCGTGTCGGCCAGGCGGCGGAAGTCGGAGGACATCGCGACGTACCGCCGGTAGCCGTCCGTCCGTCTTCCGTCGTCCTCGAGCGCCCTCGCCCCGGCGAGATCCTCCTCGAACAGGTCTCGAAGCACGGCGGGATCGGCCGCGCGCGATCCCGTTCGGATCGCCCGCAGCTCCATCCAGGCGAGCGCCTCACGCGCCACCGCGGCGGGCGGCCAGTCGTGATCGCCCCGGAACACCGAGAGCCGGTGCGGCGTGCCGGCGGCGGTCAGCCTGTCGTCGAGCTCGCGCATCTCGTAGTAGTTGAAGTCGCGGTCTCCGACGGTCCCGAAGTACGCGAACGGGAGCGCCTTCGACGCCGAGGTCTCGTCCGGAAACCCGGCGCCGCATCCGATCACGCCGGCGATGCGACCCGGAAGGCGCAGCGCCATTCCGACGGCGGCGCGGCCGCCGCCGGAGAAGCCGCCGAGGTAAGCACGCCGCAGGTCGAGGGCGAGGCGCGCCTGCGTGTCGTTCCACATCGCGGTGACCGCGGGGCCGTTGGGGTCTCCGGAGGTGTCGCTGCGCGAGTTGTAGGAGGAGACGAGGACCCACCCGAGCGCGTCGGCGGCCGCGCGGAACCGCTCGATCGGAAGGAGCGCACGGCCGCGCGCGTCGAGCAGGTAGAGGACCGGCGCGGGACTGGCCTGCGCATACGCCACGGGGAGATAGAGCGCATAGGACTGGTCGGGCTCCTCCGCGCAGACGACCCGCTCGACGAGCCCGCGCGGCGGCTCGGCCGCCGGAGCCGCGAGCGCGAGAGCCGCGGTCAGCAGCGCGGGAAGCACGCGGCTCGCGTTCCTACCGCCCGAGCGCGGCCAGCCGTTCGACGAGGTCCACGACGCGGTGCGAGTAGCCCCACTCGTTGTCGTACCAGGCGAGGACCCGAACGAAGGCGTCGCCCGGCGCGTCGGTCGAGAGCGCGTCGAAGATCGCGGAGTGCGGGTTGCCGACGATGTCCGACGAGACCAGCGGCACCTCGCTGTACGCGACGTAGCGCGCGAGCGGGCCCTCGGCGGCCGCGCGCACAGCCGCGTTGACCTCCGCCGCGGTCGCGTTCCGGCTCAGGCGGCACACGAGGTCCACGATCGATCCGTCCGGGACCGGGACCCGCACCGCCATCCCGTCGAGCCGGCCCTTCAACGCGGGGAGGACCTTCGTCACCGCCCGGGCGGCGCCGGTCGTCGTCGGAATGATGTTGGCGGCGGCCGCGCGGCTGCGGCGGAGGTCCTTGTGCGGCACGTCCGCCAGGCGCTGGTCATTGGTGTAGGCGTGCACGGTCGTCATGAGCCCCTCCTCGATGCCGAAGGCGTCGTGGAGGATCTTCGCGATCGGCGCCAGGCAGTTCGTCGTACACGACGCGTTGGAGACGAGGCGGTGCTCCGGCTTCAGCGTGTCGTCGTTGACGCCCATGACGATCATCGCGTCGATCTCGTCCTTGGCGGGCACCGTCAGCACGACCCGGCTCGCGCCCGCCGCGAGGTGGGGCTCGAGCGAGGCGCGCGTGCGGAAGACCCCGGTCGACTCGATCACGATCTCGACGCCCCGCTCCTTCCAGGGGATCGCCCCGGGCGACTTCTCCTTGGTCGTCGCGATCCGCTTCCCGTTCACCGTCAGCGATTGCTCGTCGCTCCGGATGTCTCCGTCGAAGACGCCCATGACCGTGTCGTACTGGAAGAGGTAGGCCAGCGCCTTCGTCGGATAGAGGTCGTTGATCGCCACGACCTCGAGGTCGGATCGGTCGGCGACGACCCGCAGGATCGCGCGGCCGATCCGTCCGAAGCCGTTGATGCCGACGCGCGTACGAGTCGTCATGACGACCCCGCCGCGGGCGCACAGAGGCGCTCGGCGAGCTCGAGGGCGCGGAGCGCGAACGCGTAGCCGGCGTCGAACCAGAAGAGCGTCTTCGAGACGCGGCCCGGCAGGGACATCGCCGCGAGCGCATCGAACACGCTCGACGCGTGCGTGCGGATGACGTCCGAGGACACGATCGGGTCCTCGGCGACCTCGAGGGTGCCGGCCCAGCGCGCCTCGGCCGCGGCGGCGCGGACGGCGTCCCGGATTCCGTCGGCCGGGGCATCGCGCTCGTGCCAGCAGACGAGGTCCACCGCCGACGCGTTGTAGGCGGGCACGTTCAGCGCGGCGGCCGAGATCCTGCCGGAGAGCTCGGGCAGGAGCGCCGCGAGCATCCCGGCGGAGCGCGACGCCTGCGGGATGATGTTCGCGGCAGCCGCACGGCCGCGGCGCAGGTCCTCGGACGGCGCGTCCGCGAGGTGGTGCGCGCCGGTGTAGGAGTGGATCGAGGTCATCGCCGCGTGCCGGATGCCGAAGGCATCGTGCAGGACGCGCAGCGCGCGCGCGGCGCACTGCGCCGTCGGGGTTCCGAGCGAGAGGATCCTCCGGTCCGGCGGGGTCGCGCCGTCCGACAGCCCTCCGACGTACGGCGGATCCGCGGGCTCGGGTGCGGGCCCGCAGACGATGACGTGCCGTGCGCCGTTGTCCCGGTGCTCCTGCAGCCGTTCGGGTGGCGGGACGTGCTCCGACGCGTCGAGCACGACGTCGACGCCGAAGTCGCGCCAGCGCACGGGATCTTCGTCCTTGCCCGAGAAGAGTCGGATCCGATCGCCGCCGATGCGCAGGTACCCCTCCTCGAGGGCGATCGGCTCGGGGAAGCGGCCGAGGATCGTGTCGTACTTCAGGAGATACGCGAGCTGGACCGCCTCGGCGGGATCGCGCAGAACGCCGACGCGCAGGCGCGGGTGCCCTCGAAGCGCGCGGACGAGGCTGCGGCCCGTGCGGCCGAGCCCGACGATCCCCACGGTCCCGACGGTCGCCATGGTTTCTATCTAGCACAGAACGTCCAGTCACCTTCTTCCGCCGTTACACTGCGCCGCATGAGCTCAGCACGCCGGGTCCTCGTCTGCGGAATCGCCGTCTTCGTCCTCTCCTGCGCGGCGCGCGCCGCGGAACCCGCCGTGAAGCCCCGCGCGCGGGATCTCGGCGTGCCGTTCGAGGGCGCACCCGGTCCGCTCAACGCGATCACCGACGTCGCGGGCGTCGCGGTCGGCCAGACGACTCTCATTCGCGGCGAGGGGAAGCTCGTGGTCGGCGAGGGGCCCGTCCGCACCGGCGTGACGGCGATCGTCCCGCGCGGCCGGGCCACGAACGACGATCCGGTGTTCGCGGGCGTCTTCGACCTGAACGGCGCGGGCGAGCTCACGGGCACGCACTGGATCGAGGAGTCGGGGTTCCTCGAGGGTCCGATGATGATGACCAACACGCACAGCGTCGGGGCCGTCCACGAGGGCACGATCGCCTGGCGCGTGAAGCAGGGGAGCGCGGACGCGACGGGCTACTGGTGGTCCAACCCGACGGTGGGCGAGACGTGGGACGGCGAGCTCAACGACATCAACGGCTTCCACGTGAAGCCGGCGGACGTCTTCGCCGCGCTCGACTCGGCGAAGGGCGGTCCCGTGGCGGAGGGCAACGTCGGCGGCGGGACGGGCATGATCTGCAACGGGTTCAAGGGCGGGATCGGAACGTCGTCGCGCAAGCTCGCGGACGCCGCCGGAGGCTATACGGTGGGCGTCCTCGTCCAGTGCAACTGCGGCCGCAAGCCCGATCTTCTGGTCGCGGGCGTTCCGGTGGGCGCGGAGCTGCAGGGCAAGGGCGCGCGCGAGGAGGACGCGGGCTCGATCCTCATCGTCGTCGCGACGGATGCGCCGCTCATCGGCCACCAGTTGAAGCGGCTCGCGCGCCGCGCGTCGCTCGGCCTCGCCCGCACCGGCTCGCGCTCGGGCAACGGGTCGGGCGACCTCTTCCTCGCATTCTCGACCGCGAACCCCGGCGCCGCGAATCCGAAGGGGCTCGTCCAGGTCACGATGCTCCCGAACGACCGGATGAACCCGCTCTTCGCGGGCGTGGTGCAGGCGACCGAGGAGGCGATCGTCAACGCGATGGTCGCCGCCGAGACGATGACCGGAGTCAACGGCTACACGGTCAAGGCGCTGCCGCACGAGGAATTGAGGCGGGTGCTGAAGAAGTACGGCCGCCTGGTGGAACCGGCGTCGGGGCGGGGGGGACGATAGTCGTTAGTTATTAGTCGTTAGCCATTAGTCGTAGGACCAACTAACAACTAACAACTAACGACTAATAACTCTCCTCTCCGCCTCACAGGCCCCCCAGGAACCTCACCCACGCCTTCCAATAGTCCTCGCCTCCGGTCACGTACGTGTCGTTGTGCCCCGCTCCGGGGATGACGAAGAGCGTCTTCGGCGTCGCGGCGAGGTCGAAGAGCCGCCGACCCTGCTCGGGCGGAGCGATCTCGTCGTTCTCCGCGATCAGGAAGAGCTTGGGCGCCGCGACGGACGCGATCTTCTCCTCGTTGTCGTAGCGGCTGCGGATCAGGAACGCCGGCACGAACGGGTAGTGCTTGCGCGCCATCGCCGGGATCGACAGGAACGGGGTCTCGAGCACGACGCCGGCGCTCGTCTGCTCCGTGGCGAGCTGGATCGCGACGGCGGACCCGAGCGATTCGCCGAAGAAGACGATCTGGTTGGCGTGGAAGCGCGAGAGCGCCTCGTCGTAGACCGCGCGGGCGTCGCGGTACAGGCCCTCCTCGGAGGGCGCGCCCCCCGACTGGCCGTAGCCGCGGTAGTCGACGAGGAACACGTCGAGCCCCAGCCGCTCGTTCAAGATCCGCGCGCGGTCCAGCCGGTCCGCCGCGTTCCCGGCGTTGCCGTGGAAGAAGAGCAGCGCGCGTCCGCCGACTCCCTTGATCCACCAGCCGTGCAGCCGCACGCCGTCCTCGGTCGTGAGCGAGAGCTCGTCGGCGCGCAGGCCGAACGAGGCCGGATTGGCGGCGAGCGTCCGCGTCGGGAAGTAGAGGAAGCGCCCTTCCATGAGGACGAAGCTTGCCAGAACGATGACGGAGATCCCAGCGAGGACGGCGAGAGCTCGGAGACCCGCGGTCATCCCTGCGCGCCCCGGCCGCTGCGATAGACTTTTGCGCCGTTTCGCATCCGTTTTCGAAAGGAGCTCCATGCGACTCGTCGTCCTCGCCCGGACAACCTTTGTTCTCCTGGGCCTCGCGCTCCTGAGCCTGGCGCTGACTCCCGGCGCCGGTGTCCTTCTCGCCGTGCCTCCTCCCGGAAAGACCCCGACGCCGGCGTCGGGTTCCAAGGAGAAGGACAAGGATAAGGAGAAGCCGAAGACCCTGTCGGACCAGCTCGAGGGCCTGAGCTTCCGCACGATCGGTCCGTATCGCGGCGGCCGCTCGATTGCGGTCACGGGCGTGCGGCACCACCCCAACATCTTCTACTTCGGCGCCGCCGGCGGCGGCGTCTGGAAGACGACGGACGGCGGCTCCAACTGGGAGGTCGTGTCCGACAAGGACTTCAAGACGGGCTCGGTCGGCGCCATCGCCGTGGCCGAGTCGGATCCCAACGTGATCTACGTCGGGATGGGGGAGTCGCACATCCGCGGCAACCTCTCGCACGGCGACGGCGTCTACAAGTCGACCGACGGCGGCAAGTCCTGGAAGAACGTGGGGCTGTCGGACTCGCGGCAGATCGCGCGCGTGCGCGTGCACCCGAAGAACCCGGACCTCGTCTACGTGGCCGTGCTCGGCCACGCGTGGGGGCCCAACGCGGAACGCGGGATCTTCCGCTCGGAGGACGGCGGCAAGAGCTGGAAGAAGATCCTCTTCGTCGACGACAAGACCGGCGCCTCCGACCTCGCGATGGATCCCAACAATCCGCGAACGCTCTACGCGGGTTTCTGGCAGGTGGTCCGCAAGCCCTGGGACCTCGTCTCGGGCGGGTCCGGAAGCAGCCTCTGGAAGTCGACCGACGGCGGCGACACGTGGAAGAAGCTGACCGACGGGCTTCCCGAGGGCACGTGGGGCAAGGTCGGCGTGGCGGTCTCCCAGGCGCGGCCCGGGCGCGTCTTCGCGAGCGTCGAGGCGAAGAACGGCGGCCTCTTCCGCAGCGAGGACGACGGCGGAAAGTTCACGCATGTCAACGACGAGCACAAGATCCGCGAGCGCGCCTGGTATTACTCGTGGATCTATCCCGATCCTCAGAACGCCGACACGGTCTACCTGCCCAACGTCCAGATGCACAAGTCGAGCGACGGCGGGAAGAGCTTCGCGAACATGTCGGTGCCGCACGGCGACAACCACGACCTCTGGATCGATCCCGACGACTCGAGCCGGATGATCCTCGGCAACGACGGCGGCGCCACGATCACGATGAACGGCGGTAAGACCTGGTCCACCCAGGACAACCAGCCGACGGCCCAGTTCTACCGCGTCACCACCGACAACCAGTTCCCGTACTGGGTCTACGGCTCGCAGCAGGACAACAGCAACGTCTGCATCCCGAGCGCGGTCCCCGGCGACTCGATCGACGCGAAGGACTGGCACCCGGCGGGCGGCGGCGAGAGCGGCTGGATGGCGGTCGATCCGAAGGACCCCGACATCGTGTACGCCGGCGAGTACGGCGGCCAGATCACGCGCTACGACCACCGAACGAAGCAGGTCCGCAACATCATGGCGTGGCCGCAGCTCGCGGACGGCCACGCGACGTCGGACCTCAAGTACCGGTTCCAGTGGAACGCGCCGATCCTGATCTCGCCCAACGACCCGAAGGCGCTCTACCACGCGTCGCAGATCCTGCTGCGGACTCGCGACGGAGGCGAGACGTGGGAGGAGATCTCGCCGGACCTGACCCGCAACGCCAAGGACAAGCAGGGCAAGGCGGGCGGGCCGATCACGTTCGACATCACGGGCGTCGAGGTGTACGACACGATCTTCGCTCTCGGCGAGTCGACGGCGGAGCCGGGCGTGATCTGGGCGGGCTCCGACGACGGGCTCGTGCACGTCACGCGCGACAACGGCAAGACCTGGCAGGACGTCACGCCCAAGGGGATGCCGGAGTGGATTCAGATCAACGCGATCGACGCCTCGCCGCGCGACAAGGGGGCGGCCTACGTGGCCGCCACGGCGTACAAGCTGGACGACTTCCATCCCTACCTCTACAAGACCAAGGACTACGGGAAGACCTGGACCAAGATCGTGAACGGGATCCCGGACGACGCCTTCACCCGCGTGGTCCGCGAGGACCCCGTGCGCGAGGGCCTGCTCTTCGCCGGCACCGAGGTCGGGCTCTACGTTTCGTTCGACGACGGCGCGACCTGGCAGACTTTCCAGCGCAACCTGCCCTACACGCCGGTCACCGATCTTGCGATCAAGGACGGCGACCTGGTCGTCGCGACGCAGGGCCGCTCGTTCTGGATCCTCGACGACCTGACGCCGCTGCGGACGTGGAGCGGGCCGGTCGCGAGCTCCGCCGCGTTCCTGTTCCCGCCGCGCCCGACGGTCCGGATGGACATCGAGAAACGGGACGAGGACGAGCCGCCGCGGGCGGCCGGAGCGAACCCGCCCGCGGGCGTGATCGTCGACTACTGGCTCAAGGACAAGCCCGCGGAGGGCCAGAAGGTGAAGCTCGAGTTCCTCGACGGCGACACGGTGCTCCGCACCTTCACCAACGAGAAGCCGTCGAAGGCGGAGGACCTCGCGGAGCAGGCGAAGCGCGAGGAGGAAGAGAAGGACTCGGACAAGCCGCTCGACCCGAAGGCGGGGCTCAACCGCTTCGTGTGGGACATGCGGATTCTGAAGCCCACCCTCGCGCCGAAGACGGTGTTCAACGAGGGCACGAAGGCCTCGCCCAAGGTCGCGCCGGGCACCTACGCCGTGCGGCTCACCGCCAACGGCCAGTCGCTGACGGAGAAGCTCGAGGTCCGGCCGCACCCGGCCGGCTTCGCGACGGCGCAGGACCTGAAGCAGCAGTACGACCTGCTCAAGGCGATCCGCGACCGGCTCTCCGAGACCCACACCGCGGTCCTCAAGATCCGCGACGTGCGACAGCAGGCCAAGGACGTGGCGGAGCGCGCCCAGAGGATGGGCAAGGGCGACGCGTTGCAGAAGCAGGCGGCCGCGCTCTCGGACAAGCTGACGGCGGTCGAGGAGAAGCTGACGAACCCCAAGATCGTGGCCGACGAGGACGACCTCAACTACGAGCCCAAGCTGGACCACGACTGGACGTACCTCGCGGCGATCGTGGCGAGCGCCGACGCGAAGCCGACGCCGTCGTCGTCGCAGTACTACGACATGCTCAAGCAGCGGCTCGACGGCGTCCAGGGCGAGCTCCAGACGATCCTCGACAACGACCTCAAGGCGTTCAACGCCGCCGTGGCCGAGTCGAGGATCCCGCCCGTCGCCGCGGCGCCGAAGATCGGGAAGTAGTAAGCGAAAAGGAGACACGCGATGAACCGAATCCTCTGCGCGGCGCTGGCGGCGGGCGTGGCCGCCGTCGCGGCGACGGCCCGGGCCCAGGCACCCACGACCACGAGCACGCAGGTCACGACGATGCGCGCGGCGGCTCCCGCACCGGCCGCCTCGAGCGGCTTTCGCGCCGAGTACGTCGCGGAGATCGACGACGTCGGCAAGAAGCTGGTCGACCTCGCGCAGGCGATGCCGGCCGACAAGTACTCGTGGCGCCCGGCGCCCGGCGTGCGCTCGGTCGGCGAGGTCTACGTCCACATCGTGAACGGCAACTCGACGCTGCCGAGCTTCCTCGGCGCGCCGCGCATGGACGGTGTCTCCCGCGACAGCGAGAAGACCGTGACCGACAAGGCCAAGATCGTCGAGCTGCTCAGGAAATCGATCGACAACGTCAAGGCCGCCGCCGGCGGCGTCACCGATGTGGACCTGACCAAGAAGGTCAAGACCTTCGGCGACCGCGAGATGACCGAGCGGCAGGTGCTCTTCCGCATCCTCAACCACATGCACGAGCACCTCGGGCAGTCGATCGCCTACGCGCGCAGCAACGGCGTCACGCCTCCCTGGTCGGAATAGAACCCCCAGGAGGCTCCAAAACGCCCTCCTCAGAGGGTTCGGGGATCGAGAGACGGGACGGGCGTGATCGTCGCGCACGAACATTCCGGCGGAGTCTTCGTTTCAAGAGGCATGGACGCGCCGATCCGGACGGACGGACTTCGCAAGGTCTACGGGTCGGCGTCCCGCCGGATCACGGCCCTGGACGGCGTCAGCCTGCGGGTCGAGGCCGGCGAAGTCTTTGGCCTGCTTGGACCTAACGGCGCCGGCAAGACGACGCTGGTCAAGGTCCTGCTCGGCCTCGCGCATCCGACCTCCGGCTCCGCGTCTCTGCGCGGCCTGCCCGTGAGCGACCCCGAGTGCCGCCGGCGCGTGGGGTATCTCCCGGAGGGACACCGGTTCCCGGGATACCTGACCGCCCGACAGACGCTCTCGGTCTTCGGGCAGATGTCGGGCGTGGACGGGGCGACGCTTCGGAAGCGGACCCCGGAGCTCCTCGCGCGCGTGCGGCTGTCGGATTGGGCGGACGTGAGGGTCAAGAAGTTCTCGAAGGGGATGACGCAGCGCCTGGGCCTGGCCGCCGCGCTCGTCCACGAGCCCGAGGTGCTGCTGCTCGACGAGCCCACCGACGGCGTCGATCCGGTCGGCCGGCGCGAGATCCGCGATCTCCTGCAGGAGGAGGCCGCGCGCGGCCGCTCGATCCTGCTCAACTCGCACCTGCTCTCGGAGATCGAGCGCACGTGCGGCCGCGTCGCCGTGCTGCGCAAGGGGAAGATCGTGGCCGAGGGGCGCATCGACGAGCTGACCTCGGCGGGCTCGCGATACCGCCTCGTCGCGGACGGTGTGGACGAGCGCGTCCTCGCGGCCATGCGCGAGACGGGCGCGTCGGTCGCCCGCGTCAACGGCCACTTCGACCTCACCACGCGGGATCTCGAGCAGGTCAACGCCGTGATCGATCGGCTCCGCGCGGCCGGCGCGCGCCTGCAGGAGCTCTCGCCCGTCCGCTCCAGCCTCGAGGACGTCTTCGTCGACCTCGTGAAGGCGGGCGGCGAGACCGACCCGAAGGAGGGCGTGTCGTGAGGGCCTTCTCCGCCTCGGTCCAGGAAGTCTTCCGCGAGGCCGCCGCCCGCTGGGTGCTGATCGCGTACTTCGCGCTGTCCTCGCTCTTCATCGTGATCTTCGCGCTGGGCGTGAATCTCGACGTCGTCAACGGCGCGCTCGCCGGGGCGCGGCTCTTCGGCCAGTCGGTCGACGTCGGAGGGCGCTCGATCGAGATCGACAAGCTCGTGCTCGGCTTCGAGTCCGGCTTCTCGGCGTTCCTGTACCTCGTCGGGACCTTCCTCGCGCTCTTCGCGACGGCCCACCTCGTGCCGCGCCTGCAGGAGAAGGGAACCATCGACCTCTACCTTTCGCGTCCGGTCGGCCGCGTGCCGCTCCTCCTGTCGCGCTACGCCGGCGGCCTGCTGCTCGCCGCCGCCAACCTCCTCTACCTGATCGGCTCGATGTGGCTGATCGTGGTCTGGAAGACCCGCGTCTTCCACCCGCGGTTCCTGCTCTCGGGTCTCGTCATCCTCTTCGCGGTGGCGACGCTCCTCGCGTTCGCCTTCCTGATCGGGGTGATCACGTCCTCGACCGGCGTGTCCCTCATGGCGACCTACGCCGTCTTCTTCCTGTCCGCGATCCTGGTGGCCCGCGAGCGCATCGCGGCCGCGGTCTCGACCGAGACCGCCGCGAGCATCGTGAAGGGCCTCTACTGGATCCTCCCCAAGACGGCGGAGATCGGGCAGGCGACCGTCGCGCTCGTCGCCGGCAAGGAGGCGCCCGCGCGCCTCGCCGACGTTCACTACCTCGCCGTCTACGGATCGACCGCGGCCTTCGGCGTCGCGGCCCTCGCCCTCTCCGCGTGGCTCTTTTCGAGAAAGGATTTCTGACCATGACGCGGTTTCCTGCGCTTCGCGCCTCGCGCTTCGGGATCCTTCTGCTGCTCGCTGCCGCCACCGCGGCGCCCGCCCTCGCCGTGCGGCGGACCGAGGATCCGCTCGCGCTCGTGCCCGCCGACGCCGTGACCGTCGGCGTCATCCACTGGAACGCGCTCCGCAGCTCGCCGCTCTCGGCGAAGGTCTTCGCCGACCTCGATCACCTCTCCGGAGACGGCGACGCCGCGCGCTTCCTCGCCGAGACGGGCCTCACGCCCTCCGAGGACATCGACACGATCGTGATCGCGATGTCCCCCGGCGAAGCCGGCTCGAAGGAGTCCGAGTCGGGCCTCGTGCTCTTCGAGGGCCGCTTCGATCTCTCCCGCATCGGCAAGGCCCTGACCGAGCGCGGCGCGAAGTCCCTGACCTCGCCCGGCGGCGCCTACTACCTCCTGGCCGAAAAGGGCGGGGAGCCGGGAGCCGTCTCGCTGGTCAACAAGAACCTCATCGTCTGCGGACACGAGGGGTCGGTGACCGCGGCGCTGGCGCGTCGCGAAAGCGGCGGAGCCGGCGGTCTCACCTCGGGCCAGGGCCTCGGGCATCACCTCTCCCGCGTCGACGAGGACGCCTCCGCGTGGGCCCTGATCGACCTCACCCGCATGCCGGCGATGCGCCGCGCCGACGGACACGGCGAAGGCGAGCCGTCGCAGGCGCTGATGGGAGCGATGAAGTCCGTGACCCTGCTCGCCCTCCAGGCGACGGTCCACGGCGACTCCGTCGACGTCGCGGCCACGGGCCTCTCGAACGACGCCGAGAACCGCGACCTGATCGCCGACTCGCTGCGCGGCGTCCTCGCGATGTGGCGCCTCGCCGTCTCGGAGAAGTCGCCGGAGATGGTGCCGGTGATCCGGCGCTTTCAGATCGACACCGACCCGGACGGCGTCTCGATTCGCGGGACGCTGCCGGGCAGCTTCCTGCGGGAGCTCTCACAGACGCGGCACGCCAACGCGAGCCGCTGATCGCTGATCGCGAGCCGCGAGCCCGTAGCCGCGGCCGTCTATTTTGGAGTCGGGACCTCCGGGACCGCCGACGCGGGAGCCGGAGTCCCCGAGCCGCTCGGCGTCTTCGCGGCGGCCTTCGCCTTGAGCTCGTCGCGGCGGGCGTTGAGCTGCGCGTTGAGCTCGGCGGAGTGGGGCTGGCTGATCTTCGCGCCGATCTGAGCCGTCCGGCTCAGGAGGTCCGGCGTCTTCGCGATCGACTTCTGCCCGAGCGGCGAGCTGTAAAACATCGCGAGCGTCTTCATCTCGCCCTCGGTGTAGGTCTCGGAGTACAGGCGGGTCAGCTCCGGCAGCATCGCGTCCCAGGTCATGTACTTGCGAAGCCACGCGAGCATGACGTCCCGGTACGGCGCGAGCGCGGGGTTGTGCGAGATCTCGGAGTCCACCATGGCCGTGGTGGTGCTCGTCAGGGACTCCTCGAGCTTCAGGGCCCTGAAGAGCTCTCGAGCGGCGGCCGTCTGCGCGGCCGTCGGCGTGGCGACGGCGGCGGGAGTCGGGCGCGGGGTCTTCGCGGCGGGCGCTGCGGGCGCTGCAGGCGCTGCGGGCGACGTTGGCGCCGTGGGAGTCTGGGCCGTCAAGGTCGCCGCGAGTGCGGCCGCGGCGGCGACCGCCAGGGCGGATGGCGCGATTCTGGGGATGCGAAGGCGAAGGGGCATGGGATCGGTTCCTCCGTTCTCGGTTTCTTCCGTTTTCCGGCTGCGTAGGATACGACGGCCTCGGCTCATTCGGGCGCCCGGGTGCGTCCGAAGGCCGAGCGCAGCATCGCCGCTGCGGTGTAGACGACGACCGCGAAGATCAACCAGCGCAGGGCGGTCAGCGGCAGCGACTTCACCACGAATGCCGCCAGAAAGACCGCCGGGATCCCTCCCAGCGTGAGGCCGACCGCGGCCGCGAGGCTGTAGCTCTTGCGCTGGATGAAGCGCAGGCTCCCGATCGGCATGAGAAACGCGCAGGAGCCCATCATGATCGGGAAGGCGGCCTTCGGGTTCATGCCGAGGAGCGCCACGAGGATCATGCACGGCGCGTAGAGGCCGATGCCGAGTGTCATGAGCGCCCCGAGGAGGAAATTGCCGGCGAGACCCAGCCAGAGAAGCGGCGACCGGAGACCCAGCGTCTCGCCTCCGGTCGGGAAGAGCCCGAGGTTGGTCATGGCGAAGAAGGTCGCCGCCGCGAGCAGCGCGACGCCCATGCCGATCTGTACGCGGCGCCGGGGCCAGCCCGCGACCGCACCGGCGCCGAGCCACGCGCCGGCGACGGAGGCCGCGATCATGCTCGCGAGGGTGATCGGCTCGACCTCCACGATGGCGATGAAGATGAACGCCTCGACGATGGTCGGCAGGGCGTGTCCGACGTTGAGCGTGCCCGGGATGAGCTCGTCCGGAACGAGCCGCTTGAGCTTGAAGATCGACGTCGTCGGCGCGAAGGAGCCGATGCCCAGCGTGTCGAAGAAGTTGGTCACGAAGCCGATCAGGGTCAGGAGGCCGGTCGGGCGCGGCCGGCCGGCTCCGCGAATGGCGGCGCGGAGCCAGGCCGCGACGAAGACGAGCGTGGTCAGGCCCAGCGCGGCGAGCAGGATCGATTTGGCGGCGGACAAGCGGGGGGAATGGTAACCGAGGATAGGATCCGGCTCCATGCGGATCACCCGGATCGCGGCCTACCGCGTCGAGCTGCCGCTCCGGGAGGGCTCGTACCGCTGGTCCGGCGGAAAGTCCGTGGCGGTCTTCGACAGCACGCTGGTCCGCGTCGAGACCGACACGGGGCTCGCCGGGCACGGTGAGGTCTGCCCGCTCGGGCCCGCGTACCTGCCCGCGTACGCGGAGGGCGTACGGGCGGGACTCTCCGTGCTGGCGCCGCGCCTCCTGGGCGAGGACCCTCTGCAGCTCGAGCGGCTCAACCGCACGATGGACGCGGCGCTGAAGGGCCATCCGTACGTGAAGTCGGGAGTCGACGTCGCCTGCTGGGACCTCCTCGGCCAGGCGAGCGGACTGCCGGTGGTAAGCCTCCTCGGGGGCCGCTACGGCGACGACTTCGTTCTGTATCGCGCGATCTCACAGGACACGCCGGACGCGATGGCCGAGAGCGTCGCCGCGTACCGCGCCGAGGGCTACCGGCGCTTCCAGCTCAAGGTCGGCGGCGAGCCCGACGTCGACGTGGCGCGCGTGCGCGCGGTGCGGGCGGTCCTCGATCCGGGCGACGCGCTCGTCGCCGACGCCAACACCGGCTGGCTTCCGCACCAGGCGGCGCGTGTCGTGCGTGCGCTCGCCGACGTGGACGTCTACATCGAGCAGCCATGCCTGTCCTACGAGGAAAACCTGTCGATCCGTCGGCGCACGGACCACCCCTTCGTGCTCGACGAGACGATCGACGGCGTCCCGGTCCTCCTGCGCGCCGCGGCGGACTCGGCGATGGACGTCGTCAACCTCAAGATCTCGAAGCTCGGCGGGCTGACGCGCGCGCGGCAGGCGCGCGACCTCTGCGTGTCGCTCGGGATCGCCATGACGATCGAGGACACCTGGGGCGGCGACGTCGCGACGGCGGCGATCGCGCACCTCGCGCACTCCACGCCGACCGAGTTCCTGTTCACCGCGACCGACTTCAACAGCTACGTCACGGTCCGCACCGCCGAGGGCGCGCCTCAGCGCCGCCTTGGCCGGCTCGCCGCGAGCGAGGCGCCGGGGCTCGGGGTCACGCCCCGGCCGGAAATCCTGACGTCGCCCGCGGTCGACGTGTCGTGAGGCCGCGCGGCGACCAGTGAGCTAGTATCAACCGCTCATGACGGCCCCAGCCCCTCACATCCCCCCGGAAGTCCAGAAGCTCATCGACGAAAAGAAGTTCCCGGCGCTCGAAGCGTTGTGGACGCAGAAGATGGAGGCGGAGAGCGAGCCGCTCGAGTTCTTCTTCGAGATCGCGGCGGGAGTCAAGAAGAAGGGCGGCGGCGCGTCCGCGGTCTCCTGGCTCCGGTTCCTGGCCGACTACCACGAGGGCGACGAGAAGATCCGCGTCCTGCTCGAGCTCGCCCGGATGTTCCCGACGGACGCCGAGGGCCGCAAGGCCCTGACCGCGGCGCTCCGCGATCGCTTCGGCTCCCACCCCGTGTTCGCGGCGGTCCTCGCGAAGTTTCCGGTCGGGGGCGCGCAGGATCCCTCGGAGATCGCCGGCAAGATCGCCCGCTGGCTCCAGTTCCAGCCCGGCGAGATCTACTTCATGCCGGGCCGCGGCGCGGGACGATTGGTCGAGATGAACCCCGCGCTCGACGTGATGCGCCTCGAGGTCGCGGGGGCCAAGGTTCCGCTGTCGCTCGTGTCCGCGGAGAAGAACCTGATCCGCCTGCCCGCCGAGCACTTCCTCCGCCGGAAGGTCGAGGCTCCGTCGGAGGTGGCGGCGCTGGCCGAGAAGGATCCGGCCGAGGCGGTCCGCTGGCTGCTCGCGAGCTTCGGCAAGCCGCTCACCGTCGCCGGGATCAAGGAGCACGTCTCGGGCGTCGTCCCGGAGGCGCGCTGGTCGGCGTTCTGGACCTCCGCCCGCAAGCATCCGCAGCTGCTGGTCTCGGGAAGCGCCAAGTCGGCGACCGTCTCGTGGAGCGAGAGCGTCGACGCGGCGCGGGACAGCGTCCGCGACAGCTTCCTCAAGGCGAAGCCGGCGGCGCGGATGGAGCTCGCGCGCAAGCACGCGAAGCGCTCGAAGGATCTCGCGCGCTTCATGGGCGAGAGGCTGGCGGACGACGCACGCCGGCTCGGCGCCGGGAGCCCCGGCCTCGCCTTCGAGCTCTCGCAGGCGGCCGCCAAGCTGGTGCCCGGCGAGCCCGAGGCGTTCCCGGTCGAGCGGCTGCTCGACTCCGGCGACCTCCGCACGATCCTGCCGACGATCCGGGATCACCTCGCTCGCGAGAAGGCCCTCGAGGCGATCCGCGAGCGGCGCTCCGACTGGGCCGACCTCTTCGCCGACCAGATCGCGCGTGAGGAGGACGGCCGCGCCCTGACGATGCTCTTCGGCGCTCTGGGGGATCGCGCCGCCGACCTGACGCGGAGAATCCTGCGCTCGCCGCGCTCCGCTCCCCGCGCCTTCGTCTGGATCTGCGAACGGATGCACGCCGAGGGCAGGGCCGAGCCCGCCTCGCTCTTCCTGGCCCTTACCGACGCCCTGCGGATGGACGAGTTCTCCGGCCAGCGCGCGCGGATCAAGGAGTTCTTCGAGCCGGGCGGGTTCGCGGTCGCCCTCGTGCGTGGGGCCGGGTCGGAGGAGGAGGCGCGGGACTTCCTCCACGGCCTGGAACGCGTCTTCGGCCTCGAGGAGCATCGTCGTGCGACGGTGCGCGAGGCCCTCCTGATGAAGTTCCCGGAGCTCCGTGCGCCGGCCCGCGAGTACCTCTACGCGACCAGCGAATCGATCGAGGCGAAGCGCAAGGAGCTCATCCATCTCAAGCAGGTCGAGCTTCCCGCCAACGCGGAAGCGATGAAGACGGCCAAGGAGTACGGCGACCTCTCCGAGAACTTCGAGTATCACGCCGCGCGGCAGAAGCACGAGTACCTCTCGGCGCGGATCGCGTCGCTGGCCGACGAGCTGTCGCGCACGCGCGCGCTCGACGCGTCCAAGATCGACGCGTCGGAGGTGCGCGTCGGCACGCGCGTGCGCATGCGCGACGCGTCCGGCGCCGAGCGCGACTTCACGATCCTCGGGCCGTGGGACTCCAAGCCCGAGGAGTCGATCTACTCCTACCAGTCCGAGTTCGCGCAGCGGCTCCTGGGCTCGCGCCCGGGCGACCGCGTGAACATGCCGGAGGGGCAGGTCGAGGTCCTTTCGATCCTCCCTTGGCGCTGAACCATTTCAAGCGGCCCCGCCTCGCCGCGGCGGTCGTCCTGGGGCTCGCGGCCGCGGCCGCCGCGGGCGGCGCCGACGATTCGAACCCCAACCCGAACCCGCTGCACCTGCCGATCGGCGACCCGGCGCGGCGGGACCGGGAAGCGCCGGTCGTCCTCGATGCGATCACCGACACGAGCAAGCCTGAGGAGTCCGGCGCGTCGCTGACCCCCGCGGAGCTGCCGGCGAGGCTCGCGGGCGTGCGTCTGCTCCTCGTGGGGGAGGAGCACACGGTCCTGGACACGCACGCGGTCGAGCGGCGGGTGATCGAGGAGCTGGACCGCGCCGGCCGCCGCGTGGCGATCGGTCTCGAGATGTTCCCGTACACGGAGCAGGCGGCTCTCGACGACTGGACCGCGGGCCGCCTGTCCGAGGACGCGTTCCTCCAGGCGGCGCACTGGTATCGGAGCTGGGCTTACAACTGGGGCTACTACCGCGAGATCTTCGCGTACGCGCGGGACCACCGCCTTCGGATGTTCGCCGTGAACGCCCCGCGCGAGGTCGTGACGGCGGTCCGCAAGAAGGGCTTCGCGGGTCTGACGCCCGAGGAGGCGGCCCACATCCCCACGCAGATCGACACGAAGAGCGCCGACCACATGCGGCTGTTCCGCGCCTCGTTCGCGGACGCCTCGTTCCACGCCGGGATGAGCGACGAGCAATGGCAGGCGATGCTCTCCGCGCAGTGCACCTGGGACGCCACCATGGCCTTCCACGCGGTCGCGCCGCTGCGCGAGGAGGACGATCCGAAGACGATCGTGGTGGTGCTGGCGGGATCGGGGCACGTGCAGTACGGGATGGGCATCGAGCGTCAGGCGCGCACGTGGTACCCGGGCCCGATCGCCTCGCTGATCCCGGTAGCCGTCGCGGACGACGAGGGCCGGCCGGTGAAGTCGGTTCGCGCCTCGTACGCGAGCTTCCTCTGGGGCGTGCCTCCCGAGGGCGAGCCGGCCTTCCCCGAGCTCGGGGTCGCGACGCGCGCGATCGAAGCCGTCGCCGGGCAGCCGGGCGCGACGGGTCTGGACGTCCTCGACGTCGAGAAGGACTCGCCGGCGTCGCGCGCGGCGCTGAAGGCCGGCGACCGCCTCGTGTCGCTCGACGGCGCGCCGCTCGTGGACCGCGAGTCGCTCGCCCGCGCGATGGCCGCGAAGCGCTGGGGAGACGCCGCCGTGCTCGGCGTGCGTCGCGGCGACCAGACCCTGACGCTGACGGTGCCGCTGCGGCGGAAGGGCGCCTAGCTCACCTTCTCGAGCTTCTTGCGGCGTTTCCCCGTCCACGTCCCGTGGATCGCGAGCACGGGGCCGAACAGGAAATAGACGTAGCCGGCCAGCCCGACGAGATGGAGGGGCAGGAGCAGCGCGAGGACGGCCGAGATCGCTCCGATGCCGGCCGAAAGCAGGTGGGAGCGGATGCTCGCGCGCGTGTCGAAGATCTCGAGCGGCGTGAGGTCGAGGGCCGCGCGGCGCCGGTAGGCGTGGGCGTACATCCAGGCGAGGAGCAGGTACAGCGCCATGAGCCCGGCGCCGTAGATCAGGAAGAGCAACGGGATCTGCGCGGTCTCGATCGCCGTCTCGGTCCCGCCGCCGGGCAGCCGCACCTCCGTAGGCGTTCCCGTCAGCGGGGCGAGCACGAGCGTGAAGAGGAACTTGAGCGGGTAGACGTAGAAGAGCATCACGAAGAGGAGCGCGGCGTTGAGCCACAGCGTGCCGGCGTCCTGGAGTCCATAGCGCCGGAAGAAGATGTAGTGCTCCCGCCAAATGATGATCAGGAGCGCGAAGCAGACGGCGAAGGCGGGGAACCCGCGCATCGCGTCGGTCAGCTCGTGGAACGTGCGCGGGACCTCCAGGGAGACGACGAGCAGCGTCACCGCGAACGCGAAGACGGTGTCGCTGAACCCCTCGAGCCGAGAGATCTCCGCGCCGCCGCGCCAGCGGAACCCGGTCTCCTCGCCCCAGCCCTTCTCGGCGAGGGCCGCCCGCGGCGCGCGCATCAGGACTTGCCCGAGAGGCGCGCGTGGCACGCCTCGGCGATGAAGAGGTCCTCGGCGCCCAGACCGGTGAAGTCGGCGACGGTGATGCCGGCCCGGTCGTAGTCGACCGGCGACGCGCAGAAGGCGCCGATCTCCACCGCGCGCGGCGCCTCCGCGGGCGCGTGCTGCAGCTCGCCGAGCTTCAGACACTGCGGGAGCGAGTCCACGAGCAGGAGCGAGGCGCGCCTCAGGATGTCGGCGTCGAGCTCCTGCTTCCCCGGGGTGTCCGCGCCGACCGCGGAGACGTGGGTCCCGGGGAGGAGGTCGGCCGCGCGGAGCAGCGGCTGGCGGGACGCGGTCGTCGTGACGATGAGCCGCGACGCGCTCGCCACCTCGGCCGGCGACGCGGCGGCGACGGCCCGCACGCCGAGCGAGGCGGAGAGCTCGCGGACGCACGCGGAGAGATGGTCCGGGTTGCGGCCCCAGACGGTGACGCGCTCCAGGCGGAGGATCTCGGCGTGGAGCCGCGCCTGCAGGCGCGCCTGGACGCCGGTACCCAGGATGCCGAGCGAGGCGTCGGTCCGGCCGAGCTCGCGCGCGACCATTGCGGACACGGCCGCGGTCCGCAGGTCCGTGAGGTGGCCGCCGTCGTCGAAGTACGTCAGCGTCTCGCCGTCCTCGACCGAGACGAGGAGGATCGCTCCGTAGGGCCGCTCGACGTAGCTCCCCGCCATCTTGAGCGCGAAGTGCCGGCCTCCGCGGCGGTAGCTCGACTTGATGTGGACCTCGCCGCCGCCGCCGGCCGAGAGGTCGAGGTGCATCGGCATCGGCGTGTCGCACTCGCCCCGCGACTGCGCGATGACGGCGTCGCGCATGGCCTCGATCGACTCCGGGAGTCCGATCGCGCGGCGGATCTCGTCCGAGCCGACGACGCGCATCAGGCCAGAATCCGCTTCAGGGTCGACAGGGCCACGTTGCGTCCCGAAATCACCGCCACCGCCGGGGTGGACAGCGGTCCGGATTTCCCCGTGAGGATCGCGGCCACGGTGACCGCCGACGAGGGCTCGATCAGGTACTGGTGCTCCGCGAGCAGGAAGCGCACGGCGCCGAAGATATCCTCTTCGGTGAGGAGCGCGACCGCGTCGACGCGGGTCCGCAGCACTCCGAAGCCCGTCCGGCCGATGCCACCCTCGAGGCCGCCGGCCGTGGTCGCCACCGGCGGCAGCCGCGTGACGGCCTCTCCCTTCTCGAGCGAGAGGGCCAGCGCGGGCGAGCTCGCGAGCTGGCAGCCGACGACGCGGCAGGCGGGGAGTCTTTCCTTCGCGTAGAACGCGAAGCCGCCCGCGAGGCCGGCGCCACCGACGGGGAGGACGAAGGTCCGGGCCTCGGGCGCGTCCTCCAGGACCTCGGCGGCGAGCGTGCCGCCGTTGGCGGCGAGGATCCGCTCGTCGTCGTAGGCCGAGACGTAGGGCCGTCCCGACCGCGCCGCGGCGTCGCGCGCGAGCGCCTCCGTCTCGTCGAAGCCGTCGCAGTCCGAGCGCTGCGCGTCCGCACCGAGCGCGACGATCCCGCGGTACTTGGACTCGTCGACGCTGCGCGGGACGTAAATCGTGGCGGGGACGCCGAGCTCGCGGGCGACGTAGGCGACGGCCTTGCCGTGGTTCCCGGCCGAGCAGGTGACGACGCCGGCGCGCCGCTCCTCGGGCGTCAGCGCGAGGAGGCGGAAGAACGCGCCGCGGATCTTGAAGGACCCGGTGAGCTGCTGCGACTCGAGCTTGAGCGACACCGGAACGCCGGCCGCCTCCGAGAGCGGGCGGGACTCCTCGATGGGCGTGCGGCGCACGCGCCCCTCGAGGGCGCGGCGCGCCTCGAGGATCATCGCCATGTCGAGGGGACGGGGCACGGGTGGCTACTGTATTGCAGCCTGAGGCTGCGTTTATTGCACCCGAGGCCGCGTCATTGCAGACCGAGCGCGCGCCCGATGTCGCCGCGGACGCGCTCGGCCAGCCTGGGCGCCTCGGCGGCGCCGGAGCCCGCGGTCTCGACCGGCGGGAGCACCGTCACCGTCGCCGTCGTCGGGGAGAAGACGAGCGAGTGCTTCGGAAGCGCCGTCTCGGTCCCGCGGATCGCGAGCGGCACGACGTCGACGGCGAGCTCGAGTGCGAGCCGGAACGCGCCCTCGCGAAACGGCGCGAGCGACCCGTCGGCGCTGCGCGTCCCCTCCGGGAACACGATCACCGATGCCCCGTCCGTGAGCCGGCCCCGCATCTGCTCGATCGCCGCGCGTGCGCTGTCCTTGTCGCCGCGGGCGAGCGGGACGTCGCCGGCCGTCCGCATCAGCCACCCGAGCAGCGGGATCCGGAACACGGAGTCCTTCGAGAGGAACTTGATCTCCCACGGCAACAGGCACAGGAGAAAGATGTCCGCCATCGAGCGGTGGTTCGCGACGAAGAGATGCGGGCGGCGCGGATCGATGGAAGCCGCGGCATCCGGGGCGGCGTCGACGTGGAAGTCCCAGAACGGGTTGATCGCCACGGCGAGCGCGCCGGCGCGGCGCAGGACGCGGCCCACCCGCATGCGGTTCGCGTCGCGGCGAAACGTGAACAGCCGGTAGACGCCCACGACGGGAACCCAGGAGACGACGATCAGGACGTACGCGGCCCAGAGGAGATACGAGAGGGGAAGGGCGATCGCGCGGGACTCGAGAAGCTTGCGGCGCGCCGTCGTCAGACGTAGACCTCGTCGACGTAGCACCAGCGCCAGTCCTCGCCCGGCTCGAGGGACTGGACGATGGGGTGTTGGGTCGCGCGGAAGTGCTTCGTGGCGTGCCTGTTCTTGGAGGAGTCGCAGCAGCCGACGTGTCCGCACTGCAGGCACAGGCGCAGGTGGACCCACGTGTCGCCGATCTTCAGGCAGTCCTCGCAGCCCTTCGCGCTCGGCTTGACCTCGTGGATCGATGCGAGATGCGTGCACTCTTCAGCCATGATTTCTCCCCGGCCAAAGGCCAAGATCCAGAATCCGAGATTCGGCTAGTGGCACTTTCCGGTGCCCTCGTCCTTGAAATCTCCCTCCGCGGCGAGGAACTGCCAGTCGTAGGAATCCGGCCTCAGGGTCAGCTTGAGGACTCCGTAGGCGGTGTTCTCGCGGACCTCGCTCAATGGGTGGACGTCGACGAACTTGTACAGCGAGCGCCCTCCCGTCCCCGCCACGAACTCCCGGATGCCGCGCTTGGGATCCCGAGCTCCCGAGGCGTCGAGCGGCGCGAAGCGCTCGTAGGTGTGGTCGTGGCCCGCGAGGACCACGTCCGCTCCGGCGTCGTAGAGGTCCTTCCAGATGAAGCGCATCGCCGGATCGTCTCCGTGCTCCGCCGAGGAGAACCGCGGGTGGTGCCACATCGCGAGGGTGCAGAGCGCGGGGTGCGCCGCGAGGTCCTCCCGGACCCAGGTCTCCTGCGGCGAGTCGCGCTGGCAGCCGCCGACCTCGTTGCAGTTGCTGTTGACGACGAGCACGTGCCAGCCGCCGAGGTCGTAGCTGTAGTACCCGCGAAGGGGGTCGCCGGCCGCCTTGCCGAAGTAGGCGAAGTACGCGCCGGCTCCCGCGGTGCGATAGTCGTGGTTGCCGACCGCCGGGCGCGTCCGGTCCTTGAACCGCCCCCAGGTCGGCGCATAGCACGCCGTGAACTGCTCCGCGGTCCCCGAGGGATACGCGTTGTCGCCGAGGGTGAACACGGTTCCCGGGATCTTCTCGACGATCGCGGCCGTCTTGCGCGCCTCGTCGATGTGCGCGCAGTCGGCGATGTCGCCGGCGCCGATGAGCACCGCCGGCTCGCTGCTCGAAGGAGCCGGAGCCGGAAAAGGGCTCGGCGCCGGCGGCGAGGGAGCCTGCTGGGCCGCAAGAGAACGTGGCCACGCGAGGGAGAGGGCGGCGAGGAGGAGGCCTGCGGTCTTCACTCCCAGATTATGCCCCGAGAGCGTTCGAACGAAAGTACGCGCACTCGCGCGTGAGCGGGCAGCGGTCGCAAAGCGGCCGGGCGCGTCTGCTGAGCTCCCGTCCGTGCCGCCGCAGGAGCGGGTGCACTGCGATGAGCGCGCGAGCCGCGATCGGTTCTCCGGCATGGCGCGCGGCGTTCCGCTCGAATCGCGCGCGCGTCTAGAAGTCGGCGCGGACCATGTCCACCACGGAGCCGTCCTTCGTGGTGTCGTCGATCTCGACCGCGACGCCGGCGATGGCCGCCGTGCCGGTGGTA
>Ga0070690_100000065_pt1 | contig 52724 bp, 61 predicted proteins | sample KBSS33HmetaG_FD_64671 | JGI IMG/M metagenome (GOLD analysis project Ga0070690, IMG submission 64671) | Switchgrass rhizosphere microbial communities from Kellogg Biological Station, Michigan, USA - KBS S3-3H metaG | ecosystem: Host-associated > Plants > Roots > Rhizosphere ... | reverse complement strand
TGAACTCATCAACTTGCTTAAGGGCCGTTCCGCCAGAAACGAAGTGCCGGAATTACTCAATCGGGTGAGCTAGGCATTAGGTTGTGCATTGATCATTTATCCGGTTTGCCGGCTCTCATGAATTCGAGCTTCAGCCAGAAATCATGTACCCCTCCGTCATACTGACGAGGGACCGGGCATTCTGAATGTGTGTTGCTGTTTCGGGTGCACAAAGACCACATCGCCTTGTCGAAGATTCAGCTCGCGATATCGCTCTTTGGTGAGTTCGACTTCAATGGTCTGAGACGAGTCCTTCGACATTAGCTCGATCCGGACTCGCGATCCGGCGGCGATGATAAATCGCACCGTCGCTTCCAGCTGGGTATTTGTGGTCCGGTCCCGGCTAAGTTCCAGATCGTGCGGGCGGACAAAGGTGACTTCGTGTTCGCCCGAAGAGTCTTCCCCTCCGGGAATTTCCCTCTGCGTCTCTTCGTGCAGGGCCTCTCCGTGAGAAATCCGGCCATGAAACACGTTGACATCGCCGAGGAAGCGGTAGACGAACGGTGTGGCCGGGTGCTCATAGACTTCCTCCGGTGTGCCGGTCTGCTCGATATGTCCCTGGTGCATGACCACGACACGGTCTGCCGCTTCTAAGGCCTCTTCCTGGTCATGCGTCACGAGGATACTGGTGATGTGCAATTCATCATGAAGTCGCCGGAGCCAGCGTCTCAGCTCCTTTCTGACTTTCGTATCCAATGCGCCAAAGGGCTCATCGAGCAGGAGCATTTTCGGCTCTACGGCCAGCGCTCTGGCCAGGGCCACGCGTTGACGTTGCCCTCCGGAAAGCTGGTTCGGGTAGCGGTCGGCCATCGCCTGCAGCTGTACCAATGCCAGCAGTTCGTCGACCTTCTTCTGGATCAGGTCCGGAGAGGGCCTTTGCGCACGGGGAAGCACTCTCAGCCCAAACGAGACGTTTTCTGCGACGGTCATATGCCGAAATAACGCGTAGTGCTGAAAGACGAACCCGACGCGGCGGTCGGTGATCTGCTGGTCCGTGACCTCATTGCCATGCAGGAGAATCTTCCCCTCGTCGGGCCTTTCCAAGCCGGCCAGAATTCTGAGCAGGGTAGTCTTGCCGCAACCGGAGGGGCCGAGGAGGGCGATGAGCTCTCCTGTTTGTACGTGGAGGCTCACGTCATTCAGAACGGTGAACGAGCCGAATCGTTTGGTGACGTGATCGACTTGAATGCTCAAGATGGACTCCCCGGCTGCGGGCTCCATGCAGGCTCGTGCGCCGGTCGTGAATGAGCGGATTTTCGTTCGATGATTGTTTTCACGACGAGCGTCACAATGGCCAACAGGGTAAGGAGCGAGGCCACTGCGAAGGCCCCGACGGCGTTATATTCGTTGTACAGGATCTCGACATGCAGCGGCAACGTATTGGTCAGCCCTCGAATATGACCCGACACGACGGAGACCGCTCCAAATTCTCCCATGGCCCGTGCGTTGCAGAGGATGACGCCATAGAGCAGGCTCCACTTGATATTCGGGAGCGTGACATGGGTAAAGGTCTGCCATCCCGACGCGCCCAAGGTGAATGCCGCCTCTTCTTCTTCCCGTCCTTGCGATTGCATCAGCGGGATGAGTTCGCGCGCGATAAAGGGCACGGTGACAAAGATCGTGGCGAGCACGATACCAGGTAATGCAAAGATGATTCTGATGTCGTGCTCGATCAGCCAGGGACCCACCCAACCTTGTGCTCCGAAGAGCAGCACATAAATCAATCCAGAGATCACGGGGGACACGGCCAGCGGGATGTCGATGATGGTGATGAGCAGTTGTTTCCCGATGAATTCGAATTTGGCGATGGCCCAGGCTGCGGCAACCCCGAACACCAGGTTCAGCGGAACGGCCAGGGCTGCAGCGATGAACGTGAGGCGAATAGCCGCCAGCGTGTCAGGATCCTGAAACGGAGCGAGGTAGCTCTCAAGTCCGTTTTTCAATGCCTCGGCAAAGACGGCTGCGAGCGGGACGAACAGGAAGAGTGTCAGGTATCCCAGAGCCAAAGCAATGAGTGTCCAGCGGACCCACTTGCTTTCGCCGGTCAATGAGGCCTTCCAATCCTCGTCTCGTGCCTTGGTCATCTCAGCTGCCATGCGCGGTTCTTTCTAACGAGCGGTGTGGCGCGAGCTGCTCCACCATTGAAGGAGATTGATCATGAGGACGAGCAGAAACGAGGCAACCAGCATGACGACTCCCAGCGCGGTGGCTCCCGCATAATCGTATTGCTCGAGCTTTGTCATGATCAACAATGGTGTGATCTCAGATTTGAGCGGCATGTTGCCCGCGATAAAGATGACCGAGCCGTATTCTCCGACGGAGCGTGCGAATGCCATCGCCATGCCGGTCAGTAGGGCAGGCCACAGCTCCGGCATGATCACGGCCCGGATCGTTTGCCACCGGTTGGCTCCCAGTGTCGTGGCGGCTTCCTCCACTTCTTTGTCCAGATCTTGCAGCACCGGTTGAACAGTTCGCACCACGAAGGGCAATCCGATAAAGGTGAGCGCGACGAGAACCCCCAAGGGTGTAAAGGCGACTTTGAGGCCCAGTGGCTCTATAACTTGTCCGATCCATCCGTTTGCCGAATAGATGGCAGTCAAGGTGATTCCTGCGACGGCCGTCGGCAGGGCAAAGGGAAGATCTACGAGCGCGTCCACGATCGAACGGCCGGGAAAGCGGTATCGCACAAGGACCCAGGCAACCACCGATCCGAAGAAGCCGTTGACTAAGGCTCCCAGGAACGAGGCGCCGAATGTCAGCTGATAAGAAGCCAGCGCGCGTGGTTCCGTCACCGTGTGCACGAATTGCTCCCAGGTCAAGGTGCTCGTCTTGAAGAAGAGGCCGCTGAGGGGGATCAACACAATCAAGCTGAAATAGAACAGCGCAAACCCCAGCGTCAGGCCGAATCCCGGAAGGACGCTGGGTTGCTTCAACACTAAGGTCATTGGTCTCATCGACTTTACTTGGGGCCCTTCAAATAGATTTGATCGAAGGTGCCGTCATCGGCAAAATGCGTCTTGTGCGCCTTCTGCCAGTCGCCAAATAACTCCTTCAATGTAAACAAATCCACCGCCGGGAACGTCGTAGCATACTTGGCCGCGACTGATTTGAGTTGCGGCCGGTAGAAATTTTTACCGGCGATGTCCTGGCCTTCTTCAGAATACAGATATTCGAGATAGGCTTGAGCGACTTGCCTGGTGCCTCGTTTGTCCACAATCTTGTCTACAAGACTCACCGTTGGCTCTGCCAGGATACTGAGCGGTGGCACGACGAGGTCGAACTTGTCTTTGCCCGCGCCTTTGGTACTCAGCAAGACCTCATTCTCCCAATTAATCAGGATGTCACCGATGCCCCGTTCTACAAACGTGGTGGTCGCGCCACGGGCACCGGAGTCGAGCACCGGCACATTCTTAAAGAGACGCGAGACAAAATCTTTCGCTTTGGCTTCGTCGCCACCCGACTGTTTCAGGGCATAGCCCCAGGCAGCCAGATAGTTCCAGCGGGCGACACCTGAGGTCTTTGGATTCGGGGTTATAACAGAAATCCCTGGTTTGACCAAATCGTCCCAATCCTTAATGCCTTTGGGGTTGCCTTTGCGGACCAGAAACACGATTGTCGAGCTGTAAGGCGCGCTCTCGTGGGGAAGACGACTCTGCCAGTCTGCTGGGAGCAGCTTCGCCTTATCGGAGATGGCGTCTATATCATAGGCCAGCGCCAACGTCACCACGTCTGCCTCCAGGCCATCGATGACCGCGCGAGCCTGTTTGCTCGAACCCCCGTGTGACTGCTTGATGGTGACCGCCTGCCCGGTCTTGGCCAGCCAGTGCTTGGCGAAGGCCGCGTTGAACTCCTGATAGAGTTCGCGCGTCGGATCGTACGAGACATTGAGGATGGAGATGGCATTACCGGCTTGGGCAGAAGGATGAAGCCACAGGGTGCCGCTCAGGAGAAAAAGTACGAGAAGGAACTGTTTGAATCTCATGATCATGTCCTTTCAACAAGCAATGCTCGAACGGTCTTTCACCGCACCTGGATTGTTACTGCCGGTTGTACGGTCACTGTCTCTGAAGCTCCTAACGGAAGCGTTTCCCGTCGCGTTATTTTGCGGGCGGAACAGTCAATGCAGCAAGTGCCTCTTTATACGAAATCTGCAATTCTTCCCGCTGGTCCGGCGCCCACAAACGGGATGAGCTAGACCAGATCAGAAACTCCTCTGGCTCGAAGGTCACATCGTATACTGCCGAAGCCTCCGGAACATTCGGCAGTTGCCGCTCGTACTTGCTGATGTCCGGTCCAGGGCCATGGCGGGTGTGCACATCGCTGATTGTCAGGCGCAAAATAGGCCCTTGAATGGATATCCAGCCCGTGGTTGTTTCCTGATCTCCCTGATCCGTGGCGTGACTTAAATTGAAGTAGACACGGTCTGTCTCGTCAGCCAGAGACAGGGCCGTTGAAATGGGCCCCGCCAACACGGCGATTTCCTCCTTTCGGAACGCCCTGGTTCGATCGGATTGACCGAACAGCAGACGGTGAACGATGTTCCGCCGTTCCGATGCGCGGACCCCGCGGAGCAAGGTACCGACTTCCGCAGCCGTCAGCGTGACGGGATGTGTGTTAGAGGCCGAGTCAGGGTCCTGCTCCAATCGGACTGTATTCAGTCCCGCCTCGAGAATCGTTCTCGTCGACGTGACAGGCTGGCTTGCGCAACCGGAAGCGATGGATATGCCGACGATGACTAACAGCACGCGCAGTTTCCAAGCCGGCCACTGCGTCCAAGTGTTCTGGTCGTGATTCATTATTGTCCCTCCCGTCGTTGAGCGATCCCGCCTTGTGAGGTGATGCGATCGAACCCATGGTCTTGCAAGATGACTTGTACCTTAGGCGTCTCTAAAAAACTAATGAAGTCCCCAGCAGCCGGGATATTCTTGGCGGTCCAGACTGCTGCGACTCCGTAGTGGACCGGCTGATGCGAGTCCTTGGGGGCCTCTTCGATAATGCGGATCTTCTTATTCGATACGGCATCTGTTCGGTAGACAATGCCGAGATCGGCTTCGCCCTTGGAGACCAGATCCAGGACGGCCCGTGAATGCTCGCCATAGACAAATTGCGACCTCAGTTTCGAATCGAGCTTGCTGTACTGGAGGAACTGAGTCGCCACTTTTCCTACCAACGAGGTTTTCGGGTCACCGAGGGCGATGTGCTGGACAAGGGCGGGTCGAAGGTCTTGAACCGAAGCCACCGACGATGGGAACTCAGGGCCGGCGATCAAGACCACCGAGGTACCGGCATAAGCACGTTTTGTCCCTTGAATGACGAGGCCTTTCTTCTCGAGTTGGTCGATTTCCTCAACCTGCGAAGGGAGAAATACATCGATCGGCGCACCCTCTTCGATTTGTTTGCCGAGGGTTTGAGACGGCCCATAGATGACTCTCACAGTGATATCCCTATTTTGTGCTTCAAAGAGTGGAAGGATTTGTCGAAGTGCATCCTTCAGGCTATTGGCCGCTGCGACTGTGAGGGTCTCAGGCGCTGCCTGTGCGGATGATGCTGTCCAAACGGGCGTTGTCACTACCGTGAGGAACAACAAACCGCTCAATAGTAAATTTCGGCCTGTCATAAAGTACCTCCTGGTCATTGTGAGGGGGTTCATCATATGCCTAGAAATAAAACTGGTATTGTACGTTGATCCGGTTTTCAATGAGATCGCGCCCGAATCCGGGCTGGAGCTCAAACGGATACCGATCCGGGGCACGCCCGCCGCTTCCCACTGTGAGGTTGGAGTAGTCGATGACAAGCCGGTTGTTGTAGGTCCCGTCGAAGCTATAGTTGATGGAGGCGCCGAACTCCTTGGTCAGATCATCCTTCTGCTTGGTCGAAGGATCCAACACCCCATAACGTACGGCGAGTTCGAGCTTGCGAGGAATGACGTATTTCCCCACTTGCACATACCAGCCCCAGGCCTGGCCAAGATCCACCGGAGGGCCTGTGAACTGAGCTGCTGGAATAGTGTTCTGGTCGAACGGTTGGGTTCCGGCGTCTTTGTTCCGTACCCGCTGGTGCCGATAGTAGCCTTCAGACTGAAGGGACCAGCCTTGATATTTCCCAATGAAGTCTACTTCATAGGTCTGAAAATCGTAGATACCTCCACCGAGGAGCCTCCCATTCTGGGCAGCGGCTACAGCCTGTCGGTAGGCACGTTCCACGATGTCGGAGCGGGTGGAACTCAGATAGTTTTGAGCCGGGTCGTAGGCATAGCCGAAGCCAATGGCTGCCTGTGGCGCGCGCGAATTGAGGATGTCTCCCTGGCCATAGCCTGGATTGCCGGCGATCTTATACAGCAAGCGAGCCGTATACATGAGCTCGCCGCTCATGAAACGGGTGTCGTAGTTATAGGTTCTGGTTGTTGCTGCCGGAGGCCCGCCGGGTGTACCGGAAGGGGTTAGCACTGTTTGGCTGACAGAAGTCCCGTCTCGCCCGAGGTTTGGCCCCACCCCTCCCCAGATACCAAAGGCGTAGTTGAATGTGTATTGATCCTCATTGCTGAGGATATTGATTCCAACGTCGCGAGCGCTCTGAAGGTTGGAGGCGAACATATTCTGCACAATCATGTTATCTGCAAAGGTTGACGTGGCGGCCGAGCCGATGAGGGCGCGATTGAACCAGACTGTCTGCTGACCGGCCTGGATTGTCATCCATGGAATATGCCAGGAAGACACAAACGCGTCTTGAAGTACGGCTCGTCCGTTGCCTCCCTCTTGATTCCATGCGGTCTCGTCCATCGCCAGACTGACGTTGTAGCGAAAGTCTGGATCGAAGGCATACCCCATAAATTGGAGGCGAACACGAGGAACCGTAAACTGACTGGAATCGGCCTGACGTCTAAAGGCGCGAAACTCTACCTGGCCTCCCAGAATTTCTTCGTTCCTGGAGTTCCCGACCGTTCCCCAAGCCTCATTGAAGGTGCTGTAGGAGTAGCGCACTTGTGAAAGCAGGCGGAGCTTGAGCATGAACTTCTGTCCGACGCGGATATTAAGTCCATTATTCACGTCGATATTAAAGTTTGGCTTTGAGACACGCTCCTTGACCTCCAAGGACTTGAGGCCCTTGTTGTACTCCTCCTCGGTAATGATTCCCTTAAGATAGAGGTACTTCAAGCCAGGGTCTTCGCCGGCATAGTACTCCCACTTGCCGTCTTTCTTGACCAGTTGCCCCTCCTCAACTGCTTGGGCCTCTGGTACGCGTGTGAAGGAGATCATCATGATGAGTAATAAGAGGACACCGAAAATTCTCATGTCGCTTCCCTCCATGACATGGGAACTTCCGGTGGTCCGGTCAGTTCTTAGGTTGACTGTTGAGTAGTGTGCCTTGCGCCTCCAGTAGTCTGGCCGGCGGTTCGTTCTCCTTTAGCTCCGACAACAATACTGTGCGGTCATATTCGTTTCCCCGTTAGGTGGGGCGTGAAGAGTTTTGGTCGATGCGGATCTTTTCTTTGCGCTCGATCTGGACCACTTTTGAATCGTGGATGACGATCTCCACCGATCCGAAGCGGATCTCTTGAATGGCTCGAAGGATGTTCTGCATCAGATGACGGTGCATCTCGTCGACGAGCTCGTTAGGATGTTGCGCGCGAATGTTCATATACTACTGTTCCGATCATGATTAAGTTATACAAATGTAAATTAAGTTAACTTAATTTGTCAACATAATAAAATACGAAAATATTTCTCGGTAAGTATTGATTCATTAAATAACACCAGAACTCGGTTACGCTTATCAATTTAAACATTGTGATCCATTATACTTGACATACAGCAAATATTATTGCTATTCAGTGGCCATGAAAATTCCGAAGCACCCGGCTAAAATGATCTCCAAGTACTCAAATCACCTCAAATCGCTCCGTATCAAAAAGGGTTTCTCGCAAGGCGAACTGGCGGCTCGTGCGGGCATCACGCGGCAGGCGGTGTCTTCAATTGAATCGAATTTGTATTTACCGACAACTGGTGTGGCTCTTCATCTGGCTTCGGCGCTGGCTTGTCGTGTTGAAGACCTCTTCAGCCTGACGCAAACCGAGGACATCGTTGAGGGCAAGTTAGTCGGTCATCTCCCGCCATGTGACATGAAGAGTTCACCCACGCGAGTCAAAGTCTCGACGGTAGGGTCAAAGAACGTCGTTCGACCTCTAGCGGAATTGGGCGAGATGCTGTCCTTTTCGATTCCCGCCGATGGCTATGTCGTCAAGACGCTAGATCAGACTGTGGGTGCGACGATTCGGGTGAAACTTTCTCGAGATCGCCAGGCCATTGAACAGGAAATTTCTGTTGCTGGTTGTGATCCTGCGATCTTTCTCGTCGGCGCGCATTTGCGACAGCGGAAGGATCAGACTTCTGTCATAGGCTGGACAATGGGGAGCATGACGGCGCTTCGGGCCTTGCAGCAGGGTGAGGTTCATGTGGCAGGTGTGCACCTGTTCGATCCGGTGACCGGGGAGTCAAATCTGCCATTTCTTCGGAGAGTATTGAAAGGTTCGAACTATGAGGTTGTCACGTTTGCAACCTGGGAAGAGGGTTTGCTCGTTCGAGCCGGTAATCCCAAGTCTATCCGTACAGTCAGCGAAGTGGCTGATCCGTCAGTCACCCTCGTGAATCGGGAAGAGGGAGCCGGAGCCAGGCTGTTGCTCGATCAACAGTTGCGCGTTGCGGGAATAAATTCAGATCAGGTAAAAGGCTATGGCACAATCGCCGCTTCACATTTCGACATCGCACGTGCGATTGCAAACCGCCAGGCGGATGTCGGAGTCGGTATTCGATCCGCGGCGCAACTCTACCAGCTCGATTTCGTACCGCTTCAAGCTGCGCGTTACGACCTAGTTGTGCCCAAAGCCTATCTGAAGTCCCATCCGACGCTATCCCATTTGTTCGAGACCATCGTCAGCCGCCCGTTTCGCAATGAGATCGAGGCACTGGGCGGATATGACACCAGTGAAACAGGAAAGCTCCATGCATTGCGTGTCGGCTGAGGGAGATATGGAGACTATCGCGTTGTGAGAAGCACGAAGAGAAACAAGAGTGGAGTAGCCGGAGGCATCAGAAGCAGGTGGTGCGTCTGCCTGAGCGTTTTTCTCTTTTTTGTAGGAGCGGGCTCGGTGAAGGCCGTCGAGTATGGTGAAATGGTGCAGAAAGACGGCAAGTGGGTGTTTCAGAGCACGGAGGATCCCGTGTTCAAACTTATGCGCGATAAAGGGCTGATCACGAACGAGGAATATTTTAAAGCGTCAGCACAGACAGGAAAGAACTGGAAGGAAACAGCTGACGCCGTACTCATCTGGGAGAGAGAGACCAAGTGGAACAGGTATCTCAAGACAGCCATGCATTTACCCGACTGGGTCGATCTGGGCATCGAAAACCGGACGCGGTTCGAAAGTTACGATCATCCATGGCGATCCAACCAGACCGCTGGAAATGGGCAGACGGATTCCCAGGCGATCGTCCGGTCCAGAGTGCGCTTTGGATTGGGCAATGGCCCCTTCCGGTTTCTCTTCGAAGGGCAGGATGCACGGGCCTACTGGAACGGTAATCCGGGGGACTTCGTGAATAATACGACGGTCAACGAATGGGATATTCTGCAGTTATTCGGGTCTGCGACCCTGGACAACGTCGGGGGGAGTGGATTGCGCACGGACTTGCATTTCGGCCGGATGACCCTGGATTTCGGAATGCGTCGGTACATCGCCCGCAACGATTTTCGAAATACCACGAATGCTTTCGATGGGGTCCATTGGCAAATCGGCCAGGGCAAGCTCTGGCGGTTCAGGGCCTTTTTGGTAGAACCAGTCATTCGGAATATGGTGTCACTCGACGAAGAGACTGCGAGAAGTGTGTTCTGGGGAACCTACGCGGAGAGTGAGCATTTCTCCTGGTTCAAGGCGAATGTGTTTTATTTCGGATTAAATGATCAACAACCCCGCAATAGAGCCCTTCACCGTACCTATAGCACGTACGGCCTTCGCCTGTTCAAGTCTCCCGCGGTCGGCGAATTCGATTATGAGTTTGAAGGGGCGATTCAGACGGGGCACTTAGGCAACGTCGAGCATTTTGCCTATAACCCGAACGTTGAAGCCGGGTATACGTTCAAACTGCCTTGGAGCCCTCGCTTTTTGGTGCAATATAGCTATGCCAGCGGCACGAATACCCCGGGGGGAAGCCAGGATGGAAACTTTGATTTCCTGTTCGGTGCCCGTAACTTTGATTTCATGCCCACGGGAAATTTCGGACCGTGGAACCGGTCCAACATCAGTTCTCCCGGTTGGAGGCTGATTGTCCAACCTGCCCCCGGTTGGACAATGCAAGTCAAACAACGGTTTTGGTATCTGGCCCAAGCGCAGGGGCCATACGTGGCTGGTGCATTACAGGATCCCGCGGGAGGGTCAGGAAACTATCTCGGCCATGATGTGCAATTACGCCTGCAATGGGCCATCAGCAGTAACCTGGACTTTGATGTCGGCTATGACCATTGGTTCAAGGGATCCTATTTCGACAGCCCCGTCATCCTTGCCCAAATGCCCGCTGGGGGAAACAAGGATACGGATTATTTTTATTTTCAGATGAAGATCAGACTGTAGGAGAGGTGGCCTATGTGGAAAGTCCTCATCGCGTTGTGCCTTGTCATGACGGGCGCCAACCTTGCGATCGCCGAGCAGATTACGATTGCCGCGGCGGCAAATTTGAATTTCGCTTTCAGAGAAATTGCGACGGAGTATGAAAAATCGAGCGGCAATCAGGTGAGGCTGACCTTCGGATCATCCGGAAATTTCTACTCGCAGATTCAAAATGGTGCGCCCTTTGACCTCTTCTTTTCGGCCGACATCGAGTATCCCCAGAAATTGGAAGAGGCCGGCCTGACCGTTCCTGGTTCGCTCTATCAATATGCTGTTGGACGGATTGTCTTATGGACGGGGCATGAGTCGCGCATCGATGTCACCAAAGGAATGGAGGCGTTGCGTGAGCCGACCGTCAAGAAAGTCGCCATTGCCAATCCCAAGCATGCGCCCTATGGAAGGGCGGCTGTGGCTGCGATGGAATATTTCAAGGTCTATGACCAGGTCAAAGACAAGCTTGTACTAGGAGAAAATATCTCACAGGCGGCACAGTTTATCGAATCGGGGGCCTGCGACATCGGCATCATCGCATTGTCTCTGGCTGTGACTCCTGCCATGAAATCGAAGGGGATGTATTGGGAGATTCCGGTTGGAGCCCATCTGCCTCTTGAACAGGCTGTCGTGGTCCTGAAGTCGTCGAAGCAACAGGAGTCTGCGGAACAGTTCCTTGCCTTCCTCAAAGGGGAACGAGGACAGGAGATTATGAAGCGCCATGGATTCACGCAGCCCAACTAAGCAATGGGCGAAGGTGAGCTGGTTGACCCTGATCGTGGTCAGCGTTGGCTGTTCGCAAGCAGTTCTGTTAATCCACGAGACAGAACAAGGTGGCGTGGTGACCTACCTCTTTAAGGAAGACCAGGGTGGCTCGATGGGATCCCCACATCGCAGGGATGCCTTAAAGGTCATCGAAACAAAATGCCCTTCGGGCTACAGCATCCTCAAGGATGGGGAAGTGCAGGGGTACAGCAGTATGTCCAGTGTACAAGGGGCGGAAGGGGAAGCCACCGGCCGACGCTGGGGGATTCAGTTCCAATGCAAGTAGCAAGGAGAAGCTTCTATGCACTGCTGTATCTCATGAGTGTGGCCACAGCCTTGATCGCGGTTACGACTGCATCGGCTGAAGATATGCCACAGATGCAGCATCGTCAGGTTGACCCTGCTTCTCACAAAGGATCGTGTCATGCGGCAATTCAGGGGCCAGGTTCTCTTGATGGATTAGAAAGCGTGCAGATTGAAACGTCCGATATCACCCGTCACGAGCAATTTTTTGAATCCGTCTTGAGAGCGCCGGTGGCCCTGCACATGGATCATCCGCAAAGGGACAGTCTCCGTGGCTATTGTTACCGGGGTCTCTTGATAATGGTTCGGCAGGATTTGCGAGCAGCGCATCCGACGGGCTGGGTGCAAATCAATTTCACGGTTTCGGACGTTGCCTCCATACAGAACGAACTCGAGCAGGCCTATCGGGCGTCCCCTGTCTATCAATTGAGCGAAGATGCTCGCGCAAAGATTGTCCGCTTTCGGTTGAAGCCAGACGTGATGCGAGGAAACCGTCAGGTGATAAGGCTGGAGGTTGCCGGTCCGGAGGGATTTATGATCGGCTTCGATCAAGACAAGTAGAGAGCCGACTGAGATGTATGAAATGGAAGACAGAAAGTCTTCAGCCATCTTAACAAGGAGGGCACCATGAAACTTAGCGCGCGAAACCAGTTCCAGGGCACGGTGACAAAAATTACGGAAGGACAGGCCATGGCCGAAGTGACGGTGAAAGTCGGCACGCTCGAATTTGTGGCGGCAATTACAGAGGGATCGGTCAAGAACATGGGATTGAAGATCAACGACTCCGTGCTGGTCGCTGTGAAAGCCACGGAAGTCATGATCGGCAAATAGTGTGCGGTAATTTTCCAGCTTGCAGCGTCTTACCGTTGTGCCGGTTTCGGTAGGGAAGACTGCAGACAAAGGCGGAACCGTGAATTGGTTGGCGATCTGGGTCACCTTCAAACTGGCCTGCTTGACGGCCAGTGTTCTGCTGGTCGTCGGGCTGCCGATCGCCTACTGGCTCACTTTTTCGAAGCGGCGCTGGAAATTCATTGTCGAGTCGGTGGTCGCGTTGCCGCTCGTGCTGCCTCCGACGGTGCTGGGCTTTTATATTCTCGTCGCGATAGGCCCGCACAGCCCGGTTGGTCGATTCTATACCGACCTAGTCGGGCATCCTCTTCCCTTTACGTTCGAGGGTTTGCTCGTCGCGTCAATTTTCTACAGTTTACCATTTGCCGTACAACCCTTCGCCACAGCCTTCGAGCAGGTCGATCGCCGATTGATTGAAACATCCTGGACACTCGGGGTCTCCAAACTCAAGACCTTCTTTCACCTGATCGTTCCGCTGTCTACAGCAGGCCTCATCACCGGTGTTGTGTTGAGCTTCGCCCATACGCTCGGAGAGTTCGGCGTGGTGCTTATGGTCGGTGGCAACATCGAGGGGGAGACGCGCACCATTTCAATCGATATTTACGATGAGGTGCAGGCCCTCAACTATGCCGGAGCAGCCAAGACGGCGCTGTTGTTGCTTGCAGTCTCCTATGGAGTGCTGCTGTTGGTCTACGCGGTGAACCGAAAGGTCTGGGTTGTATGGCCGCAGCGTTGACGGTTGATTGCCGAAAGACCTTTCCCGGCCGGTTCTTCATGTCGGCACAGCTCACGCTGCCGCCAGATCCCCCGTGCGTGCTGATTCTTTTCGGGCCCTCTGGATCGGGGAAAACAACTCTGTTGCGTTGTCTTGCCGGGTTGGAATGGCCGGAAGAGGGACGGATTCAGTTCGGCTCGACGACCTGGGTTGATACAGCGTCCAACGTTCGCCTTGCGCCGCAAGTTCGGAGGATCGGTTACATGCCGCAGGACTATGCGCTGTTTCCCACGCATACGGTGGCCGGCAACATTGAATATGGATTGAGCGATTTGTCGGCTGAGGCGCGGAAGGAGCGTGTTCGTGAACTGATCGAATTATTCCAACTTCAGGGACTTGAACAGGCTAACCCGACGCAGTTGTCCGGTGGGCAACAACAACGTGTGGCGCTTGCGCGCGCGATCGCCCGCCGACCGCAATTCTTGTTACTCGACGAACCCCTGTCGGCCTTGGATGCGCCGACACGCGCAAAGCTCTGCAGCGAGTTACGCCTGCTGCTCAAGCAGTTGGCAATCCCGGCGGTGGTTGTGACGCACGACTGGGCGGAGGCCTTGACGTTGGGCGATGTGATTGCGGTGATGCAGGGTGGAACGATATTGCAAACCGATTCGCCGCAGGAGGTGTTTTCCAGGCCGGTCAATGCGGAGGTGGCGAAGATCGTCGGAATTGAAACCGTCGTGCAGGGTCAAGTGATCGCGAGCGACGATGGGCTGGCGACCGTGTCGGTGAATGGGACGAGCTTGAAAGGATTAGGAGCGAACGTGAGCGGCTCGCCTGTGTACGTCTGCATTCGGGCGGAAGATGTCCTGCTCGAGCAGGCGGGGAGTGGCATCACCAGCGCGCGAAATCGGCTGTCCGGCTTGGTGACCGAGGTGCTGCCTCAGGGTGTCATGATGACGGTCACGGTCGATTGCGGGTTTCCCTTGCGGGCCATGATTACGCGGGGGGCCGGAAAGGAACTTGGCCTCAAGATAGGTTCAACCGTGGTGGCGACGATCAAGGCTGGCGCAGTGCATTTAGTGCCGCGATCTGTGTGAAGATGGCAGGATGCTGAAAAAGGCTGCCAGCTTCGTTCTCGACTCATCGAAATCCTCAACGCACCCCTGAGGGGGTACGCCTCCGGTTGCGATTCGTCTGCGGCCTTGCGAGACAGCCTTTTTGAGCGTCCTGCTTGAGATAGGATTCCCGTCTCGGTTCGCGCTGCTGTTATGCGAGTTAAGCTGAAGTCAGTTCAGAATCGCGCCAGGAGGCCGATGCCGACGTTCGTGTCATTAATGACATTCGACTCAAAACTTTGCTTTCGGCCGGAACGCTGGATCCCTCCGAATCCCTGGATTGACTCTGTCAGGCGATAGGTCAGAGTTATTTCACCCTGGTAGATGTTTTCATAGGCGCCGTTTCGCTCATCGTCGGCGAGACTACTGGTCCAGATGTTATGTTCGAAATGAAATGCGGTGAGGAGCGAGAGCCGCTCGGTCAATTCCACATCCACATCCGCGGAGACGTAGTGGTTGATATAGGACGTATCGTCCTCGAATTGCGGTTGCTTGCGTCCCTCCGCAAGTCCGCGTTCGTAATGGTAGCTGAGCCCGAACTTGAACTTCGGGGCGAAGCGCCAATCCACATGGGAGCCGATCGTCCAGAAGTTCGTGTCACGTTCTGAAAAAGCTTCGTTGTAGCGCCGCATACCGTACCGGCTGAGCAGTCGGAGGGAGAGATCCGGCGTCACATCGTGAATGAGGCGGGTGGACCAGATGTAACTGGTGAATCTCTCGGCCGTCAGTTGTTGCTGGCCTGACTGACGCTCCTCGTTGTTCCCGAGAAACTGATCCGGGGCATAGTAAAACCTCGCCTGAACACGGGTGCTGGGGGAAAGGTCCTGAATGGCCTGGAGTCGCAACGTGCCGTGGTTGAACTGCGGATTGTCCGTGAAGATGAAGCCCTGGCCCTGCATGTTCAGGTCGAGCCTTCCAAGATTGTTCGTTGAGGACCGCGTGATATTGGCCAACGGTTCGAATACCATGTCCGATCCCTGATTCGTCAGTGTCGAATCAATGGCCGGTTGGGTTGGGTCGCTGTCCCGACTCAAACGTCGGGCGGCGGAAAACAGGCCGACGTCATCGGTATAGAAAAGGGTTCCTTGCGTGTCCACTGACCAGTCCACTTCCGAAGAAGCCAGCCCCGGTGCGAGGAAGAGGCTGATGAGCATGATGAGGAACGAGATAGTCTGCGGATTTCCACATCCTGTCCGAGATAATTGCCGGCTGCTCCGGTCTGGTTCTGTCATCCGAAACCAATCCATGCGTCGTGGGCAAGATACCAAGCGCGCCACTTCAGTATCAAATCGACCTCTCTCAGTATTTGCGTCTCTATGCGCATACCTATAGAGCGGATATTCGATCGAAAAATGGCCCGAAGATTTACGTGATGGTGTACCCGGGCTGGTCGGATCGCTGGTTCTAAGCGTAGTCGCTAAATTCCGCGAAGTCGTGCGACCGAATTTCGACAGGCTGTATGCCTGCCTGGCTGGATCTCAGGAACGAACCAAGGGAAAAAATAAATAAAGAAAGGTCAAGAAAAATATTCGCAAACTTCTCTCCCCAAATTCTGTGGATAACTCTGTTCATAAGACGATCCTGCCATGAAAATACAGCACATTTCTTTATCGGCAACAGGTCATTGCCTAAAAAATAAGCATTGATCGTAAGGAGAGGACACACCACAACATATAGGGGTACTTCCTGAAAAATAAGTTTAAAACACCTAAACATAGATAACGACGGGCAGTTGGTGCATCGCAATTGTGAAATGCCGCACTGGGAGATCGATTTGATAGTGAGTTATACACAGACCCTTTTCCCAGTATGGAGTTTTCACTCCATTATAAGGAGTCCCATTGAAGTGCCTTGACAGGCGGTTGCAGTATGTGTAACCATTGGTTACATCATGAAGCCGACTGATCTAAAACATGTTCGAGAAGAGCTGGGCCTTACGCAACAGCAATTGGCTGACAGGTTGCGGACGACTCGTGTATCAGTCGCGCGCTACGAGGCGGGAATGCGCCGTATCCCCGGAATGGTCAAGGTCACGTTGGATCAGCTGAAACGATCATCTGAAATTCCCATGGCCGGGATGGTGGCAGCCGGTTTGCCGATCGAACCGGTGCAACAATCGGAGCTCATCGAGGTCCCTCCCAGTATGTTACGTGGCGGGGAGACATTTGCGCTCCGCGTCAAAGGGGACTCGATGAAAGACGACGGCATTCTACCGGGCGACCTGGTCGTGGTGCGGAAGCAGGAAACGGCAAGAAATGGGCAAACGGTGGTGGCGCTGGTGAATCATGAAGCTACGGTCAAGACCTATTTCAAAAAAGACTCGCACATCGAGCTGCATCCGGCTAATGAAGCAATGCAGCCAATTATCGTAAAACCGTCGGACACATTTCATATCGAAGGACTTCTCATCGGCGTGATCCGACATTGTACAATCTAACAACTACTAATGAGAGGAAGGAGGGTACGATGGTTACAGCAGACAAATCTTTTGGGGCACGGAGGCTTGTTGAGATGAAACGGACGGTGGACTCATTGAATGACGAGCTACGTGAGCTGCATGGGGAACTGTCTCGAGCCAAAACGAAGACGTTCGCGGCTTGGTGGTGGCGGAATCTGATGAGACTCAAACACGGACAGAAGTTCATGTCAGCTGTCTGTAATCGGCGCGCTCGTCCGAACACAAGAATGCTGCTCCATGCTGACTCAAGATTGTAAGACGAGCAATCCAGTCGTTGGTACCTGTGCAGACTGTGGGGCGATGGTCCAACGACGAATTGCCTGTGTTGACAGCAGAACTCACGCAACGGTCGAACTCTGCGATCGTTGTTACTGTGTGGCTCTGCAGCGCCAGGTCTTCACGGGTGGATGTTGCGAGTAGAGAAAGAGGTGATTCCTATCCCCGCTTGAGTTCCACAGAACCAGATTCTGTGATTTTCGTAGTACCATCCAATTCAACAGCGATGTGCTTCCCTTGTGCTAAGTGCTGCAAGGCCGATCCGATCTCGTCGGTATTTGTATTCCCTTGATAGAAGTGGCTGTAGAGCGCACCCCACTTCGCTGAGCCGTTCTCCGCCAGATACCTCAATACAGCTTGTTGAAGGTCCGATGTTTGAATTGCCATGACTTCTCGAACCGGTTCGATGGGGTATTAAGTAGTCTCTTCCAATAGCACAATTGCTGAAGCCCATAGCCTGGGGTTCACCCTAGCGGCCGCATTCTTCCGACACATCCACATCAGGTTCAGGCTCCAAGCAGAACCAAATTGGATCCCCGCCTTGTGAAATGTCTTCGTGACATTGGACATTTTGTTCTAGGACAGACAACTCGTCGTCTTCGATAAGAACTCAATAAAAGCAGGTTGAGCAAGGTGTTTACTCCAATGGCTGGACAAGCCGGGTGTGAGCTTAATGGATCGCGAAGAGGAGTCATTCCTTATCTCTTTGAAAAATGGTTCAAAATATATTTGTCTCAGATGGCATTGCCTTTGCTCTAGCCTTTATTCAAACAAAAGACCTGTCCTCGCATGGCGGTGGAGGGAAACAAGGGGGGTGATATGAACACTCATTTATTGGCAATACTGACCATCGTGGTGCTGGGTTTTGGTGCCTGGATAGTGGGCCAGTGAAATCCGAGGAAAGCCTCCGAAGCTTCAGCGAACGAGGATTGCGACGGAAAGTTCCGCATTCGTATCGGGATGCCTCGCGCAAAAAGCGCGGGAAGTTACTGCGTTGCCGCCAATGGAAGTGTGAAGGTGAACGTGCTTCCCTTTCCAACGTCTGATGTCATCCAAATACCTCCCTTATGAGCTTCGACGATCCACTTGGCGACAAAAAGGCCGAGCCCGAGTCCGCTTCTATCATTCATTGTCAGCTTCGTGAACCTCTCGTAAATTCGCTGTCTATCTTGTGGAGGAATCCCGGGTCCATTGTCGGCTACCGAAATCGCAACATGACCTGCTTGTTTCCGTGCAGAGATTTTAATGGTCCCTCCTTTGGGAGTGAACTTCAGTGCGTTCCCGATCAGGTTGGATAGCACTTGAAAGAGCCTACTGCGATCTACTTCGGCAAATAGCGACTCCGTGCCTGTGTCCAGAGTCATTGAAAAGGATTTATTCAAAGCGACTTGAGCAAAGAGGTCCATGCATTCTTGCAGCAGAGCGCGAAGGTCGGTCCGTTCATAGTGAAGCGTGATCTTGTCATGGACCATCTGCTCTGCGTCTAGCAGGCTGGTAATGATCCGGTCCATGCCTGAAACACTCTCCTCGATGATTCTGAGCTGTTTGAGCAAACTCCCGGACTCAGCCGTGTCTTTACCCAGACCCCGTCGCATCGCATGAGTGGCTAATGAAATAGCGACGAGAGGATTTTTCAAGTCGTGACTAATAATCGCAATAAATTGATCTCTGGTAACAATGGCCGCTTGTGCTTCTTGGTCGATGTGGACTCGTTCCTCTTGCAGATTGCTGTCCGTCTTCTGACGTTCATATTCCAGCAGTGCTTCGACGAGCAAGCGTTGCTGAAAACGTTCCTTTGACCGGGCGCGATCTTCTTCGTCTCGTTCCGCTTGGAGAGCCTTATCAGACAGTTCTCGTTCCTGCTCCAACTTTGTTTCGAGCGCCGCTAGGACGGTGCTGTCCCCTGTGTCAAGTTGGTGCTGTTCCTTTTCGAGGTCTGTTTCAGCGCGTTGGCTTTCCCGGTCTTCATCGGTGGAAGCCCGCTTTGATTGAATGGCCTCGCTGGCTTCTTCCGCCACTTCCTGAAGTCTCTCGAAGTATTCGTCCGTTTTGTCGCGTTCCTGCTCTAAACTCTTGTCGGTCCTAGTGCGGAGTTCTTCGGCGGATGTCGTGTGTTGATGTTTCATGAACCAGCTTTTCCCATGTGACAAGTCGGCCTCTGCCAAAACGTGGTGGGCTCTGGTTGCGTCAGGATCGGATACGTCTTCCTAGGGATGACCCGGATGAGTCCTCCACTGGACGCGTCCATTTCGATTTCTTCTCTTCATATCACTACGCAGGCCAGCACGGGCGTGAGGAGCTTTCGACTGCGGCCGTCGAGCGAGGCCCTTCTCAGGGCGCGCGCTCCGGGAACAAAGAAAGCTCCTCACACCCTTGCATCGCTCAGTCAACCTCCGAGAATGCCTTCAGGAGGTCCCTATAACACAATTCGAGAGTTTCCTTTGCACCATCTGCTCCTTTGACCACGATGGAGAATGACTTACCATCATTGCTGAGCGTACCCCTCGCTTTAACCAGGTTCGCCGTAGCGTCGTCTTTGGGTCGCACAAACACAGGAATTTCACTGCCGGACCTGGCACAGGCAATGCGTGAACAGTTCGAACTGTGTCGAAGATCGAGGGTGTAGGTCGGGGATTCGAATGCTACCATGACAAGTTCCTCCAGATTGTGATGATGACCGCCAAAATGAATTGCCTTATGATCCGGATAGGTCTACGTCCAGGTCCATGTACACCTGTACGCTCCCCGCAGAGTTTTAGAACCTAGAGAATACCCTAGTTTTGAAGCGGCTAGTTTTGCGGTGTGAGGAGAATGCCGGAGCCAATGGCGGGTCTTCCGAAGAGATCCCATGCGTTGCCGCCGCGTAAGAAGATCTCGATCCATCGAACTTCATCCCCGTGACGCGTCGGCCAGCCGCTGCTTCCCGGAGCAAAAGCCAATTCACCATGCTGAACGGCGAAGGCACCATCACTCACCTTCGCCTCACGCTCACGATGATTGATGCAGAGGCCAATGCGCATGCCAGGGCGGACAAGCTTGGCCTCATAAGGGAGGGTCGTTTTGAGATTGCCGTAGCCATCGACATAGGCGATCACCGAGGAAGGGGGCGGCGGCACAGAGTTGGCGTCGATCTCGTCGCCCAAGGCCGTAGGCACCCCCATCGCGATAGCGGCAGCGGCTTGAGGAAAGACGTCCCGTGAACGGAACTGACTCCCGTCCGCAGGCGACGCTGCCCACCGCAATTTCGCTGCTGAGTCTTTAATAAAGGACAGGGCATAACCAGCATTGACCCCGATGACGCGGACACCCGTCGGAAGGCGTGCATAGGCCAAACGTTCTCCCGCATTCCCCGGTCTGGCCGTTTGGTCATCGTCGCGCGGCGCGACATTGTGATAGATCAAAGTCCCCGCTGGGGCGGGATTCAGACCCAGCTGGGCGATGCAGAAACCGGCGGCCAGCGTGCAAAAAGGAGGAACCGGAACGGGGAGGGGTTCGGCATCAGGCAGGTGGAGCTTAATGCGCTGAACGACTTCCGCGAAAGCCAAGTCACCTATTCCATAATCGGCGATGATATGCACTAGCACGTTTTACCTCTTCGGGACACGTCATACCTTACTCGAACGTACGATCGTTTACGGACAAGAGAAATGGTATCACAGAGGGAAGCAGTTTCCCCTGACGGTGGCGGGCATCGACGAATCTTTCGATAGACAAGGGGCTCCACCAGGGTTTCACACGTGATATGAATCGACTGGGCCTCAGGAAGGCAACACATGAAGGGCCAGCAGTGTTAATAGCTGAGCCCCAAAGAAAAGCACATGAGAACGTTGCATCTCGTATTGTTTGAAGATTTCATCAGCAATCATAAAAGCAGCCCACAGTCCTAACCCACAAGCAAACGCTGCATTTACTGCCAGTCCGTCAATGTCTCCGTCCTTGAGAGATGTCATGAGGGCCCATCCCAACAGGATGACCGCGAAGAGCTGCCACACCATGACACCGGAGAACAAACAAGCCGGCAACCAGACACCGGCCAAATATCTGGCCGTCGCCTTGGCAACCGGTTGAAAGTTCTGAGAAGCAAACTTCCATGTGATGGGAAAGATGCCTAACAGCCGGAAGCCATCAAAGAGATTTGTCAGGAACACCACAGAAAACCATAGGCTCCAGAACTCAAGAAGGCCAAGTTTGAGCGCAAACAGATGAACTTCCATGGACCCCCATACAAATTATCAGTACTTCTCATCGTCATGAGCTAGGAGTTTCCCCTATAGCGACGGCCCACGGCATGAACCCCTCGCTGAAGTACAACAGATATGCTAGGTGCTTTCCTAGCTACTTTTCCGTTGCACGGATGTAAATTGTATTCGAAACAGTTCAGACCGAATCCACGACATCCTCAGTGCGCAGCTTAGTACTGGAGGTTCGATATGACCCCATTCGTCAAAGGGCTCTTTGCCATCTCCGTTTGTGTCCTGTATGTCGGGGTATCTTGTGTACATGCCGCGCATCCGTCAGCTGAAAAACACGTGTCGGATGACAGGGGCTCTCAGGGGGATCAAGATTTAATCAAAGGTGATTCGACCCCCAAAAAGGGTGACGATGAGAAGGTTGACGATGCAAAGTTGAAGGCTGATACACAAAAGGCCAGAGACGAATTCGAGAAACGGAATGCGAAAGGTCAAAAACATACGGGTGAGAAAAGAGAAGGCAATCGTTAAAAAAACGCCGACGGTGAGAGCGCCATCTCTATCACGAGTCATGGCCGAGATGAGGGGGCCGCCGGTTTCCGGTTCGGGCATTCGAGGGTCGGCACTTCGGGTGACAGCTGAATTTCTTTCCCATCGTGACGAAGCCGGAGTCCCCTCCCAGCTTTCAGGGTATAGCGGGTGGTCTCCTGTCCAACATGGGTCTCAAGCACCTGCTCTTGGAACATGAGCTGAAATCGGAGGCAATCCAACACGTCCGGTAGGGCTGGGCTGAAATGTAGTTCACCATGATAATCACGCAGGCCTGCAAACCCATACACGAATATCATCCAGACTCCTCCCATGGCGGCGATATGGCACCCGTCTTTGACGTTCCCTGCCACATCGCCTAAATCCATGAGGGTCGCCACCCGGGCATACTCAAGGGCTTTTCCCATATCACCCACCTCGGCGGCCATAATGCTTTGAATGCAAGGAGAGAGAGACGAGTCTCCGGTGGTGATGGGATCATAAAATTCAAAGTTGCGTCGTTTCAGATCCGATGAAAACTCATGACCGAGCAGCAGCATCACAAGCACGAGATCGGCCTGCTTGATCACCTGATACCGATAGATCGTCAATGGATGAAAGTAGAGCAGCAGCGGATACTTTGTGGGGGATGTCCGTTCGAAATCCCAGGGTTCTTGGTCCAGAAATTGGTCATCCTGGGGCGTGATCTGGGTTCGTTCATCGAACGGAATGTACATCTGCTCGGCGGCTCGTTTCCATTCCGACACCTCCAGGAGATCCAGCCGTACCTTGTGCGTCAGTGCCGTAAATAAATCCGGTCGCTGCTCTCGGATCCTTTCCACTGTCTCTGCCGCGTACCGGAGATTTTCGCGTGCCATGAGATTGGTATAGGTATTGTTGTCGACCATCGTGCTGTACTCATCAGGGCCGGTCACGCAGTGGATACAGAACTGTCCCCCTTTGCGGGGTGAGTAAAAGCCGAGCGATCGCCACAGACGGGCCGTTTCCACCAACATCTCGGCCCCTTCTTCGAAGAGAAATTCATCGTCGCCTGTCGCATGCACGTATTTTTTCAAGGCATAGATGATGTCGGCATTGATGTGGTACTGCGCGGTTCCTGCGGCATAATAGGCCGACGCCTCCTCACCATTGATTGTCCTCCACGGGTACATCGCCCCGCGTTGATTCAACTGCCGTGCCCGTTCACGCGCCATGTCCAGCATGCCGTGACGGAATCGCAGGAGGTTTTTCGCGATGCGCGGGGCCGTATAAATCAGAAACGGGAGGACATAGATTTCACTGTCCCAAAAGTAGTGGCCCTCGTAGGCACCGCCGGTCAGGCCTTTTGCCGGTATGCCGGTATTCTCGGCCCGAGCGGCCGCCTGCAGAATGTGAAAAAGATTGAACCGAATGGCCTGTTGGACTGCCGTTGTTGACGCCTGCGCTCGCGCGGGATTTGTCGTGACTGTGATATTGCTCCGTTGCCAAAAGTCGTCCAAGTATCGCCTTTGGCTCGCTAGGAGGATGGGAAACCCGTCGACAACTGCTCGATCCATTGTGCGCTCCACTCGCGCACAGAGTTCCGCTGGAGGCGCGGTATGGCTCGTATGATAGGCCATATACTTGACGAGTGTAATCGGGCTGTTGGGCTCGGCCTCGATGGTCGCGACAACTTGACCTGCATCTTCCGTATAATGGGTTGCCCAGGTCGTTGGACACGTCGTCTCGAGTACATGGTCGATGGCGCAAGAGAGACTGAGGCCGCTCTTGTTCGTGGCATGACAAAGCACGATTCTTCGGCCTTTCGCATAACTCAATCGGTGTTGCAAGACTTTCTCAGTAAACACTTTGGCTTGCCTGGGGTCGGAATTGGATCGTCGCGGAACCGGCTCGTTGGCGATCATTTCAGCGGACAGCACAATGGGCGCAGCCGCATTCAACAGTGTCACCTGGTAGAAGATGGCCGCCAGATGTCGGTGTTCGAATGAGACAAGGCGGCGCGAGCTAATCCGAACTTGTTTTCCAGCCGGCGTTTCCCAAAGAATGTCACGATCAAGTGTCCCGGCCTGCATATTCAGTCGCCGGTCAAACTGCCGCACATTGGCATGAGGAAGCCAAAATGGCTCATCATCCACATACAGTTTGATGATCTTGGTGTCCGGGACATTGACAATCGTTTGTCCGGCCGTCGCAAGCCCATAGGCTTCTTCGGGATAGACGATCGGCCAGGCTTCATAAAAGCCATTGATGAACGTGCCGTTTTGACCGATCGGCCCTCCTTCCTCGAAGCAGCCTCGCATGCCGAGGTAACCGTTTCCGAGTGCAAACATGGTCTCGCCCTGTTCCAGCAGGTCCGGCATGAATCGTTTTTCGATGAGATTCCACTCGTCGGGTGGGTAGATATAAGGGGGCGGGTGAAATCGAGGCCGATGGATCATGAGATCACCGTGAACAAAGTAAGGTTGAGGTCGAGGTTAAGGTTAAGGTTAAGTATCGATGAGACTCTGCTAGACCCGGCGTGATGCTTCGCCGGCCGGCAGTAGCTCGGCCAAATCATTGACCACAATATCCGCACCATGCTGTCGCAGTGCGTCAGACTGATCCCCCCTGTCCACTCCGATGACCAAACCGAATCCTCCAGCCCGTCCGGCTTGCACTCCGGCCTGAGCATCTTCAATCACTATCGCGTTCCTGGGAAGCACGCCTAACCGTCGTGCCGCTTCTAAAAATGCATCTGGAGCAGGTTTGCCGAAAAGATGAAGACGGTCGATCTCCTGGCCATCGACACATGTCTCGAACAGCGCGGTCAGGCCGGCCAAGTCGATGATCTCTCGGCAGTGATGACTCGACGATACGACTGCGGCTTTCAAGCCAGCCGCCATGGCTGAATGAAGGTACTGGATGGTACCGGGATACACGATTACGCCGCCCTCCCGTAAGGCTGTGTCAAAGTATTCGTCCTTCTTGCTGGCCAATCCAATAACCGTGTCCTTGTCCGCGAGATCGTCTGGTGACCCCAACGGAAGAGCCAGGCCCCGCGACTCGAGAAATCCCTTCACGCCGTCCTGTCGCAATTTGCCATCGACATACAACGAATAATCCTCTTTAAGACGAAATGGTGTCCAGGGAGATCCCGTGCGGGCCGCCAGTTTCATCAGATATTCATCAAATAATCGCTTCCAGGCTGCAGCATGTAACGCGGCAGTTTTCGTGATGACTCCATCCAAGTCACATAAGACCGCTCCAAAATCTCTCAGACTGCTCATGCGAGTCTCTCAGATGTTGGTCCGCAATCACAGAGGCAGATGAAGTCTACTCCGGCCTGCGATGGCTCAATGCTAGGGAATAGCCCAGTATCCTCAACCAGGAATCAGGCGCCTTCCTAGGTGATACGAGCTACCCAGGCCTGGATCAGGGAACGTCTGGCTTCTGTCTTCTGTTAATGGAAATGCTTGGAGACCCCAATCCACGTTGTGGAAGTGTGCTGTTAATGGGCCTCACTGGGCAGCACAGAGGATTGGATGCCCGAGGAAATTGGTACGGCGTTGACCCCAGGGTTCTGCGCCGTGAGTTGCACTCGAAGTTGGGCGGCTCGTTGTTGAATCGTATTGCGAATCGCCTGCTCGTTGACGGGGGCATTATGGGTTTGCTTGAGAACATCTTCCCATATCTGAAGCGCATCGCGTTTCAATCCCTGTTGCTCCAGCGCGAGGCCTACTTGATAGGCCATATAGGACGAGGATGAGGGACAGGCCGCCGCACGTCTCAGGACCTCCGTTGCTTCAGTCTCCCGCCCTTGTGCCTGTAGAACTGCGCCCAGCCCCAAAGACGCACTCAGCAAACAGGCGTTGTGGCGAACGGCTGCTCGGTACAGGTCCGTTGCACCTGGCATGTCTTGCATGCGAGACCTGAGTTCAGCCATATTTTTCAACAGTTCGGGATCGTTCGGAGTGTGGGCAAAGGCTCGTTCGTACGTCGCTTGTGCCTGTTCTGTCTGTCCCGTTGCCGCGAACGCGAGACCGAGATTCCGCAACACGTCAGGCCGATCCGGTTCGAGTCGTAAGGCCCCTTCATAATGTTGGATGGCGAGGTCCAAGAGGTCGCGATCCTGGCGCAGAACCGTCGCCATCAGATGGAGCAGATGAGCAGTCGTGAAAAAGGCCCGAGTGGGGACTTCTTTCTCGAGTGAGGTAAGAAGGAGCCCCGGCTTCTGAGGCAAGGGAATCCGGTTCTTCTCTAACCAATCTCGCAGCCGAGACACAGGGATGGCATAACTGAGGCCGGCTCGCATCATCACGGCGCCCAACCGTTTCCCGCTCTCATTTTTGACCGACTCCAAATAGGGGATCGTATGGACGACCAGACCTGTGATCTCCCCGGTCCGGCTGTCCACCAGTGGGCCTCCGCTATTCCCTGCGTTCAGCATCCCCACCGTTTGCACAAAAGGCACAAACTGTCCCGCCCTTCTGGAGCGTCCCATGGCCGTACCGGTAATCGTCATCGGAATGACCGATGCGTGCAGCGTCAAGCCTGTTTGTAAGACATCGGGCATACGCGGATATCCGACCGCAATCGTTGGCGTGCCTTCGTCCGACACCTCAGCAGCCAAAGACAGGAAGGGAACCGGAAGATCCGTGTGGACCCGGAGCGCGGCGAGATCCAAGTCAGCATCGATCGCGAGCACCTGTACCGCAGCATCGATCGCTTGATTGCGAATATAGACATAGAATCGCGTGGAATCCTCCACCACATGCGCATTGGTCAGCACCAAACCCTGATCCGAGATGAACACCCCGCTGCCGAGGGAGAGCGTATGGGATTCCTCGTTCACACCGACAATGAGCACTGTCGCAGCCTTGGCCTGGCGATACAGATCTCCCGGGGTGAAGGACAGAGCCTTGTTGGGAATTGCCAACAGGAGGAGAAGCGACAGGGTGAGAGTGGCCCACGTTGTGTGAATCAAGCGTGTCAAATCCATTTTAGATCGAGGCTCCAGGACCGGTAATGATCAAACTTATACCCACATGGAAACGAAAAAGTCTACTGTTTCAGTGCTTTGCTTCCTCAGCCTGGCCCTGTTGCGCCCCTTTCCAGGGCTCTCCCCCATCTGGTTCCGCACACTCCGCAGGGTACTGATTGTCTGCCTGTCCGGACATTGTCCACATTCGCACGGAGCGAGACGTGGCCCTGACTCAGAACCAATTGAATATCGCAGTTCGTTAACGTGCTGGGACGATGCGTAATAAGAAAAGTCGTTCGGCCATTCATCAAATCGTCCATCACGTCGATTAAATCTGCCTCGGTTCTCATGTCGAGCGCACTGGTGGGCTCATCGAGAATGACGATGGGCGCATCCCGCAAAAATGCGCGGGCCAAGGCAATACGCTGGCGCTCGCCACCCGAAAGACGCGCCCCCCGTTCACCGACATGCGTGTCATATCCCTCCGGCTTGGACCGAATGAATTCATCGGCCCGCGCGGCACGAGCCGCGGCCTCGATATCTGCCTGTGTGGCCTGCAGATTGCCATATCGAATATTGTCGGCGATCGAAGTGGAGAACAGCATCGGATCTTGCGGAACGATCGCAAATTGCTTTCGGAGATCCGTCAGCCGGTAGTGCTTCACATTGACGCCGTCCAGCAAAACGGTGCCTTCGAGTGGGTCGATGAAACGGGCCACGAGATTCATCAGCGTCGACTTGCCTCCTCCGCTGGATCCGACAATCCCGATTTTGCTCCCAGCCGGGACCGAAAAGGAGATACTGCGCAGCACCGGTGCCCTCCCCGGGTAGGCGAATGAAACGCCGTGAAATGCCACCGCTCCACGCGCGCGCTGGATGGTGCGGGGAACTATAGGATCTGTGAGCGGTGGAGGAATGTCCAGGATTGCCAGCGCCCGCCGGAATCCGACGACACAGGATTGCAGGTCGCCCAGCTTTTTGGTGGCTGTATCCAATGGCGCAGCCAGTTGATTCATGTAGGCCATGAGTAAGAGAAAGTCTCCAAGCGAAAGCCGTCCGGACTTTACCTGGTGAAGGCCCACGACCAAGGCGATAGCTGTGCCAGAAGCAACAGCCATACCAAACATGAAATCGAAGCCGCTTCCCACTGAAGCAAGGGAGTTGTGTTTCTTGACCCAATCCCTCGCGTGGTCGGCGAAACGTCGATGTTCATGATCTTCGCGCCCGAAGGCCTTGACCACTCGGGACGCGCTGAGGGCTTCCTGGGCGCAGGCAATTGTCGCGCTCTCCGTCGATCGTACGGTGGACCAGGTGCTTCTCAGCCGCTGGCCGCACCGATGGGTGAGCCAAAACAGGATTGGCAACATCCCCATTCCCACGAGCGCAAATTGCCAATTGATGATGCTCATCAACCCGACAAGTCCGATCAACATGCACAGGGCACGAAGGAACGGAATCAGCACATCGATGGGGATTTGCTTGATCGATGCGGCATCATGCTGGAGGCGATAGACGGAATCCGCCGTCCCATGCGTATCATGATAGGACGAGCAGATATGCTGCAGATGTTCGTATAGTCGGCTGCGAAAGGCGAGGATCATCCGTTCACCCGCGTGGGAAGACAACAGACATAAGACCCTTCCTTGGAGATGGATGCATAGCGCAATGCCGATAAAGGCGAAAAACATGAATAGGAGCAGGCCGGTGGTCGATTGTTGGATCGAAAGGGGCATCCACGCCTGAAGCGGGGCAGGAAGAGGTCTGGAACCAATGATACTATCCACAGCGAGTGTAAGGGGCACGGGTGTCAAGAGACTGAGGGGAATGGAAAGAAGGACGACCGCGCACAAACCAGTCAGCTGGAGACGGAAGGGAGCAACCAATGTCCAGAGCCGACGCAGGAGATTGGATGACGAGTATTGGGGTTGAGGTACCACGTAGAACATCTCCAAGATCTATTAGATCCACGGCTGACCAATAAGCCGATAAATCCCGCAATGACTGTATGTGAGAAAGAAAAGAGATGTGACGTAATGTGGCGAGCCGGGCTCCCAGACGATTTCCTTTAGACGTATTGTGGTGACTACGCAAGCTGCGTGCCTCCGCAACAGACTGCGAGAATCAGAATAAAAACCTTGAAATAGGAGTCGCAAGCGAGCATCAATTTCTGCCTGATGCAGAAGGATTGTAGGATATTGGCGACATGTTTAAACCAGGTGTCATTCTTTCGGAGGGATAGGCCGTAGGTTGGACCCTACAGGGGGGACAGGGGATCAGAGGGTTTGGAATAAAGACATCATAATCTTCAGCTCGGCATGCCGTTTGCGAACAACTTCTTCTCACAAAATTCCAGACTCGGGGAGCTAGTGCCACAGGGGAGGTGATCGTGTGTGCCACCGTCTCCTGATTGGGTAGAAAAAGTCCATGGCGCTTCTAGCAGGTACGACGATATCTGGCATCCTGAAATGTGGACTGCTGCTGGTGATTGTCCTGCGGGCGAGCTCCGTATGGGGACTTGAGGGACAAGCTACGGCGAATGTGGGCGATCATCTTCTTGCCTCGAACACCTGGCTCCCCGGAGGGCTCTCGACCCAACCGGAAGCGGCCAATGTCCGCTATAGCGTGATACATCGTATGCTGGGTCAAGTCGTTTACAATGGACCGGATCAGGCCAAGCGGGAAGTTTGGGAGGAGTGGAAGAATGGGTCGGCGACGGTTCGGAGGGTCATCGGCCAACAATGGAATAATGTGGAAGGAGATCCCACACATCCTCGCGTAGAGCAGTTTTATGGCCAGGTCGCCCTCTCCTTGGTTAAAGAAACCTGGCCAAACCTCTCATTGACCTACTCGCAGTCTGCGCTGAATAGGACGCTGGATCCGTATGGCGTCGGACCCCAGAGAACGAACAATCACACCCTGGAAGCTACCCTTGGCTACCAGGGTACTCTGTGGGATGCCAGAGTGGTATCCCATTACATCCTTGGAACCGATTCCCTGTCCGCTGGATCGGACAACCGCATCAACATGCAGACGATCACCGTATCGTTTCGTCCGTTACCTACCCTGACCATTGCCCCTAAGTTCACCTATCGTGCGGAACAGCGTGAAGGGTTGGGAACCCGGATCGACTCGCCTATCGCTGCACTTGCCATGGATTACAGGCAGAGTCAGAGGCTCCTCATCAGCGCCACCGGCAGCTACTCCGGAATGCGATCAAACGATAGACTCATCGACTTGGAGAGTGTCGCTGGAAAAGGCATACTCGCGTGGGAACTTCACCACTCGCGAGAGTGGGCGAGGCTTCTTCTCTCCCTGGAAGCAGGCTACAGCAGGCAAATCAATCGCATTATACCCTCCGCCCAAACCGAAGATCTCTCGGGACTCGTACGTCTCATCATCGCTGATCTCTAGCAGGGTCCCCTTTGCTCGCGCAACGCGCGGCTTCAGCGGAGCCAGTGCAAGGGCGTAAGGAGCTTTCTTTGCTCCCGGAGCGCGCGCCCTAAGAAGGGCCTCGCTCGACGGCCGCAGTCGAAAACTCCTCACGCCCTTGCTGGCCTATGTATTGATATGCAGAGAAGAACGGAAATGGGTGAGACTTGACGGAGTGACCATCGGGATGAGCACCGGGTACTCATCCCGATGGTTTCCGTCCAACCGATTATTCCCCGCACATTATTTTCATCGATTCGATATCATTGGACATGTCCAATTTGGAAAGGTCGGGGACACGCTGGCCCGGCGCAAAGGCGATCTCAGTCCCTTTAAAATCCTTATCCTTGTAGGCGAGCACCTTCGCATCTGATCCGACAATCACACTCTTGATCTCATTGTTCCAATCCCGGCCACTGAGATTTTTCAGAGAGGCAAATTCTTTGGGGCCCTGAATTTTGACATGCGGATCATCAGCATCGTACTTGGTGTCATCGAACACCTCGATCCAGCAATTCTTATCGACCACCTGCACTTCCATATCCGCCGCCTGGGCAGAGAGCCCGCCGAGAGCGAGCAACCCGCCTACGATGAATAGTTTGAACAACAACATAGCAGCAACCTCCTTGTAAATATGATCTGCGACTATTTCCTCTACGGTTAGAGTACTGTGATCAGATCACTTCATCGCACTGGATACATCCCTAGTAGGATCTCATGCTTAACCTTAACCTCAACCCGAGCCTTCTTTAGGGACTTGCCCAGTATCATTCGTGGCGTGCCCTAGTACAGTTGAGGTGAGCGCAAGAGGAATTGGTTGTGCACAGTGGGAGGCGGGATATGACAGCAAACAGATCAGCCGATAGGTCGTTGCCGCAGGTCGATCTCGGATCGGCAGTCAGAAATGGTCATACACAGATCCTCGCCTTGTTCCATCTGTATCTCAGCTCACCACCTGATTCACGACAGGCCATCGTGGAGACGATCCTGCACCAACTTGCCTCTCATCTTGAACTGGAGGAACGTCTCTTCCAAGAGGTCCGACCACATGGCCGAACGCTCGTGGCAGATACCGAGTTGGAACACGACAAAATCAAGGGCATGCTCCATGAGCTACAACAATTTGAAGGCGACGATGATCAGGCCATGGACGAGTATTTTGAGGACATGATGCAATCGGTCCGTGCACTCTTCAGCACCGAGGAACGTGATCTCTTGCCATTGGCAAATCGGTCATGGCATGCATGAGCGGATCGGTGTCCCTGTGTGATGCGACCCGTTGTCAGCGACGGACTGGACGAACAAAGATTGGTGCCGCGAATGAGACGCGATACCATCGCAAAATGGACGACCAGAGCCGTAACATCCTACTTCCTCGCGACATTGGTCTGCAGGGGCGGATGACACCGGATAGGACGAGGGGCATGAAAGTCGATGGCATATCTCCCTCCTTTTCCGTCAAAAGCCCGGGGCAGCGGAAGTGGTTAGCACATTGCTGATTGTGAGTCTGCACTCACATCCCATCGCTGCGATGCTCGGAATATCCCTAGGGAGGAGTTTGTGATGGAACTGACGTGGGAAAATCTAAGGAAGTTGTTCGTGTGGGCCGCGAAGCGTGGATCAGATGCGCCATTGGCAGACGCGGCAGGTGACACGATTGTCATCGATGGTACAGTGACGAAGGAGGACTTTGACCGCTTTATGGAGTCAGAATCGAGACCTCCCGCATAACTTACTGGGCTCAATAAGGGGCCGGGAGAAGCGACAGCGCGTGGTTGTTTGCGTCTATTTTCGCTTCGATCCGATCTCCTACCTTGATTGTTTCCGTTTTCATCGTGGTCCTGTCGGCGCGCAAACGCATTTCTTTTCCATCTAAACCCCTCACGAAATAGCTCTCGCCCTCTATGCGCAGCACGTCTGCTTGAATGATGTGGGTCTCGCCGGAGGCCGTATCTTTCCTCTCAGATTGGCCCGGGCTCGAATTGTCCACCGCCGATGCCGCATTAATCAGTCCAAGACTTAACAGGAACATACCTGCCAGTATTCCGCTATATTTGAAAAGCCATACCATGAGAGCTCCTCCTAGTCGAAGGTGAGTGAAAGGATCTAGGTGCACCTGGCTTTTGGCGAGCTATGGCCTGGGCTCATAAAGATGGTGACTGCGTATGCACGAGCATGGGCCTGCGAACAGGTGGGCGCTGGATCACCTGCTCTTTCGTCGGCCACCGGCCTTTCGCCTCAGGCCCCAGTTTGACCGGCCTTCGGAGCCTTGCCGACCGGTATAATGCCCGAACGATCTGGACGTCGATCAGGCCTTCCAGACCGGAGGGTTCAGGAGTCCTGTTGCGAAGAACACAATCGGAAAAATATATGAGTTCTGCCGCGAACTGATCCCCCGGGGAGAATTGCCTGGTTCGGGTTTTACCATCGAGCGTGAGATGATGCGTATGAGAGCCGACATAGTCGAACGCCGGATCCACTTGCAGATGGCCCTTGCTGCCGATGAGTTCATAGGAGGAGCGGTCTGCCGCGCCGAAACTGCAGATGAAACTGGCAAGCCTTTCACCGGGAAAACGTAGGAGCGCACCGCACATTTCATCGACTTCCCTGAACCTTCGGTCAGTCCCTTTCACCGAAAAGGCGGATACTTCTACGGGATTAGCCTGAAAGAGACAGCGGGCGGCATTAATGCAGTAGACGCCGATGTCATAGAGCGAGCCACCTCCCATCTTCTGTTGAGTCCTGATATCTCCCTGGCGAACCTGCAATGTAAAGAGAGAGGTAAAGAAGCGCAGCTTGCCAAGCTTGCCGGATCGGGCGATCTCAACGGCGTTCACGTTGGTTTTTTCCAAATGGAGCCGATAGGCAACCATCAATTTTATTCCAGCCTGCTCGGCAGCGCGAATCATTTGTCGGCACTCCTGTTCGTTCACAGCCATAGGTTTTTCGCAAAGGACGTGGATGCCCGCTTTTGCGGCGCGCATCGCATAGTCGCTATGCATATTATTCGGGAGGGCAATGTATACCGCATCGATATGTCCGTCACGCAGACACTTGTCATATTGCTCATAAGAATACGTGTAGGGTACCTGATAGCGTCTACCGAGTTCCTTCAACTTTTTTGAATCACCGGAAACCAGCGCTGTAAGCCGGGAGTTGGAGCCGGCATGGGCAAATGCGGGGAGTACCGCCACTTGAGCGATGTGCCCCAACCCAACCACGGCGTATCGGACCTGTGTCGACCGGCGCGCCTTAGTTTTCCTGCTCGTGGTCATCTCAATCCCTGCTTCCCCGCTTCCCTAAACGATGGCTAACTAGGCTGGTCTCGGCTGCATCAATCCCCCGCCGTTCCCGTTTCCACGGGCCATTTCCAAAATTTCTCGAGAGTAGCCATTTTATGAAACTGACTGTAAGGCCGAGGAGTCGTATCTGCTACTGGGCAATTCCCCAGCGGCGCTTCGAATCAACTGGGCTACTCGGTCTTTTCCCAGTGCTCAATATTATGAGGAGTTCCTAAAGTGGAGTTGGGTCGGAGAAATTGCCAAACTATGATGGGGGGATGCCAGACATGAAAGATCATGCTGGGCGGAGTAGTTCTGTCTGGATGACCACCGCCATAGTGCCTAGTTTTTCCAAGTTAATCACGAATGAACAAGCCGAGGTCGCCATCGTGGGGGCGGGGATCGCAGGCCTAACCACCGCCTATTTGTTGGGACAAGCCGGAAGATCTGTTGTGGTGTTAGACGATGGCCCGATTGTCTCAGGTGAGACCGAAAGGACAACAGCCCATCTCGTGACTGCATTGGATGATCGCTATATCGATCTGGAACGGTTGCATGGAGAAAAAGGGGCCCAGCTCGCAGCTGAAAGTCACTCTGCAGCTATCGACCAAATTGAACGTATCGTTCACCAGGAACGGATTGATTGTGATTTCGAGCGACTAAACGGATATCTCTTCGTCTCACCGGGAGAATCCACTGAGATTCTCGATCGAGAACTGGCCGCAGCGCAGCGAGCCGGTTTGCACGATCTCCATATGGTTGCGCGCGCGCCCATTGCATCATTCGACACCGGCCGTGCACTCTGCTTCCCACGCCAAGCCCAATTTCACCCCCTCAAATATTTGGCGGCCCTTTCTCAGGCGATCATTAGGGATGGAGGACGCATCTATACAGAGACGCATGCCGCAAAGATCGAAGGTGGAAAATCAGCCCGGATCGAAACAGGGGATGGTTGGACCGTGACCGCAGGGGCGGTCGTGGTCGCGACGAATACTCCTGTCAACGACCTCTTAGCCATTCATACCAAACAAGCTGCGTATCGTTCATTTGTAATTGGAGCGGCTGTTCCGGCTGGCTCGATCACGAGAGGGTTATATTGGGACACCTCAGATCCATACCACTATGTACGTCTGAGCCGTTCCGTTTCGACCGGGAGGGAGGTCTTGATCGTCGGTGGAGAGGATCATAAGACAGGGCAGGCAGATGATGCTGAACTTCGCTATCAGAAGTTGGAGAAATGGGCCCGCACCCGTTTTCCCATGATGACATCCATTGAATACCGGTGGTCGGGACAGGTCATGGAAACTGTCGATGGGTTGGCCTTTATCGGACAGAATCCTCTGGACGAACCGAACGTGTATATCGCGACCGGTGATTCGGGCAACGGCATGACGCACGGGACCATTGCCGGCATGCTGCTCACCGACTTAATTCGCCATCGTGACAATGCCTGGTCCACTCTGTATGAGCCGGCTCGCAAGACGCTTGGTGCATTGACTACCTTCGCCAAGGAATCTCTCAACATGGCCGTCCAGTATGCTGATTGGGTCACGCCGGGGGATGTGACAGACGACCTGTTGGTTCCGCCAGGCTCCGGCGTGGTAGTCCGTCGAGGTTTGAAGAAGATCGCCGTGTATTGTGATGCTGCGGGGCAACGCCATGAAAGGTCCGCAGTATGTCCTCATTTGGGAGGCATTGTCGCGTGGAACCATTCAGAAAACACATGGGACTGCCCCTGCCACGGATCCAGATTTGATAGATTCGGGAAAGTGGTCAATGGACCCGCGATCATGGACTTATCCTCCTCCTCTTCCCTTCCACCAACAGACTAGGCCCGATAGACTCCCCATGACGAACCAGGAGGGCGGGTGACCGCCGAAGAAAAAACAGGGCATCGAGTATAGATTTCATCAGAAAGAGGGAATCGTCACAGACGTGACAAAATGGGGGATCTCATTACGGACGTGTCGGGCTCTTGCTCAACTGAGGGATTATCGCTACCGCAATGCAACGGACTCAGTCCAGAGAGCAGGCGAGGGCACCGCTATCGGTTTCCCAACTCGTGCTGCCTCGTTGTTTCCATAACTTTTGTGAAACACGAGGGACAATAGGTATGGGCGAGAACACAATTGGCCGAATTCACCCCATGGGTTTTGAGATATGCCCGCCTGGTGACCCAGCGTTCGCAATCGAGAGACACTCGTGATTCGTCCCGAATGAGTCCGCACCGACAACACACCGGGAGCATTGAAGCCTCTGCCTTGGACGCGGATGACGCCTCATGAGTGATCTGCGCAAAGACGGTTTCCAGTGCCATGCTTCACCTCTTTCGTTCAACGTTGAATGGAGTCACATCGAGAACAGCAACGAGCGACCTGCTGTTCTCGATCATGAACTCATGTTAACGCGATGCTGATATCTCTGATACTGGGAGCATCCCTTGTCACCGATAGGTCTTAGGGTTAGCGCAGCCATCGATGACGAAGGGGTGTCATTCATCGCGTTGAAGCGTGGTTGTGTGCCCCCTGTCGGTAATATAGGCTTTGACCTTGTCTCCGACCACGACCTTGTCGAGTTTTGTGCTCTTATCGACGTGAACCCTCGTTTCCCTGCCATCAGAATCTTTGATCGAATAATATTCGCCTTGCATACTCATTAAGGTACCTTTGACCGTGTCTTTGGTCAGACGTTCGCCAATGGTCGGCGACGCCTCTTTGTCCGACATAGGATCGGCTGCTGCAGCAATCCCGGTTCCCAAGCCAAGCGCGACGATCGTGAACATCGACACTGTGAACTGCTTCATAAGTCCCCTCCTTGTGGTTAACGATGAGATCGCACAAACATGCGCGAGTCTCCTATGCCCTCGACACACAGGGTACTGGGGGAAACCCTCGAAAACAGTCTGCGGCACTGGTGCGGCACGAGATAGATCTCAGAACTAGGGATGTTCCCAGGATCTGTTTCCGGTGTATTTGTATAAAATCCCGCCCTCGGGCTCGCTTCCGAATAAGCCCCACATCCATGGGAAAGGACTACAGATGTCACCAGCCAAATCTATCCGCCGTGAAAGAGAACGTCTGCTTCTCATAAAGGCGCCGACCGGCATCGCTGGGTTCGATGACATCACTGGCGGGGGATTACCCCTCGGACGTCCTACTTTGGTCTCCGGCACTGCCGGTTGCGGAAAAACGCTCTTCAGCATGCAATTTCTCGTGCGGGGTGCCATCGACTTTGCAGAGCCAGGCCTTTTTGTCTCGTTCGAAGAGAATGAGCAGGAGCTGACACAGAACGTTGCCTCTCTTGGGTTCGATTTGGCGGATCTCATCAAGCGGCGACTCTTGATGATCGATTTCGTCCGAGCGGAACAAAGCGAGATTGAGGAAACGGGTGACTACGATCTTGAAGGGCTATTCGTCCGTCTCGGCTATGCCATTGATCAGATCAAGGCGAAGCGAGTCGTACTCGATACAATCGAAGCCCTGTTCGCCGCGTTGCCAAACGAACTGGCCCTGCGTTCCGAACTTCGGCGGCTCTTCCGCTGGCTCAAGGACCGGGGAGTCACGACAATCATCACAGCCGAGCGAGGCGAGGGTGAATTCACGCGACATGGCCTGGAGGAATATGTGTCCGACTGCGTGATCCTGCTCGACCACCGCGTGATTGAGCAGGTTTCGACCAGGCGGTTGCGAGTCGTCAAGTATCGCGGTTCCTTCCATGGCACCAACGAGTATCCGTTCCTGATAGATGAACACGGGTTCTCGGTGTTGCCGATCACCTCACTCGGCCTCAACCACCAAGCATCGACGGAACGCATGTCCACAGGGATTGCACAGCTCGATGCCATGCTCGAAAACAAGGGCTTCTATCGGGGGTCTAGCGCGCTCCTGTCAGGCACGCCCGGCTCAGGAAAAAGTTCCATCGCAGCCCACGTGATTGATGCGGCTTGTGCCCGAGGCGAGCGCTGTCTCTATTTTCCCTTTGAAGAATCTCAGCCGCAGATCATGCGCAACATGCAATCCATCGGGATAGACCTGGGTCGCTGGGTCTCTCGCGGGCTGTTGCGCTTCCATCCCGCTCGGCCACACGTCTATGGGATAGAAACTCATTTGGCGATGATGCTCAAGCAGATCTCCCGGTTCGATCCGCAGGTCGTGGTCGTCGATCCGGTTACCAATTTAACTGAGGTCAGTAGCCCGCTGGAATCCAAGGCCATGCTCGCGAGACTGGTGGATTATCTCAAGGTCAATCAGATCACGGCACTCTTTATAAGCCTTACCTCCGGAACCCACCAGACAGAGATGTCTGAGGTCGCTATCTCGTCCTTGATGGATACCTGGCTGCTCCTGCGTAATCTGGAAACGAACGGCGAGCGCAACCGTGGACTCTATATCTTGAAGTCCCGCGGTATGTCTCATTCCAATCAGATCCGTGAGTTTGTGCTGACCGATCGGGGTGCCCGGCTCCTCGACGTCTATGCCGGGCCTGCCGGTGTGCTGACTGGCACAGCCCGCATCGTGCAGGAGGCACAGGACAAGGCCGCCATAGTCTCAGCCTGCAATGAGATTGCTCGAAAGCAGCGGGCACTCGCGAGCATGAAAGACGCGATGGATGCGCAAATCGCCGCCTTGCACGCGCGATTTGCCGCCGAGTCGTCGGAGTTGAACACGGCCATTAGCGAAGGTCTACTCGCAGAAAGAGCACTCGCGGAGCAGGGGAACATTCTGGGCAATCTTCGGGGGGGGCGAGCATCCAATGGATCTTCGAGCGGCAAGAAAGGAGCGAAGCATGGCCGTCAATATCAATCCGGCAGAGACAACGGGCAAGTGGAGCGGGCACGAACATAGACAATGGCAATTGCGTCTGTACGTCGCCGGCCAGACTCCGAAGTGTCTGGCTGCCTTAGCGAATCTGAAAAAGCTCTGCGAGGAGTACATGGATGGCGATTACCAGATCGAAATCATCGATTTACTCCAGCAGCCGCAACTGGCGAAAGGTGATCAAATTCTGGCGATTCCTACCTTAGTGCGGAAGCTTCCTGAGCCAGTGCGGAAAATCATCGGCGATCTCTCTCAAACGGAGCGGGTGCTGATCGGATTGGATCTGAGGCCGAGGTAGGGGGACTCCATGCGGGCCTGCTGCTCGATGTTCGGAGACTAATTATGGTCAAAAAACTCACAACGAAGGCCCACGGAAATCACGCTGGCTCCAACAAAGCCTTACTCAGTCTCGATCCCGATGTCGATGCCCAGATGTATGTCCTTCGGCTCTGTATCAGCGGTATGACACCACGGTCGCGCGATGCCTTGATTAATCTCAAGCAGATTTGCGATGCCTATCTGGATGGACAGTATCAGCTCGAGGTTATCGACCTCTATCAGCAACCGGCCCTTGCCGCTGCGTACCAGGTCATCGCGACTCCGACGTTGCTGAAAAGTTACCCTCCACCGTTACGCCGGTTGATCGGCGATCTCTCCGACACAGAGGCCACGATACGACGGCTTGGCATCGCACTCCGCAAGCCGGGTGATCCATGAATGAGCGGGAACAATCCATCGAGGACCTCGTGCAGGAGAATGACTCGCTGCGCAACTCCCTGGAAGAAGCCACGAATGTGTTGACGGCCATCCGTTCCGGCGAGGTGGATGCGTTGGTGGTGAAGGGCCCCAACGGCGATCAGGTGTTTACGCTGGAAGGCAGCGATTACCCTTACCGCACCTTCGTCGAAACCATGAACGAGGGAGCGGTGACGCTGGCCAAGGACGGCACGATCGTCTATTGCAATCGGCGGTTCGCCGATCTCGCTGGTACCTCATTGGAACTGACGGTCGGCAGGGCATTCACGGAATTTGTGCATGCACCGGATCGTCCAGAATTCGAGGCGACATTGGCGGTGGGATCCGATGCCAATATCCAGGCCGAGTTGTTCCTTGAGCAGCCCTACGGACCTGCGATTCCAGTACGGATCTCCGTCCGGGGTCTCCCGCTGAATGTCAAACACTATTGGTGTCTAGTTGTCACAGACCTACGCCGTGACAAACTGCATGATTCTCTGCGTCAGAGTGAGGAGCAGCTGCGAAAAGTGGCGGGCACTCTAGAGCAGCGGGTCGAAGAACGGACCAATGAGCTGATCTTATCTCAGGAACGTCTGCGCGCCTTGGCGATCGAGCTGAATTGGACAGAGGAACGCGAGCGCAAACGGGTGGCGACAGAATTGCACGATCATCTGGCGCAATTCCTGGCGCTGGCCGTCATGAAGTTGACACAAATCAAACAAAAGCAGGAGCTGGTGCCGATCAGTGCCGAATTGATGAATCATCTGCAAGCCCTTCTAGTCGATGCACTGAACTATACCCGCACACTGATCACCGATCTGGCCCCATCCAAGCTGCAAGATGTCGGATTATACTCAGCCCTCGGTTCGTTGGCCGAGCAGATGCAACGTCATGGCCTCACGGTGCACTTTAAAAAACCCCGAGGCGAAGATCTCAAACTTCCAGAGCAGCAGGGCCTTCTGCTGTTCCAGTCGGTTCGTGAACTGTTGTTCAACGTCATCAAACATAGCGGGGTCAATGAGGTGGTGCTGTCTCTTGTGCAGCAATACGGCAAACTCAGGATAGAAGTGTGTGATGGAGGTAGGGGCTTCGATGTACTCGCGCACATGAAAAGCGGTCATTCTGCTAGTTTAGGGCTGTTCAGCATCCGTGAGCGAATGCAGGCGCTTGGAGGGTCCTTCGAGGTTGAGTCAGCGGCAGAAAGAGGCACCAGGGCAACGCTCATACTGCCATTGAGCGATTCAGAAACCATCGAGACTGAGTCGCAAGGTTGGGGACGGGAATTGTCGACATCGTTGATCAACCCTCCGGTCCCCTCTGAACCAGCGCGAGTGACTTATCCAGACCGCATGAATGGCCATACTCCGTCTGGGCAAATACGTGTGCTGTTGGTCGACGACCATGCGATGGTTCGGCAGGGTTTACGAACCGTGTTGGACAGCTACTCGGACATTGCCATAGTAGGTGAAGCATCGAACGGTGAGGAGGCGCTGGCCGGCGTGGCAATGCATCAGCCAGCCATTGTCGTGATGGACATCAACATGCCGAAGATGAATGGTATCGAGGCCACCACTCAAATCCGAAAGCGCCACCCCGGCATTAGCGTGATCGGGTTGTCGGTGCAGTCGGGAGGGGAGATTCAGCAGGCCATGTTGAAGGCTGGCGCCGCAGTCCTCCTGAACAAGGAAGCGGCGGTAGAACAACTCTATCAGACGATTCAATCAGTGAAGAATATCACACACACTGAGGATCCTGGCCGGCCATCCCCTCGGCCCGTCACGATATCCATGGCGAATCATGCCGATAAGTAGTCCTGCTTATGCTGATGTGAATGGTGACAGAAGGGTCGACAGGTTTGTATAGTAAACCACGGCTCAGTACTAAATGGGCGTTGCTGCCGGTTTTCCGGCATACGGCTTCAGCCGGGCATTGCCTGAGAAAAAGGAGTCAAGCATCATGAAACCAAGAGTGATCGTAGCTGATGACCATCGCCTGGTTGCCGAAGGAGTCGTCAAGATCTTGGAGAAAGAATACGATGTCGTCGCAACACCCACAGACGGCCGCGCGTTTGTTGAAGCGGTTGAACAGTTTCACCCGGACCTGGTCTTGGTTGATATTTCTCTGCCGCTCTTGAACGGACTGGATGCCTGCCGTCGCGTGAAGAAATCGTTTCCCGGAGTGAAGATCATCATTCTGACAATGCACTCTGAGCAGCATTTTGTGGACGAAGCCTTTCGGGTAGGAGTCGAAGGATACCTGTTAAAGAGCTCAGTGGCGGATGAGCTACTGGTTGCTGCAAGGGAAGTTCTGAAGGGTTCGGCCTATGTGTCGCCGGGAGTGACGCGGGGTCTGGTGTATCAGGCGTTGGGGGCTTCGACGCAAGCTCAATGCCAACCGAGACCCGTCCAGCCCGTGACGTTGAGCTTACGACAGAGGGAAGTCTTGCAACTGGTAGCAGAAGGGAAATCGAATAAGGAGATTGCTTCCACCATTAACGTGACGGTGAAAACCATCGAGTTTCACAAGGCGAGAATTTCGAAGGAATTGGGGGTCCATACCACGGCAGAACTGACGAAACAGGCCATCACTCTCGGGCTCGTTTCCAAACCAGAGACGACGCATCAGATGCCGACCCAATGACCGCCAAGGCCCCAGTGTCTAAAGAAGGTTGAGGTTAAGGTTAAGTGTCGATGAGACTCAGAGTTGGGTCAACCCCTGTCCCAATGCAAACCTGGTGAGATCGGACGCGGTTTTCAGACCGAGTTTTTTCACGATTCCTGCCTTATGAAACTCCACAGTTTTCACGGAGATTCCCATCGTCGTGGCAATCGTTTTGGTCGAAAGACCATTGGCAAACATTCCCAAGACTTCCTGTTGCCGCGGAGTCAACGACACGTTGAATCCTTCAGGACGAACCCAGGGATGCTCGATCGATTCTCGAACGTCTGTCGCGACTTCAGTAGAAATATACGAGCGGTGGTTCATCACCGTGCGGATGGCAGTCAATAGTTCGGTCGAAGCGGATTGTTTGAGCACATAGCCGTTGGCTCCCTTCTTGAATCCTTCGCTGACGAAGAAGGGTTCGCTTAACATCGTCACGACAATGATCTTCACATGGGGCAGTTTCGCTTTGAGCGATTGGATGAGATCAAACCCATTTTTGTCCGGCAAGGATACATCCAGTAGTACAATGTCGGGAGCCGCTTTGGGGGCCTTTTCCAGCAGCTCTCCCCCGGTATGGGCCGTCCCGACAATGATCGTGTCGTTAGCCAGTAACTGCCGAAACCCTTCCAACACCAAGGGGTGGTCATCGGCAATGAACACTCGAGGTTGATACATAGTCCGCTCCTCAGACTAATTCCTACCCCTGCAACAAAGCCATCGCATCAGCGGCTTGGACCTGAACCCGACCATCCGATAGTACCACATCAGCAGCCCGTTCCACCTAGGGATATACCCAGCTGCCGAAAGAACAGGCCCGAGAGCACCTGAGCTTGTTTAGCGTTGAACTAGGGGAGAAACCAGTCGCCTGCCCTCCACAATTGCGGTACACATCGTTTAAGGCCTAAGGCATATGCCTCGCCATGAGAATAGACGTTCAGGAAGAATAGGGCAACTCGCAATTGGATGGGGTTCCACATACGAGGAGCGTTGCGCCATGGATACCTTGGCACTGAAGGGCCTTCTGGGAGCATTCGTTCTGATAAGCGCAGGATTTGTGCTGTCGGCCTGTAATACGACAAAGGCGACAGCAGACACGTTTGCCAAGTTTACCTCGAGCACGAGTCCGTCGGAATGGATCAGTGTCGATGGTGTCATACAGAAAGATAAACAGGCGCGTCTGTTTGCCGCTGTCGCGTACGAGAATTTAGAGCAAAACATCGCACGCGGAAATGGAGAATACCTGACGTCCTTAGGCGTGCTGTTAGACATACCCGCCGGGGAGGAAAAGGAGTTCGCGTCGAGTACGCAACGTAATTATCCGCTTCTGTTCGCTCCCGAACGGCGGACGGCTGAAAGCCTATTGTCGATGCTAATGAGCAAGGAAGCAAGACCCTCCTCCAGTCCCTTACCAACCTCAAGCTCTCTCACTTTACTGAGGAAAGGAACGAAATATGAAACGGCATACCATAATAGCAGCGGGGATCTCAGTGGTCATCTTGTCGGGGCTTGTGGGGACCGTTCATGCGGATTCGAGCAAACAGGGGAGCGATAAACGTACCGATCTGACGGGGGGCCAGTCAGGAATTCCCGATGAGTATGCCGGCTCACCTGTTCAACAAGGAAAGCTACAGGAAGTCACCGACAGCAAATGGTTGCAGCAATCCGTGCGTGGACTACAAGGTGACACGGTTGGGCAGATCAAGCGTGTGTTCAAGGATCAGAAGACCGGCGAAATAGAGTACGTGATGTTGATGCCGAGTGATTCCAAAACATCGGTCCCTCTCCGCTGGAGTCAGTTCCAGGAAAAAAATAACCAGCTTCAGCTGAACATGAAAAAAGAAGATCTCAAGGCCGTGATGAATGAAGTGCAGGCGAAAGATATGTCACCGGATATTCAAAGCCGCATGAGCGAGATTGAGCGTGTGAGATCCCAGCCGAAGGAAGGCCATAGCCAAGGCAGTGCCACGAGTTCCCCTGCTACGGCAGGGCCGATGGGGGAATCAGAGACCTCCCGAGGAGGGGCAAGCGGATCGCAAGCATTGCCTCCTGGTCAGGCTCCGGGTCTGGAAGGTGAAAATCCCAGCAGCAAGCGATAATGCTCGGTAAGGGTTCGCGACAGATCGGAGATAACAACAACACGTAAAGGAGGGGGACACATGGAACAATTATACAGGTCTGAAATACAACATTCATCGGGTTTTCTTCTGGGAGCGCTGGTTGGTGCAGGGGTTGCGCTGCTGTTTGCTCCGCAATCAGGCGCGGAGATACGCCGGCTCCTTCGCGACTATGCCGTCCGAGCCAAAGAGGAACTCGCCGACAATGTCGATCGCGGTGCCGAAGCATTGGACAGTGCCGTTGAGCGCGGTCATGAATTCGCCGACAAGGTACATGAAGTGGGCCGACAGGCGAAGACCTATGCCGAGGCCGGAACAAAAGTGGCGCAGGACATCAAGGATGAATTGACCTCGCAACCGCGCTGAGTGCCAAGCAGCGGGCATGTTGACAGTCCGTTTGAGATCAAGGGAGGAGGTTATTCCATGAACCGCATGGCTATGCCGGGCATCCTTGCAGTCAGTCTTATGTTCCTGACGGCCTGCGAATCCATAAATGGAAAAACAGCAGGCCAGACTCTAGATGACGCGACCGCGACCGCCTCGGTTCAAGGAAAACTGACGGCCGACAACTTGTCGAATTTCTCTCGTATCAATGTCGATACCGACCGAGGGGTGGTCACATTGAATGGCGTGGTCCGATCGGAAGCAGACAAAATGCGTGCGGAAGAACTCGCGCGACAAGTAGCCGGGAAGAAGATGGTGAACAACAATCTGCAAATCCAATCTTCATCCTTGAGTAATCCGTGACTTCCCCGTCGGGGCCTTTACCACAAACGAGTGAAGAGGATCACATGAGCAATCAAGGACATCCAATGCGAAAACCATCCGAAAGGCGACCGGCATCCCCAGCGGTTCGTCAAACGAAGCGCACGCCAAATCTGGCTGCTTCCATGCCGGATCGGAAAACGGCATTGGATCGACGACCCGCATCTTCACCGCCAGACGTACGCGGAGGTCGTTCAGCCCTGGCCCAAGTTCTACGGCATATGCGAAGCGGGAAGCTGAGCGAAGGGGTGAGCTATGCAAACGAGTTGATTCGCAAGCATCCGCTGCAAGCGGTGCTCATTGGTATGGGATTGCAATTTATCTTCTCTCGAACAAGGCGGAGTAAACATGACACAGGACACAGGTCGATCCTGGGTTGAAACTGCAGTGGCCGGTCTCTTGGGCGATGTGCGCATTCTCATCCGACAGGAATTGCTGCTGGCCCGCCACGAGGTTCAGTATGAAGCTGGCAAGATTGTCAAGGCGGCCTTATTGTGCGGCATCGCTGTGGCCCTGGCGGGCGTCGGATTGTGTGTCGTTGCTGCGGCCTCTGTACTGATCCTCTTCGAGTACACAGGGTTGCCTGCTTGGGCCTGTGCCGCAATCGTCTGTATCATTTTCCTGGGTGGGGCGTGGGGGCTCGTGGCAGCAAGCCGCGGAGTCGCAAAATCTGTTCGCATGGCCCCTCAACGAACCATGAAAACCGTTCTAGGCGATGTCAAGGGGATCGCCGAATGGGTACGCTCGCGGTACACATGAGCCGAGGCCGACCCTGCAGTGTTGTGAGGTACGCGAATACTCCGCATCGATTATCTCGCCAGTTTTGGGCTTATGTCTAGACGGCAGCTGTTTACTGTCATGTTTCTCCTGATATTTCTTCTGTTCCTCTGGGAACTGGGGCTGGTACTCCGCCCGTTCTTTTCTTCGATTCTCTGGGCACTGATCCTCGCGATCGCCACGTACCCTCTGTATGTTCGATTGTTGGTGCGCGTGCGATACCGGGAAAATATTGCAGCAGCACTCATGACTGCAGGGGTGCTCATGGTCGCAGTGCTTCCTGCTGTATACGTCATTGTTCTCATCGGGCAGCAAGGTGTCGAAGCCTATGATCAGATAGCAGAATGGCTGACGGGAGGGCATCTTAACGATCTTGGCGCATTGTTCGCAAATATTCCCGGAATCGGAGTCCTGAGCCAGGAACTGGTGGGACGTCTTATCGTGGCCGGTAGCGGACGAGTCGAGAGCTCGCTCCTGGAAGGGGGGAAAGCGATTAGTAACTTTCTCCTCTCACAAGGGGTGGATTTTGCCAAAAATGCCCTGGTTCTCGCGACAGATTTTCTGGTCATGCTCTTCACGTTGTTTTTCGTATTCCGCGATGGGCCATATGCGTATGGCACGGTCTTCAGGGCGATTCCCCTTGAAGAGGGACACAAAGTCAAGATCTCCGAGCGACTCCATTTGACGATCAAGGCGGTGGTGAACGGCACCCTATTGACCGCTCTTGCCCAGGGTGCGACAGCTGGCGTGACCTACTATCTCTTGGGCCTGCCCTTTGCGCTATTTTGGGGCGCATTGTCTGGTTTGCTGTCCATGCTTCCCGTTGGCGGTACGGCGATCGTCTGGGTGCCGATCGCACTGTATCTGTTGCTTAGCGGCGCAGTGACCAAAGGTATCATCCTCATTGCAGTCGGTGCCGGTCTGGTCGGATTGATGGATAACTTGCTGCAGCCCATCCTTGTCGGAGGGCGAGCTCGCCTTCCGGTGCTCCCTCTGTATCTTGCCTCGTTCGGAGCCCTTGCCTATTTCGGTCTCCTCGGGCTATTTCTCGGTCCCATTCTCTTGGCCATCACCCTCGAAATGTTGGTGATCTACCAAGAAGAATATCAACAAGAAGGGAACGACACGATCATTGCGGTCAGCACGGACTCCCGCGAGGATCTGCGTGCCGCTCATGAGTTGGCCGACAAGACGTTGTGAGTACTGGGGGAATTCCGAGTGGTTGGCCAGCCTTCTGCATGCGATGATTCTACTGATAGCAGGTCCACAAACAGGGTTGAACAGGAGGCCCAGATGACTCCCATAAGCAAGCATGACATGAAAGGACAGGCGAGTGCGGGGATAGCAGAACGCGCCGAAGAATTGATCGGCTCAGTTGATCAAACCATAGGATCGGCGGCACAGACGATGCAGCAGACACTCAGGAGAACCAAGGAGAACGCCACTGCCGCATTGGGAACCGTTGTTGACGGCATCGAAACATCGGCAGACTACCTCACGGATCGCGGAATGGAGGGAATGGTTGCGGACGTGGAAACTCTGATCCGTCGCTATCCGTTTCAGGCTTTGCTGATCGGATCATCGGTGGGATTCCTTCTCTCTCGATTTTGGAGACGCTGACCCGCAGACACCTTCACTTAATCGCGCTGGGAGGCAAGATCGTGGATCGAGGCGCCGAGCAAATTGCCCAAGACATGAAAGCGATCACTGAGACCAGAATGGCAATCGCAGAAAGGCTCAGCGAGATCGAGCAGCATGTCGGAACAACCATGCAACATGCGAGGACCATGATGAGCCATCTTGAAGATTCAACGACCTCGGCTATACGTGAAACAATGCAGGGGACCAAAGACGCTTTCAATCCAAGCATCCATGCCGCGCGCCACCCGTGGCTGTTCGTGGGGGGAGCGTTGATACTCGGCTATGCAGTCGGTACCGTCTGCTTTCGTGACGATCGGCGGATTCCAGCCGGGGTCATTCCCTATTACCCGCCCGGCACGGAGGGCGCGGCAGTTATGCCCACGAAGGGCGGGCCATCCTCCGAACATGTCGAGTCCGGGGTCTATCCCTTTTACCCCCATGGCGCGATGGATAATCGGAAGAGCGATCAAAGCTCTGCCGCTCGCCCCACATTATGGGCCGAGTTAGAACAAACCTTCCAGGAGGAACTCGCTGAAGTACGGAGCGGCGCGATCCGTGTCGGACGAGACCTTCTTCGCAACCTGATTGGTCACGCCGTTCCCGTTCTTGCGGAAATCCTACGCAACCCTCGTGATGGAGATCGCTCCCATCGGGATTCCGTGCAGCGATAGATCCCGGGCCGGATGGCAGAAATCGAATTGTGTGGAGTATAGTTTCAGACAACACTGGCATTCGGAGCCAGCGACAGTCTCAGAAGTTTCAGCCGAGCGCAAGCAACCCAATGGCTGTCATCAACCCACCGAGGCAAAGACCGCAGATGAATGCAATCGAGATCTGCTGTCGTCGCTCTTGGCTCGTCACGGGATAAGTCCCACTCATGGTGATTCCTTGTTGCCCTCCCTACGGAATGGGCAGGAATAAGTCATTGACGAGGTATGAGTGCGACTACAATCCTGCCCTCCTGGAGACTATAGCTGCATTAGACGGGTCGAATGATATTCATAAGAGACCGGTGCACCTGATAGCCGGCATTGTTATTCATATATTGAATAAAGCCGAGCTTCTTAAACCTATTGAGAAAGAAACTCACTCGTGACCGGGTGGTGCCGACCATTTCGGCCAGCGTTTCCTGGCTGATTTTTGGAATAACCAGTCTTGGTGTGTTTTCTTCCTCGGCATGCGCCAGCAACAACAACATGCGGGCCAATCGCTTCTCGGCGGTATTAAGGAGGTGATCAACTAAGTCCTCTTGGATGCGGGTGTTGCGGGTCACAAGATGCGACATCAGCAGCTCGGAAAGCGCTGGCTCGTTCAAAAGCATGCGTTTCATGGTGGATTTGCTGATGCGCACAATTGTAGAGGGGTTCAGGGAAGTAGCTGTCGCCATGTATACCCCCTGCTCAGCCAGGCAGGCTTCGCCGATAAAATCCCCGCTCTCTAGTATTGCGACCACGGCTTCTTTGCCTTGCGGAGAGACGACCGTCAGTTTCACGAGGCCCTGCACGATATAGAACACGGCATTGGCCGTATCCCCTTGCGCAAAGAGAATCTGCTGTTTCTGACATTGCAAAGTCGTCTTACCTTCGCCTGGTTGTTCGAGAAATGTTTTAGGATTGAAAGGCCGAGACTGCCTCTCCGCGACTGACATTCTTCCAGCCTGTGGGCTCGAGGTCACGATGGAGAATCCTCGGGATGTCGACAGATCGTTGGACATGACGGCCGTTCCTTTCAAAATTGTATCGATCACGCTGCGGCCTCGACGGCGAGCAGGGTTTGTGGTCGAAATATGGAGCGAGAGCGGTTCCGTAGAATGACCTCGTCGATGATGTCGCCGCATTGGACGCAGCGGAAAGCCCAAAAGTTTATGCCCCCGCTGTCGCTCTGAAGGTCAATGCACATTTCACGGGTCATGTGCCCGCTGCATCTCGCGCAGTTATGCTGAGTGTATGAACTGGTGGTGACTCCCGCTGGTTCGGCAAGCATAGTGTTCATCTGAACCTCCTATCTGTTCTGAAATAGCCTGGCACCAGTTGACATGCGTAACACTACCCTTGCCGGCTTCAGCACCGTGCTGGCAATGTCCCTAGTTTAATCGGCAAGGTGCCCCAGACATGAATGATGAAATCAGAAAAAGCCCGACCAATGGCATGAAGGGTGGGTGAGTGTGAGCTTTTACCCCAGGGGTTCTGTCACGACACAAGTTGGTTCAGGCGTTCAGTCAGTCGGAGGTTTTCCCGGTAGTCAATCGGACAGTCAATCACGGCCGGCACGTTCAGCTGCAATGCCTCCCGGAGAATCGATTGCAGTTCGGACGGCTCCGTGACGCGATAGCCGGCTGCACCAAAACTCTGCGCGTATTGCACGAGGTCGGGATTGCCGAACTCGACACCCGACGTTCGTCCAAACCGCTGTTGCTGCTTCCAGCGGATGACACCGTATCCATCATCCCGCCACACGAGAATGACGATTGGTAGTTGGAGACGCACAGCTGTTTCCAGTTCTTGCGAGTTCATGAGAAAGCCTCCGTCGCCCGTCACGGCTATGACACGACGCTGCGGAAAGAGTAATTTGGCGGCGATGGCCCCGGGCACTGCGATCCCCATGGCGGCAAATCCGTTTGAGATGATGCAGGAGTTGGGTGTGTCGCACGGAAACATCCGGGCCATCCAAAGCTTATGAGCGCCGACATCGCAGATGACGACATCGTCCGGTTCAAGCCCCGCCCGCAGTTCACGCATGAAATATTGTGGACGGATAGGCCAGGACGATGTCCCGGGAGATTCTGCATCGAAGCCGTCGAAGACTATCTTGCGAGCGTCACGGCCCCAGGAGGAGGGGAACGGGACGAGCTTGGCCCCAAGTAGGTCCAACGAGAGACGCAAGTCTCCCAATACTCCTACGTTGACGATGTAATGTTCATCCACTTCCGCCGGAGATATATCCATGTGTACGATCTGTTTATCGCGACGAGGATTCCAGAAACATGGGGCATATTCCACGAAGTCATAGCCGAGCGCGATGACGACGTCGGCCTGTTCCATCACGATCGCGGCATAGTCTCGAACCCGAAGGCCAAGCGTAAAGAGCGATAGCGGATTACTGTCTGGCAGGACGCCTTTCGCCATGAACGTATGCAAGACAGGTATCTGAAGTCGTTGCGCGAATTGGCGGGTCGCATCGGCTGCTCCTCCACGTATAACGCCGTTTCCGGCAAGGATAACCGGACGCTTGGCCCTGGCGATAATTTGGGTGGCCCGGGAGACTTGATTCGGAGTCGGCTCGGGCATGACCGGCGCTTGCACGGAGAGGGGAGCGAGGGTGCCTATATCCTTAAGGGACTCGTCGGCTATATCTTCCGGCAATTCGAGATGGGTAGGCCCCGGTTTCTCCGTTTGGGCGATCTTAAACGCTTTCCGAACCGCTTCGGGAATGACCTCGGGTTTCGGGATCGAGGTATTCCATTTTGTCACGGGTTTGAGCATTGACATCACGTCGATGTACTGATGAGATTCCTTATGACGTCGATTCAAAGACGCTTGCCCGGTAATCGCTACCAAAGGCGCGCGATCCAGGAAGGCATCCCCTATACCGGTTGCGAGATTCGTGGCGCCAGGTCCGAGCGTGGAGACACAGACTCCAGCCTTTCCGCTCATTCGTCCATAGACATCCGCCATGAACGCGGCTCCTTGTTCATGTCTTGTGGTGATCAATCGGATCGTGGAATCGGCGAGCGCATCCATGAGTCCGAGGGTTTCTTCGCCGGGGAGGGTGAACAGAAACCGAACTTCTTCATTCTCAAGGCATCGAACCAGCAGCTCAGCCATGTTCATACTGTCACGCGACCAGGAATTCCTCTAACGGATACCTTTCCTGACATTTATTAAGCGCGTTCCAGAGAGAGAATTTATGCACCATCCTCTCTTGTTACCACGACCGAGAATGACTTGCCATCACTGCTGAGCGTGCCCACATTTTCTATCAGCTTCTTCGTGATATCGTCCTGGGGACGCACGAGCACCCGAATCACATGAGGAAACTGGGTAGTCGCGAGGTTTAAGCAATCCGATGGGTTGCGAAGGTTAAGGACGGAATGTGATGAATCAGGTCCAGACATAGTAAGTTTCTCCAGTCGAATAGCAGTGCAGAGCTGCCAGGAGTGCCATTATCGATAAGTCATGGCTCTGACCATAGCATCAGAGTTACCCGAACGGTGCCCAACGCAAGGGCCAGCGCAAACATGATCCGCAGATACCATTGGGTTTTTGTTATAGCCGGTATGGAATGGTGTATCCGGCGGTTGGAATTTGTCACGGGATCTTTCCATGCGCCCAAACTAGGTCTAATCACAGTCCATAGTGCAATGTCTATCCTGCCCGGATAATTGTCGAAACTAGGAAGCCCCCTAGTGTTGTAATGGACCATCGTCCCTAGGGGTATGACTAGTAAGACATCGCAATGGTCCTGCGATACTAAAAGATGATTGCCGGACCGATGCACTCTCCATCACGGTATACAGTAGACCAGAACTATGCGAAGCAAACTGGGCATCTTCATCACCATGGTGGGGCTTGGGATTGCCGGAATTTTCGTATTTCTAGGGTATCAATTCCTCACGCATGGCTTTAGCGCGAAGATGGAGCCCCATCGAGCAGAGGTTCTCATCGCGCGCCAGCTTCGTCATCTGGCTATCCCATTCGAGCAACGAAACGCGAGGAATCCTGTCTCTTTGACCCCCGATGTGATGAAAGAGTCGCTGGCGCATTTTGCCGACCATTGTGCCGTCTGCCATGCCAACGACGGGAGTGGCGAGACGACGATCGGCAAAAATGTGTACCCCAAGGCGCCAGACTTAAGACTGGTTGACACGCAAGCGATGTCTGACGGAGAACTGTTCTGGGTCATTCATAACGGCATTCGCTTTACTGCGATGCCAGCCTGGGGGGAAGGTGACCCTGTGCAGGACGAGGGGAGTTGGAAGTTAGTCCACGTGATTCGTCATCTCCCACAACTAACGCCGGAAGAACTCATCCAGATGAAGGCGCTCAATCCCAGGACACGAATGGACGATAGCAGCCATCATCACTAGCGTCCGCGAAACCATACCTTCATCAATGCATAACTCAATCGCCCTCGTCTCGGCCATGAACCTGGGCTGGAGGAGCGGTTGCCTCAATTGCGGTAAACATTTCGATAATTTCATAACAATGATTCGAGCCTTTTGGAACAACCCAAGAATCTCCCGCGTCAAGGAGGATGGTTTGGCCTTCAATTTCTAGTTTGGCGCGACCCTTAATGACATAACCCACAACTTCGTACTCTCGTCGTGTCACCGCAGTAGAAGGCGCGACTGGCAATGCCTCCCACAGGCGCATCGAAACATTGATTCCCGAAGCTAAATATTTCTGCCCTAATTGACCCTTAGGAGAATACTGAGATGTTACTTTTTTTACGCTTCGATCTGTCATCTACCCTCCCTCATTTTAAAAGCGAGAAGAAGTCGTAGGCGGCACACCCTAATCAAATGAATGAATGTTTGTGTTCGTCAATAACGATGAAAGATTAATGTACATTCATAACAAAATACGCTTGTGAAACACCCTGTAGAGCTAGGAACTGTCCTAGCCGCACACGTCTAAAGGGTCCACGGCTGTCATA
>Ga0070690_100000063_pt1 | contig 53163 bp, 84 predicted proteins | sample KBSS33HmetaG_FD_64671 | JGI IMG/M metagenome (GOLD analysis project Ga0070690, IMG submission 64671) | Switchgrass rhizosphere microbial communities from Kellogg Biological Station, Michigan, USA - KBS S3-3H metaG | ecosystem: Host-associated > Plants > Roots > Rhizosphere ... | reverse complement strand
TTTGCGTCTTACATCGGTTCCTGCCCGGTCTTCTCAGCGTACACAGCTTTGACGAAGTCTAGTCCTGTGTGCCTCGAGGTTCCGGGGCTTCTCGCCAGTAGTCCTTGGTTGAACGTCCCACCAATTGGACGCTTCCCAAGCTTGCCGCCGAGGCGTGTCGGCATCATGAGCCCCCTCATGCTGGACTCAGTCTTCCACGCTTCGTACGCCCCGCCACACTCACGGTCGATACGGGCGTCCTCGATGTCCTCGAGGCTCACGACTTTTTTACCCACGATTACCCTCCTGGGTTAGAGCTAGAACAATATGATGGATGGTACATTGTTGCCGTCCATGTTTAAGATGTACTGTTTCTTGGTGCTGGGTGCTAGTTTGTTTATGCGCTACATTTCTGCGCTGTTTCTATTATATAGCAGCCCCATATTCGTCTACAAGCGGTTCGTCCGGGGATCTCTTATGGGGCTCTTTATTCTAGGGGGACATTTGCGTACTGGTTACGGTATTGCTCCTCCTCAATGCGCCACAGCTCCTTCTGTCCGTCACGGTCCTCCTTCGTCCTGCAAAAGCGGAACTCGACAGCTTCGACGGAGTGCGTACTGAGGTATCTGGTTACTACGAACCTATCCAGCACGTTGGCCCTGTTATGGAGGAACACCACGAACCTCGAGCGTGGCTGATCGAAGTCGTGCCCACGTGTTGCCACGTGCACTCTTCCATCAAGCCATACGTCCCAAGGGTACTTCGAAGCCCTGCCGGACCGCGAAGGGTACATCCTTACGAGGGTCGAATTCGGTTCCCGTGAGGTAGTAAGGTCGGTAGGTAGGGCATTCTCCCGGGAAGTAGGAAGGTAGCTATCTTCGACCTCATTTCCCGGCGCGGTTGGTGCGTTCAGCGTGGCAATGAGCTTGTCGATATCGTACTCATCGTCCGGATCAGTCATTTTGGTTACGCTCCTAGTAGGTTTGGGTCAGGTTTGGCACGGGATTTTGCGATCTCTCTCCCATAAGGTAATTATACCGGGAGTAAGTAAGGGAACGCAAGGGGGCGATTTTCGGGTCATAAACAAACACGTGTATATGTGATGAAGTCTAGACAAATCGGCCCAGTACCTATGCAAAACCTATGCCAAATTCCTTTGTCATCTGAGCTCCCGTTCCAACTCCCTCCCTCCCTCCCTTTTACACCTTATACTAAAAAATTATTGGTAATAGATATAGTAATAGATATAATGAGACTAGGATAGGGTGCAAAGTGGAATTATTGCCGGGCCTTATTATACCCCTAGCTTAGAGTTTAAGGTTTTAAAGTGTACCTCAGTACCTTACTTACTACCGTAAGGTAGCTACTTCGCCTCGCCCTCCCCGTACCGAATTTCGCCCCCAATGGTACTGGCGAATGGTGCGGATTGCTCCAGGCCCTGTGTAGGCAGAAACGCCCCGACCCGTGGTCCTAGACACCGGTGATAGTACCCGGTCGCCGCCGTGGTTGCTCCCTGTCTAACCCCGTCCGTCTAAACCACCTGTGGATTGGACCCTCCGAACGCAGGTTAGCCATCTGGAGGGTACCCGAATATCCTAATGGTGAGCAGACGGGGGTCTGGGACCCCAGGGTGCACTGGGTACCATTTCCACCGGTGTCGGGATCTTAAGTTGTCAAGGTACGATTTTTGATCTTGAGAGCATAGTCCGTACACGTTCGTACGGTGCTAGGCACTCATGGAGGGGATCCTACGGGGGTACTACTTAGTTACTAGTACCTCCTAGGACTTGTCGACCATCAGCTCATCGATGTCGATGACCAGCTGGTCTGGGTTGGTTGCGCTTCCGACCTTGATCTCGATTCCGTTCCGGACGCAGTACCGGATGAGGAACTCCATCACCTCAGCCGAGGTGATCTTGCGGAGTGACGCCCCGAAGATCTTCTCTCCCGGAACCAGGAGTCCGTTGCGGGAGTAGTTGTACATCATCTGCGGGCGGATCTTGTCACGGCCGGCTGCAACCAGGATCTGGTTCAGGACGGTTGCCACACCGAACTGGGTGTAGCTCTCCTCCGTGACGAGCTCCTCGAGAACCGTCAGGTAAGCCGTACGGGTCTCGTCGTCGATCTGGATTTTGGACATGGCGGTTTCCTTCCGTAAGGGTTGATGTTGCCTAACCCCGCAGGATCCCCTTCATGACTGCCTAGTACCTAACCCTCCCCTACTTTCACCCCTCCCCCCTAGTTCGTTCCAGAACCGGATGTTCTGTACCAACCTGTGGATTGGATGACAAATCCGCGTGTAGCGAGATTTGCTATATAAGTCGATGACTTTTCGTCTTATATAGTCATAGAGTAGGATATAGCCTAGTAAATCATGCCATATCATACTTTTTGCGACAATATCCGAGATTATGCGCTTTTATACGCATATGTCGTATCAAATCGTACTATTTATCGCAATAGCATGATTTGTCTGTACTTGTCATAGTAAAACATGACTTACATACAGATCTACGTCGATTCTGCGCTATTTCCTGCTTTTCGATGATTAAATCGATTACTTCAAGACTTAACCGTCTTTTTGACGGAAAATCCGTCAATTCCATGCTTTTTACTAATTTACTCGCATATGTCATAGTAAATCCTCTCAAATCGTCTTAAATCGACATAAACTACGACATACGCGCATAGAAGCGCATAATCTCGGCTAAATCGTATCAAATCGACTTAGAAGCGCTTAAATCGCGCTATTTCGTATCTTACTTACATTTACACTCTTTTGTCGCGTTTAGATCGATTATTTCGTAGTTTTCGCACTCTTCGCAGTAGATATGACGTTCTATCATCGTATCTACTACTATAGCTAGATAACTACAGTTTTTGCAGTAAATCTCATCTCTTACTGTCTTAATTCGCATTAAATCTCCTTATCAGATGATTTAGTGCGATTTAAGCGCTTTTAGGTCGATTTGATACGATTTTGTCGCTTTTAAGTTATTAAAGAACGATTTCAGATGAATTTCGCCGACTTAATACGATTTTCGCGTATTTGTTTCGTTTTCATCTGATAACTATATTATATGCTGTTTAGCACGATTTGGCGCGTCCCGTGGGTCAGAATAGCAAGCAGATGGATTTCAGCTTAGACGTTTGTTAGACTTAGCTGTAGAGCTTTTATCATAGACGCTCATTCCTCAAGTCTAACAGCAGTCTAAGCAGATTAGACGTTAATTAGACTCTCTTGCTAGCAAGCAAATCAGCCTCGTTGGGTACCGACAAGATCTAAGTGAGCTAGTTAGTGTTCGCATAGGCTTAAAATGCACACAAGACAGACAAGATAGACACAAAGTAGTAAGTGTTACTAGTATATACTGACTTGTTGCGGCATTTAAGCGGAATAGCGTACAATCAGAGTAGAAGAACGTACCTTGGGAGACGCAATGGCTGACCTTGACGACAAGGACTGGCTGCCTGACTCGGCGCTTGAGGCTCTTCAGATCGAGCGCACGGTGCAGCCCGACATGACGGATGAGGAACTTGCTCGCAAGATCCTGATGACGGCGGCTCCTATGGCCGCGCAGTCGGTTGCGCACCTCAGTGTACACGCTGGTGCGGAAAGCGTGAGGCTCGCCGCCGCTAGGTACATCATCGACGGCATCGTGGGCGGCGGCTTCAAGACCACTGGTGGCACGGATGACCTGCTGCTGGCGCTGGTTTCCAGGCTCGAAGCGAATGACCCTGAGAGAGCCCCCCAGTTCTAGAGCAGTATCGACAAGTCAAGATCCAAATGTGCCGCCCTGTGGGTTAGTGAGAGCCTGGGAGCGCGGGTATATCAGGGGAACAACATTGAGGCGTGGATGAAGTGCTGATGAAGAGGAGGCGGAATGCCGAATCAAACGGCGGTTGCGGGTGATACTGTTCAGTACCGCAATGCGGCTGGGGAGACGCGGAACGTCCAGGTAGTTGGGACGCAACCTGCTGCGCCTGCTGCTGGCGACTTCACGGTGGCGAATAGCGGTACTGGTGGCACGCTTGGTGCTGCGACGTACAGCTACAAGATCAGCCAGGTTGTCAACGGCATCGAGGGGCCGCCGGTTGCCGCTGCGAAGACGACCGTGGTTGGGGCCGGTTCGACCAACAAGTGCACGGTGAGCTTTCCGAACGCAACAGCGACCAGCGTCTACCGTGTATACGGTCGGACGGGTGGTTCGGAGCTCCTGATCGGGCAGACAACGGCCGGCGCGACGACGTTTGACGATACGGGCTCGGTCACACCGGCAGGGGCGCTGCAGACCGCTGACGGCCGCATTGCCGTTGTGACGTACACTGGCGGTGTGCCGGCGACGGTGCAGGCGGGTGTGCTCAAGGCCACGTCGATGAAGGGCACCAACGTCTACTTCAAGCGGACGTGATCGACGATGGGTGGCGACTGACATGCCAGTGTATGGGAACAGCAATGACCCGAACAACGGCTTGAAGGCAGCCAAGAAGGCGAAGCCGAAGAAGACTGCGAAGCGGGGAATGAGGTTTGAGATGACTGAACCGGTCACGAAGCGCCAGAAGGCGGCCGCGGTAGCTACGAAGAAGACGCCGCGCAAGGTCATTCCGGACGCGCAGCCGACCAAGCGCCAGCGCAACCAGGCAGCCATGAAGGCCACGAGGGCAGCGGCACGGGGGTACTGATGCCTACATGGGGATGGCTACTGGTGGTAGCTTCCGCTGCCATTGTCGGGGGCGTTGTCAGCGTAGCCTGGGTCTTGTACCGCTTTGGAAAGGGGCTGAGGTTCTGATGGCCTGGTTGCGCAAGATCAATCGCCACGTCCAGGTCTACGTGACGAAGACGGTAGGCGGCAACGCAGCCTACCAGAAGGTCATGCCTGGCACGATTACAGCGCTCGGGGCAGGTGAGCTTGTGACCGTGCGCATAGGTCATGGTGGGCAGACGTACGCCAACATCGATCGACGTACGGACGTCGACGAGAACTTGGCGGCAGTGAAGTACATACCAGCGTGACGTAATAGCCATCCTCTATATTATAAGTGGTTGGAGGGGTAGGTAGTCATGAATAAGGTAGCGGAATACGCCAAGGCAGTAGCGGCGCTCTTGGTGAGTGCGTTCGGCTTGTACCAGGCCGCCAAAGGCATTGACACACCTGCTGGTGCCGGCGTAACGTCCGACGAATGGCAGAACATCGTGTTCACCAGCCTGCTAACCGGCTTTGCGGTCTGGGGCGTTCCGAACGCTGTGAAGATGCTACCAGGCAACACGGTCACGAGCACCTTCACCGCTACGTCTGCACCTGAGCCTGCACCGCAGCACGCCTTCGACGATGGAGTTGCAGGCCACTGATGCTGAGCAAGCAGAAGTACTTCGAGCTCGTGGGATATGTGCCGCACCCCAAGCAGGCACTGTTCCACAACTCGACTGCCCGCTTCCGCGTTCCTTGTTGTGGCCGACGCTTCGGTAAGTCGCACATGGCCGGCAGGGACGCAGGAGCGGAGCTCTTCTTGCCCAAGCGTCGCTACTGGATCGTGGGACCGACGTACGACCTGGCCGAGAAGGAGTTCCGGGTAATTTGGGATGACCTCATCGTAGGTCAGAAGCTTGGACTAGACAAGCGCGTGAAGAAGGCGTACTCCAAGCGCAGCGGGGAGATGTGGATTGAATTTCCTTGGCAGACCCGGATCGAATGTCGAAGTGCAGACCATCCGGAGAACTTGGTTGGTGAGAAGCTCCACGGGGCCATCATGTCCGAGGCCGCGAAGCACCGTAAGGATACTTGGGAGAGATTCATCCGCCCAGCCCTTGCTGACGCTCGTGGTTGGGCTTCATTTCCGACGACTCCGGAGGGCTACAACTGGTTCTACGACATCTGGTCGTTTGGACGTAATCCGGACCCGGTCTACAAGGACTACGAGTCTTGGCAGTTCCCGAGCTGGGACAATCCGTACGTCTACCCAGAAGGTCGTGACGACCCGGAGATCGCGCTCATCAAGGCAACGGTTTTGCCAGCCTTCTTCGACCAGGAGATCGCAGCAGCGTTCAATGCCTTCGTCGGCAAGATCTACGAGGAGTTCAACGAAGTTGATCACGTACGTCCGGTGCGTTACAACCCGGCGTGGCCCAACTACATAGCGTTCGACTGGGGTTTCACGAACCCGCTGGCTGCGATCGAGTTCCAGGTGGACCCGTGGGGACGGGTGTACATTTGGCGGGAGCATTACGAAGCTGGCAAGATGTTGTCGACGCACATCCACCAGCTCAAGCAACGCCAGCAGCCCCCCGGCTACAAGATCGACCTCGCCTTCGGTGACGCAGCCTCGCCTGAGAGCGTGATGGAGGTCAGCGAGAAGCTCGCACCCTGCTACGCTGACCCACGCTCTAAGAGCGGTACTGCGAAGGTGACGAACGAGTCAATGGGACGTCATTCGTCGCAAAGCGGATGGCGGGAGGGGATCGAGCTTGTCAAGTCTTTTCTTCAGACCCGTGAGATTGGAGTCGCCGATGAGTTCGGGACACCAATCTTCGAGCCCTGGCTTTTCATTGATCACGCCTGCACGAACACTATTCGTGAGTTCAACAACTACAGGGCGCCTGATACCGGTAAAGGTGACCGGAACCTCCGAGAGTCGTCCAGGCCATTCGACGATCACGCACTTGATGCAATCCGCTATGCCCTGATGCACATCTTCAAGCTCGGGGCAACAGCCAAGCTGAGTGAGATCTACAACCACGACGAGCTCCAGCGTGCATCTGACAGCATATTCGACCCAGGCAACACCTCGAGCTTCTTCCGGGATCAGCTTTTGCGGTTCTAGATTTCGGTCGCAACTAGTACTTTGCGGCCCTGTGGGATGTGGAGAGACATGGATCGCGAGTTGGCGCCCGAGTATAAAGGTAACGGGTACTATCGTGGCTACGATCGCGATGCGTTTATGCTTCGGAAGTACGGTATCACTGCGCAAGGATACGCCGAGTTATTGTTCTTGCAAGGTGGTGTTTGCAAGATTTGTAAGGGGCCTGGAAAGGCTTACGGACGTCTCGTGGTAGATCATGATCATGAAACAGGTGTGGTTCGCGGTCTACTATGCAATACATGCAATGCAGGTCTCGGCCAATTCAAGGATAGTGTCGAGCTCCTTGAGGCTGCCCTTGCATACTTGAAGGAGGCGCAGTGAGCGCGGTTGACGTGGGCAGCGACGGCCTCACCGAATGGCGTGAGGTCTCTCTTCGCGAGGTACTGTACACACATGACTTGGTCGGAGCGCAGACTAGCGGTCCGAACAATAGTGCGTACATCATTGTTGCTGAGCGACCGGTAGGCGAAGCACACAACGGCATTCGCCTAGCTGGTGTGCCTGACATTGCGCCCGGTCAGGCGATATCCGAACTTGGGTACACTTCGATGAGTCCATGGACATCGTGGACGCGCGAGGAGCACATTCCCGAGCTTCGGGATCGACAAGGAATTCGCAAGTACTACGACATGAAGCGGAACGATGGGGCGATTCGGGGAAGCCTTCGTCAACTTAAGACTCCGATCCAGGCAGCTCGCTGGTTCGTCGAGCCTGCTTCCGACTCTACGATTGACAAGAACATCGCGGAGTTCATCTCGAACTGCTTCTTTAAGTGGCTGAACGTTACGTGGGATCGTGTTCTTGACGACGTGCTGCTCATGTTTGACTATGGCTACTTCGTCTTCGAGAAGGTCTACACGTTCAACAAGAAGGGTCAGCTCATCCTGAGGAAGCTAGCTCCTAGGCATCCTCTGGACATTTCGGAGTGGGTTTGGGACGATAAGGGCGGACCTGCCGGCATTGTTATGGAGCCATACGTCCCTTATGGGTACAACTTCCAAACAACGATTCCGAGTCCTGATCCAGTATCAGGATCGCTTGGCCCGTTCATCCCGATCAAGAAGCTGGCCATCTTCAGCCTCGAGCCTGAGGGTGGCGATCTACGAGGCCTGTCGATACTCCGTAGTGCCTACAAGCATTGGTACTACAAGGACACGTTGTACAAGATCGATGCCATCCAGAAGGAACGTCACGGCATTGGTATTCCGGTGATTGTACTTCCTCCCGGATTCTCTATCGAGGACAAGAAGCTTGCTGACGAGCTCGGACGGAATCTCCGGACGAACGATCGTGCACACATCGTTATTCCTTCGAACTGGCAGATCATGTTCGCCAAGCTCGAAGGCCAGCCGGTGTCGTGTATCGAGTCGATCGACCACCACAACACGCAGCTGCGAGAGAACATCCTCGCGCCATTCATGGGTGATTCGGATCCCGGCGAGACTTCGGTGGATATGTTCTTCAAGTCCACTAGGTACCTGGCGGGTAGCGTGGCGGAGATCTTCAACCGTCACATCATTCCGCAGTTGGTCGATCTGAACTTTAGTCGTGGCGAGTACCCGATGCTCCGAGCTCGACGGATTGGCGAGTGGAACGACCTACGCACGTGGTCGTTCGCCTACCGGAACTTGGTGGGTGCGAATTCGATCCAGCCGGACGACCCGCTGGAGGACTTCCTGCGCGAGGAGCTCGACCTCCCGGCGCGGGATCCAGCCACGGCACGGGTCGTAGCAACTCCACAGGCACCCGGCGATGATGCGCCTGGTGATACTAATGCGCCGGGCAAGCCGAAGGCGCCGAAGGCCGGTCCTCCGAGGCAAGGGAAGCCAACAGCCAAACCACCGGCCGGGAATGCTGGTCGTGACGGTTCGGGAGGAGGTTAACAAGCGTAACTAGTATAGAAGGACTTGTTGAGAGTCCTACGTGTCCTAGCTGATAATCAGAGTAGTACTCCGTGGTAAGAAGGGGTTGGCGTGGGCAAGGACTACGGCTGGTGGGTAGACCTCTCGAAGGTCGAGCTGAGTGATGCTGCTGGTACTAAGTCCAGCTGGGTCCACGCTCTGCCCGTCGGGACCTATCAGCATCCGCTGCATGGAACGTTGGACTTGAATCCAACGAAGCTCGCCGCGCTCGCCGCGAGCTTCAAGACCGGGGTCCGTGGTATCACCCCGGATATCGACTACGACCACAAGGAGGACCCTGCGAAGGGTCACCAGGCAGCCGGATGGGTGAAGGACACCGACGTTCGTCCGGATGGTTTGTGGCTCAACGTCGATTGGACCGCCGATGCGGCCAAGGACATCACCGACAAGAAGTACCGGTACTTCTCCGCGGAGTTCACCGACGAGTGGACCGACCCTCAGGGCAAGGTACACCATGACGTTCTCGTCGGCGGCGGTCTTACCAACCGTCCGTGGATGAAGAACTTGTTCCCGGTGAACCTGTCGGAGATTTCCTCATTCAACACCGATCCGCCCGGAGGGGGGAACGACGAAGTGGATGGAAAGAAGCTGCGGGCCGCACTTGGGCTCGGCGAGACCACTACCGACGACGAGGTCTTCACGAAGCTGGGCGAGATCGGTACGGGTCTCAAGACCACGACCGAGTCCGTGACCAAGCTGACTGAGGAGAACACGACCCTCAAGGCCGAGCTCGCCAAGCTCAAGGAGCCGGACAAGTCCGATCCCGAGCTGCGCAAGCTCATCGAGTCCTCGCCCGCGTTCGCGAAGCTGTACGAGGCGACGTTGGAGAAGGACAAGAAGCTCGCCGAGATGGCCGAGGGCATCAAGCTTGCCGAGGTCGAGAAGCAGCTGACCGAGCTGCAGCAGGGCAAGGTCTTCGCGCTGGCACCGACGGCACGGGACGGCCTCCGCACGCTCATGCTCCGGCTGCCGCCGGAGGGCAACAAGGCGCTCGCCGAGTTCCTGCTGTCGGTCACCGAGGGCAAGGCGCTCGTCGATCTGTCGGAGCGCGGGTACACGGGCCGTCGCGATCCGGTGGCCGGAGGCGCAACGACGCGCTTCAACGAGGCCATCGAGGCACTGCTCAGGGAGAACAAGGACATGAACTACGGCGACGCCGTGGAGCGTGTCGCGCGCGAGCACCCGACCCTCTTCGCGGAGTACCGCGAGGACAACTACACGTTCAAGGCGTAGGGGAGGTAGCAAGTAATGGCTGGATCCAACTACGTCTTGGACAAGAGCTACGAGGTCCTCTCGACGTACAACTCGTCGGCAACTGCCGGCGTCACGGCGTACCGTTGTGTCGCGCCGAGCGCTACGACCGGCAAGATCGACCTGAACGCGACAGCGACGGCGCGCAGCGCCGGTATCGTCCAGGAGTCCATCGACGCAGCGAAGGTGGCGACCGGCAAGGCCGTGGCCGATGTGCGCCTGATGGGCATTAGCAAGGTCAGGGTGTCCGATACGCCGGGCACGATCGCGGTCGGCTCGCTCGTTGCAGCTTCCGGGACCGGCGCCAATGCTGGTGGCGTCAAGCTTGCCGTCAGCACCAACATTCCGATCGGCATGGTGGTCGGTCCCTGTCCGATCGGTTCTCCGGCCGCGGGTGACCTCATCGACGTCTTGCTGACGCCCGGCGCTCCTCCGCTGGCATAACCCCGAAGGGAGTAAGGAATGGCAACCTACAGCCCGACGGGTTCCGGGAACGTCCACATCGACAATGTGCTGACTCAGATCAGTGTCGCGTGGCCGAACAACGGACTGGTGGGAGAGAACCTCTTCCCCATGGTCCCCGTCGCCAAGCAGTCCGACAAGTACTACGTGTTCGGCCGTGAGGGCTGGCTCGTCGAGAACGACCTCCGCGCACCCGGCACCGAGGCCAACGAGATCACTGGCCTCGCGCTGTCGACCGACACGTACTACGCGCAGGAGCACTCGCTCCAGCTTCCCGTCACCGACGAGGAGCGCTGGAACGCGGACAGCCCACTGGCGCCCGACCGTGACGCGACCGACTTGGTCACGTCCAAGATCTGGCTCGGTCGCGAGAAGGCGATGAAGGATCTGGCCACGACGGCCGCGAACTACTCGTCTTCGAACACGACCACGCTCTCCGGCACCGCGCAGTGGAACGACTACGTCAACTCGGATCCGATCTCGAACCTGCGGACCGGCAAGGCCGCGATCCACGCGAAGATCTTCACCGAGCCGAACGTCGGGATCATTCCCTACCAGGTCATGACTGTCCTGGAGGACCACCCCGACTTCATCGAGCGCATCAAGTACTCGGAGCGAGGCATCGTCTCGTCCGACCTGATCGGTGCGGTCATCGGCCTGCCGAAGATCGTCATCCCCGGCGTCGGCATTGCCAGTACGAACCTGGGCCAGCCGATCGCCGTCGGCTACCTCTGGGGCAAGGACGTCATCATGGCCTGGGTGCCTCCGCGTCCCGGCTTGAAGATCCCTGCCTTCGCGTACGAGTTCGGCTGGCGGGGCAACCCCGGCGGCCAGGTCCAGTACGTCGACCGCTGGCGTGAGGAGCGTCGGAAGAGCGACCTCGTTCGCGTCTGCCGCTACTACGACGTGAAGCTCGTCGCTCAGGGTGACGGCGCGACCGGCGATGCCGGCAAGGCCATCGCCGGCTACCTGATCAAGACCGCGATCGCGTAAGGAGCGACGATATGGCCAAGCAGTACTACGCGCGCAGTGAGATCCAGCACGGGACGGAGGACGGCGGCCTGAAGGTCTTCGCCGTCGGCGATCAGGTGACCGGCCTGAACAAGGACCAGATGGTCGCGCTCTGGAACGCCGGCGTCCTCAGTGAGGTCGACCCAGCGGCCCGTCCGGCCGACGACCGCGATGCTCGCATCGCCGAGCTCGAGAAGCAGATCGCCGAGCTCAACATGGCGAAGGCGGCGGCCGAGGCCGAGCCGGTTCCGGCAGCGGTGACGGAGACGCCAGAGCCGGTCGACAACCCGACGCCCAACTCCCCACAGGCCGCAGCCGAGCTGGTCGGCACGAGCGGGGATCCGCAACGTGAGGAGACCACCGGTGACGGAACCAGCACCGGCGCCAACTCCTGACGATCCGGCGATTGCGCGTATCTATACGAGCCTTCGCCTCATCGCACAGCTCATTCGAGAAGGAGAGAACTTCATGTCGAACATGGCGGACCTGCTGAGCAAGATCGCGGCCCTCCAGACGGGTCAGACCGAGCTCCTCAAGGACGTCCGGCGTCTGATCGCGGATGGCGACACGAGTGCCGCGGCGGCGATGGTCGACGAGCTGATCGCCAAGAACGAGCAGCTCGACACCGAGGTCGAGGCCGCCGCGCCCGAGGCGACCGCGCCGCCGGTGGGTGGCGAGCAGCCGGCCGAGCCGACGCCGGCGGGGGGCACGCCGGACTTCGAGTAGTCCCATGCAGCGCAGCGTCGAGAGGGGGTAGGCCGTGGCTCACATCACGTTAGTGGAAGCGCAAGCGTGGGCGGAAGCCACCAAGCTGCGGCTTACCACTCTCGACGCTGCACTCGAAGCGCACCTGGCGGAAGAAGTTCTTCGTCAGGTTGCGAGCGCTTTCGACGTCACGACATGGATCGATGACGTCACGACGCCGAAGCTGATACGCACAATTATCTCTAAGCTGTACGTAGCCTGGTTGTACGATCGACAGTACAGCGAAGACATTGAGCAGGGAGACAACTACGCTGATCGCCTCAAGGAGAATGCCAACAACCTTCTTGCAGGCTTGATCGCAGGGACTATTGAGCTTCCCGGCCTACCAGACAGCGCCGGGTCACCAACGTTCTACCCGACCGACGCTTCGAGCGCAACGCCGCCGACGTTCGACGATCCTTCACTCGGTCCTGCCGCATTCTCGATGGGAATGCGCTTCTAGAAGAGGAGGGCGTGATGCCAGCTAGTTTCCCGCCTCCCCCACCGACGGGACCGATTCGTCTTTCGGACATCAAGGTTGCCATCTATCACGGTTTGAAGTTCAACCGTGTTATGTATGCCGGCTGGTCATTTTGGCCAGCGCCAGCTCTTGTCGCGAAGGACATTGACAAGCTTGGTCTGTCGATGCGCTCAGGCTTCCGAGTTCCGCTCGAGATCGCCATCCGCGAAGTGATGATGCCGTCCATCCGAGAGAACTTTCGGCGCGGTGGTCGTCCCGAGACGTGGGACCCACTCGCGGAGTACACTGTTCAGGTGCGAGGCACTACCGGACCGATCCTAGTTCGTTCTGGCAACCTGATGGACGTTGCGTCTAGCTTTGGTGTCTGGTCTATAAGTAATGGAACAGCTGCGATCAAGACCTTACCGTCGATAGTATGGTATGGTAATTTGCACCAGGGTGGGTACGGTAGCGTTCGTGGCATCGCTCGGAAGCTACTTGGTGGTAAGGCTACCAAGTCAGCCATGGACGAAATGATGGGAAAGCTAGTCGCTGGAATGCGGCCGGTGAGTAAGCAGTCCAAGTTCGTCATTCCAGAGCGACCGTTCGCTATGTTCCAGGAAGAGGACATCGACGCCATCCAGGAGATCTTTGCCAACTGGATGGAAGAGATGGCAGACAATGTTGGACGTGCTTGGCACGGAGGGGGACGACGATGACCTACCCCTATCCTGGTGATATCACCTCGATCGCGAAAGCGCTCCAAGCCAAGATTGTCGCAGCTCAGGCATCGTTCACCCTAAGGCCTGACGATGGCGGCGCTATCGACGTTTGGTATAGTGACCAAGATCGCCTTCCTCGGACACCCGCGATCTGCATCGAGCCAGACGAGAAGCAGCGCACTCTCGAGGGCGCACCGAACATGACCATCAACGAATTTACCGTCTTTATTCTGGTCTATCACAATGCCGTCCGGGACGTCCAGGTCACACGGGAAGAATGTGATAGGTTAGCGTACGAGATCGAGAAGCTGATCCACCAGGATTTGCAGTTGACCAATGGTGATCCGACCCCACGAGTGATTCACGGGTACGTTCGTAGCAACGAGTCGGGATACACCTTCAAGCAAGGCACCTTGTACAGGACGGCACGACTGACTTATTACGGCAAGAGTAAGACCTCGCTACCGACGGCTTGAGACAAGGAGTGCTATGGTAAAGGTAGAGTTCGAGGTGACATCCGAGCACCCTTGTCAGATTCCGGGACTCGGTACCTTCGAGGGTGGTGACACCATCAAGGTGACGCCATTCCTCCAAGCGAACTTCAGAGCACACAACAATGTCAGTCTTACCGACGCAAGATTCGCACCGTCGGTAAAGCTGCGAGCAATCCTGGTCGAGGTCGACGAGGATGAGCATGGAGAGGGGGTCACGGTCTAATGCCACAAGGTATTGGCGCAGGTGGGCAAGTAGGAATCGCTTTCGAGCTGTTGGCTGCACCAGCTGCCGCAGGAAGCGCAACCGCGGGCGGTGCACTCACTGCCGGGACGTACAAGTACTACGTCACAGCAATCAATGCCAATGGCGAGTCCAACGTCAGCAACGAGGTTACCATCACGACGGCCGCCGGTAACTTGACCGGCGCCCTCACGTGGGGTGCTGTAACCGGGGCTACCGGTTACAAGGTGTACCGGACGGCAGCTGGCGGCGCTACGGGTACGGAGTTGCTCATCGCAACGGTCGGCCTGGTGCTGCTGTACAACGACGTTGCTGTCGGAGCTCCAGCAGGTGCGTTCCCGACGATGAACACAGCAACTGTCGCAGGGACCTACGTTGCCCCGACGAAGTTCTTCCCCATCCTGAGTGAGAGCCTGCAGCACCAGCAAGCAACCAACTTCCGGCGTCCGATCCGGAAGAGTGCCGACATCATCGGCGCTGTCGCTGGCGACGTCCACGTCGAGGGCGACATCGAGATGGAAGCCCTCGAGGACGTCGTAATCTGGTTCCTGTACGCCACACGCTCGTCGATCATCAAGTCCGGCACGACGAACTACACGTACGTAGCGACGCCGACGCCGGCGGCACTACCCACACGCACGTTGAGCATCACGGTCGAGCGCAACGCCGTCATCTTCGGCTACGTCGGCTGCGTCGTTAGCTCGTTCAAGTTCAGCGTTGACAATGGCATGCTGATGTTCAGCGTGAGCATCGTCGGCCAGGACGAAGCGACGCAGGCCCTACCAGTCCCGTCGTTCTCTACGACCGTTCCGTTCGGTGCTGGACAGTACAACATCCAGGTTCCGACAGCGTCGCAGGTCTACGACATGGACACCTTCGAGTGGTCGTGCGAGGACAACGCAACGCCCCAGTTCCGCATGAAGGACACCAGCCGTGGCGCCCAGTTCATCAACTTCGGTGAGCGTAACCTGACGCTCAGCTGCGAGCGGGACTTCGTCGACAAGACGGACTACGATGCCTACAAGGCGTTGACGTCTCAGTCGATCACGCTCGTTGCCAGCAAGGGCGTCAACAACTCGATCACCCTGCTCAACGCTGTCGCGATCAAGGACAGCTACGAACTGGGCCTGAGCGGTCAGGGCGACCTCATCCGGGGAACGATCAACTACCAGCTCGCGATCGACGGCTCCGGAAACTCGTACCAGATCACACTCAAGACCCAGGAGAGCATTACGTAAGTTCTCTGGGCTAGCACAAGTGTCTAAACAACGTCTAACGCGAAGAGACGATAACTAGACAGAAGGAATCTCAACACGTAGAACGATCACAGCAGTTTTGTCTAACTCAAGTCTAGCAACAAAGGTTCGAAACATGCTCAACGCGGCCCTGTGGGTGTTGAACCGTAAAGGACCGCTGACAACGTTCATACTCAGGCTGATCTGGAGGGTATCCATGCCTAGAGCTACGATCATTCAGGCCACGGAACGACACGACGTCACCACGCTCCCAGCAGTTGGTGACGAGGAGGCAGGCTATGTCGTTCTCCGTCGTTTGACGTTTGGCGAGAAGCTGAGCAAGGATGCCGAAGCGATGAAGATGCGCTTCGGCATGAGTTCTGCTTCGCAGGGTAACGTCGACGCTGAGGTGTCGCTCATCAGCGAGTACGTCACGTACCTGGAGTTCGCCAAGTGCGTCGTCGAGCACAACCTGACTGACGAAAAGGGCCAGCCACTCAACTTCAAGAACCAAGCCCATGTGCAGAGCCTCGATCCTAGGGTCGGCGACGAGATCTCCACGCTCATCGGCGAGATGAACGACTTCGAGAAGGCAGCGAAGACGTCAACGGTCGATAGCACGGGAAAATAGTCGAACCTGATCTAGTCTTCCGGATCAAGACCGCCATCATCATGAAGCGGAAAACTGACGAGGAAGTAATAGGGATTGTCAACCTAGTGCGAATGTGCCAATCGCTGCGAGCACTTCCCCAGGCTGGCGGTGTCTACGATCAGGACGCCTACTTTGTATTCCTGTACCAGATAGTAGTCGAGGCCGATAACGAACGACAAAGACTGGACCAGGCGAAGCAAAGGACAAAGTAATGGCCCTAGCCACGAGAAATCTGTACCTCGTTCTTAAGGCGAGGGATGAGGCTTCCCGTGTGCTTAGAGGCTTCGGACGGGAGCTGACACGAGCCGGGAAGCTTGCACAGGCTGAGAACCTTCGGCAGCGTGCAGCGATGGCATTGGTTAGAGCTTCAGAGATGGAGCTTACAGGTGCTACGGCTGCAGAGATAGAAGGCCAGAAGCACCTGGCTCGTGTCCTCCGGCAGCAAGCAACCAACCTGGAACGAGCGCATAGACAGACCGTTAGATTCGCTAATGCATTACATACGGCCGGGTCTACGCTCATGACGGTGGGTGCCGGCATTGCTGCTGTCGGCGCGGGTAGCTTGGCCTTCCTCTATAGCGCCGTCAAGGTCGCTGCGGAGTACGAGCGACAAGTTCGTTTGACGTCCACCCAGGTGGATGGTTTCTCGGCGTCGCTCGCGGAGCTGTCTGCCGTAGGTCTCCGGGCTGCTCAAGACATCGCTGTACCCTTCGAGACGATCCAACCAGCGCTGTATAACATTCTGTCCTCGACCAACGCAAACTTGCAGCAGGCTGAGGTCCTGCTGCGAGGCTTCGCTAAGACAGCTGTTGCGGGACAAGTTTCGATTGAGGATGCAGCAAAGGGTACCATCCCGATCTTGAACTCCTTCAACATTCCGTTGGAGAAGGTTAATGACGTACTAGACATCCAGTTCCAGCTGGTGCGCAAGGGTGTCGGTACCTACGACGACTTCTCGAAGGTCTTTGGCCGCGTCGTCCCATCAGCGACGCGTGCGGGGCAGAGCTTCGAGACTGTCGCAGCCATGCTTGCCTACCTAACTCGTAACGGTTTGAGCGCTGCGAATGCTTCTTCGTCTGCTGCTCGTGCACTAGATGCACTGTCACACCCGACAGCTGTCAAGAACATGGAGCAGCTTGGCATCGCAGTTCGCAATGCTAAGGGTGAGTTCCTTCCCCTCGAAAAGGTTCTGGAGAACGTTCGTACGCATCTTAACAAGCTGCCCAATGCTGACCGAGTTGCAGCACTAACTCAGGTCTTCAAGGGCGCGGGCGGCACAATTCAAGCCAGACGGTTCTTGGAGCAGGTGCTTCTACGTCCAGGCGAGCTGGAAGAGTTCATTGGCTTCCTAGGCGACATGAAGGACGCTTCTGGCCAGTTCGAAGCGGCATACGGACAAATGAGTCAATCAGTAGCCGCCCAAAGTGAGCTGCTGCGTAACAAGTGGAAAGTTCTCCAGGAGACTGTTGGCCAGTTCGCCATTCCAATCTTCCTGAAGATGATCTCGACACTGCAAGGTATCCTCGACTGGTTCAACAAACTCGATCCGGTCACCAAGAAGTGGCTGACGCAAATACTTGCTGTCGTAGGTGTGCTCGGTGTCGTAGGCGGTTTGATCCTTGTCGTTGTTGGTGGCCTAGCAAGTATGTTCGCAGCCATCATGACTGCAGGTACAGCATTCTTCTTCCTCGTTGGCGGCATCGCAGCTCTGATTCTCATCCTAGGTGGATTGACTGCAGCCTTCCTTACAGCTTACCAGAAGAGTGAAAACTTCCGCAACGGTATTCGAGCCGCCCATGATCAGGTCGTAAAGCTTTACAACGAGGCGATTCTACCTACTGCGATCGCGATCAAGGCTGCCTGGGACAAGTACGTCGTTCCGGCATTGTCACGCGCCTGGGAACTGATTGAACAAAAGGTCATTCCGGCGTACACCAAGTTCTCGGATATGGTCTTCAACAAGATCATTCCGGCTGTCAAGGAAGTCGCGAACTGGCTTAAGTCGGGTCTCGGAACCGCATTCAAGTTCATAGGCTGGGTTATCACCAACGTACTCGTTCCAGCCTTTGAGTGGATTCTCCAGTACTACCATGACCACAAAGAATCAGTCGACAAAGTAATTAGTGCCCTAGTCTACTTCGGCAAGTGGGTCGCAAAGATTGGCTTGATCATTGGAGCTGTCTTTGGCGTAGCCATAATCGGTCCGATCATCGCAATCATCCTAGGGTTCGTTGCGGCCATCGTCGGCGTCGGTATCGCCATCACATCCATCATTGATGGCGTCACTTGGCTAGTGCAATGGATCGGCACTAACGTTCCGAAGGCTTGGGAGTACTTGGTTGAGAAGACCAAGAGTGCATGGCACGCAATTCAGGACTTCTTCGTCGGGGTATGGGAAGGCATCGCCAACTTCTTCGTCGGCATCTGGAACAAGATTGTCGCGTTCTTTACCGGTGCGATGGATATGGTCGCTAAGGTTTGGGACTACTTCTGGACGACAAAGATTGGTGGATTGGTAAAGGCTATTCTCAACCTCGTGGTCGCAATCGTCGAACTTGCCGTGACGACGATCAGCTTGGCCTTCGCCTGGCTCTGGCACATGGTTAGCACAGGGTGGGCGTTCCTCTGGGACTATGTGTCTAGTAAGGTGTCAGCTGTCTGGACTGTTGTCATAGCATTCCTCACTGCGGCTTGGGCAACCATCGTTGAGGTCGCCACAACTGTCTGGGGAGCCGTGGCGAAATTCTTCTCGGACCTCTGGGATAAAGTGAGCAAAGCGTTCACGGACAAGTGGCACGCGATTCTCGCCTTCCTCGCAGGTGCCTGGTTCGTCATTAAGACCTTGGCCGGTGCTGCCTGGGGCGCTGTGTGGAGCGTCATTGGTGGCTGGGTCAATAAGGTTTGGGATACTGTTACAGGTGTCTGGAACAAGATTAAGGAATTCTTCGGCAATGCGAAGTCGTGGTTGCTGGAGGCAGGGAAGAATCTTATCCAGGGCCTTATCGATGGCATCACGAACAAGATCAACGACGTGACTGACATCATTAAGGATATCACCAAGCGTGTAAAGGACTTCTTCCCGCACTCGCCCGCTAAGCGTGGTCCGCTATCCGGTAAGGGTGGGATGTTCTACGCAGGACAAACAATGGTGAAGCAGCTCCATCAGGGTCTAGCCTCCATGAACCCTGCATTGGATGCGGGTGCTAGTGCGGCAGCAATGGCAGGGGCAAACAGTGTCGTCGCAGCGGCACCTTCAGCAGGTCGGGGAGATATCAACCAAACGTTCCACATTACGACGCAGGAGATTAGTCCACGTCGTCACTCAGCCGAACTCGGCTTTGCACTGGCTGGTAGGTTGTAATGGCGCTAACAGACTTTACATTCCAACTCAACTCCGGACCGGTTCTCAACGACGACTCTACGTCGTTTCCTTTCGTTGACATCGACAACGTCGTCGGTCTAGACAGTGCACCTTACCGGGAAACGATTCGTGACCACGAAGGCGTTGATGGTGGATTCATAGATGCCGAGTTCGAGCGGGGTCGGGAGATCTCGTTGGAGGGTACGGCGTACGGCATCGTCGGTAGCGACGAGGACTATCTCGACGACCTCAAGGCCTGCTTCGCACCCGTAATGTCGCCAATTCCATTGGTGTTCAAACCGCCCGGTGTCGCAGAGCGCGTCGTGTACGTTAAGCCTCGTGGTGTTCGCTATGACTGGCAAAGCGTTCGACGGACTGGCGCGACACCCATTCAGCTTTTGATGTACGCGGAAGACCCTCGGATCTACGACAACAGTCTCCAGAACGTTCTCATCGCTTTCGGCGGCCTGGCAACAACCGGCTTCGCCTTCAGCTTTGGATTCAGTCTAAGCTTCGGCGTTACTGTTCCACCAGCTGGTGCAAATGTCTTCAACAATGGCAACCGCCCTACACCTGCCGTCATGACGATTACCGGACCTGTTACTAACCCCCGCATCATTAACCAGAGCGAGAGCAAAACACTCGAGTTCATCGTCACGCTCGGTGCAGGGGAAACGCTGACGATCGACACACTAAACAGGACAGTCATCTTGAACGGTGTTACGAATGCTCGTAACACTTTGCAGACCTCCGACTGGTGGTTATTCAGGCCAGCTTCGGAGGGATCCACAATGATTCTGTTTGGTGGTCAAGCCGGCTCGGGCACACTCTCTATCGACTTCCGAAACGCCTGGAGGTAACCATGGCAGCGTTCAACCCACCAGGGTGGCTCCAGAATGCCGGAGCAACCCACACGGCCGTACAGATGCGTAATGCAGTAGCTTCTCTCATCGCAGGTGTTACAGCTTCAGCGGACATGCGTCCTCGCGGAGGCGTTAACGGTTCGATGGGTAACAAGCTACAGGTCACGCAGACCGGGTCGCCTTCGATGGCAGTCATCATCAAGTCAGGCGCAGCATGGGTACCCGGTTCGGAGAACAGTACACAGGGCTCATACAGTGTAGTCAACGATGCTGACGTGACGGTGAGCGTTACAGCGGCGCACGCTACACTGGCCCGTATTGACTTGGTGTGTTTTAAAGTCCAGGACAGTCAGTACTCAGGCGTAGCCGACACATGTTCGCTCGTCGTGGTAGCTGGGACCCCGTCGGGCTCGCCTGCCGTTCCCACAGCGCCCAACAACTCGACCATCCTCGCCCAGATCGCTGTCGGTGCAGCTGTCTCATCGATCACGAACGCGAACATTACCGATAGGCGCTCATACCTCGCTGCTGCAGGAGGAGTGATCACCTGTACGTCTACGACGCGTCCTGCGGCAGGCACGATTCCGTTCGGTCAGACCATCTTCGAGCTTGATACCCTCAAGGGATACATCACACTCGATGGTGGTACCAACTGGGTTCAGAACTATCCACCGCAGACCAAGATCGCTGAGAACATCCTTGGTGGTACTGCAGCGAGTGTAACGTTCTCATCCATCCCGCAGACGTTCCGGAACTTGTGGCTGAAGATAGTAGCCAAGGGTGATGGTGCAGGCTCCCTGGTAAGCTGTCGTATTCGATTCAATGGCGACACTGCTGGCAACTACGACAGTGAGCAGCTCAGCGGTAATGGCTCTAGCACTGCCGCCTTCGAGGCACTCAACCAGACCGGTGCTGACATCGGTGAGCTTGCGGCTACGACGGCTATCGCTGGTAGCTGTTCTACCTATACGGTCTCCATTCCCTTCTACACCGGGACTACCTTCTGGAAGACCCTAACCACCAGTCACATGGCTAACGCCCAGACGTCGGGAGGTGCCGCTGGCCTTATCTACTCCAAGCATTGGGTATCGAGGTGGCGTAACACAGCCGCCATCACATCCATCGTTATCCTTCCGGGATCCGGCAACTTCATTGCTGGTAGTAGCTTCGCCTTGTATGGTGAGGTGTAACAGGAACAAGGAGGAAGGGAGGGTAGTATGGCCGCACCTTATGTCGGTCCCCCAAAGAGCTACACCAAGGGACGTAGCAGGGACGTCCAGTACGTGGTGATTCACACCACAGAGGGCTCCGAGGGACCGAACTCAGCCGAGGACGGCGTCGCGTACGACAAGCGACGGACTGATGGAACGAGCACGCATCTCTTCGGCGATCAGAATTCAGTCCTCAAAGAAGTCCACTACTACGATCGTGCTCACGCGGCACGCTTCCACGGAAACGAGATCGGGATCCAGTTCGAGATCTGTGGAGTAGCTGGACAGACTAGCAGTCAGTGGGACGACGCTGCTTCACGGGCGACACTGGACTTGGCGGCCCGTGAGATTGCTCTCATCTGTGCAGAGTACAGCATCCCGGTGCGCCGACTGTCTGTGGCGGAAGTTCGGAATGCTTACTATGCCCCTGTGGGTCAGCGACCGAAGGGCCTGTGTGGACACGTCGACGTGACGCATGCATACCCTGAGGACGACGGCTCGCACACCGATCCCGGGTCGAACTTCCCCTGGGAACGATTCATGAACATGATCAAGCAGTACATGGGAGAGGGTGAAGCAATGATTGTTCGAGTAAACGAGAACGGTGCGCTCTGGACGACCACGCCTGATCGCGTATGGCGTCGGACGATTGTTACGATCGAGGAGCTCAACTCGTTCGGCATTCCGGAGACGCAGTGGGTGAAAATCCCGCAAGCGCAGCTGGCCTGGTATGGCCAGGACGTGGCTTCTGTTCAGGGTCAGAAGGGTGATCCTGGTGACCCTGGTGCTCCCGGCGCTGGCTTCGCTCCCGGCCAGACCGTGACGATCACCGGACCCGTCGAGGTTCAGGAGTAACAATGTTTGGCGTGGCAGTAGGTGATTACGGGCCGACAGCTCTTCTAGGCATTGCGGTGCTGGCTGTCATCCTTGGTGGCCTATTGCCACGCTGGACGCACAACAAGTTCATGAAGTTCCAGGAGGATCGTCTCAAGGAGAAGGACATTCTCATTGAGAAGCTCACGACAGCCCTGGACAAGCGTGATGAACAATTCGACGCTTTGATAAAGCAAGGCGAAGTAACCGTTAAGCTCCTGGAGGACATTAAGCAGGCAAGCTTTACAAGGCAGGGAGTTGCCCCGCAATGACGTGGACATGGCCCTGGAAGAGAAGGGCAGAGGAACGAGAGACGGATCGACACGCAGGTGTTCAACAGCAACTTGAGGAAGCTCAAGCAAAGCTCGATCAAGTCATAAGTGACGACGCCCGTGTTGAACGTCTTATGCGTAGAACCGATAGAGTGATTGGCGAAAACAACTTCGCCATTACAGTTCGGCGAGCACTGGGAGTTCGTCCATGATCTACCAAATATTCTCCATCCTGATCACTGGGGCGGGGATTGCAGGGTGTCTATTCTTCATTATGGCCTACCACATAAGGTCTAGGGGGGCCTGGCGCCATTCTGAAGTTGGATGCTTCTTCATGTCGTTCTGGGCTACACTAGGGGCTCTATTCCTACTGGTCCTAACCACACAAGTCTTCGGACCTGATTGGTCAGGTCGCCAGGTCCTGGCACTGACTCTCTACCTAGGTCTCGTTGCTCAGACCTGGTGGCCTGCCCGACTCCTTTGGAAGGCAGGTCAGGATGGCTGACTACCGATACATATTCGGGTCGCTAGGGACTGAGCAAGTCATGGCGGAGATCCCTCTAACTGGTACGTACATGGATCTCGAGATGAACGTTGGAGGTCGCTTCGACGGCACCTTCCATCTTGACGCTACAGGCTATGACAATGACACTCTAGTGTCAGCGACTATTCCAGGCAGGTCGTTCATTGCCGTGGAACGCAATGAGAAATGCATTTGGTGTGGCTATGTATGGAGTCGCACGTACCAGAGCCAAGCCAAGTCGGTTCAGCTGTACGGACAAAGCTTCGAGTACTACCCAGCTCACCAGCTCATTCGGTCCGACACGTCCTACACAGGGATCGAACAGCTAGAGATCTTCAAGAGTCTTTGGAACCAGATGCAAGCTGTGCCCGGTCGGAACATGAACATCAACGTCCCGTCTGTGGTGGCACCAACTCTGGTTGGAAAGAATGTAGACATCCTCGCGACGGACTTCAAGTACTATAGCGAGATCATGTCAAGCCTAGCCGACGGGGACAACGGCTTCGACTGGACGATCGACGTTACGAAGAGTGGTAACCAGTACGTCAAGACACTCCGCTACGTCTATCCAGTCATGGGTGCTACCGATTCGGGTCTGACATCCTTTGAGTATCCTGGATCGATCTTGAACTACTACGCAACAGAGTCGATGGCGGACGCAGGAACTAACGTGTTCACGTTAGGATCTGGTTCTGGATCGGAAATGCTCGTAAGCGAATTCGTCCACCAGAGTCTGCTAGACAGTGGCTTCCCAAGGTGGGACTTCGTTGTCGCCGCGAAGGACATCAACGATCGTGATGCGCTAGATGCCATCGGCGCCGGTGAGGGAGGCATCGCAAGGCCTCCGCGCTTGACCGTCAAGCCATCGTTCAAGGCAGAAGAGACTCCGGCCTTTGGTGATTGGGGCATGGGTGATGCTTGTCGATTGATCATCAAGGACTCACGGTTCCCAACGGGTATCAACTTCGACACGCGCGTCGTGAAATGGGCACTACAGCCTCAGTCGTCCGAGAACTCCGACGAGTACACTCTAGTCTTCGCGGGAGATGAAGAGAATGCCTAAGGCCCGCGGTCGGTACCGTACCGATTCCAACACTGACCTTTTCGATCGCCTTATCGAGATGGAAGAGCGGATCGCTCGCATGGAGCGTACGCCATCCATCCCGAACACGGCCATCGATAGAGGCGGCATGACCATCAAGGATGGCAGCGGCAACACTGTCGTCGAGGTCGGTACAACCTCGGATGGTCGTATTGGCTTACGCATCAACGACACTTCCGCCGCTCCGCAAATCAGGCTAGGTCAGCTTGCTAGTAGTGGATACGGCCTCGAGATCGTCGAGCCAGGAACTAGCCACTTGGTGAACCTGGCTACACTGGCATTCGGCATCCGCTCATCCAACGTCGTGACCCAGGAGAGTCTTGCGGGCGGTTCATCAGCGTATACCAACTTAGCAACACCAGGGCCGTCTGTTACTGTCGACGTCGGAGATACAGGCCGATGCATCGTTATGATCGGTGCAGCAATCACGCCGGGCTCTGGAACGACGGCGCTCATGGGCGTGGATGTTTCTGGTCCTACGAACAGGCCGGCCGTTGCTGGCAGTGCGACGGACTTCGATGGTGCCTACCTATTCTCACCATCGTCGCCCAACACCATCGCCGCAGCGTTTAGCCGTATCCAGCTACAGGAAGGCCTTACGCCAGGAACGTACACGATGATGATCAAGTATCGTGTCGCCGGCGCATCTACTTGCTTCTGGTCCAACCGGAACATTGTGGCCATTCCCTTCTAGAGACCCCCGGCCAGTCACTCGTACCTACCCTCCCGAGTGACTGGCCGGGTTTCTATCTGGAGATAACTCCAGAGCTACTAGTAGCCATCAGCTCCCATGCAGTACTGATCGGCGACAGGTGGTGGCCGGAAGGGCTCGAACAGTTCAACCATGTCGAGCTGGAAGGCCATGTAGCGAAGCAGGTGCCTCATGGCATCCATGGCGTGGCGCATGTTCGGTTGCCAGAGACCGACCTTCTTGATCTTCTCATCCGTCCAGAAGCCCTTGCCGAGGCCGGCGCCCTTGAACTCCATCTCAACGTTCGTAACAGAACCATTGCCGCCCCGAATGTACCAGAGGCGCAGTGCACCGATGACCTCAGCGGCCGTATAGTCGATCTTGTCTCGGTACCGCTCCTCCAGTCGGAAGTCGAATGACTCGCCGATGATCTGGATGCGTCCTGTACTGGCTGTGACGATACGGTCGAGGAAGCTTATGACTCCCCAAAGCCCCATGTCCTCGTTGCATGGGCTGATCTGAGTTGTCTCGAACTGGTTGGGGTTGACCTTGTGACCGTTACGGTACCACCAGACAATGCCGGTAGTACCTCCGGGGTCGATGGCGATGATGTGGTCAGGCGGGTTAGGAACGGTTGGCATCGGGTGGCGTCCTTCCTTCGATGTGAATGGCAACATCGTCCCGCCGACGCTTCGACGGGACCCGAGGACCTTGGCGAATAGTTCCAGGAGCATCGTCGAAGAAGGGTCGGTCGTCGATCTGGTGGCCGGTGACGACTTCAGCTTGGACACGATCGGGTTGAGATGGGCCGAGAGGGATCCAGGTCGCGGTCATGGCAATGAAGCCCACACGGGCGCCGAATAGCTGCTCCAGGACTTCCTCACCATCGTCGAAGGCGAGCTCACTGAACGGGAGATGGCCGCGAGGTGACCGAGGATGCATTCCGCCACCACGGAACATCAGACCGTAGAGGTCCTCAGTGGTCAGGATGTTACGCTTGAAATGCGCCGGATCGATGTGCGGCGCCGACTCACGTAGCATACCCTCGAAGTGCTGTCGCCTTCTGTGGTCACGAACCACGACACCACGGTTCGGATCCTCCAGCAGCCATCGTATCACTGCTGACGTCTTACCTGATCTGCGACCTCCGGTAACGACGATCATCAGTCAGCCCACGCACGGTTGCGACCGACCGGACGTCCAGGGTCGACGGTTGGCATTGCTTGGGTACGCTCGCCATGGGTGCCGAGCTGCTCCTCGAAGTGGTCGGCTTCCGCAACGGCGGTGTGGTGGAGATCCTTGCACTGGATGATCTTGACGGGTTGCTCCTCGCGTGCGATCATGATAGCTCTGACGCAGTTGATCGTAACGAGGAGGACGATAAGGACTGCGACGGTGATGATTACGCCGAGCCAGAACAACTGATTACCATTCATGGTAACGGTCAACCTCCAATTGCGGCCTCTAGGCCCTGTGGGTGTTTGGTAGTCCTGAAGTGCTTAGACTTGAGTTAGACGAAAGCGTACTGCTTAGCTCACAAACGTAGATTCCTCAAGTCTAACTTGATGTCTCTCAGGTCTATCTAATCGTCTAGATCTTTTCCACCAAGCTCTTCTTCCTGGATTCGGATGCGCTCGGTTAGGTGGTCTCGCTCGGCAGCGAACTCTGCCAGGCGCGACTCCACAAGTGCCAGCCGACGCCGAAGTGACGTCCGTCCCCGGAGACGAACAATGATGTTGTCTGGATCAAGGTTGGTCTTGTCTCCATCCTTGAAAGTCGCGAACTCGTTATTCCCAAGTTTGCGACCAAGGCGCTCTTCTGCCAGTAGACGATGGACCGTTTCCCAGCCATCTTCGGTCTTCCTGTATCGGTAGCCATTCGCCGAGACTCTCTCGGCGCCAATCACTGCTGCTGAGCCTCTAGCCATTACCACCCTCCACTCGCGTGCCAGTCCTTGACACACTCGTCGCACTTGCCCTCACGCTGGTGAGGACAGACGAACTCGATACGCCACTGCCTAACGAACCAGATTAGTCCGTCCATAATCTTGTTGGCGACCTTGAGAAGGAAGAGCCTCACAGGTCACCCCAGTTCTTGCCTATGCTCACGTCGACTGGGAAGGGGAGATAGTCTGTGAACTTCTGTCCCTCCTCGACCATGACCGAACGGAGTAGGTTTGCAACTTCTTCTTGCCGCCTCTCCTCGCACTCAGCAACAAGTGCGTCGTGAATGGTGAGTCGGAGGAAACCCAGACCACGCAGCATTGGTCGCACACGTACAAGTGCGGAGAGACAAATGTCTGACGCTGTGCTTTGCGGCAGGAAGGACAACGCTTCATTGTACACATCCTTCCTGTTCTGATCAGTGATCAACCAGAAACGCCGGCGACGACCGAATGGTGAGACCAACGGTTGTCCGCGAGCGACTGTGTGCTGGATGTCTTGCTGCCACGCCATGACTTGAGGGAACAACCCGAGGAACTCTCGGTACTGCCGTTCGCCCTCAGCCGCTGAGAGACCATACTCCTTGGCGATCGACCACGACTCGCGACCGTATGCGATGCCGTAGAAGAATGCCTTGGTACGAATGTACTCTTCCTTGCCCCATGCACCTTCGCCGTATAGCTGGTCCGACAACTCGTTGAAGAACTTGTACCCTGGAGTCTGGTTGCTCAGGATCGTCCGAAGGTATTCGTCCTGCGCTAGCGTCGCCATCACTCGTGCTTCGGCGTTGGCGTAGTCGCACTGAATCAGTACGTTCTCAGGTCGACTGACGCTAAACTGCCGTCGGATTTCCTTATCACGAACAATGTTCTGCAGATTCGGGTTACGAGATGCCAGCCGTCCGCTTGTTGTTCCGTGGAGAAGGTAAGTAGTGTAAACACGTCCCCGATATAGCCGCTTGCGGATTCCAGCAATGTATGTACTGTAGAGCTTGTGCTGGCGTCGGTACCGAAGAAGAATTGTGACAAAGTTCCTTCGGGCAGACCCCTCAGGCAGTCGCGGGAGCAAGGCGAGGAGTGTCGCTTCGTTCGTACTTGCAACGCTCACCTTCTGAGTCGCTAGGTATCGCTTCACCTGTGCCGGTGAGCGAGGGTTGATGAAGAGGATCGGACCATCGTCGAGGTGACCCGTCGAGCTCTTGACGATGACATCCATCTCCGCTTCGATGGCAGTGAGCCGTTCCATGTAGCGGTCGGAGAGTTCTGACATGTACTCCCGATCGATAGCGATGCCATTGAGCTCAAGGTACATAAGCTCGTTGGCAGCCTTGACAAGGAAGTCGTGCACGCGCCTGACACCTTGCCGCTCCATCTCGGCAGTGAAGAGCTCCCAAAGGTCCCACGTACACGCCACGTCGAAGGCGTTGTACTTGTACAGTATGGGACGTGGGATATTTGCATAGTTACCACGGCGAGGTACGTACTTCTTGATCTCGTCGTCATACTTCGGAGCTCCTAGACGTTCGACGGCAAGGATCTTCAGACCATGACCACCAGGTACCTCGTTGAGTGCATAGCTCGCCAGCATGGTGTCACCCCAGAGTTCGAGGTTACCAAGCTTTGGCCACAGACCTGAGAGGTCGAACTTACCGTTGTGACCGATAAGCTTTCGCTTGCGAAAGATACCTTGCATGCACTTGAGCACACGCTCGTCGGCAACCGCTTCGCCACCGATGACAACTGCGTACCCCTTGGCGTAAGCGATACCGACGCATAGGAGTTCGTAGTTGTTCGGATGATCGAAGGACTCGTCCTTGTCGATGCCGGTCTCGATGTCGACAACGAGTGGTGTGTCGAGCTTCTCGAGGCGAGAGAGTACCTCGAGAGCTTGCTCAGGATCTTCGAACGATCGCCACTTTGGTTCTACCCAAGCGGTTGTTGTCAGATCTTTGAGCTTCCCAACGTCTCGAACGAGGGCCGGGAAAGCATCAGCCGAACGGAGGCAGTACGCCGGATGCCACGTAGGGATAACACGTATAGCATCCACACTCCCCGATCCGTCATCGAGAATCCTCGAGGCTCGCTTGGGGGGACCAACCCGGAGTGTGGTAATTGTCCCTGAACCAGCAGCCAGAAGCGTTCCCGCCGTCCCGCCAAGAGCAAGGACATCGGTCGCACCGAAGTCGAGGATCTCCCTCGCGAGACGACCCGAACACGCAGCAATCGCATCTCGAGGAGGAGTTGCGTTGTTTTCAGGACGACATAGGCAAACATTGGTGAGCAGCACCTTCCTTCGGTCTATCCCGTGGTGTCCCAGCACCTTGTTGAGGAGCTGGCCAGATGGCCCCGTGAAAGGTTTGCCGTACGCAGCCTCTGAGACACCAGGAGCTTCTCCGACAATGGCAATACGCTGTCCGGAAGTGTCCTCTTGCGGGCCCTGTGGGTAACTGCTAGGCACGTACACCGCGTCTCGCAGTGAACAGGTGCTGCAATTAGCACCAAGGTGCTCAGCCTTCATCTCTCGGCCCACTTCCTGGCCAGACCGACGTTAGCCTTTAGCAGCTCCATGTCGACGGTCTTGACTTGCTCAAAGTAGTCAGAGCGACGCGCTGCATAAGGCCGAGCAGACAACATGTGGTCCGCCTCCGTCACCTTGTACGGTTGCGCAGAGTCCATTGATCGGATCCAGTGTGGAAAGGCCACGTCGCGTATCTCGGTCGGGAATGCTTTGTTGAGACCGAGCAAGTGGATCTGGAATCGATTCGGGTAGGCAGCTTCGATTGCCATTGCAGTAGTGAGTCGGATCGTCGATCCAGGCTGCCGAACGATGATCTTGGGGATGCCGATCGCGGTGATCTCTGGAATCGAAGCGAATGCTTCTAGCAAGGACATGCGCTCTTGAACAGACTTGCCTTGGAGGACGGCCATAATGTTGTAGTCTCGAACGTCTTCTGGACCATCGCTGAAGAACTTCGACGTGAGATCCCACGTGCCCTGAGCATCGTCGAGGATGTCAGGGGCGACGATCTCGTGCGGTCGAATGACCTGGGCGAAGAGCATCAGGTCTTTAGGGCTGACAAGGCTTCCCTCAGCACAACCGTTGTCGAGAATGATGTAGTCTCCGCGCTTGCGGGCGAAGTCGTACATCCTGATGTAGTCCATGTTCCGCGTCAGGCTCGGAAGAGGTAGGACGAGATGGATGTCACTCCACAATGCGGTCTTCTCGTAGCCTCGAGGCGGGATGAGCGCCATCCTCATTAAGACTCCTTCGGCTTGGTGAAGTCGTTCGCCTTGATGAAGCCGGTCTGCGCTACAGGCGTTGCGGTTGGCACTGCACCGAGGATGGACTCCTGTAGTAGACGGAGACGAATGTAGGTGTAGCGAGCGTAGTTGGCAAGGTCGACGATCTCCTGCATCGCTTCCTCGAGGGTATCGACGGTCAGGAATTTGCCGGCGCCATACTTCTCAGCACCGTGCTTGTGCCGCGCTGTGCACTGCTCGTCGAACTCCTCGCTCAGTGATGTGATGAACGCGGCGAAGTCCACCGACTCTTCCGGGTCGAGCGCTTGACGCTCGTCGCTCTCGGGGTGATAGTCGTCAGGTCCGTTCTGCATCAGTGACCTCCGTTGATCGTCGAGAGGAACTCCATCTTGGCCGTACGATCGTGGTCACCGAACACACCACGCATCTCCGTCGTAGTCGTCTTCGCGCCAGGAACTTGAACGCCACGGATCGTCATGCACATGTGTTCGGCCTTGAGCATGACGGCAACACCACGCGGCGCGAGGTTCTCTTGGAGGAAGTCCGCGATCTGCTTTGTCAGTCGCTCTTGTGTCTGCAGCGACCTCGCGAAGTGGTGGACGACTCGAGCGAACTTGCTCAAGCCGGCGATGAGGTCCTTCGGGACGTAGCCGATATGAGCTACGCCGATGAATGGGATGACGTGATGCGAACAGAGCGACGTGAATGGGATGTCACCGATCGTGATCATCTCGTCCATGCCGTCGTTCGGGAACGTCTTCCACTTGATCGGAAGTGGCGTCGTGAGCTCACGAAGCATGCTCACAAGTCGCTGCGGAGTCTCCTTGCCGTGGACGTCGTTGATGTCGAGTCCCGCCGACGTCCGTAGGAGTACCGTTGCAGCCTCGAGTGCTTCGAGTTCACGTGCGTCGGGAAAGCGGAAAAGCTCCGGACGAAAAGGTGCCGGCTTCAATGCGTCCACCATTTCCTTGATGTAGGGAGGTAGCTCCTCTAGCCGCTTATGCGGCCGTGTAGGATCCGGCGGAACAATGAATCCTTGGTCGGTAAGGAATTTGTCTTGGTCACCGGAGAAACCATCTGGCAAGTCGGTCATGATTGTCCCATCGGAACGTAGCTGTCGCGTGGGACGAGCACCTTCGTCTTCTTACCATCGCGCATCATAACGATGGCGATGGTAGAGTGAATGCTCGCTGGCGTCTTACGTGCACGCGTACCGAGGCGTGCGCCCTGCCAACCTTGACCGGTATGACGCGTGACGTTAAAGCCCTTGCTTCGTAGCACCGATCGGTTCGGGACGTCTACTGGACGTGGTGTCTTCCGCCCAGTTTCCTGGCGGACCTTTCGCTCCTCGATCTTTTCACTCCGTCGAGCTAGCTGGTCGAAGAGGGACCTAAGAGCTTTCGGACCTGATCCACGCTTAGCTTTGACCATTACTTTCCCCTCACGTCCTTCCAGAGTAGAATGTGCGAACGAAATGTGAGACCATAGCCTCGAGTGATGGCCTCGTCAGCGACCTCACGAGCGACGTTGATGTTGTCAGGGGCGGTCACACCCTCCGGCATGACCATTACTCTCGATGGTCGGATACTGTACTCCTTGACGAGCAGGTCGATCTCGTCAAGGTCGCCGATCTCTTTGACGACGAACTTGAACCAGGCCTTGAAGTTGCCGGCGAAGAACTTGAGCACTTCCGGCTTAATCCGTTTTGACAGGACATTACCGCTGTGCCCGAGCTTTGGTGAGACGTTGTACTGAGCGACGAGATCATCGAGGCTACCACTCGGCATGAGGGTTCCAGCCGTCTCGATATGAACGTCGTGACCGTACTGGCGGAGCATTGCTGTCAGTACGATCAGATCGTTCTGCTGCATCATCGGCTCACCACCGGAAATGACGACCATCGTTGGCCGAATGTACATCGGCCAGAGCTTATTGAGCTCCTCAACAACCGTCGCAGCGGTCATCTCGTGCGAGTTCGCATCTCGATCGAACACCTGCGGAACAGCTAATGAGCTCGCCTTTGCCTCAGTGAATGCCCAGGTGTAAGGTGTATCGCACCAGGAGCATTCAAGGTTGCATAGGGAGAGGCGGACGAAGAGGCAGTGCCGCCCTGCGGCGGCACCCTCCCCTTGAATCGTCGGTCCGAAGATCTCACTGATCTTCACAAGACGCTCCGTTCGTGTTGGTCTCCTGGACCTGAATGTCGACCTCGAGCTTGGGCCATTGCAGTTTGGCCCAGGTGTGAATCCAGTCGGCGATGTTCTCAGTCGTCGGATCTCCTTTCCACGTCATAAGGCCAGGCAGGTATCGCCAGTCGTCACTGATGTCGATCGGACCACGGCCAAGATCCGAAAGAACATTGCCGACAGTCGGGTAAGGCCTAAGCCTGCGCGCGTACGGGTCGGTCTGGTTGAGGTGTAGTTTGTGATCCCAGTAGTCGTCGATGTACGTCCGAAAGACCCGCTTGATCGAACCGAAGTCAAGATCCTCCAAGATGCCATTCTCATTGAGCTCACCGGCAATGTAGAGGGTGATGTCCAATGAGTGTCCATGGATGTTCTGGCATTTGCCTGCCAGATTGGAGAGACGATGCGCGATCTCAGCATTGTGGCGTACCCAAATCCTACGCTTCGGCATCGGGTACCTCCGGTCGTACGGTTGCCTTCTCCATTTCTGCGACGAGCTCCGGGAGATTCATTGGCGGTGCATCCGGGTCGTCGTTCTGGTCCACAAGACGACCAATTGGCTCCTCGGTCGTCTTGATTGTTGCCGTCGTCGAAGGGATTCGATAGCCGGTCTTGGTGTCCCCCTCGTACACCATGAGGAAGTCACCCTCGACGTTCCAGCCACCAAAGGAGTGGAACGTATGAGTCGGATCGATACCGCGCTCGTCGAAGAACTGGATGCGGTACCGAGTCGGAACCATGTCCAATACTCCTGGCTCGATCTGCTGACCGTCTGGGATGAAGCCGAGAACACGTGTCGTGCTACCGTCCTCAGCAATCGTCCAGTTACCGTTGTCGTTAGACATTGTTGGCCTCCTTGGCTTCGCGCACAGCAACCTTCCAGAACTCGGTGTCAGCGTAGGTGGTCTGGTCCTCGCTCCAGACACCCGGCTCGTCGTTGGCGATCGATCGCCGGATGGCCTCGTCGATCGCCTCGAGCCGTTCGACGCACGTGCCGCAGCGTCCGCAGTGTTCCGGGCCGCCTTTGTAGCAGCTCCACGTCATGTGGAGAGGAACCTGAAGCTCGAGCGCTCGGTAGGCGATGTCGGCCTTGGACTTGTTGAGGTATGGTGTGAGGATGAAGTTCGGGAACATGACGCCGAGATGGCGCTGGTCGACGTCCGTCGGAATAGTCCCGAAACCAGCATTGCCGAGGAGGATCGCAGCGTTCGCGTAGGCGATGAACTCCGGGCGGCAGTCCGGGTAGATGAAGTGGTCGCCGCCATGAACTGCCGTAGCGATCTGGCTTGCACCTCGCGAGACGGCGATGCCTGCTGCGATGGAGAGCATGATCATGTTACGGTTTGGGACGACCGTAGCCTTCATGTTGTCCTGGGCGTAGTGACCCTCCGGTACGTCAGTGTCGCTCACGAGCGATGACCTACTACCACTGAGAAGCGATGCCAGCGGACGAAGGTCAACAATGTCGTAGGGCAGGCCGAGCGTTCGGGCTGTTGCGATCATGTACGTCAGTTCACGGCTGTGACGCTGCCCGTAGTTGAAGCCGACGAGGTCTACCTTGCGACCTTGGGAAACGAGGTCGTAGACCATCGTCGTGCTGTCGAGGCCTCCACTGCAGACTGCGACGACGCTCGTCGTGTCAATCTGCTGATCTGCTTGGGTCATGGACCTTGATCCTTCCAACTGCTTCGTAGGTGGTTGTTCTACCCATCCTCGTCCCAAGGATGAGTCCGCGCTGCTCCATCGTGGCGAAGATGAGATCAGCGTGGCGAGCTTCGAGGTGGTACCATTGCATGATGCGTGCTCGCGATGTTCCTGGATGACGTCTGATAGTCTTCAGGATGCGCTGCAACATGATCTCGTTGGCACTTCGCCCAATGCCATTGACGATATCAGTTGCGAATCCTAGCCATCCTTCTCCGTACTTTATCGCAACGAGCAAGTCTTTTAGAGTGACATCAATACCGTCTCCTCCACGCATCCTCGAGGCAGCAATGAGTACAGCCGTCTTCAGCATCGACTTGGCTAAACGGTCGTACACAGGTGTCATAATGTCCGGTTGGTCCGAACTAACTCCTGCGTACAATAGTGTTGCCTCGAGCTGGTTGTATCGCTGCCAAGCATCATCTGTCAGCCGAGCCATGTGTCTCGACTGCGAAATCCCTACCACCTGACCCTTGAGGATGATCTCCTCTTCGCTCACGTAGCAGGAGTGGATCCGTTCGAGCTCGTCGATGAGGACTGCCCGCTCTGAGAGGTTCTCCTCCGTCGGAGGACCCAAGGGTCGTAGCTTAGCCACATCTGACTCGGCCGATAGGAAAACGAATCTTGGAATGAATCCAGAGGCGACATGGTCCAAGGTGAGTAGGCTCTGGACGCGCGTCTTGATACCGCCGCCGAAAATGAGGAGACAAGGCTCCTTAACCGTGACAGTCTCACGCTTTAGCACCCGCTTCATCGTCTTACCGTCGTACAACTTGGTTAGCGCCTCCGCCATTCCTGCCATGTACTCTTTCTTAGCCATGGCATCGATGAGGCCCGAGAACTCGTCTCGAAGGAACACCGAAGGCTTGCCAGGCCGAATCTCCATCGACTGCAACAGACCCTCGAGGGATCCATCCGTTGCGAGTAGAACGTCCGGACTCACTTCTTCTACCATCTCCATGGCAATGTCCATAGCTGTCGACTTCCGAGTGAGAGTCGTGTCAGCCAAGAGCATGAACCACAAGTTCGGCATGATCGTACCGAATGAAGTTGGCAGTCGAACTGCGCCTGATAGCAACGCACTCAAAGCCATGAGTGCGCCAGCTTGATGGTACTGGGGAGCTGCATCACCAAGCTTGGTCGCCCAGTCTATGTACCTGTCAACAAACGTGTGCTGGTTGTTTGCTATGTCCATCTCGACGTCGTTCAGTAGCGGTGGCAGCTTCGTTGTCTCAGGTACGAGGATGCCTAGCTTTTCAACGGACGTCTCGTAGGCCCGACACACTTCTTCCCAGAGAAGTCTCGGATGCTTGTTGTCGCGCCTGTACTTGTTGCACTTCGCTTCGCTCGCGATGACAAAAACTTCCTCGCGAGACATACCCGCTTCGAAGAGGAGCATTTGGAGCTGCCACAGTGGCTTACTCCATCCACCCTCTTCAGGACCGGTTTGCGGTTCTACGTCGAAGATGCTAAACACGATCGGGTTGATCGAACGACGGTACCTCTGCATGATGTCGAGCGGAGTCTCAGTCGGTAGGACGACAGGCATAGGATCATGGCTGCGCGCATTGACTCGCGACTCTTTGTACTCCTGAAAATCTTCAGGAACGAATGTGGTACGTGAGATCTTGGTCGTACTAATGTCTGATGGCGGCTGGTACTTGAGGTTGTACGTAAACGGTACTCGAAGCAGTTGTGTTAAGTCCCATCCCCCGTTGTCTGCTCCATCCGGCACGTGATGGTACGCGACGTTCTTGCTTATTTGCTCCGCGTCAGCCGGGTCGGTCGGGTCCCGCATTACCCACAGGGCCTGCCAACGGTTAGGTGAGCTCTCAATGATGATTGATGGTTGGACTAGTAGGAGACTGGGATTACAAGTGTCGAGGTCAGCCCAAACGCTTGTGCATATCTTGACGTTTTCCTTGTAGCGGGCTGATGCTCCGCCTGGCGGCCTTTGATTTGTGGCGAACAACTGGGGACAGAAGTACGTGTTGGCACCTTTGAAGTTCTGTTCAACATGGTGGAGCATATTCGGCAGCTGAGCTGGGTAATCGAAGAAGTGATCGGACCACTTCTTCTTTCCGTCTACGAACTTCATGTACGAGATGCAGACCCAACCTTCTTGCTTGCCGAACGCCATTTTGAAGAACGCTTCGCGCTTCACCGCTCTGTCTTCCGGCGTAGCCGGATAGGTCATCGCTCACCTCCATTCGAAGTAAGGAACCGGAGAGCAGAGCCTCCAGATCTGAGCACTCGTTCGCGCCGGCACTACTAGAGTAACCTCGCCTGCTCTCCGGTCCGTCTTCTACCTTACTGGTGTGGTGTTACGAGAGCAGCGAGGCAGCGTCGCTCGCGCTGGCCACCTTGCCGGACGCTGCTCCAGCGGCACCGGCCTTGTTCCAGGCCGACGGTGCGAAGAACGTCTTCGGCTCGAACTTCGGCTGGTAGACCTTGGATGGGTCCTTCTTGTCCTTGGTCTCGCCGACGTAGACACCTGCGACGACGATCGTCTGGTCGATCAGCTCGCTGATCCGAGGAACACGTGTCCGACCGGACTTGCCGGCCTCGGAGAAGCCGATCGCCTTCATAATGAGCTGGATGGTGTAGAGTGCCGGCGGGAAGAGCATCGCGTTGGTCCAGCACTTGCGGCCGACGTAGACGTTGCCCTTCTTGTCGCCGATCACGTTGAACTTGATCGCGTAGTACGGCTTGCCGTTGTGCTTTTCGGACTGCGAGTAGCGCATCTCGACCTCTTCGATCGTGCAGAGGTACTTGCCACTCGGCAGGGGCTCGATGTCACGCGGAGTGGTCGAGGCCTCCTCGTCCGAGAAGTTGACGTAGAGGTCTTCCTCGCCGTCGAAGTCGGAGCCGCCGTTCAGAATCTGGTCTTCGATGTCGCGAGTGTCACTGGGATCAGTCATTGCGTTTTTGTCCTTTTCAGCTTGTGAGAATATCGATCGGATCCATCTCGGTCAGCGAAGGTGCTTGCGCCTGACCGAGCTCGCCTGTCTTCCGGACGACGAGATCGTAGATCTTTCCCATGTCGGGATCGACCATGATGGGTGGCAAAAGACCTGAACGGTCCTTCGCAACGGTGGTCTCGGTTGCCTGCGATTGCAGGACGCGAATCTGCTTCTTTCCTCCTTCGACCTCCACTTCCTTGACGCTGTAGTACAGCACGATGTCCAAGAAGGCTGCAACCTCCATGGCCATCTTCCCGCTCAGGGACGGGAGCTTTACCGGTCGCTGGAAGCGATCCAGCTTTTCCTGCTCCAACGCCGTGAAGATGACGTTGATCGGCAAGTCGCGGAACGCTCGCACGAAGCGACGCGTCTGTTCGAGGTTCTTGCCCCACTCCCGAAGGCTTGGGACATCCATGTCACGATCGCCGCCTTTGTCCTCGACGAGCTTGATCATGATCTGGTCCATGTTGAACTTCTGGACCTCGGTCAAGCTGTCGATGATGACGGTCTGGATGCCTGTTCCTCCGGCGTACAGCTCGTCGTAGACCTTCTGCATGTCGCTCCATGCACCAACGCGAACTGACTCTACGCCAGGGAAGTCCTTACGTAGCGTGAGCCAGCCACCTTCGATGTCGATGAGGAGTACTCTCCTCATTTCGTCGACGGTGAACGCTGAGCCACCCAATCTGGTCTTGCCGACACCTGATCGGCCGTAGACCATCATGTTGAAGTTGGGCTCCTGGTCGATGACCCTTCGGATCTTCAGACCACCGATCGACCTCTGTGTGAGGTCAACCGCATTACCTGGAATTGTCACTCTCTCCTCCTAGTTCGTCCTCATCGATTCGGACGTCTCCCTCGGCCCGGAGCAAATACACATCCTGGTGGTAATGTCGTGCGTGCTCGAGTGCCTCGATCCTCTTGCGCAAGGACATAACCGTGAGTCCCAGGAAGATGACGGCTAGGACTAGGAGTGAGATAACTACTCCTTCAGGCATCATCGCTTGTATCCTATCATGCGGAGGCAGTTCTGGCACAGTGACAGTGATGCGGCTTTGTCGTACTCGGCTTGCGATCCGCTACCGAGCCAATCAGCACTGCTGCCGAAGAGGGATGGTGCTACGCCGCAGAGAGCCATGACGGTAACAACCTGCTGGAAGCCATGCACAGCAACGCTACGCTTTCCGAGGTATCGCCAGTACATTTCAGTCCGAAGACGTTTTTCGGTCTCAGGCGTCAGATTGGTTAGTTCCTTCGCCATTATTGGCCGCCCTTGCTGTCGGTCGAGGGAAGGTTCTTCTCCCAGTACCGGCGCTCACGGTGTTCGAAGTTCGAGATGAGAAGGTACTCGACGTCCTCGTCGCGGTTCAGCCCGATGCATGGCTGACGGAATGCGCAGAACGTACACGCGAAGCGGCCTGGCGAAGGGTAGATGCGTAGCCCAGGATCGATCATCTCGCTCGCCTCGAGGAAGATGTTCCTTCCGGCATTGCGAAGCTCCGCCACGCTACGAACGACCTGCTTCCGACTGTAGAAGTGTGGCCCTTTAGTCTTGAGCCACTCCAGGAACTCGTCGTATGCTCCCGATTCGTACCCCAGCAGGTCGCCTTCCTTGATCGTGTCGAGGTACAAGTCGTACGAGGTGTTCTGCATCTTGTTGACGGAGTACCAACAACCCTTGCGCTGCGTCTTGTTCGGCTCTGGTTCGATCGGAAATGCCTTCTTCATCTCGTGGTGGATGAAGCCGGCGACTTCGATGCCGAGTGTCCAGAGCGCCCAGCAGTACGATGTGATCTGGTCATCGAGCTGGATAAACTCATCAGGAGAGTCCTGCTCTTCTTGACCCGAGAGTCTAGCCGCCGTCTTCCAGTCTACGATCCAGAGCCGACCGAACTCATCCTGCACCAGACAGTCGATGCGCCCACCGTAAGTGACGGGTAGACCCTTCCACTTGCGGTAGGTGTCCTCATTCCATGAGTTGGTATCCGCGATGGTCAGAAAGACGCCTTCGACCCACTCAGCTGGGTAACCCGAGGGCTTATTCGCAATGAACCACTTGGCGAAGAGTGTCCAGCAGTTGTTACACTTGCACCAGAGCTGCTCACCGGTGTCAGGATCGACGATCGGGACTTCGAACTCGATCTCAACCCTGATCGGGACGAACTTGGTGTCGAGCTTCGGGCTCACCTTGCTGCAGTGGTACCGAATCATTCCTTCACCGAGGACGAGGCGCTCGTTGTAGTCCTCTTCGACCTCAGGATCGATCTGGCCGTCGTTCACTCGAATGTAGGCGGCCTTCTGCTCGTTGCACATGTCCTTGAAGGCGAGGACGGAGAGAAGCATCCGAGTGTCTCGGTCTGTCGACCAGAACATCGGGTCGTACCAGGTCTCCATCGCCTTATGGAAGGCACTGCCGAACTCGAGAGGCTTTGCAGTAGTCGTTGGATACCAGCGATCGTTGAACAGCCAGTTCCAACGCCTGCGACATCCACGATAGCTGAGACGCTCGCTTGTGTGTAGCGAGTGAGTAAGCTTCGCTTCGATGTAGTCATTTACATCCACTTTTACCCTCCTCTCTTATTATACCCCTGTATACGTAGTTGACTTCAAGGGGGCCCACAATCGTCTTTTTGACTTCCTAGACACTTGGTTAGACGATTGTGGGCGACCTTCACTTCAACTACGGGTGACGATAGAACGAAGACGGCATCTTGGCAAAGTGCCCGGTGAAACATCCTTGTCCCCAAGGACCGTAGGCGCCGTCACCTGTGCATCGTTTCCATGGCGAGGTACTCGTGTTGGTGGTGACCGCCGGCCCGCCGCTGCAACCCGCGTCCTGGTACAGCGTCAAATACCCGGAGGCATTCATGTAGTCGGCGTTGGCCCAATCGTTCCAGCTGCCGCCGATGTTCACGCAGGCGAAGTCGTAGTAGTACAGGTTGAAGTCGTATTCGTCCCCCGACCAGACAGGCGGATTGGCGTACGAGTGGTAGATGGCGAGCTGATACCAGGCCAAGCTGGCCGAAGGACCACTGGACTTGGACAGTTCCGGCTGACCGCTCTTGACCTTGTCGGTGTCGATCGTGATGACCTTGAGCGGAACACCCGGCGTCGGGCCGCCAGCCTGAGTCACCCAGGTCACTGAGATTCCAGGAACAGATGCCAGGTCGATCGGTCCAGCCTGGGCTGGTGCTGCGGTAGCGACGAGGATGCCTCCTACCACCATCAAGATGGCGAGCAGCGCCTTGGTCTTACGGATCACTTGTCCTCCTTGGGACATTGTATGGGATGGTACTTTGTTGCCTTGATGCGGAACTTACTCTATGCGGAAATTCCCTTTCGCGGCCCTGTGGGTTACTTGGTGACCTTCAGGGCATTGATGAAGATGAGTTGATCAGACTCCGCCTGGAATCGATCCCGTTGGCTCTGCAACGTGTAGGAAGAGTCGACGTTGATGCGCCTTCGTTCCTTCTGGCTCGAGCAAGTTGCGAGGTTGGTGCATGGCGCCTGGTTTCGGCTTGCCACACTTTGCACAGATCCACCAACCCCACTTGGCGCCCCGCACGGAAGACTTCTCCATCGGAATGCACGAGCAGAATTGTGTCGGCTTCTTGAAGATGCCGCGCACACGAACTGACTCGCGCTCGGTACCACTTGGTTGTAGCGTACCAGCGAATGACTCTGCGTCAGCATCGTCGTCGAATTCAAGGAGCACGTACTTTGCCATTAGGTTGTGCTCCCGAGATCGGTTACGAACTGAGCTCGCCGGTCAGGTGCAACCGTGGCGTCGTGTTCCTGATCGTTCCAGGTCAGTAGACCACTTTCTCCAGTGTGCACCGAATCGTTTCGGAACGGCTCGCGGATCTTCGCCTCAAGTACTTCTTCCGGATCAGGAAGAGCAACCTCATCCATCGGACGCGCCTCTGGATACTTTTCGAAGGTGTACTCATCGTGCGGAGCGTCACGCAGGCAGGGGTCCTCCTTGGCGTGGTGGTGGATGATCGTCTCCTCACGAACACCCTGCCGTGGCCCTTTGCCATGAATGAGCCGGAACGCTTCCTGGCGCAAGACACCTAGGTCCGTTCTGCCTTCGCGGTGGTATGAATCACGGCGCATTGGTTTGCCCTCTCGCTTGAACGTAGATCTCCGTACCCTCTTCCCAAAGCTTTCGTGCTGGCCAATCTACTCCGACGACTTCGCGGCCCGAGTAGTCGCCATGACCTTTGAGGGGGATGAGTATGAAGCTGGCGAACGACACCCACGGACTGAGGATAGCGCACACAGGATCTCGATATCCGCGCATCGGCGTGATATGGCACGACCCTCCAGATGAGCAACAAAAAAGGGCAGCCCGAACACCCACGGCCCTTCGCCGTAAGTGGTCGAGCTGCCCATTCTTGCGATCATTGTTAGGTCGAACTGGTTACTACTGTGGATGGCGTAATGTCCGACGAGCTCGCCATCCTCAATTTTCGGAGGCAGTCCCATAGCCGAAGACCACGTGGGAGTGTACTGCGTCATGCGACTGCTACCTCTTCCAGTTCAGGCTCAAGTACAGGTTCGTCCCCAAGAAGCATTCTCAACCAACCCCACTTGAGCTTGATCTGCTGCAACCGACCGCCATCAACCGTATCTTGGGCGACGACGTCAATAACCTCGACCGCATTCTTCTGGCCGATTCGGTGGCAGCGATCCTCTGCCTGCTTGTTTCTCGACGGATTCCAAGTTCGGTCAAGGAACACAACTGTCGATGCTGCTGTCAGTGTAATGCCCTCACCACCCGCGTGGATCGTTCCACAGAACACGCGGGCTTCGCCGAGCTGGAACTCGTCGATCACTCTTGGCCGCTCCGCCTGGCTTGTATCACCAGTCAGAACGACGTGTGGTACGTTTGCCTTGCTCAGCCGCGTTGCTAGAAGTCCGATTACCTGCTTGGACTCACTGAACACAACCAGCTTCTTGTCTGGGTTGTCCTCAAGGAGCTCCATTAGGGCATCTAGCTTGGTCGATGGTTCGCGCAACCTGACTTTCCGAACCTCGACCCATTCGCCATCCTTCTGCTGTCTAACGGTGACGATCTCGGCGAACGCTAGTGCGAACTGCTTAAGTCTGGTGAGCTGTGCTACAATGATGGGAGCAGCAACAGGCTCTTGTTCGTGCTTCCCAATCCAAGCCAGCATTTCGTCACGCATCTGGTTGTAGATACGCCTCTGCCTGGGATTGAGATCCACCGTAATGGTGGTGTAGTACTTGTCGGGGAGCTCGGGAAGCACGTCTTCCTTCTTGCGTCGGATGTAGTACGGCTCCATGGCTGCGTGAAGTTCCTCGACGTTACCTACGCCGACGATCTTCTTGTACGCATTCTTGTGGTACTTATCGCATCCTACTGCCAAGCACTGTCCAGCGGTGTGCGTCTGTACCTTGACGAAGTACCGGAAGAAGCGGTGGTAACTTCCCCAAACGAGCGGATACAACCAGTTTAGAACCGACCAGAGGTCTTGCGGTGCATTGTCTGCTGGTGTACCGCTCAGCGCGGTCTTGTACGACGTACGTAGTTTCTTCAGGCGAATGGTCTGCTGCGCCTTCCGATTCTTTGCACGGTGAACTTCGTCAGCGATAACGTGCCACCAACGACCTTGCTGGAGTTCATCCATGAGACGCAGCCCGTCCCAATGGATTACGTAGTAGTGGTACGGTTCGTGGAGCTTTCTTGCTAGCTCGTCCCGATTCTTGGGATTGATCACCGCAACGCGTGCTGCTGGCCACATTGCCTTGATGTGCCGTTCCCACGAACTAAGAACAGACAATGGGGCGATGATCAACGTCTTGCAATCCGTCTGCTTATACCCATTCAACTGGGTAGTACGGCGACGGAGATCGAGCGCGAGAGCCTCAACTGTCTTACCAAGGCCCATATCGTCGCCGATCAGCACGGCAGGCACCGTCACGAACTTGTCGACGGCTACCTTCTGGAACGGGTACAGCTTCACTGTCTCACCTCCTTACAGCCAGTAAGCCTTACCCTTCATCTTTGTTGCCTTCGTAGTGTCGAAGTCCTTGATGAGGAATCCGTCACCCTCCAAGTTGTATGGCTCGGAGAGGAGCTGTTCGAACTCATCGTCGACTAGCGACTTACACGCGCACGGAACTAGCGCATGGTACGGAAGTTCGTCGTGGACGTGCTGTCCGATCTCGTACATTCGGCAGCAAACCATCCGCATCATGGCGGCGAAGGAGTTCATAGCGAAGTCGAAGGCAGCTCCACCAGGCTCGAGATTGCCGTCCTCAATCATCTGGTTCATGACTGCATTGATGGTGCTGCATGTCTCGCCGACAAGGGCACTAACGAAGTGTCGAAGTCCTACAGGACTGTGGTCCATATCCTCCGAGAGCCTCCCGTTTGAGAGTTCCCCGTCGGGTCCGTCCGGAGTGTACAACTCCGCCCAGACTTCCCTCAATCTGTGGACTTCGTCCCACGCGCTTCTGCCCAACTCGTCTGCGGTAGCCATTCCACCTCCTACCTAAGGTAATAAGGAAGTCTAGACGTTAAAAAGACCTGTTTAGACCTCAGTTAGACAAAAGGAATCGGCTGTCGTGGTAGATAGACGTGCCCTTTTGTCTAACAAACGTCTAACGGGAAACTTCGGCTCCACCTTCGAGCTCGCGTCGGACCTGACGCTCGAGCATCGCGTTCACTTCGGCAGAGCGATCCGGAATCTTCGGGAACTCCTTCGTTCGCCGAACAAGCGGCGGCGGAATGCTTCCGTCCGGGTTGATCTGGACGACGCGGCAGGTTGTACCGTACCATCTGCAGCGCTCGTTGGCACAGCCGAACGTGTGAAGCTTAGTCCCCGGAGGAATACCAGGCTTTCGAATCGATGCTTGACCAGTAAGAACTCCTGGCTGGTCGCACTTGGGACAGCGACGAGCTTCCTCAAGAGTCGTCTCAGTCACTCCGGACTCCCCTCCAGCCGGGATACTCGCATCTCCAGCTGGCGCATCATTGCCATCATGTCCTTCATCTGCTGCTGGAGAACTGTCATCGTGTTGCCCCGGCCTGGTCGCCGAGAACTGCTCAGCTTCCACTCGTCGAGGTCCGGTTCCTTCCATAGCACCCACCTGCTCGTTGCGGAACCGCCTCCACGTCGAAGCTGCTCGATGCAGCCGATGCTGATGAGGCGGTTTCGGATGTCGGTGTAGTACGGAACAGCCAGTCGGAGCTTCTTGAAGAGATTGGTCAGATGACCGTCATAGACCCGGAGGCCTAACTCCGGGTCTATCTCCGACTGGACGACCATCTCCTTGTAGACATTGCAGGCGTGTTCGAACATCGCCGGCGTGACTTCCAGGTCACCAGGACCTGCACCAGGAGTAGCTACCGCTACGTGTGTCTCAGCCACCTATTCCCCTTAGCTCAGTGACCTTCGCACGAAGGACTTGGAACGTGTTGATCTTCTCGTGGATGTCTGCGACCATCTCGAGGAAGTCCTCAACATCGTTGACTGGGTCTTCCTCGATTGCACAGTCTAGACACGCCTCCAAGGCGTCGATCTCGTTCCCGAGGACGCCATCGAGGAGTTCCAGTTCATCTGGACTGAATTCCGCCATTATTCTACTCACTATTTTACCCTCCTCTCTAATTATATAGTGGCACGTAAATTGACTACAACGGGTCTCCTTAAGACTCCCTATATCTATGTAACACACTGTCATGTCCTACGGAAACCCACAGGGCCGAACTGTGTAGTGTTCGCATAGCAAATCCTGGTTGCGCGCAAAAAGAAAGGGAGCCGACAGGTTCGATGCGATATCACGTCCTACTTGATACCGACTCGCCCTTATCGACTCCCTTCCTTTTCGGCTACGGGCAGCGCCATCAACCGCGCTCGCAACCTGGACTGCTACACCATAGTCACGCGCGGAGCAGCGGCCATGGCGGCTTGGTCCTGTATTAACGTTTCATGACGTGGGGACGGGAGGATTCGAACCTCCATACTACGGCATCAAAGCGGCCGCCCGCAGCTCTACCAGTTGAGCTACATCCCCTTGCAACGAACCTCCAACAACAAGCACTAGTAACCGTGGTGATAGCCCTCGACCTCGCAATTCAAAGGTGTGCCCTATGGTGACCTCTCATCCCTACTGCGCAGTGGTCCTGTGTTGAAGCTAGGACGTACGTTTCGGGACTAGCACACTTCCACCTCTTGCGTGGAGAAGACGCGATTCGAACGCGCGGTCCCACCCCTTTGGCAAATAATCCGAGTAAGGGTAAGGATCTATCGGAGTCACCTCTTGGCCTCTTGAGGTACTTCCCCTTGTCGTAAGGGGTGGTTAACCCCTTACGCCCAGTTACCAACTGGGAGCTTGTTGTGCTACTCGCCGGCGATCAGAACCTCGTACTCCGTGGTCGGAACGTCCCCGCTGATGAGCCAGCCGACCAGCTCATCCCAGGTGTAGCAGGCACCCCTCGGCCCGGTCGTGAACCACTTGCCGCCGACCTTGATGGCTGCGTAGGTGTACGTGATGCCGCCGTTGGTGAACTGCTTCCTGAAGCGGATCACCATCTCGTTGGGTGCTTCGTCCGGTCCGAACTCCTCGATGAGCCGGAGCTTCTCCTCGACCTTCTTGTCGATCATGCGCTGACGAAGCTTCTCGTTGACCGCCTGATCGATTGCACTCTCTCCACCGAGGTGGAAGTGCTGGTACTGTCCTGCTTCCTGCATTCTTACCCTCCTGACGTTGCTCTTACGAGGTGCGGGGAGGACTCGAACCTCCACTTCCCCACCGTGCAATCCTGGCTTCGTGTTAACCCTCCACCAGGCAGTGGGAGCTCTACCAATTGAGCTACCGCGCCATGTGCCTTTGGCCCTGAGCGGATCACCGCCGTCAAATCGTCCCACCGCGCCTTTCGGGGCGCTTCTTCATCCTGGACAAACCTGGGATGACGTGGTGCAAACCGATCGAACTCCCCGCTCAGGGCCTCCAGCCTTCAACGAACCGGCTAGGGTCTCCCCCTTTTAGCGTTGCCGGATCAACGTTTCCCGTCAGTACGACTGTCGTGTAGGCTCGTTTTGTCGCAGTTACGCCTGGATGGCTTAACTCCGGAACCAACCTACCGATGTCGCACTGACAGGCCTTACTGCGTCCATCACACGTTCGCTGGACCCTTTCGGGCGTAACGATTCGGTGGCTGCCGCTTCATAATGGACCCGAACGGTTCCCTCGTGCTATCCAACGACATCGCCTTCCGACGTACGCGTTGGCCTCGTTCCAAGGTAAAGGTTCGTGGCAGTATCCCTAGCTTGACTCGAACAAGCTGTCTACCCAGATCGCGGAGCGACATCTAGATTAGGGACCACGCAGTTCTTCCCAGTGTCGTCTCTTGCCTTAGGCTGTTTCCCTTGGCTGTCGCTTCCGGGCTGTTCCCTCGGCTCACCGTCTTGGTTCTCTGCGTCGTGGGACCTGGCCCGATTCGATCGGGCACCATCATGGCTTGTCAGGTCCCTCCTTGTTACTCGGCCTCGGTGACCGGGGTGTCCGTCCCCTCAGTCTCCGCGGGCGCCGTCGCCTCGGTCTTGGCTGCCTTCGCAGCGGCCTTGGCGGCAGTCGCGGCCTTCGAAGCGGAAACGCGAGTGTTCTTCGCGTCCCACCACGCCAGCCCCTCTTCGGGCTTGATGTACCACGCGTAGCCGTCCACCTCGTGAGTGGGGAACGGGTTCTTCGCGTTCTCGCCCTGGTTGTTCTTGACGTACGAGTACACCACCTGCGGGGGAACGGTCTTCCCGAGGTGGGCGCTGAGCAGGCGCGCGAACTCGACGGGCTTCACGTAGCCCTCCGGAGCCTTGGTCCGCGGGGTCGACGCCGTCTTGGCCGCCGTGCCGTCGCTCGCCACGGCCTGGGCGGGGATCTCGTCCAACTCGTCGTTGGGCACGTCCACGTCCAGGTTCGCGTCGTCGTTGACCTCGAGCTCGATCCCGGCCATGTCCTCGCTGGTGGCGGTCTCGTCCTCGGTGCTCTCGAAGTCGGGGGTGGTGTCGGTCTGCGTCATGGTAATCTCCTTGTCTCGACGCTTCCCTCTTGCTTATCTTCAATTATACTAGAGCCCCAAGCTCGACTGCACTGTTGATCTTGAAAATGTTTTGGGGCTCTTTTAACGTGGCCGATAGAGGAATCGAACCTCCATGCCCCCGAATTGCCTCTGCAGCGCTTCCGGTCGCGCCCAGTCCCGTGGGATCGCGGTATGTCGTCGGAAAGCTGAGGAGACGATCGGTGCTCTACCATTGAGCTATTCGACCTTGACCTGGACTGGAGTCTCCACTTCCAGTCCAGGCTCCTTACGAAAGGACCGCCAGTCCTTTGCTGGAACGCCTCTTGGCAGGGAACGTTCCAACGTGGGGCAGACAGGATTCGAACCTGTAGTCGTCGAATTGGTGACGCTCTCGAGCCTCGACGAATCATCCAACCCAGCGGGGACCGGCAATGGACGATGCTCTACCATTGAGCTACTACCCCTTGAGACCGAGCGGTGTGCGTATCCTGGTTTAGCCTCTCGGCCCCGCTCGGTCATATTCAGTTATAGGTCACACAGGATGTTCGTTACCCCCACAAGGCGCCAGCGCCCTTTAGTTAGTGGCGCGCATGGCAACCACCTCCTTTGGTCTGCTATTGCCTTCCTTCTATATTATACAGTGAGCACACGCTTCGACTTCAACGGTGCTCTTTTGGGCTATTTTGACACGTCGAACCTACTCTTGCGCGGCCTGTGGGTCCTTGCCTACGCGAGACCCGCCGGCATGCACGAGAGCACACCCATGACAACGAACATCACCGGTGCTACCCAAGGACGTGGATGGTTGTGTCGCCTCTTCGAAAGGTCGAAGTTGCGAAAGTACCGACGCCATCCACCGCCGCGTGCAGCTTTGAGTGGAAAGCCTATCATATCACAGTCACGGTGCTTAGCCATGTAAGCCTCCTCTATACCTAAGTATACAGCAGACCACAAAATCGACTGCAAGAGGGTCCAGTAAGTCATGATATCTACCTAATGAACCCCCAAGCGGCCGATTGCTACAGTCCGTCGTTGACGGGACGATCCTGCAGCATCTGTGCCATGTTCGTGGCTAGCGTCGCGATCTCGATCTGGACCCTTCGGTCATTCACCAGCTCGCGATAGAACCAGTGCTCCTCGTTGGTCTTCAGCGCTTGCGAGGCCAAAGAGCTATTTCCTAGGCAGCGCTGTAGTTCACGGCGCTCGATGTTATCGATGCGACGCTGAAGTGCGGCATACTTGGCATACGCCGCGATAGCCGCCTTCACGTAGAACTGGCGATCCGTTACCTCCACCACTTCTCCGTCTTCGAACTTCATGAGACCTCCGTCTCACGTAGATGCTGGAGGTCGTCGGCGTCCAGCTCTCGCATGTACGCCCTGACGTCGAGGAACTCGGTAGCTTCATCCGGGTCCTCGATCATCACCTGCACGCCACGCAAGGCGCGTGCGGACTCCTCCCGCTGCCGGGAATCCATAAGCATACGGACTCCCGGGATTCGCTTCGGTAACCAGCGCATGTACCCTCCTTCTTCGGCTGGAACCATGAAGGCACTCACCTTTCGATGAGTGCCAACAAAGCTACAGTCGAGGGGCTCGTGGACCTACGCCACTGCCGCCCGGCTTGCGCGTCTCGACTGGATTCCCAACAGGGAACCCGACTTCAGCCTCTGGCGCACCGTGCTCTTCGTCCGTCCAGACCCTGATGGAGTCGTCGATCTGGTCGTACAGCTCCGTGGAGCACTCAAGCCACACGTCACTGTCGCCTACCCAGGCGAAGTAGAGGAACTTGGCGACCTCGTCGTAGGTCCCCAGGTTATCTCCTTCACGGTACCCATCGATCAGGCCCGCAGCAGCGAGGATACGACTCCAGTCCTCCACCGACTTTGATTCGACCAGTTCCGCCGGAAAGCGGACGATGGCCTGAACCATGTACACTTTGTTCATTGCAGGCTCCTTCCAGCCACGACCGCCGACCCCTCTCAGGATCGACGATCGAAGCAGGAGGAACTAGCGCTTCGCCATCAGCGTCCCAGCGATGATACTGAGGATGAGCATCACCGCAAAGCCCATGATGCGAAACGCCTCCATGATGCCGATGAGCTCCGCTGCTTGCTCGGGGCTCATCCTTCGCCTCGCTCGAACCACTCCCGGATGTCCAGGCGCAGCTCGTTCTGCTTGGTGAGCACGATGGTGACTCGCAGCTCGCCCTTCTTGTAGGGCATCACCGTGAACGCCTTGTGCCCGAAGTTGTCCTTCTCCTCGATCCAGGTGTTGTTGGCATGCCCCGCGCCGTCGACCAGACCGTTGATCACGGCCACAGGGTCGGCGTCGTGGATCTCGTCCCCGTAGCAGTTGGCGATGTCCGTCAGCGCCTCCTGCACGAATGCGAGGATCTCATCGTTCAGTACCAGATGGGCTCCCTTACCAGGAAACATTACCCACCTCCTTTCGTGGGCACAGGCGCTACTCCGAGCTGACCCTGTACCCGCTTGCTAGTCGGTGTCCTCGACGTCGTCCTCCACGTCTTCGCCCTCACACTCGTGCTCGAGGCCACTCTCATCGATGGCGATACCGTCCTCGTCCCGAATGAGAACGCCATCGATGTGACACCGGTAGTACGTTTTCCCGTCAATGATCTCCTTCATGATCCCTCCTTTCGTGCCCGATTGCCATTGAAGGCCACGGCTATACCGACGGGCGCCTTGCTAGTAGGTGATCCCTTGGCCTGTGAGGATGTCGATCGCCTCACCAGCCGCTTTGATCTCCGATGTGAGGAACTCTACATCCTCAGCACCGAAGCGGGCGTCACCGTTGTACTTTGAGTCCAAGTCAGCCCTAAGGCGTTCCCTGTACTCCTTGAGCGCAAACCAGACCGTCTTCGCACACTCCTCCGGCAATTCGATCATCGCCGGGTCCAGGTGTGTGTCTTGCCGTCGTAGTCGCAGTCGTACGGAGTGGAGTCCTCCGCCGTGCTGTGACAGGTTACAGTCTCTCTCACCATGTGGACGGCCCATGACTGCAGGATAAAGGTCGCTGCAAACCATGTGATCGCACCGGCGATCCAGATGAAGGTCTTTCTCTTCATGTTTCACCTCCGCGGGTGGCTGGCATTGAAGCCTACGCCTATAGCGACCACCCTCCACCTAGCCTGCGAACTCGGCGTCGACGATCATCTCGGCCAGGTGGTGGTCGATCAGATCCTGTGTCGTGCCGATCCTGCGTGCGAACGCGATGGAGTCGAGGACCATACGAATTCGACCCTCTCGATCCGTGTGCGCCAGCTCAATGGCGTGCGCGATGGTCATGACCTGACGGTCATCGTCCATCTCGTTCTTGACCGCCCAGACCTGCATGCGGTCCTTGTGCGACTTACTCGGGGAGAGCGTCTTCCCCGTCGAGTCCGTGCACCGCTGGCCCTTGATAGCACCGCAGACGTTGCAGGGATCCGCGAGGTACTCTTCCCTTGCCGGTCTTCCCATGGTATACCCTCCTTGGTCGGGATGATGGCGTGGGTCAGTGAGCTATGACGCTCGTACCCCTATAGGGCTGACCCTCCTTGCTACTCCGCCAGCACTTCGACGTACGTGATGCGCTGGCTGGACTCGCCGATCGAGCCACTCGTTGCGGTGATGGTCGCCCTCGACGCGTCGAAGTCGGCGTACTGCAGGTTCTCGACGAACGCCTCGATGGCGTCGACGGGATCGATGTCGAGCTCGTAGTCCATCGCCTCGCGGATCGATCCGGCGAAGTCGTCCCGGTCACTCGCCTCGTAGCTCGTAAGCGGAACGAACTGCGTGATCGTTACGGTCCGCGAGACGAGCAGACCCTTTACCATTTCGGACATTGTTGTCCTCCTTTCGTGGACTGGCTGCCTCGAAGCTACGGCCCATGGCTTCGCAGAACCCACAGGGCCTTTGAAGCTGCCGACCAGTCCTCCCAGCTACTTAGCGACCGGACACTTGATCACGATGCCTTTCGCTGGGTGCGGCTCGAGATGGTTGAGAACTCGCTTCAACTCGTCCAGGTCAATCCTCACCCAGACCATCTCGCCGACTTTTTTGGTCCCCCTCCGTGTTCCCACGTCAGGCTCCCTCCTATCGTAGGATCGCCCCCTGATGAAGAGGACGATTTGGTGCCGATTGGTAGTGTGCGGAGTGTAGCCAGATCCTAACCACAATCTATGCCCGTTCCTACGACCCCTTGCAGTCGAACGAACATAGAACCCCTTGCAGTCGAACCCTCCGTCTTGTGTTACCGTTGATCTTTTGATCTTGAAGAGTACCTGTCAAGCGTACCTTCAATTGTGGACGGAGTGGATTCGATCCCACGTCCCCTGACTACGGGATGATCTCGACCTTTTCATCGATGACCGCCCGTGGTCCGCGCTCGAGATCGAGCATCGAAGCGTGGAAGACTGACTCTACTACCGTACAGAACCCTATGGCTTCGTGGAGCGCTTCGAGCTTGTGCGCAAGCCTGTCTCCAGGCTTGTCAAGGTCGAGACCCTCCACTTCGGCCTTCGCCTCTGCCGGCGTACTGCCTGGGTAGCACCTCTCCACGTCGATTACCTCGACAATGGTCAAAGTGCGAGTGATGCGTAATTTGGCCACGATGGCCTCCTTTCTTGCGTGGAACCCGTGGCATCGAAGCCTACCAGCAACATCCTGGCCGGGTCCCCTGTCTTACTCGAAGTCGAAGTCCGTCTCTTTCGCCTCCCAGTTGTCGAACTGGAAGAGCACCTGAGTGCCTTCTCCGTCGACCATCACGTCGTTGTAGTTCCCCCACAACGGTTCGGACTCACCACCGAACTCCCCGCCAACGTACTTCGCGAGGTACATGGTCTTACCAACCTCACCGGTGTGCGTATACTCTACGCACGTAGCGATCAGGTCACTGAGTAGGCTTGGGTCGAGACCCGCCTTCTCGAGGTCCCCGATGATGGTATCGGGTAGGGTGACCTCGTAATTCATGGTGACACCAAATTTCATGGCGCACCTCCTTTCGCGGATCCGTTGGATTGAACCGTAGCCACACTATCTGGCCGGACCCTTTGTGCTACTTCAGTCGAGTCGACCCGTAGCAGTCCTTCTGTACCTCGAGCGCCCGAATGATGTCACCCGTCCTGACGCTCTCGTCGAACTCGAACCACACCACCTCTGTACGCGCCGGCTCATCGCCTCTGGCTGGTACAACGATGGACAAAAGTGCCCCCACCATAGCGGCCTCCTTTCGTAGGGGCGTGGCATTTGATGCCCACTGTCAACGTTCACAGGCGCCCCCTGTGGGTTACCGTGGCACGCGAATCTCGAACCACTCGTCCCCACGTTCGAATCCGTACTGCAGGTAGTCGGGGTACTCGTCGATCACCTCGAGATCGAGTTCCTCGACTAGGTTGTCGGCACTAGCTTTGTTCTGGTCGTAGATGTGTACGTGGATTTCCATCTCGACCTCCTTTCGCGGGTTCGTGGCTTTGAAGCTACTCCCTAATTCGGAGCGAACCCTTTTTGCTGTTACTTCTCCCTCGTCCCTTTGTAGACATCGTTCGCAGGGTCAATCGCGCACAGCATCAGGATGACTGCGCTGACCGCGATTGCGAGGGCAATGATGGCAACCGACATGGTAGCCCTCCTTTCTACGCCAGGAGCGCTGGATTCGATCCTACCTCCACGTTCGAGGGCGCTCCTGCCCTTGCCACACACCCACAGGGCCTGAATCAGCTGGGGAGCAAGCTCCTCCTGTCGAGATGCGCAAGGTTGTTGGTGCCGTTCCTTGCAACGTTCGAGCGCCAGTCCCCAGCGTCCTCGAAGTCGAAGGGGTTGTTCCGGTAGTACGCCCTCGCAAGGGCTAGTGCGGCGTCCATCCGAATCCGAACCGCGGCGCGATATGCCTGCTCCTTGGCTCGGGGCTGCATCGATAGACCCGTGACGTCGTTAAACGCCACTATCGCCGCAACCAAACGGGCTACCCCATCCGGGTGCATCCGTTTTTTCGGTACTGATTGGACTGTGGTACTGTGTTGCATGGTGGGCTCCTTTGATGGTAGGAGTGGACATTTAGCCCCCGCAGCCAAATGTATCCCGTCATGCTATTTAGCGGTTCAGGTGGGAGAGTGATGAGCTCTCCCACCGTC
>Ga0070690_100000061_pt1 | contig 53892 bp, 85 predicted proteins | sample KBSS33HmetaG_FD_64671 | JGI IMG/M metagenome (GOLD analysis project Ga0070690, IMG submission 64671) | Switchgrass rhizosphere microbial communities from Kellogg Biological Station, Michigan, USA - KBS S3-3H metaG | ecosystem: Host-associated > Plants > Roots > Rhizosphere ... | reverse complement strand
CTTTTTCGTCGGGTTGGTCAGCCGCACCAGCGCATTCTTGAGCGCGGTTCCGGCGTCCGACCCAGTCAGGCCGACGTTGGTAAGGGCCGCCAGGGATGTAACCAGATCCTCGACGGGCATCCCGACCGCATGAAACATGAAGCCGGCCTGCTGGAGACCTTGCGCCAGGTCGGTCATAGACGCGGACGAGGCGTTGGCGCCAGCGGCGAGCAGATCAGCGATCCGCACCGCGTCGCTCGCTTCCAGATTAAAGGCGTTGATCGCGCCCGCCGTGATCTGTGCCGCTTTCGCCGCATCGACCTGAGCAGCAGCAGAGAGCTGGAGCGCCCCCTTAGCGGCGTCCATGGACTCCTGAACGCTGAACCCCGCTTTCGATAGCTCGAGCATCACCTGCGCGGCGTCCTGTGCCGACGTGGCTGGCAGGCTCAGGTCGGCGCCCAGCTCTTTCGCCTTCTTCGCGACGGCATCCAGCTCACCCGCCGTCGCGCCGCTGGTCGCCCCCAGCACGTTCAGCGTCTGCTCGAAGTCGCCGGCGACCCCGACCGACGCCTTGAGCCAGCCCCCCACCGCGCGCACCGCGCCGGCTAGCACGTTGGTGATGATGGCCCCGACCTGACGAAAGGCGCCGGTCACGATCTGCGACATCGCGCCAGTGCTGCGCTGGAAGCTGTTCAGCGCGCCTTCGCCCGAGCGCATGTCGCTCAGGAAGCGCCCCGCGCCCTGAGCGATCAGCGACACCCCAGATTGTGGCAAACTGCCGGCCATCTATGCTTTCTTTACTGGCTTCTTCGCTTCCTTCTTCGCCGTCTCCGCTGCTTCGTGCTGAAGCAACGCTTGAATATCGTGTTGGAGCTGGTACGCCGCGATTAAATAGGCTTGATCATGTGGCTCCAGCTCCTGCCATTCGTGAAAGTAGCGGTATCCGCTCCAGGCTGCTGCGCAGGCCGCGTCGAACGGCACGGCGCGGTACCGCAGCGCGCTACGGGGCAGGCGAGCGAGCGCGACCCGTAGCGGCTTGCCCTTGTAGGTCGCTGAGAAAGGATGCTTTCTGCGCCTGGATCGCCTCCTCCGTCAGCCCCCCAAACAACTTGCCGTACAGCAGCATCTGGTCGTCGGCGGTCGGCATCGCGATACGCCAGAGGAACACCTGCTCATCGCTCAGATCGTCCAGCGGATCGCCGATTGCTACATGTACAGCCTTGAGCGCCGCGACCTCCTCCTGATCGACCTCGTAGATCAGCGCGTACTGTTCGCAGAGTGTGAGGAAGCGCCGGCCAGCTTCCTCCTGCACACGTGCCTCCCAGCCCTCAAGCGCTTCCTGGTACTGCTCATCGTGGGGATTCTCAACGTCCCGCCACTCATCCGGCCCGCTCTGGAGTCGCTGCGTTGGGATCGGTGGCTTCTCCTCGGCCAGCGCCAGGCGCACCGCCGCGTCCAGGCGTGGGATCGTCTCCTGGGAGAGATAGCGATAGTGCAACTTGTAACCGGCACTGCTGACAAAATGCGGCCGGTCAGCCTTGCGGCCATTGGTATGTGCGGCGGGCTTCGCCGCAAGTTTATTGTTCATATGATTCCTTACAGCAGCGTCGGCGCGGCGGAAAGCAGGATGCCATCGGCGCCCGATGCCGCCAATCCGCAGACGGTAATATAGTTAGCGGCTACGGCCGGGTCAGCGGTGAACGGCACCGCCAGCCGCCCGGCCTTCTGAAACACCGGCCAGTTGAGGATGCGCGAGGTCGCGGTGTCGAGGGCGAAGCTCTCGCCGCCGTCCAAACTGGTAACAAGATGCGCGATCGACGACGCGGCGTAGCTCATCCACAGCACCTCCCGAGTCGCGAACACCAGATCGTTGATCGCGCCACCGGTCGTGTATTCGCTAATCCAGCTGGAGCCGCCGGTCAGGGTGTGATACAAGATCCCGTTGGCGCCCCCAACCCAGATGTCATTGTCACCCAGCACCGCGACGGCGTTGAGGCTGGTATTGGCCGGCGCGGTCAGGGTCGCCCATGTCGTGCCGTTGTTCAGGCTGCGATACACACGCCCGCTGGCCCCCACCGCAACGATTGTGCCGCTCCCGTCGCCTGCAATGCGCAGCAGGTTATCGACACCGCCACTGTCGATCGCGGTCGGCGGCGCGGTAATGTCGGTCGTCTTATAGATCGCGCCCGCCGCCGCACTGAAGAAGATCGCGCTTGGGCTTTGCACATACACGTCGTACATGGCGACGGGCAACGTAACCGTTGACCATGTCCCCGGCGCGCCAGTGGCAAGGTCGATGCGGCTGTAGAACAGCGTCGTCGCGTCCGTGCCGATGAAGAGCACGTCACCCGCCATGTCGATATAGCGCGGTTCCGCCGTCGCGCCGATGCCCGTAATGCTCGCTGTGCTCCATGTTGCCCCACCATCGACCGTGTAGAGCAGTTGCCCCGGCGCCGCAGGACTGCCCACATTCGACCGCGTGATGGCATAGATGACCTGACTGCCATCATTCTCCATCCCGCACGTGCCGCAGGTGATGTTCTGGCCGTACACCGCGTCGATCACCTCGACGACAACACTCGTTGCGGCCTCTTCACCGAACCCCAGTGCGCCCGCCGGGTAGAGTGCCACGCCCATCGCGCTGACGCTGTCTTCCAGGGGATCGTTACTATCCCTGCTCATCCGTGTCCCGAGGTCAACCGGCCCCGAAAACTTGAACAGACTGAAGATCAACATATAGCTGTTGCTGTCCCAACCGCGGTAGAAATCGGAAAGGTCGGCGCAGTCGCTATGCACCTCGTAAAGATTAAAGCTGCACTTCGGTGCCATGAGCGCACGCGGGATGCCGCCGAACTTTTCGAGGAAGATCAAGTCAACCGAGGCTAGATCGGGGGGATCAATGGTTCTCCCAACCAGTCGCCATCTATCCCCCCGTCGCGGATCGGGCACGAAGATCGGCGAGATGTCGCCGTTCGTCGGCATCTCCGCACCGTCGATGAAGAAATATTCTGTGTCCAGCCCGTAGAAATACTTCGTTTTGCCCGGTCCTCCTGGCTGATAGAAGGCACGGGTACTGCCCTGCTTGATCAGTTCATTGTCGTCCAGGATTGATCCTTGTCCCATGTCCGTTCCTCCTATCAGCCTGCATAGAGGCCGACTAAGCGCTGCTGGTCTGAAAGATGCCGCCAAGCCGCAATCTGCCCGCGCCGGCTGCCGATCGGATTGGTGAAATCGTCGGGGGCCTGGTAGAGATCGTCCGTGGCTCCCGTCTGGCTCAGGTCTTTCTGCGCATCGTAGATCGCGTGATTGGCCCCGTCGCACGCGCACACGCCGCGATTGAGTTCTGCCGCAGCCAGATTGGCGAACACCCGATCGTCACGCACACCACCCGCCTGATAGCGCAGCGTCACGCGGTCGGGCGGCCGACAGTGCGTCCAGTCGCAGACCGAGGCCCACACGCCGTTGGTATAGGCCGCTTCGCCGAATGCGATAATCCCGTTGTGTGCATCGCGGATGACCGCCCGCGCGATGGCCTGCGCGGTCGCCGCTGGGTCAGATGAGCTACTCCCCAGCGAGCAGCACCACCAGGGCCATGGCGCCGTCTCCCAGGTCAGCACGGCCATAGCGGTGGCGATCGTCGTGCCGGTCGGGTCAGCACGGCGCCGCAGCACCTGCACCGATGGCGCGCAGACCGTCGCAGCCGGTGCGATGCCGTTGCCTGGGTCCAGCGTGCCGCTGGCCGCGCCCTGGTAGCGCACGGGCCGCACCAGATCCCATGTGTCAAATACCACGGTGACGTTGACGCCGCTGACCGTCACATTGCGCGGGATGATCTCAGGCGGCTCGACGGGCCCGCAGTCGGCGGCCAAGAAGCGACACACGATCTCATCCTCCGTGGTGCCACTCGTGACGACACCCACGGCGGTTGTGGCCGTCTCGTAGAGGTTATCGCTATCCTGGTCGCTGTAGGTCAGCACCAGCGTCTGCACGTTGCTCTCGACGGCTGGACCAAGGGCAATGATCTCAGCATCGGGCGCCTGAATGTTCAGCCAGCGCCCCTGCCCGCCCACGTCGCGCCAGCGGGTGTACCGCGTATCGCCCAACAGCGGGTAGGGCAACGTCACCTCCACGAAGCGCGGGTAGGGCCACACGCGGCTATACTGATGCCAGATGCGCTCGCTCTGCGCAATCGCCTGCCGAATCTGGAGCCGCCCCGCGCGATCGGCGTTCTGCCAGGTGCTCTCATAGACCAGCGCCGAGCATTTCGCGTTCAGCGGGATGAGGCTGTTGGACAGCTGGTTGAGAAACCACGGCTGTAACCCCATGTAGTAACCCCATTGTGAAACGCTCATGCTCATGCCCGTAACCTCACCAGGAACGCCACCGCGCCCGCAATCCCCAGCCAGGTCAGCGGCCCCCAGACGAACGCAAAGGGCATGGCCAGCCAGAACGACCAGCAGATCGGGCAACAGATCCCGATGCTGCGCCAGTCGTCAGCACCGTAGCGGGCCATGACCCAGCCGCGCGCCGTGGCATAGATGCCCCCCGGCCCATCCTCCCATGCGAAGTCAGTCGCGAGCCGATAGACGGCCAGCATCGCGATGAGGTATTCAATCAGCATAGATCACCGATGATCCGTCCAACACAATATGCACCGGCACCCGCCGCAGCCCCAGCGCTTGCGTAATCGCGGCATGCCGCTCCGGCGGTGCCAGGAACAGCAGGAAGCCGCCACCGCCCGCGCCGCAGAGCTTGCCGCCCCATGCGCCGGCATCGCGTGCGGCAGCGTACCACCAATCGATTTGAGACGTGCTGACGAGCTCGCGCTTAACATTCCAGGCCAAATTAAGAACGCCCCCACACCACTCAAAGTTGCCTTCCTGTAACGCGCCCGCAAAATCCGATGCAAGATTGACCAGCGTGCGAATTGCACTATGTCGCTGCTGCTGCCCCGCCAGCACCTGCCCCGCGTCGCCCTGGCGGGCCGCGCCCGTGTAGAGCAGCAGCATATGGCTTTCCAACGCCGCATAATCGCAGGCGATCGGCGTCACCTCGACGCTTTCATCGGGTCGGAAGCGGTAGACGTTCAGCCCCCCGCAGGCCGCCGCGTAGTGGTCCTGTTTGCCGATGGCAGCGCCGCAGTCGTCGCGTTCGATATGATAGGCGTGCGCCGCGTAGCTCTCCGGTGTGGCGCCTGGGCGCAGCGCCTGGAGTAGCCCAACCGTGAATGCCGATGAACTGCCCAGGCCGGTTGACCCGGGCGCATCGGCGATACTTGCGACCTCAATGCTATTGATCAGCCCCGCGCTCAGGAGACACGCGCGCATCCGATCGTGGTGCAGATCGCGAGCGTGCGACACATCCTCCGTCGCGCGGTAGTGCGCCAGCACACGGCCCTCGAATTGCGCATTGACCGCGACATAGACATACTTATCAATGGTCGCGCTCACCACGCAGCCCACTCCCTCCCGGTAGAACGCCGGCAGATCGGAGCCGCCGCCGACGAAGCTAATCCGTAGCGGTGTGCGAGTGATGATCATCGCCATCCCGCCTTGCGTCGTTCCTCGAACAATCGCGCATCCCGCTCGTAGCTCGCGCGGCCTTCCTGGTAGATCGCGTCATCCGCCGCGCCATTCTCAACGTGGTCATGGAACAGCACCGCCCATGGCGCCTTGCCGTAACAGCCATCGCGCTGCGCGCGGCGGCAAAGTTCGGTATCGCCGAAGTTGTGCTGATACCACACCGGCCAGCCGCCGTAGCGATCGAGCAGCGTGCGAGAGATCAGGAAGTGGCTGCTATGCTCCGGCCCATGCAGCCCATCATTAAAGCCCATCAGCCCGTCGCCATCACCGAACCGCGCGCGGTAGGCATCAACGCCACGTTTCAGCCAGTGACGGCCGGGGATCAGGTCGTTGGCGAGATTGACGAGTAAAGGCGCATCGGCATGGCGCTTATGCATGGTGGCGACTTGCAGCGCATTCCAATACCCCAAACGGCTCTCATATGGGATTAAGTGAACCGCGATGTCTGAGATTATCTGTTCAGCCGCAAGCGCATCGGCTACCATGTCGTCTCCATCGGTCACGCACACTAGGCGCCAGTCCTCATACCCCGCCGTCGCCAGCAGCCGCCGCACGTTCGTAACGGTCTGCTCGGCGCGGGCCCTGCAGGGCATGATCGCTGCTACGTTCATCGTCCCTCCGATAGCCCCGGCCAGCGGTCTGGGTGCAGCCGCAACGGCGCCGGCAGATCCGCCCCAAGTGTCCCGCGCTCCCATACGAACTCCTCACGCCCGAACAGATCCGTCGCCGTCGCCATCCGATCGCCAATCGCGGCGTGGTGCTCCGGCGTGTCCATCTCGGTATGCGAGCCGGCCCGGAGCTTGTCACTGACTGCCTGCACACCGCCGGTGTGGCTGAAGTGCCAGCCGCCCTCGATCGTCGGCACCGCGTCACGCAGCCGCCGTACCTGCTCGGCGCCGATGCGCCGCACCTCGCTGACCCGTGTGACCATCGTGCCGAGCCAGCGCCGCGAGGTGCAGAGCGTGCGTGCGTCGTAATAGTAGAGTGCCATCCGGAAGGCGCGCATGTCGCTTTCACGCGGCAACAGCGCCGGGTCGGGGATTTCGTCCGCGTCGCCGATCAGGACTTGCGCGTCCTCTGGTAGCCCGACCAGTCCCCGCGCCAGCTGCTGCCGTTGCCACGCCTCACGCAGAAAGTAGCCGTCGAGGCCGACCGGCTCGTCCTGGAGCACAATGTGTTGGATGCGCTGCCCCCACTCGGCGAAGTGCGCCTTGACCGCAGCAAAGTGGAGTGGCTTCTCGTGGCCGCTGAACGTGCGCGTGCTCTCGACCAGCACGAAGCGATCGACGACCCCGCCCAGCGTCGCCAGGCGCAGAGTCAGCACCTCGATCTCTCCATTATAAAGAAAACAGTCCAGTCTCAAGGCGAGTGTTCCTCTAGTGCTCTTAGCACGGCTTCTCTTGCATTTTGCCGGATGTCCGTTTCCTTTATCCGAATGACACGAATTTGATGCGATTCAAACCAGGCATCTCGCTTGCGATCGTGTGCGATGATTTTGGGTAACGAGTGCCAATAATCCCCATCGCATTCGATCACAATATTGTGATCGGGTAGGTATATATCGGCTAGGTACCAGCGGAATGTAACCTGCTCCTCAAAAGTAATACCGAGATCGCGCAACGCATCGGCAACTGCTATCTCAATTGTTGTACGCCGCTGTTCCCGCATTACTCGGTGGCAGGCTATGCGGCCATGTAGAGCAATACGCCTCCGCTCTTCTGGCTCCATCTGCTCCCATACTGCCCGCAAAACCGCGCGTTGACGTTCAGCATAGACAGGGTTTGTGTATCGTTTTCGCAGAGCAGCGCCGATTTGTTCACGATGTTGTACTGATTTCGGTTTCCCTCGTGCTGACTCGCTTTGCTTGTGGCGCGCAGCTTCTGTGCGCTTTGTTCCGAGCTTTGCGGCGCGCATCTTCGCCCGCGACTCATCTGACATTTTCTTGCCAGTATTGCTCTGGCTGATTTTTCTTTTCGTTTCCTCACTATGCCGCTGACCGAGATGCGCTTGCCGTAGCTTCTCTTTCGTTTCTTCTGATAAGCGCCGCCCTCGCTGCGCATCCCCGATCTTCTTTCGGACTTCGGGCAGTGTCGTTTCGCCTTTGCGTGCCATGACATCCTCCTATATCTATTAACCTATTGATATTATATCATCAATCAGTTAATAGGTATAGATAGTTAATCAATCCGCACGACACACCACCTCGATCGTCGGCTGGCCATGGCTCTCGATCAGCCGCTGCCCGATCGGCTTCCATCCGGCCTGTCGGAGATAGAACAGAATCATCGGCAGCGTGAAGCCGGTGCGATGGCAGTTGCCTTCGTGTTCTTGCGAGCCAAAGATCGTGTCCAGCTCCCAGCCGTTGCTCATGCCGCTCGCGAGCCAGTTGCGCACGCACCAGGCCAGGTCCGGAACATGGAGCGTGAGCGTCGCGCCCGGTCGCGCGAGCCGGCGCCACTCCCTGAGCGTCGGGATGACCTGGGCTTTCATCACGTGCTCTAAGGCGTGCGAGCTGTAGAGTTCATCGGCGCACCCGTCTGGCAGCGGCACGTCCCACATAGGCGCCTGGATGTCAGCGGCCTCGTGCGTGTCGATGCCAGTGAACCCCGGGCGCTTACTCTGGCCGCAGCCCAGATCCAGCTTGAACGGGCGCACATCAACGCCCTGATGCGGCACGATCTCACGATCGAGGAGGCCGATGTCATCCATACTACTCACGTATCGCTCAGTGGCTGTGTCCGTCGCCTCCCTCGTCCCGGATAGGCGCTGGCCGTGCCCGCCTTCGGCACTTCGAACAGCGTCTCGTGCAGCGAACCGTCATCGGGCGGCACCGTCGCGCTCTCGGCGACCGTCCCGTGCGCGACCACGCCCGGTGGTGGCACGAACGCGGCCGGCGGCGGCACGGGCCGGAAGAATCCGAGTCCCTGGAGATACGCCGCGTCATCCTCGGGTACCTGAATGTAGCGCACTGCTGGCCCACGCCCGGCCCGCCACTTGCGCCCGCTCGGGCATCTGAACCACTGCCCGCCATCACCATGCCCGGTATACTCTAAGGTCATCAAACCGTTTGCCATCGCGACCTCTCGATTGAGCAGCGGCGCGACCTGGCGAGCTGCCGCCTTTGCGCCGCCATCGCCACATCCACAGCCCATAAACGTAATCTCCCCTGTTTTATCTTGAAACCGCGCCCGCACCGCATCCATCAACGCCAGGCCGCCATCCACGTCGGCGATGTGGTTGACTCCCTCGTCACGCCGATAGACAAACGTCGGCCCATACACCTGCTGCCCACAACACCCAACTTTTGCGAGGCCCAACCAGAGCGTCCAGTCCTCCAGCCCCGGCGCTCCCTCGTCACAACCCCCCGACGCCAGCACCGCAGCCTGCGGGATGAGTCCGGTGATCGGATGGAGGTTGAACGTCCGTAGCTTCGCCTGGTCGTACTCAGGACTGCGAAACAGCCCCCACGCGCCGGCCTTGTTCATACCGTAGTGCCAGCTGTAGCTGTAGCACGCATCGTGCGCCGCATGCCCCCGAATGAACGTGGTCAGCGCCGAGTCGAGCAGGTAGTCATCGGCGTCCAGCGGCAGCACGAACATGCCGGTTGCTGCGCGGAACCCCGCGTTCCGCGCGATGCTGCTGCGGCGCCCCTCGGTCTGCGGCGCATCGATGACACGGATGCGAGGGTCAGCAGGAACAGACAAGGCCGCGCCCGTGTCGTTGACAACGATCGCCTCCCAGTTGGGCAGCGTTTGCCAGAGGCAGGAGGCCAGCGCCTGCGCGGCGTGCTCGGCATGCGCTGGCCCCACCGGGATGATGATGCTGACGAGCGGTGCCATCGGCCCCTCTTAGCTCGGCGAACTGTAGAACGACGTGCCGGCGAAACTGGTCAGACCGCCATCCTCGTAGAAGCTGGTCCCCGGCTCCCAGTTCCGCTCGTGGACGTAGACCGAATACTGCTCATCCTCGAACTTGCACGCCAGGAACGGCGCCCGCAGAATCAGCCGCTTGGTCGTGCGGACCATCACCTGCTTGCAGAAGGCCGTGCCGCCCAGGAAGAAAATCGCGAACCGACCATCGGGACTGACCCGATACTCGTCGGTCGGTCCCAGCTGGCTGATGATCGCTTGCATCCCGAACGGCCCGCGATAGTTAAACTGATCGAGATAGAGGAGCTGCCCGCCCAGCGTCGCGCTGCGGATCGGCAGCAGGTACGTATCGCTCTGGAAGTTCCCGCCGCCGACGTTCGCTTCCGGCATCGTGGTGTCGATGATGACTGGCACCTTCTCGCCGTCGATGAGCAAATACTTGCCGTCGCGCATCGCCTGGCGCATCGCGTTCTGCTCGGAGGCCGATACATCGATCGTGATCGACCCCGCGACCGGAGGATCTACGTAACAGCGATAGGTGTTATAGACGCAGGGCCAAATATCGGTCAGCGCCAGGAACTTCTGATAGCGCATCAGCCAGACCCATTGCACATCATTGACGCGCAGCTCCTCGGCAAGATACTTGCGGGCGCGATACTGTTCGATGTAGCGCCGAACCGTTGCGGCGCCATTGTTCTGGATGTTCATCCCCGCCGCGCTGACCACGCAGGCATCGGCGGCCGGGCATGCCTGGTGCGTAAAGGTGTCGGTGTAGCCCGTGTTGACCAACACGTCCAGCCCCTGGAACTGCCCGCCGTAAATCCCATCGGAGAAGTAGCTCGCGTTGATCACGTTGCCGGTGATCGGGAGATCGGCGTAGCGCCGCGCGAACTCGGTGGTCAGCTCAACCACAGACTTCGTGAGCTTGTTGCGGAAAATGTTCTGATCGCCGGTCGGGATGATCTGCGCCGCGTCGCTGAACGGGTTGTTCAGCAGCCGCAGGTCCAGCGGTTCCGAGCGGTTGATCAGCGCGCCAGCATTATCGACGCGGATCGGCTTCGTCTTCAGGGTGAACTCGCCAAACGGATAGGTCTGATTACAGACCTTGAGATCACCGGGAATCGGGACATCCTCATCGCACGGCCCTTCCGGCTCATCGCCACTGCCGGCGGTCTGGCCGGTCAGGATTTGGAACACGGGGTTGAGGTATTGGCTCATCTGCACGTGGCCCATCTCGATCAGCGCACGCTCGATGCCATGCGGCAGAATCAGCGTCGAGATGACCCCCGGCTCAACGCCGGGCTGATTCCACAGCGCATTGTAGCCATGGGGCGGGATGGCAAGGCCGGTCGTGCCACTGTCCTTGAACCGTTGCGCCATGATCGCGTTGAGTCGCGCGTCCACCAGCGCGTTGAGGGTTGCTTCGTCCATTGGTCGCTCCTTCTTTGCGCAGTACACGCGCGACTAATCGCCTAGCTATCGCCGTAGATCAATTTATAGGCATCGGCCTCGGCGCCGTTCAAACCCGCAGGCACGCCCGGGGTCTGCTTCGTGGTCAGCGCGGCGGCCTGCTCTTTGGTCACCGGGATGCCGCTCAGGGCTTGCCATACGTCGGCGCGGTAGGACAATGCGCCACGGGGCAAGTCGCCTTCCAGGGCCTTCAGGCGTTCGGCCAAGGCCGCGCCCGCCTTCGCTCCGGCGTCTACGGCAACCTGCAACGTGGCCAACTCTTGCGCCCGCGCGTCGTCTTTCTGTTGCATCGGCTGCAACATCCCCTTCATGCTATCGAGGTAGCCCGCGACTTTCTTTTCCAGGTCCAGCATCGGGCCGAGTCTGGCGAACAGTTTATCGACGATCATGTCCGCGAACCCCTCATCGTCCATCCCCATCCCGTCGTCGGCTGTCTCGGTCTCCATCGCCGCCAGGTCGTCATCTTCTGCGGCAGCCTGCTCGTCAGCGGCGGCGGCTACCGGCGGGAATGCCTTCAGCTGCGCTTCCATGCCGTCCAGGCGCCCCAGCAGCGCTTGTGCCCACACGGGCGCATCTTTGTAGACGGCGCCGGCATCGTCAGCCGCCTTCACCGTGGTGCTCGCCTGGGTCAGTAGCCGGGTCAGCAGCGCGCGGCCTTCGTCACTATCGGCGAGCGACTCGAACTCCTTTTGCTTTTCGGGTGTCAGCATCCGTGCCTCCTTCGTTAATAGCCTGGTATACGGGTTGCTCGCGCGCCCGGGCGGCACAAACGAGCGCTCGAATAACGCGATATGATCGAAGGAACCGCCGCGCGGCTCCTGATGTGTGTGGAGGAACCCGGGCGACATCTGATAGCCGAGTTGTGCCGCCTTCTGCCCGATCCGCGCCGCCGCTGGGCTGCGAAACGTGCCGCTCTCGATCAGGAAACGGTCGTCATAGGCCGTCGCCTGGTAGTCGCAGTCGCCCAGGTCCAGACCAGGGACATGCCAGAAGCGCAGCGGGCCGCGTGGGGCGCCCGCGTCACCCGCTGCAACCACACCGCGAATGGCCTTACGAGTGATGAACTCACGGTCTTTGTCCTCATAGGCGGTAGTCGTGATGGCGAGCCAGCGGTCATGACCTTGCGCGTCCTTGAAGACAGCAAGGGCTTTCGTCGTCTGCCGCACGGGGCCTTTGGGCAATCGCCGCCGTCGCTGTGCCACCTGGCGCTTCTTCTCAGCCCGTGCGCGGTCGTGTGCCAATCGTGCCTTGCCGTCCTGAATGGCCGCCAGCGCCCCGCGCACATCGCCGCGTTCCAGCGCCGCGAGCGCTCGCCGCCCCGCGTCGGTCGCCTCCGTGGTATCGCCGGTGTCCTGGGTCAAGCCCAGCTCTGCGAGGTGGCGACCGTCGAAGGAACCGGCTGGCTGCGTACCGCTGGCCACGCCCGCTAAGAACTCGGCCTCAGTGGTCGAGAGGCCCGCCTTGGGCGCCGTGGCAGCGCGGTTGGCCGCCTTCTTCTGCTCATCGGCGGTACGCTTCTCTTCCTCGCTGGGCTTCTTCTTGCCGCCGCCTCCACCGCCGCCCTTCTTGGGCTGTTCCTCGGCGCCCTTTTCTGGCGGCGCGGCATCCTCTTCGGCCCGCTTGACGCGTTCTTCGTCGAGCTGGTGCTGATGCGTCGCCTTGCGGGCGGCAGCGCGTTCCCGGCGAGCAGCGGCAATCTCCGCGCGCCGCTTCTGGCGCTCGCGGCCGGTTGTGCCCTCGGCAATATAGGCATCCTCCTCGGCGCGCTTGACTGCCTCGGCTTCCTGCTCTGCGGCACGGGCGGCGCGGAGCGCGTCCATCCGCTCCTGACGAGCTGCGCGTAAGGCTGTGCGGTGCTCACGCGACTTGCTAGGCGGCTTCGCTGCCGATGCCTGCCCGTCGCCACTGAAGCGCCCGCCCTCTCCTCTCGTCAGCCGCCCCGCGATGGCCTGCCCGACATGCGCGCCCCAGTTGGCGGCCTTCGTGCGCTTGCGTCTGCGGCGTCTAGCGATGCCGACGCCGGGCTGATTGAAGAGCGCATGCGGGCCAGTCGGCGGGATGGCTAGGCCGGTCACGCCCGACTCCTTCACCCGATGCCCTGGCGTCCGTGCATTCGAGATGCGCGCGGCGGCCTCTTTGGAGTAGCCACGGCGGCGCAACGCTCGGTACTGGCGCGGGTTCTGGATTGAGTTGTATTTCGTGCCTGGCATAAACGGGAATCAAATAGGCCCAGCCACCCCTGGAGGCGCTGGGCCTAAAGAGGGACTGGGCCTAGTTCAACGAATGAAAGAGACCGTTAGGTTGTTAGATAGACCTTACACTCGCACGGCGCTGCCGAAAATACTCATTTCTGCAATCGGCGCACTGGTATGCTAACCCATCTAGCGAATGGCTATCAACATGAAATTCATTAGCCGCCTTCGTTTTGCCACATCCACTACAATACTTGAATTGAGGGGGCACCTTGCCTGCGGTATAGTTGCGTCGGTTCCGGTGATGATATTCTCGTGTATATTGCCGGCGCTGCTGTTTGCTCGCTTCCGATCTTCTGCGCGGTTTGGATTCAGACATTGTACCGTCGCTCCAAGTACCTGACGATCATAATCAGCGCCGCCTTGAGCACCCGCGCGAAGTCGCGCATCTCAGTGCTCGTCTCTATTGTAACACGATCGTCAATAGGTTGCTGCAATGTCGTCATGGTATCACCCGATTGATCTCGGTCTGCATGATGCGCTGATACTGCTTTTGCATCTTCGCGGCAATCGCGTCGGTGAACTTCTGCGCTTTCAGACCAGGATGCCGCACACGCTTCACCGGATGCCGCGCGCCCTTCCAGTAGAGCGCCCGTTTGCGACGCGGTGTGATCTCATATGGCCCCTTCGTCCCCTGGTCCTGGAAGTAGAACACCTCATCATTGTTCACGATGTTCGAGGTATCGCCCTTCCGTTCGATCTTCCAGTCGGGCTTGTGTTTCCACTTGCGGGTGATACCCCGCGCTTCCTGGAGGCCCGCCGTCTCCGCGATGCCCCGCGCCTGGTCAATAGCACGCTTGTACTTCGCTGCTGAGAGCGTGCCGGGCGGGGCTGTGATGGGTGTAACCTTGAACATCAGCGCACCTGTATCGTCAGTAGCCCGATCGTCGTCGTCGTGAGCGTGACGCGCCACTGATGCCAGGGCGCAATCGTCTCGCTCGGCTTGTCGCGCCGCAACCGGCCTAGCGCCCGCGCGAGCCAGGCATCCGCCTCTTGTCGCGTCGCGCGCTCGACCAGCACCGCGAGCAGGAACGTCAGCAGCGGCGTATACTCAGGCTTAACGGGCACGACTGCCGACGCGGCAATGACCTTGCCCGCCCTGATCGTCACATCGACGATCGCCTGCTGGTCGGCACTGTTGCCCAGCACACGAGTAGCGCCCTTCTTGGCTGGCGCTTCCTTCCAGCTCAGGTTGAACGGCGCAAAGACTTCGCTGGCCCAAGCTATGCTGCTCGGTACGGTCGCCACTGCGCTTCCCTGCTCAAACACGTCGGACATGAGTCGTTCTTCCCCCGCTCCCAATAATAGCCATCGTCCCGAGGGGCCCAGCTGCAGCCGCACTGCGTCAGACATTCAGTTGAGCCGTCGCCGGGCATCGCTGGTAAGTCCACCCCCGCCCACCGTGCGCTGCCCCACGTCGCCCGCACTGCCCCCGCATACAGCCCCGCCCGAGCGGCTATCTGCGCATCGCTCAGGCGCCCCGTTGCGACATCGGCGGCGAACTGGCGCAGGTAGGGGAGCTGGCCCGCGACGGAGGCCTTGATCTGCTGCCGTTCTACCCTGCTCAGATTGCGCTCGTTCAGCAGCTTCGATCCTGCTGCGACGCCGAGCCGTTCCGCCGCACCTGCGATGGCCGCCGCCGTGTGACCCCGTGCTATCACATCGATCATCTGTCGTTCCCAGCGATCGACCGAGCCGCCGCTGACAAGCGCCTGCGTCACCGCTGCGATCTCTCGCGCCAGTAGCGCGGCGATGCGATCAGGGACGGGCATCGTCTTCTATCGCCAGCTGCGCCCACTCCCAGGCTCGACGGTCGGCCAGCGCCGCCGCGACCACGGCATCCACATCGATCGCTTCCTTCGTCACCGGCAGCTGTTGTTGCACTTGTGCGAGTAGCCCCTGCACTGCCTGCACCGGCTCACTGAGCGGCTTCTGTTCGCTCGTCAGCGTCCCACCTGGCGTCACATCGCCCTGTGCTGGTACAAACTCGCGCGGCACCAGCCCCCAATCGGCGGCAAGGTTGAGGCCCTGCTGCTGACTGATGATGCCCGGGGCCTGTGCCGTGCCGATGAGCTTCGTAATCGCATCGGCCTGAAGGTTGTCAACCTCCGCTTTCTGCTTCTTGTCGCGCAGATCGTTCGTAAACACCTTGAAGGTCGTCGACTCGGGGAATACCAGCCGGTTCAGCGCCTCGGCGAGCAGCTTGGGGTACGCGGCCAGGCCCATCCCTTCGTAGGCTTCGTCCTGGATGACCGTCTGTGTGCCCGTGCCCAGGCCCTGCCCACTTAGCGGCGCGATGTCCTGCACGGACACACCTGCCGCGTTGGCGTAGCGCAAACGGATGTCGGCGCGAGCCTGATCCACGTCGAAGCCATCGGGGACGGCGGCCAACGGTATCTCGGTCAGTTGGACCTCGGTATCGCTCAGGAGCGGAATAAGCGTCGAGCCTTTGTAGATCAGGAAGTTGCGCGCTTCCCTCCCCGCCTCGCTCGTGGTCAAGGCATCGTTCAGTTGCTGAAACGTCAGCCCCCGAATGATAAAGATCGACAGGTTGCGCGAGCCGGTGATCTTCTCCCTGAAATAGGTTTGAATCGCCGCGTCCTGGATAATGGCTTCCCAGGCGCGGTCGCTCGCACACTGCCCGTAGCCGTAGGCCAGCGGGTCCGAGTCGGTCATGTCCGTGATGCGGATGACGCCCCACGCAGGGAGCAGAAACACGCCCCCGTGTGGCGACCAGTAGAGCAGCGGGTAGTCAGGGTCGGCTGTGGGGGTGCAACGCAGCGCGTCGAGGTGGATCAGGCCGGTTATCCTGGCCCCCGGCTTATTCGCCGCCCGCTCGATGGCGATCACCTGGCCGAAATTCGTGCTCAGATAGTCGGGCATCCCACGGATAAGCCCCGCCGTCCAACCCGGGCCATAGCTCTCCAGGATCGCCTTCGATCGCCCGAGCCTGGTCTGGCTGTCCTGGTCGTCGTCGAGGGTGTAGCCGCGTACCGCGATCTTCGTAATGCACTTCATCACGACGCTGCCCCAGAGGCCACTCACCAACCGTGCGCCACGCAGCACCTGATCGCGCGCGACGCTGCCCCACGGCGGCAACCCATCGGCGCCCTTAATGCCCGAGAGGAGGCCGCCGAAGGGGAAGCCGGCGGGGCCGATGAAGAGATGCACCGCGCCCGCGCCGGGCGGTGTGCCGGGCGGCATGATCTCGGTGTCTTCACGGGCGACGCCAACGTCGAAACCGTTGACCTTGCTCATGGCCGTGCCTCTGCGATCAGCCGCTGATCTTCCTCATACAATGCAACGTTAACCATTTGCCATCCCTGGCATCTATCACTACCGCAGTCGCATGGGCGGATATCGCGGCCTATCTCAGCGTTGAACGCACGGAGCCATTCAACGGTCTTGCCACAGTTCGCAGCGTAGCACGCCTCAAATTCGTCTCTGGTCATGTCTCATACCTGAGCGCCCAGATGAGGTAGCGCGCCTCATCCGGGCCGTGGTCGTACTGCTTAATCGGCTTCCCCATCTGTGGATCATAGCGGTAGCTCGCCATTTCCGCACGGAAGTGCTTACAGCGCGGATGCACCAGCAGCCGCCTCCGGCCGTTCGTATCCGCCGCGATGGCCCGCCGCGCTTCCTTGATCGACTCGGCCACATCCGCCGGGCCGTTGCGAGTGTAAATGTTGGCCGCATGCAGCCGGCCTTTGAGCTCGGCCGCGCTCTTGTCCACCACCGCATAGTCAGGCCGTGGATAGGGCAATTGTAGCACCTCGGTCAAGTGCGCGTCGCTCAACAGCCGCACGGCGTAGCTCTCGTCGAACCGGCAGAGCGTGCCATCATGACGCAACTGGTAGAGGCCGAACACGCGCGGGTGTGAGTCGGCAGTAAAAAAACCCGACGAGGGATCGCGCTGGCCGGCGTATCCATCGTCGATACCCCAGAGGATCTGACCGCCGTCTTCGATATACTCTGCGGCTTCCGTGACGTTGCCATCCGGCGGGCCATCGCTCCACACGTCGTACACCAGGCCGGTCGCCTGCACCCACTGGCCTTTGTTCAGTCGCAGATCCTCGATGCCGGTCAGCGTGTTCATGGTCCGGTCGTAGTCAGTAGGGTTGTGGGGATTATCCTGGCGACCAGAGTAGTAGACGGCCGCGTCACCACCGTCGATGAGTCGTCGCTTGATCCAATGCGTCGGGGCATCGGGGTTGCACGTCAGGATACGTTGGCGCCACGGGGCCGCCTTGCCGCGCATGCGGGCGGTCAGGGTGTTGTAGTCGCTCTCCTCAAATTCGGTGGCCTCCTCCATCCATGCGATATCGACCGCGCCATCTTGACCGATGGACTTGAGCCGCTCCCGTTGCTTCTCATCTTCCAGGCCGGCATACAGCAGCATGGAGCCGTTGCGATACTCGAATCGCGATTTGCTCGGGTAGTGGATGACGTTCGGATCGGGGCCGATGATCTTGCGCTCCAGCAGCAGCACCGCGCCGCTAGTCATACTGACCTTGACCTTGCGCAACAGCAGCGCCGTCGCGCCAGGGTAGCGCAGGCAATAGCCATGCAGTTTCTCGGCAGCGAGCCGCGACTTGCCGCCGCCTGCCGAGCCGGTCAGCAGAATGACCGGGCTACGGTCGCGCCAGGGCGCGATCTGCCAGGGCAGCGCCGCGAAAACGGCGATTGGTCTAATCGGTCGCTGACGGCTCGCTTGTCCAATCGTCGGGGCTAACACTGGTATAGCCTTTCACATCCACCGACCCACTCAGCTCCACATGGTCCTTGACCTTGCCGTACTTCCGATCCCAGAGCCACGTCGCCGCGCTGGTCGCCGATGGCGCCGCTAGGACGCCTTTCCGCTTGGCGTTGGCGATCATGTTCGCAACGATCGCGCGCTCTGCGGCTTCGTCAAAGAGCTCGAGCAGCACCGAGCGCTGCGCGTCTTCGACGACTTTCGGCGGCCGACCGGCAGGGTTCCCTGATTGTCCCTTTGCAAATGGCATTGCTAACAGTCAGATCAACTACGGCAGCCGCACCAGCGGGCCCGCTGCGAACACCAGAAGCAACACCAGGCCAAACAGGAACAGCGCGAGCCAATCGGGGATACGGTTGCGCAAAAGCCACCAGACGAGCGTCGCAAGCGCGGCGGCAATGGCCGCGATAAGTGTTGCAGGACCAATAGTCATAGTTTTCTCCTCTTCGACCGAAACAGCGCGAAGAACAGCACACCCAGCGTGAAACACCCGACCGCAACACAGAGTATAACAAGTCCGATCATCGGCTATTCCTTGTTGCCCAGAGCACCGCCGCGAGCAGTAGCGCGATAATGACCAGCACGACAAGCAGCGGCTTCATCGCGGCGTGGCGTCCGTGATGCGCTGGTCGGTCTGAGTGATTTCCCCCGGCGCTATTGGGGTCATGTAGCCTGCGAACCCCGACAGGCCACCGATGACCAGGGCGGCCACCAAAGTGTTGACCGGCCCCTCCAAATCGGCAGGCATATCGATCCAGAGATAGTTCTTGACCAGCGCCAGCACGATCGCGGCGACTGCGGCGGCAATAGCGCCAGCCGTGACTTTGTTGAGCGGTTTGTTGGACGTAGGGGTCATCCTGATACTCCTCAGAGCGAAATGATATGAAACAACTGCAACAGCGTGAGGATCGTCATGGCGCCAGCGAAGATGCCCGCGATGATATTAAATCCGTTCACGCCACGGCGGATCGCACGCTGGATAACCTGGCGGTCCTTTTCGTCGCGCAAGAAATCGCGCATGGCCTTCCAGTCCTCTTCACGCTGCTCCTGTCCTTTGATCAGGGTATCGATCTTTCCCTCCAGAGCACTCATACGCTCTACCATGCCGCGAACCCCCAGCGATGGACTACCGAATACGACCGTCATCAACTGCGCCGTATTCCGCGCGGTTTCGTCCAGAGTCAGCCGGTACTCAACCATCGCCTGGCGCACGGCCTGCGGCACTCGCGCCTCTATCTCGCGGATAACACCATCCCAGCGGCGATCTTCTACGTCGTTATGCTCCATCGATGCCACCGTGCCATTGTGCTATCATAGTCCGTAACCTCGTGGTAGTTCGCCTGCCACCGGGCCAGGCTCGGCGTGCTGCTCACAACAGTCGCGCCGGGCCGATCTCCCCTAGAAAAAGCGGCTCAACACCGCCAGTGCTATCCCTGCTATTGCGACCAGATACCCCCACCCATCGCGCAACCCTGACTTTACGCCTTCGGCCTTGTTAATGCGTTCTTCGATCCGGTCAAGGCGCGCGAGCAGATTCTTATTCAACTCCTCGAAACGCAGGTTCAGCGCCCGTAGTTCTGCCTGGTGTTCCGCGATCGTGACATAAGTTGCCTGCTGCATCGCACTCTGGGCGCGAAACTCGTTGACGCTCTCAAAACGCTTTTCGGTCGCGGTCTCTGCCTTGATGACCGCTTCTTTTTGCGCGGTCAGTGCGGCATCGACTGCGGTGCGCTGCGCTGACAGGCCGACATTGACCGCCTTGTCCTGAGCTGCGAACCGTTCATCGACGTATATCTTGAATGTTTCGAACGTCCAGCCCGGGTCCATCGCTTGCTACCTCCCGAACACCCATGACGCCCAGCCCATGCTTTTCCCTGGTCGATCCAGCGCCGCAGGGAACACCGTCCCGTACGCGCGATTGATAAGCCAGGGCTGCCAGGTGTCGTCACCGCTGGCCCACCACCCGCCGTAGCTGTGATCCAGCTCGGCCAGAAACCGCGCCGCCCGTAGCAGCGCGTAGTCCTGCCAGGCCCACGAGTCGTATCCTGCGCGAGAGAGTAACTGCGCCTGGATCAGCGCCCCTTCGAGTGCGCCCCACGGGTACCCGGTCGAGCACGGCGGCATGCGGAATTTACAGCCGCGCCGCATATCGTCGGGCAGCGCACCGTCGATCGAGTAACCCGACTTGGTCGCGCCGGCGGGGTTGATGCCGACTGGCCGAGCTGGATCAGCCTGCCACGAGAGATCGCCATACTTGAAGCTACTGTAGGCCGAGCGGTCGCCGAGCCAGCCCTTGAAGACTTGCGCCGCGCGAGCCAGGTCGGCCGTGTCGCCCAGGTAGATGTCGGCCGCGATGCGGGCGCCGCCGGCGTGGGTGCCCCAGTTGTTCGGGCGCTTCTCGTGGGTGCTGACGAGCGTGCCGCCATCCATCGACTCGCGGCGCACCATGCTCAACCAGTTGCGGAACTGCTGATCCCTGGCAGCGTCGTAGCTGCGCAGGTCGATCAGATCGGCAGCGATGACATAGCTGGGCAGGTTGCGGCCGAGCGCGAGGGTGCGCCCGCCCCGCTCGGTGCCAATGGCCGCCAGGATGGCGCCGGCGGCCTTCGCCCGATAGCGGGCATCGCCCGTGCGCGCGTAGACCAGCGCGACGGCCAGCGTCTTCACGTCGTGGTCGCTGTTCTGATCGCGGATGGCAGCCTGCCCGAGCGAGCCGTCAGCCGTGGCCTTGAGCTTGATCCAGGCTGGGCCAGCCATCGGCAGCTGGGCCAATTCGGCGGGTGAAACCCAGAGGCCGGCGCTGGGCGCGGCAGGCGCGAGCGCCAACAATGCGAACAGAAGCCCGACGCGAACGATGAAGGGAACCATGATGATCCTTGCTGTGCCACATTGAAAGTGGCACAAGACGATTAGGAAAGGTGCTCCAATTGTTCGAGGAGCACAAAGCCAAGACCGCTCTTAAGATGGCCAATCCCGCCCCACTCTGGCTTAACCTCGTCGATCTCAACGATTTCGCCAGAGGGTAAAAAGGCCGATCCATTCAGGGCGATGGGAAAATTCAGGCCAGGCCCCTGATGGACAGGCGCACCACGCGCACGATACCTACCAGGCGCGTTGACCATAAGAGACTGGATAAAGGCAGGCCAGTTGAAGTTCGCCGGATCTGTCTTGCGGCCACGCGGAAAGGCAATATCCAAGTGGCGCACGACATGGGAAAGCGTGATCTTGTATTCCGCCATCTTTGTCTGCACCAGCACACGGAAGGCAGCAACTTGCACAGCGGGGTATGGATCGGGGGGATGCAGCGCGCCGTCATCTAACTTCATCCCGGTGAGGTTCTCCAGTTCAATGCCCAGCGAGCCGTCCTGAATCTCGTCGCTATCCATGTCGTTCCAGAACGACGCGCCCGCGTGCCAAGCAGCACGAGAATCAGCGACGAGCTGGGCGATGTGGCCATCTTTGCGAATAAGATAATGGGCAGAGACACGAGAGAGGGGATTAGAGAGCCAATTCAAGGAAGAGAGGTACGGGCCAACCGTCGCATGGCCAACAACCAGCGTGATGGGCCGTCCGTTGCGCGAGCTGTGATTCGGGGAGCTGCGCGAGTGGTCGATTTCGAGGGACATGCCGCTAGCCTTCCGATGACACGGACAGGCTTGGCGTCTCTATCGTAGCACAGGGGAAGGGTTATGTCAATGGAAATAGCAAAATGTCATATTCGGGGGTGGCAACACCGGGGCATACAGCATATGCTATCATAGGATCAAACGACCTCGGCCACGTGCGAGACAGGCTTGGCAGCAATCCGCACGTGGCCGAGGTCGTTCGCGGCGTAAGATGGCCCGAGTGGGCCGGGGTTATTTCGGCATACTCATCTTCCACAGCCCGAGCTGGTCAGACCCATCCCACGCAGCTACGTCGGCGCGGCCAATGTCACCGACCAGCGCCGGTATATCGGTCTTGTCTGGTCCGCTGGGCAACGTGCCAACGATCGTCATATGCTCGAGCTCGCGGTCAGCAGTAAACAGCTGGGCCACACCTTTGACCAGCAGCGCGCGATTCGATCGTAACCCACGCTCGATATCAGCATCCGTGTTGAGCGGCAACGTGACGGTCATCCAGCTCGTGCTCATCCGCGCTGACCAGCCGCCGAACGGCAGCCCTTGCGCCTCGCGGGTCGAGGCCGGCAAGGCGGACTGGAGCGCCCGGATCGCGCGGGCCTCGCGAGTTTCGGCCGGTACGCCGCAGGTAGCCAAGAGAACTAATAAGATAAGTACGAACCAGCGCATAAGATTACAAGAACATGACAGGGTAGGAAAAACTACCTAAAAAGGTATTCCCCGCTTGACCTGCCCTATGCTATAGTGTACTAGCACCCCTGTTCGTTTCTGACGCCAGTATTAAGGAAATCTGAAGATTTCACCTAGATTTCACTTGCGCCGGGTTAAAGTCATGCTATAATCGTCTGCACATCTCAGTTTCTTGGCACACATCTTGGGTACTCCGCTGGCCTCGCTGCTGGCTCCTATCTACGTAGCGCAGCACCTCTGCATGCTGATGCGCTACTCCCTTACCCCCCCCCTCGTAAGGAGGACCGGATGTCACCGCCGCGCAGTCGCTCTAGCCTTTTCCACGACCTGAAGACTTGGATCGATTCACATTTTGCCGACGAAAATCAAGCCACTCCATCAGATCGCGAAACTCATCCTCGGATAGCTCCATTAAATCAGGCAGACGGTCGGCAAGCCAGGGCACGCCGGGCAGACGACGCGCGATCTCCTCATAACGGTCATCATCCCCTACGGGGCCCACTGGGTAGCCCAAAAGAGAAGTAAGTAAGGCGCCCTCCGTTTGAAGGGCCTTTGCTAGCCCCTTGATCGTCCCAGGTCGAGGAATGATTGACCCCGCTTCCTTTTTTGGGTTTAAGATATTCGATAAGGTGGACTCTTTAATGCCCGCCATGCCGGCAATATCGACCTGACTTTTCCCAAGATACTTCATGCGTGAGCGGATGAAGTTTGCGAGCGCAGACACCGTGCTCTCCTTCGTCGTTGCTACGCTAGGCATAGGATACCACATAATCCCCTCCTCGTCTATAACTCTTCTATAAATCCTCTTGACAATCTCTTCGACATAGTGTATACTTCAGCATATCGAAGTAGTGAGGGACATATGAGCGAAGAGTACATCCAGATATCGGCCTTCCTTCGGCCCGATCAGATCAAAGCACTAGATGAACTGGCCCGCAGTAAGGGCATCCACAGCCGCCAGCCGCTTTTGCGGTGGGCACTCGACGCTTATTTGTTGTCCGAGACTTCGACATATCGAACTCAACAGCATAGCGAACCCCAGCCCGCCGACGTAACCGCCTAGCACCCACGAAAGGCCACCACCATCATGACCACAACCACCGCCCGAACCGCCATCCACGCGCAGATCGCCTGTGACATCCGCCGGTGCAGCGAGGCCCCAGCGCGGGTCGCGCACCAGAGCAACGGGTGGCGAGCCGATGCGCTGGAAAGAGCCGGCGAGCTGGCGCAAAGTGGCAGGTGGTCGGAAAGCCGTAAAGTCGCCGAGAAGGCACGACAGGAGTAAACGACGATGATGACCACACACCGACTGACCGACGCGCAAGCCGAGACGATCGAGGAGCTTTGGAGCAACGGCTACGGCTCGATCGGTTTCCTGCCACATGAGCAATTCACAGCTCGTGACAATCGCGATAACGGCGCGCGACGCTGCATGTATGCCCTGATCAAGCGCGGCCTGATCGTGAAAGACAGCAACACGACTGATGGGCGCGGCAACCACTACTACAAGATCACACAAGAGGCCACCGACGCATATCAGGATTGGCAGCGCCGCAAGTGGGACCGAGCTAGTAAGCACCCTGTCACCGCAGACACGGATTGGTGAGATCGTTTTAACATCGCGAAAGAGAGCATACCAATGACATCCACCCTGACCCCCACCGACCAGCCCGCCATCACCAAGCGCGTCGGCGAGTACGACCCGACGACCAAACAATACCCCGCCTACGTCGCGATCGACGGCGAGCCCGAGCAGCTCGTCGGCGTCCGGTGGAGTGCTGGCGCGGCCGATCGGTGCGCAGACGAGTACATCTTTCAGTACTACGTTGATCATCATACGCCGGAGGCGGCGGCGCGGATCGCGCTGGCGTTCGAGCCGGAGCAGGGGCACCGCACGATCTGCTCTGCACCAGGCTGTTCCAATCCCGCAACGAAGATCGGCCTGAACGATAGGCCGATGTGCGATGCCTGCGACGCGGCTGGCCTGGAGCGGTTGCGCCGCGCCATCTTCGAACCGAGCGCCGAGCTGGATGAGCAGGCATAGGAGAGAGACATGCGAACCACAACACCCGCCGACCTGGCTTACGGCATCCGATTCGCCCTGGAGCACGGCACGTTCGACCCTGCCGATCGTCTGCGGCTCCAGCACCTGCTCTGCCGCTGGGACGCGCAGGAGCGCCGGCCAGCAGTCCCAGGCGCAGCGATCGTCCGGCAATGGATAACCGACCGGGAATACTTTCTGAGGACACTGGAGCAACTGGATAGCGAAGCCATCGCGCAGATGGCCGAGGCGGCTGCTGTCTTCTGCGCGCAGCGCGTACCGTGGTCGCCCGTGACCGTCGATCAGATGCTCGCCGCGTGGCAGGCGGCAGCGCAGCAATGCGCGGACAGGGGATAGCAACGTGGCATCGGTCACGACATCGGCCTCTATCGTGCGGATGGCGTGATTGTACTACAAGTAGCCGTAGATGACAAGTTGTTCATAACGTAACGCCGGCCCAAGGGCCGGCGGGCACGAAGAGGCCGCTTCATGCCAGAACCAAGTATAGCACAACCGGACGGCGAGGCCATTGCCGAGGTCGTGCGTGATCGCTATCAGTACCTGACTCGGCGCGGTCACGAGACGACGCTGGACGAACTGGATGAGGTTGTAGCACTCCAGCGGCTGCTCATGGCCCACATCGTCTATATCCAGGAGGTGCGCTATGCCACGCCACGCCTTTGACCCCTCGACCAGCGGCACCATACCGGAGTCGTTCCATGTGTCATTTGCGGTGCAGCGCCAGCGCGAAGACTTCCAGGCCCAGCCGCCAGAGCGGCGGCGCGAGACGATGGAGCGCGTCAGACAGAACGTGGCTGCGCACCCAACCAGTTGGCTGGCCAAGCATTGGCAGGAAATCTACCGACTGAAAGGAGAATGAGAATGAGTTTATCCGAACTTCGCATCCAGCTCGCCGACGCCCGCGCGACGCTGCGCGAGGCCGACCACGAAACGATGAAGGCGATCCGGGAACAATACGCGATCGACAACGGCCGACTCGCAAACTGCAAGAACGAAGGCGAGCGAACACGAGCACTCACGATCGTGCTGGACGGAGACGATGACTACTTGGAGGCCCGCGAGCGGCTGCGCGTCGTCGAGTACGAGGTCGACCTACTGCAAGCCCAGATCGCTAGCGAAGAGGACGCGCGCGACGCTGAGAAGCTCAGAGTACGCGACGATGCAAACAAGGCCCTGGACCGCTACGCCGCTGCCCTGGAGCGGCTAGCGCGGCAGAACCCGATCCACACGGCAATCGACCAGGCCCTGCCCTTCTGAGCCGCGTTGGGCGGCTCTGGGAATAGACAACGAAAGGACAAAGCACGTGACAACGGACCTCGCAACGACCTCGAAACTGGATGCACTGCTCGACACCTACGAGGGCGATGCGCCAGAGAGCGCCGGCACCGGCCTCGGTACCTTCTATTGGTTGCACGGTACGAACAAAGGCGGCGCGAAGACGCCGGGGGTTTTCTACATCAAAGACACAGAGCTGGCCGGGCCGCCCGCCGCGCCTTGGCAGGCCGACAACCGCTATGAGGACCAGGGAGAGCCGGAGTACGGCTACAGCGCGGCACTGCTCAAGATCGCCCCGATCGTCTGGCATAGCCAGTGGTGGCGACCGGAGCGCGATGACAAAGGCGAGCAGGTACAGCGCAAGGGGCCGCGAGACTGGATCAATGGCTATGAAGACGGCGCCCAGAAGCACATCGACCTGATCTGCTTGGTCGAGGGCATCGACGATCCGCTGGTGCTGTCGGCGGATGGCAAATCCAAGTGCGGCGCGATCATCGACATCATCCGTGTCTACCGCAATGGCCTGCTCAGGAAAGCCGATTTCCAGGCCCGTAAGCGCGGCAAACGTGCGGTGCCGTGGATGTTCTGGCTCCCGGTCGCACAAAAGAAGCGTGCGGACGGCTCCACCGACTACGTAAAGGTCATCGACCCCAAAACCGGCAAAGAGACCGGCAGCGTTGTTACCCCACCGACGCTGTACCTGCCGGCGGATGCGATCGAGAGTCTGCTTGTAACCGAGGAGCAACTGCGGCTCGGCGGCGAGATCTTCACTGCTTATCTGGAATGGAGCCGCGAACTGCGGCAGCCGCCGAACGTGACGAATGCCAGCTACACCATCAGCGGCCATCCGCAGCTCCCGCCCGGCAAGAACGTGCCGGTGCCGATCGACGACACTGAGGATTTCTGAGAGGAGGTGAGGCCGGCGCCAACGTCAAACGAGGATGACGCATGCACGGCGGGGCGCGCTGCTAATTCCAGGTGTAGTGCGCCCCGTCGAACAAAGGAACTGCAATGATTGTTTCTGTCACCTTTGGCCGAGTCTACAACCTCGGCAACTACGAAAACCTACGCCTAGAGGCCACCGCGAGCGTACAGGATGGCAACGTTGATGCCGCGTTTGACGAGGCGCGGGGCGCCGTCGAGGCCGAGTACACACGTCAGCGTCAGCCGCAGCGGCCCGCCGAGCCTCTCGCCTTTCCTTCTTCATCTCCGCCAGCCACGCCCAAGCAGCGCAACTACATCGCGACGTTGCAGGATCAGCTGTGCTGGACCAGTGAGCAACTAGCGGTCTATGCCAGCGAGCAAGGCGTTGACCTCGTGGCAATGACCATGCGCGAGGCCAGCGCGTTCATCGACGGGATGAAGCGGCTGAATGAGGAGCGCAGCGCCACCGATCGCCCGCCACCGCTGGCCGATGGGTATCTGCCATTTTGAGGAGCAAGCCATGATCAGTTCTGAACAAGTCCGCGACGCTATCACCATCCTGCATGCATTCGCAGCAGGCGAAGTCACGATCGCCAACGCGCTCGCGGTGGAGCTTATCGACGCCGCGATCGATGTCGTCAGTATGCCAGGAGTGACCGCAATCATATGCAAAAGCAACGACAGCCCCGCGCCGCCCAACATCACGTTGAGCGACCAGCGGTACTAACCAACGACCAACGCCAACGACTCCATGATCTCGCGGCTCGTGATCGGCAAATGAGTAATACACTCTATCGTCATGGCGCACAATTTCATTCGGTCAACGATCCGATCGAGGCCGAGATCTATCGCATTCGTTGTGAGTTATACAACGCACTTGCGGCGGATGCCGATGCTGAACAGGCATTTCAAGAACACTACGGCCGCGCGAAAGCGGCCTGCGAGCAGTTCAATGCACGACAAACAGCCATGCACAAACGGCGCGGCTGGCATGATACGGACAGCGGCTTCTTCTCACCCGACGAAGCATGGCAACGCCTACGGCATGCCGTGCGGATATATCAGCAGACAATACAATGAGTGACGCAGAACAGCTAGAGCACCTCATCAGCAGCATCCGCGCAATGGCGATCAGTAGCACAACGAGTCGGTGGGTGCGCTTTGCCGATATCGCGAATTGGATAGCCGAACTCATGCGGCTGAACGGCCCATTGCTGCGGCCGCTCATCTGTGGCTGCGGCGCGACCGAAACGATCGAGCGGCGCCGACTCCCGACGTGCTACCAGCACGAAGAGGACAATTGGATGACCTCATGCCTGACGTGCTACGAAGAAACGCGCGAGCAGTACCAGGAATGGATCAAGGAATACGAAGAAGGACTGCTCTAACCGACGACCATGCCCAGCTCGCCTGGGAACGCCAAAGGCTGGCCGACGCGCGGGCGAAGCGCGATGGGGCGCGAGACGAGGCCGATCGGGCGTACTACACGAAGTGCGTGGCCGGGTGGGAGCGGAGTATAAGGGTGTTGGAGCGGAGATGCAATGAGGCCATTCAATCAGCAATTATCACTGAAACTTGATTGGGCAATCTGCCGGATGGAAGCGACCAGGGGATGGCGCCGCGCCTGGTGGCGGCTGGTCAAGCGGTGGTATGAGTGGGGAATCTGATCCACCGGGGCGCTGGGAGGGGTGAGAGCTTGCCAGCGCTCCGGTTATTCGCTTTCGGAGTACACGAGGATGTCGCCAGGGGTGCAGTGCAAAACTCGACAAAGGCGATTCAGGGTCTCAAATCGGACCTGGGTTGCGCGGTTGCTCGTGAGGCCAGAGACAACAGACGGCGAGAGGTCGGCGGCCTCGGCTAGTTCGCGGATGCGCCATGGCTCAAGTCCAACACCGATTCGCTCGACGTTCCGCTCGGCCAAAAGCAGTTTCAGGCGACTTTTGACGGGCATAGTTCCCACCGACATAAGGATCGTCCTTTCACTATATTACAACCTGTCGTCAAGTATAGCAAAAGCTTTTATTTGTGTCAAGATACTTGCTATTTGTGTTGACAAGATAATACTATCGGGTGTATAATGCGTGTTAGGAACCTAACACAACAGCCGGTTACTGATGAATACCAACCTATTCGACCGTGTGAGCGAACACCTGCATACCGACCCGAATCGCTGGCCCGATCGGCACGGCGATTATCATGCCGACTGCCCCTATTGCGGCAAATCAGCGAAAAAGGCGCAGACGCACTTTGTCATCTCAAAAGATGGTCTCTGTTATTGCCAGGTGTGCCGACGAGGCACGACGCTTCGCGCACTCGCTGATCATTTGGGCATTAAGGTTTCATCTGTGACAACGAACGGCACAAGTCCGCAGACAACCTATGACTACTACGACGCACATGGTGTGCTGGCCTATCAGGTCGTGCGCTATTACAAAGGCAAGACAAAGCAGTTCTACCAGCGCCAGCCCGACGATCAGGGCGGTTGGGTCAACAATATTCAGGGCGTTGATCGTGTGCTCTACCGGCTCCCGGAGGTTATTACCGCGATCCAAAAAGGCGAGCCGGTCTATGTGGTCGAAGGCGAAAAGGATGCCGAGGCGTTGCGGTTGCGCGGCTTGGTCGCAACCACGAACGTCGGCGGCGCCGGCAAGTGGAACGACGCCTATAGCGAAGCGTTGCGTGGTGCCGATGTCTATATCCTGCCCGATCGTGACGAGCCAGGCGAGAACCATGCCCAGCAGGTGCGCAAAACCCTTCAGGGCATTGCAAAGGCAGCACGGATCGTGCGACTGCCCGACCTGCCGGAAAAAGGCGATGTCAGCGACTGGTTTGCCGCTGGCCACACGGTCGATGAGCTACGCGCGATCTGCACGCCGATCCAGACGGTGGAACTGGTTGTTGATCGTCGTCGCGAAGGCATCACGCTGGCTGAACTCCAACACAAAGTATTCGATCCTGAGCGCTGGATTATCGAGAACATCATGCCGGAAGGCGCATGCCTGGTCGCCGCAAAATACAAGAGCAAGAAATCATGGCTTGCATTGGCGTTGAGTCTCGCGGTCTCGATGGGCGGCCGGGCGCTGGGCCGGCTCGCGGTCCATGGTGGCGATGTGCTCTATCTTGACCTCGAAGGCCGACAGCAACGCATCCAAAAGCGCACCAGGGCGATGCTCGGCGTGCAACAAGTCGATTGGCCGACAAATTTTCATATCTATACCAAGTGGTCACAGGCTGACGAGGGTCTTGCCGAGATTGAACGCTGGTTGATAGCGCATCCGAATGCCGCGCTTGTCGTGATCGATGTGCTGGCTAGCTTCCGGCGCCCGATGCAAAAGAACGAAGAATTTTATCGTTATGACCGCGATACCGTTGATCCGATCAACGAGCTCGCCGAACGCTACCATATTGCGATTTTGCTTGTCCATCACTTTAACAAGGGCAAGCATGACGACATCATGGATAGTATCACCGGCTCAACAGGGCTGCCGAGTGCAGTTAATACCATGTGGGGACTACGTCGTGATGTGAACGACTCCAGTATTACGATCTTAGAGCTGCGTGGGCGCGATCTCGAAAATGAGGACCCACTAGCTTTACGGTGGGATAGCTACCTCAACCAGCATGTGATCGAAGGCCCGGCCAGTGAAGTTTCAATGACTGCCGAGCGACGTGCGGTGCTGGATGCCTTAAGCGACGATCAGCAACATACACCGAAGGAAATCGCCGTCGCACTGGGCAGGCCAGTAACCGCTGTTCAGTTCCTATTGAGAAGATTACTTAACGAGGGATTAATTGATAAGGTCGGGTATGGCAAATATGCGATCGTCCCTCAGAGTACTCAGACCCCTCAGAGTACTCAGACCCCTCAGAGTACTCAGACTTCCGATGAAGCCAACTCTGAGGGGGATCGTCCAACTCTGAGTGGTCCACAGATACCCCCTCAGAGTTCTGTAGGCCTTCAGAAAGCCGTAGAAGCCAACTCTGAGTACTCTGAGGGGGATTCTAATGGGACTTTTTCGCAAAATGGCGCGCCAATGGAATTAAAGCATAAGAAAGCCGAATACCCTGAACTTGACCCGATCCCGCGCGATAAACACAGTACGACGCTTATGATGCTCGCAAGTCCTCTGGAAAAAAACCAGAAGCAAGCTCGCGAGCGCTGTGAGGAATACGGCGTCAACTACGAAACCGCCCGTGCGTGGGCAATTAATCAAGCCCGTATCGAGCGTGAGAAAGCGAAGCAGCCATGACTCAGCTAACCCTTGATCAAGAAGTTGACGCCTTCTGGGCCGAGAAGCCACAGCGGCCCGCCGCGCCCCAGACCGCGCGTATCACCTGCCGGGTCTGCGATAAGCCCGCCGAGGTCCCGATCCTGTCCAGTGGCCTCCTCTGCACCCTCTGCCGCGCCGACCTCGACGCCACCGAGCGGCACATCCGCGAGACACTGGCAGCCGCCGAGCAGGCACTGCACGCCGCCTGGGAGCGGTGGGATGCGGACCTGGCACACGCCGACACCGCCGACCGGGAGCGCTATCAGAAGGTCTGCGCGGCACAGGCCGAGAACGCGCCAGGGTTCGCGGAGAAGTACGCCAGAGCTGTTGCGAAGGGCGATGGACTAAACGCGCTCCTCACGAGCGCAGAACGGGCTGAGACGGCGCTGAAAGCAATGGAGCGCACGCAGGGCTGGGCCGACGCGGCGTTGGGCGAAGTGGAGGCGGCGCGGGATGCATAAGGGCTACATCGTCACGGATGGACATTATGAGATGGCGGTCTGTGCCGAGACACGCAGCCAGGCGACGGGCATCTTCATCAACCACTTTGGGGCGCGCTGGATCAGCTGGAAGCGGCTACGCACGAAGCGAGAACCGGACCTGGATGGCCCAACGCCGTGGCAGTCAGAGATGGGTGACTACGTGGAATGGTGGGGCGCAACTGTGAGGATGCCATGAACCGTAGACCCGACATCCCCACCGAGGTACTCGCCGCTGATTATGCGACCGGCGCGACGCTCAGAGCCATCGGCGCGCGCTATGGCATAAGCCACGCGGGCGTTGCCTGGCGACTGAAGGAAGCAGGGTATCCCCTGCGTGCGACCTGGACACGTATGCAGCTCCGCACATGCCCAACGTGCGGCTGCTCGTTCCGCCCGAAGCGACCCGATCAACAGCGCTGCTCGAATGACTGCCGGCGCGGGCAGCACGCCGCGACATGTAAGCGCGGTCATCCGCTGGTGCCCGGGAACCTGACACCGCGCTACGGGCGCATTGCCCCGCGCTGCCGGATATGTCTGTACGCGAGCCAGGCGCGGTATCGCGCCAAGAAAGGAAAATGACATGGGAACCAAAATCGCACTGACCATCACGCCGGACACGGAATATCTGGCGCCTGACCAGATCGACGCCGCGATGATGCGGACTATCACGACGTTGCAGCGGCTCGGTGTGGTGCCGCTGCGCAAGCTCACGCTCGCCATCGAGTGCAAGGATGAGGACGCCGACGACCTGGAGGACACGATCGACGCGGCGCTGTCGGCGCGGCCGGTGGGGATCGAGGTCATACTGAAGACAACGAAGGAGCGCCGGGTGACACGCGATACGCTCGCGCCGGTGACGCCGATGGATGAGGCGCTGCGCATATCCGAGGTGACGCTATCGAGCGGCACCAGGTCCGTCACGCTGAACGAAACAACGGCGCGCAATGCGGCGGCGATGGCACGTAATACGCCAGTCAGCAGCGACCGGGAGCCGCGCTAGATGGATACCGCGCTCGCCGGCGGCACCTATCGTATCCTCCTAAGCACGCTGGAGGCGCTCGTGGCCATTCAGGAGCAGTGCATCGAACGGCCAGAGAGCGACGACGACGCTGACCAGCTGTTCTGGGAGATGCAGGATGTCATCCAGCGCATCACACCAATCATTTTACGACTACGTGCTGGGCCAGAGCTACCGCCGAATGTGGCTGCGTTCCTGGCCCAGCTGGAGATTGAGCTATGACCATCGTCAAGTCCTGCCCTCAGTGCGGTGCCGCCCTCGTCGAGCGCACAAACCGCGCGACCAACGAGCCGTTCCTGGGGTGCCAGCGCTGGCCGGAGTGCAAACACACCGAGCCGCTGCCGGAGAGCGTGAAGCTCCGGCGTCAGGGGCAGCGGGAACTATTCGAGGAGCAATCACAATGAATCCCTTCCTCCATCAAGTCGCGCTCGAGCTCGAGCGCGCACGAACAAAACATCCACCGCGACAAAACTCGCTCCACGAGAGCTATGCCGTAATCTTGGAAGAACTCGATGAGTTCTGGGATCTGGTCAGGCTCCAGACGAGCGAGCGCGATCCCGCCGAACTTCTGACTGAACTGATCCAGATCGCGGCGATGGCAGCGCGTGCTGCTGAGGACAATGGGTTGATTGCAACAACGTATGATGAACCGATGCGGTTTCGGATTGTGGAGTCACAACAATGAGCGCTTTCATCCTCGGTCTCGATATCTCAAGCACATGTGTGGGCTACGTCGCCCACGCCGGCGCCGTCCGCGATCACGGCGTCATCCGCCTGGACAAGACGGCATGGATCGGCCAGCGCTGCGTGGCCGCGCGGGATGCCGTAGCCGCCATCCTCGACCAGTACGCGGTCGATTGCGTCGTCGTGGAAAGTCCGGTGTGTCGCTACGCCAAGGCCGTCATCCCGCAAGCGCGTGTCTCGGGTGCGCTGCTGGAACTGGCCGAGCGGCGCGGCATCATGGCCGTCGAAGTGACCCCCAGCGCGGCCAAGTTGGCACTGGCCGGGGACGGCGCGGCGACGAAGCGCGAGATGCTGCAAGCCGCAGCGGCGCACTTTGGGTATGAGGCCGATGCGCTGGCCTATATCGAGCGGCGCGGCGATTGGATGGCCCTCACGAGCGGTGCGGGTGTTTACAGCGAACACGAGGCCGATGCGCTCGGGCTGTGTCTTGCGATGGTTGGCAAGGTGGAAATACATGAAGCCGTACTATGACAACAACGGGATAACGATCTACTGCGCTGATATGCGGGATATCCCCTTGCCCGCTGCCGCTCTCGTGCTGACCGATCCGCCCTACGCCGAAGAGACGCACAAGGGCGCACGCACCCATCCGCCGCATTTCGATGATCCTGATGGCGCACACGACCCGCCTAAACTGGTCGATTTCGACAGTATTACAGCCGCCGATCTCCGCGCGTGCTTCGACTGGATCGGAGGGACCGCCCGAGCCTGGGTTGTGTCGTTTATGGACTGGCGCCATATTTACCATTTCGAGCAAGAACCGCCGGAGGGACTGCGCTTCGTGCGGTTTGGCGTCTGGATCAAACCGAACGGCGCGCCGCAGTTCACTGGTGATCGGCCTGGCGTAGGATGGGAAGGGATCGCCTTCCTGCACCGCGCGGGCGGGCGCATGACCTGGAACGGTGGTGGGCATCACGCCGTCTATACCTGCTCGGTTGCGCACCAGGACTATCGGATATCCGGCAACCCGACCGCGAAGCCGATCCCACTTGTCGCCCAACTCATGCGCCAGTTCAGTAGTCCCGGTGATCTGGTGGTCGACCCGTTTATGGGCAGCGGCACGACGCTGGCAGTCGCGCGGTTACTGGGTCGGCGCGCAGTGGGGATCGAGCGAGACGAACGCCAGTGTGCCGCGCTCGTGCGCTGGTTGGAACAGCCGGTCAGCAAACGATCCGCACGGCGCCTCATGGGCGAGCAACCGATGCTCTTTGATTCATTGGAGCTATCCCTATGACCGACCTCGATCCCATCCGCCGCATGCTCGACGACGGCGTGCCGATCCCGCCGTGGCTCGTGCGCGGGCTGTGCGAGAGGGTAGAGGCGCTGGAATTCGAGGCCGAGACATGGAAATTCGATGCGCGGGCGTATCGTCCGGTTGTGGCTGCCGCCCGCGCTTGGGCCGACACCGTGGAGCGCGGGCGCGATATTGCGGTGGCTGAGGACGCGCTCAGGGAGGCGGTGAGGGGACTGTGAAGCCAAGAGCATTAGATTTGTTCTGTTGTGCCGGCGGCAGCGCGATGGGCCTGCACCAGGCGGGCTACGAAGTGCTCGGTATCGACTGCGATCCGCAGCCGCGCTACCCGTTCGCGTTCCAGCAGGCCGATGCCTTCGATTGGCTGAACGACCCGGAGCGCCTTGCGCAGTTCGATCTCATCTGGGCTAGCCCGAAGTGTCAGGCACACTCGAATCTCACGCCCGCCGCCTACAAAGGCAACCACGAGGTACAACTACCGCGCGTGCTGGACATGCTTAGAGCACAGTCGGTCCCCTACATCGTCGAGAACGTGCCCGGTACCGAGGTGCTCATGCGCGATCCGTTATTTCTCTGCGGCACGATGTTCGGCCTGAACATCTGGCGGCATCGCTGGTTTGAGATCGGGAATAGCAGTGCCTTCTTCCTGCTGCCGCCCTGTAATCACCAGGGCCATCCGGTGCTAATCTCAGGCCGGGGGATGCTAGGGGTTCGGAAGGGCGGCAAACGCCCTTCCGAACCCCTGAAGGCCACAAAAGAGGCCGCGATCGGCATCGACTGGATGATCACCGCAGAGCTTGACCAGGCCATCCCGCCGGTCTACAGCCGCTTCCTCGCGGAGCGCATCATGGAGCACCACCATGCTTGACCTCGCCGCCATCCGCGCCATGAACGACAAACAGGATGACAGCTACTGGCGCCGCACGGTCGCCGCGCTGTGTGATGAAGTGGAGCGTCTGCAGACCGCCATGAGCGCCAGGGATGCCGCTGCGCTGCTCCGCGTCTCACGGCGCCGGGTGCTGGAGTTAATCGAAACCGATCGCCTCTCGGCGTGGAAGCGCGGGCAGGACTGGTATATCGACCGCAAGACCATCGACGCCTACGCCGCATCGCCCCGCAAGGCCGGGCGGCCACGGAGGACCAACCATGCCTGACCTCGACCTCGACCTCGACCTCGACCCCATCCGCCGGATGCTCGACGACGGCGTGCCGGTCCCGCCGTGGATTGTGCGCGGGCTGGTGGGGCGGCTAGAAATGGCACTGACACGCTACACCAACAGCGACTCGTGCGAGTACGGCGACAGGCCACCGTGTCCATGCGACGCTCCATGGAGTGGCGAATGCCGCTACTGCCAGGCGATGCGCTTGGAGCGCGGGGGCGATATCGCGGCGGCCGGGGACGCGCTCAGGGAAGCGGTGAGGGGGCCATGATGGAGGCGTTCTACCCCGGCCTGCATCAGCCATCCGATGCACAACATTTCACCCGCTGCTGCATTCACATCGGCCGGCTGGAGACGCGCCAGAAATTGCTCGGCTGTGAGGAGTTGCTTTTGGATAGTCAGGCGTTTCGTATCCTGGAATTACTTGGCGATCACCGGCTCTCGCCGGCAAAGTACGCAGCACTGGCCGCGCGCGTCGGGAAGCTCTGCGGTCGTATCGTTGTTGTGACTCAGGACTATCCGTGCGAGCAATATATGTTCGATCAGCGCTACAAACACACGGGTGTGCGTTTCTCTGTCGCCGACCATCAGCGCCTGACGATCGCCCGCTACGATGCGCTGCACTTTCACGCCGGCCAGCTGGGGCTGACTGTAATGCCCGTGCTCCAGGGCTACACACCGCGCGAGTACGTTGACCATATCCGGCAGTATGGCCGGCGCCTGCGATCGGGCATGTGGGTCGGCGTGGGTAGCGTCTGTAAGCGCAACGGCGATCCGAGCGCGATCCGCGATGTGCTCTACAGTATCCAGAAAGCGCGGCCCGATCTGCGGCTGCACGGGTTTGGCCTAAAGTCCACAGCATTGGCCTGGGGCTGGATACGCGATGCGCTCTACAGCGCCGACTCGATGGCATGGAGCTACGCAGCTCGGAAGCAAGGCCGGAACGCGAACGATTGGAATGAGGCTGATACATATCGGCGGCGGATCAACGGTGATCTTGACGATCTGCCAATGTTCATGTAGCCCCGGGCGGGCCGGGCGGGGGATGTGGTACCATGGGTGAGCGCGGCGTGACACTCAAAAGAGCGGGTGAGTTGCTGGGGGGGGATCGTCCTCTCTCTGTCCGCACTGTCTCGGCCATGATTACCCGCGACGATCTGGAAGCCTACGGTGAGCGCAAGACCCGCCGTGTGACCATCCGCAGCATCGAGCTGTATCAGCGAGGTATCCCATGGCGCGACGCAAGAAGCCAGAGCAGCGCCAGCGGCGTAAGCGAGGAACCGGATACGCTGGCCAAGCGAAGAACGGGACATGGACGGCATTCTTTCCCAAGCATCCAAAGGGGTGGCACACCCGGCGTGGTTTCGATCGGCGCGAGGATGCCGAAGCGTGGTGCGACTCGCTCGTAGCGCGGCAGCAGGCGCGAGAGGATATTACCAGCGGGCAGCAGCACGTCAAGCCGTACCTGAGCGTCTGGGCGACCCGCGCCGCCAAAGAGCGTGGCTGGAAGGCAAAGACCATTGCCGATGTCGAGTGGAAACTCGCCTACGTTACTCCCTACATCGGCGATATGGTACTGGCTGATGTGCTGCCCCATGACATCGACTCGATGATGGATGAATTAGAACGTTCACTTGCCGAAACTACCACACGCCAGATCCGCAACTACCTCTATCAAGTGTTTGAGAGCGCGGTTAAGCGGCGCTATATCACCTTCAACCCGGTCATCAAGCCCGAACGTCGCCGTCGTGCCAAGCAGCGCGAGCCCGAGCGCCTGAGCGCGCCACAGACCGCCGTGCTGCTGCGTGCTGCCGCGCCGTCATTCCATGCGCTGGCCTGGTGGCTGATCGTCTGCTGCGGCCTGCGGGCCGGCGAGATCTGTGGGCTGCGTCGCTCGGATATCGACCTGGACGCCGCCGTCCTCATGGTGGCCCAGGAATATACCGACGTGCGCGGTACTGCCACGCAGGACTTGCCCAAAGGCGACAAGGTGCTGCCGGTGCCGTTCCCTCGTGCGCTGGTGCCGCTGCTGCGTGCCCACATGGCAGCCCTGACCCGGCGAGCTGCTCAGGGCATCGCCAAGGGCTATTGGCAGGAACATCAGCTGGTCTTCCCCGGCCGTGGCGGGCGCCCGATGAACCCGACCAGCCTGCGGCATGCCCTGACGCGGCTCACGACCGCCTGCAAGCTCCCGCCGGTGACGACGCACATGCTGCGTCACACCTGCGGCGGGCTGCTGATCGCGGCGGGGGCGCCCGAAAATATCATCGGCGGGATACTCCGGCACGGGCCGCGCACGATCACCGGCCACTACGCGCCGCCGCAGGTTGATGTTATGCGGCCCTGGGTTGAGGCGGTGTATGTAACGCTGGCCGGGGAGTTGGAGGAGCAAGCGAGGAAAGAGGCTTGACAGGTTCGTGGTTATCGGTTATAATAACCACATTGAGAGAAAGCACACACGAAAGGTCAGACAGATGATCACCGCAACAGCCAAAACCTACACCTTCATCGGCACGACAGGCGACGTTACGGAATGCGGTTGCTGCGGTCGATCAGACCTGAAGAAAACCATCGTGCTGCAAGACAACGACACCCGCGAATACGTCTTCTTCGGCGCCGTTTGTGGCGCCAAGGCTCAGGGCTGGACGGTCAAAGAGTTCAACAGTGTTGCCAATCAGGCCCAGAAGGAGCGAGAGCGGGCCGCATCGGAGCGCCGCAACAAGATCACAATGCTTGTCCAGAAACATCCCGACGTTATCGCAGCGGCAGCGGCTATCCCAATGACCGGCAGCGGCAAATCGTTTGCGGAGCGCCTGCCCTTCATCAAGACTCGGATGCAGATCGAGCGGCGCGTGCAGGCTGAGATCGAGGCTAGTCTTGGTTAAGCCGACGACCGACTATGAGCGAAGCCTAGCCGAACGGTTCCGCTCTAGCCTTTTCGACAACTATGAAGATCCGTGGGATGAGGGGCTGATCGATCCTTCCCATCCTGAGTTCCCTGCTGTGCTAGCTATCGCCTATCCGCCCGGTAAGAAGAAACGGAGGGCGAAGGCCGTCCCCGTAGTGAAGCAGGAGCGGATGGAAATATGACCATCAAGAAAATTGGCGGGCGGCGCGAGCCGCCGGGTGGGCGCCCGCCGAAAGGAAATATCAGGTTGGTCTGCTATGTCCAGCCAGAAACCAGGAAAGCGATAGATGAGGAGGCCAAACGAGAAGGGCTGACTCTGGGGCAAGTGGTCGATCGGTGGATGGATCGTCAGGGTGATCAGCCAAGTGATCGGTAACAATCGGTTGCGATCGGTCAAAACGCGCAGTTATCTGCGTGACAAAAGAGGCGATATAGCGCATCAGGACGGGATAGGAAGCGAAACAGGAGTGTCAATCCTTCTGTTTTGTAAACAGCAGGTTAAGGGTTCGAGTCCCCTCACCGGCTTTCCACTTATCCCACTCTGATGCGGTAGCCCAAACGGGCGCCGCATTTTCGTTTTGAAGTGATCAGTTATGTGATCAGTAAAGTTGAGTTCGGAGGATGTTATGGTTTCAATCGAAGCACTAGCGAATATCGGTCGCGTGGTCCATCCAGAACAGGTTGAGCGTGACGCACGGATCGTTACCGAGTTCATAGACTATCTCCGATGGTTGGCCGACCAGGACACCGGATTTCGGCTGGCCGCTGGGCAGGTGTGGGGGCTGTATTACGAGGGCGTGTTGCGTTGCCGCTACTGGTCGGAGGTTTGCGAGGATCTGGGGTTGCCAGTGCGTGAGGATTGGTGAGAACGCTATGAAAGCCCTTTCCCTGACTCAGCCCTGGGCAACCCTCGTGGTCATCGGTGCCAAGCGCAACGAAACGCGCTCGTGGGGCCTCTCACACCATCTGCCTATTACGATCGCCATCCACGCAGCGAAAGGACTGGGGCTGGTGGGCGGTTTGACTGCGTTTCGTCACCTCATCAACAGCGATCCGTATCGCGCGCCATTGCTGAAATGGCTCGGACAGGAACGGCCATACCAGATTTACGATCTGCCGCGTGGCGCGATCGTGGCGGTGGCTGATGTCGTCGGCTGTTTCCCAACAAGCGGCGCGGGGTACTACCGCGATCCGAATCGGCGTGTCATTACACGAGTAACCGACCAGGAACGCGCTTTTGGCGATTATTCCCCGGGTCGCTTCGTCTGGCTGCTGGACAACATCCGCGCCCTGCCCGAGCCGATCCCCGCGAAAGGTGCGCTCGGTCTATGGGAACTGGACGCGGTGACGCTGGCGGCTGTGGAAGGGCAACTGGAGGCGGCGCATGTCTGACATCTACGCTGAGGATGTGAACTACTGGAAGTCCGGCACATCGTCGCCGGATACCTGGCTTGATCGTGCCAAGAAGGAAATCAAGGCAGCCGGCGGTAAGATCGCGGGCGAAGCGTTCGGCAGTGACAGCGCCGGCCGCGCCGCGTTCATGCTCGAATGCACGTTCGGTGATGAGCGGTACCGCGTGGTTTGGCCAGTGCTGAGGAGCCGCACGCATAACGACCGCGCCGCGCGCATTCAGGCCGCGACGTTTCTCTACCACGAGATCAAGGCGCGGTGTATGACGGCGAAGGTGCTCGGGACACGACAGGCGTTTTTTTCCTACCTGCTGTTGCCCGATGGCCGGACAGCGGCACAACTCGCTGTGCCTGAGTTGACCACCGCGTGGCCGAAACTACTGACGAGTGGAGAATAGCTATGACGATCGACGACACCGAGGCGCGGGCCTCACTCGCTCATCTTCTCAACCGCTGCCAGCCGCATGAGGTTGCTGCTGTGCTGGCCTGTCTGCGCCACGGCGCGGTGGACGGAGATGACGGACGGCACTGCTTCATCGGCATCGTGGCCGCGCTACGCGGCACGAAATACATGATGGCCGGTCTGATCTGCCGCGAGATATGGCCGTTCGAGACGTAGTTGCGACAGATCCACTACGGGATGACGCCGGAGAACAACGCAGCGGCGCAGCATCTGGAAGCCTGGCTCTCTGAGTGGTTGGGAGAGTACACGATCGAGATGCCGGCAGTAGCCGATCGCCGCTACCTTGACGCCGCAGTGTGGCGAGAGAAAGGACTAAAGGCATGACGCTATCCATCCCTACCCACCGCGATCCCGTCGCCCGCGCCGCGCTCGTCGCCAGTGCGCTCGCGCTGGCCTGGCTTGCCATCACCAGTACACTGCCGCCGGCGCAGGCTCGGGAGCAGCCGCAGGTGGTGATTGTCGTGGCGACGCCGACCCTCGCGCCAGCACTTCCGACCGAGGCGCCCGCCGTAGTTGCCCCAGCGCTGGCCGCCCCGACCGCTATCCCGCCGACGCCGCGCCCGTTCCCGACCGAGGCGCCCGCCGTGGCACCTGCGCCAGCTCAGGAGGCGCCAGCGGTCGGAGAGCGCGCGAGCGACAAGGCAGGACCTGGCGGGCACAAGGCGCCGCCGGTTGTGCGGCATTGAAATGGACTCAATCATCCGAAAGCCCAATACGCGAGCGAATGAAATCCGAGACGTTCAATCCGGCCTCGTCTGCCATCTGTTGAACGTGCTCTTTTTCGATGGCGCTGACCCGCAAGCGGATGTCCAGCGTTCGCGCTTCCTCATCCGTGCCCAACAGTTCTGCAATGCCAGCGCGCTCGTCTGGTGTGAAATCAGCCAGAGGATCGATCAGCGCTTGCTCAAGTACGTATTGGACAGGACGGGCGTTCGGTCGGTGCTGGGCGGTGCGCAGAGCACGCACCGCGTTCTGTACATTATTGGGGGATTTGGCGGCGATCAACCGCAGTGCATCGGAAAGGTTCATTCGACACGCTCCGCAGTGATAACAGAGCCGTTGATCTTGGTGATTCGCCACTGGCCGATCGCGTCCTTACTCAGATTGTTCGTGGAGCCCAAGAAACCGTTAATGCGCTTTTCGTGGCTCATGTTCGTGCGACCGGGCTGAAGTAGGATTTCTCGCCATGTGTCGCCATTGTTCGTGTTTGTTGTCTCTGTCAGGTAGAACTCCTGACCGACCTTGAGAGCCGTTGGCGGAATGTCGTAGCAGCGCACAGCGTAGGTGTCGTCGGTATCGAGTTTCATGGTATCCTCCTTGAAATACGTGTAGCCCTCTGTAGCTACGGTTATTGTAGCACGGTGTAGCTACGTTGTCAAGAGTCAGTTTTATGCCCGTCATCCCATCCACAACCATCGCCGCGCTACTCCTGGTCGCCGCCCTGGCCATCGCCGCACGCCAGCGCGATCTGACGTTCCTGCTCGATGCCGGCTTTGTCCTGCTCTACGCGCGCTATCCGATGCCGGCGACGCTCGCGCTGATCGGCGTGCAGGCGGGTGTACGGCGCGTGCCGACGCTAGCGCGCGAGGTCGCGGTGTTGCTCCGTGTGAGTGAACCGGCTGGTTGGACGTTGCACGCGCTGCTCTTCGCGCTGCCGGGCCTGCGAGCCTATGCGACGCAGCAGCCAGTAGCGAGCACCCTGGCACCGCCCGCGCCCGTCGTCGGTGCGACCGTCGCACTTGACCCCGCGAGCCTGCCGCCGCTCACCATTCGTGAGTGGATGGCCTGGGCCAATGAGGATGAGACGGCACCAATGCTTGGAGTCGTCGGCCCGACTCGCGTCGGCAAGACCACGCTCGTGCTGGCTGCGCTCGGCTGCCGGCGTGGCGACCTCGTGATCGTCACGCCGAAGTCGAAAGAGACCGACCCGTGGGGCGGCTTTCCAGCGGTGCGGATGCACTACGATCTGGCCGCTGCGCTGGCCGACTTCGCACCGCTCGCCGATGCCGTGCGTCAGGTGCATATTGAGATGCTCCGGCGCAACGCCGAGCAGACGATCGGTCAGGAGGAGCCGCTGACTCTGGTGATCGACGAATACACCACGCTCGTAAGCAAGCGGCCAGAGCTGCGCCAACTGGTGCTCGACCTGTGGACAATGGGCGCCAGCAGCAAGATCCGCATCGTCGTGATTGCGCCTGAGATCAACGTGCGTGCGTGGGGGATCGAAGGTCGTGGCGACGTGCGCGAGAACCTTGTGTTCATCCGGCAGCAGCCAGACCGGAGCGCGCAGATGTTCCGTATCGACCAGCAGAGCCGCCCGATTGCGCCACGACGGATCGACACGCGCACCGTCAAACAATTGGCCGACCAGGCGGTGCTATCGTTCCGCGCCTGGCGCCGTCTGTCTGTCTGGACGCTGGCCGGTGGGGGATCAATTTCCCCGATTGCTGCCAAAGTGCCGGTCTCACAGACGCAAACACAGACGCAGACGGCCGCACGATCGACGGCAGATGACGACCTACTCGACTACCTGGCGGGCCGGGGCTTCAAGCGCGAGGAAGCCCGCGCGTGGCTCCTGGCGCGGGGCATGGGCCTTGACAACGATCGCTGGACACAAATACGCAAGCGCGCCAGGTCAGGCGCGGTGCCAGCAGCCGGTGCAGCCGGTGCAGACGGGGCTATATAGACAGACAGACGCAGACCGTCTGCGTCTGTCTGCGTTTAGAAAGGGTATTTCGATGTCAGACATTATTTGTTGGGGCCATAACCCCGGCCAGCGGTTCGTAAAAGACACGCTAACGGTCAATGGCAAGCGCCGCGATCTCAAGCCCTACCCTGCGGTCATCGCGCCGTGGGCCACGAGTGATGACACCGGCCTCGCGCGCAAGGTGCGTGATCTGATCGCCTGCGTGGATGGCCGGCGCTACATCGGTGGAGAAGCTGCCGAACGGCTGCCGCTCGCTGACCGGCAGCAGTCCCGAGGGCGACTCGACGCCGATAACGCGATGTACCAAGCACTCGCGCAGATGAGCGCCCAGCACGCCGGGCTGAACGGCAAAACAAAAGTGCTGATCGCGACGGCGCTGCCAGTCGGCTGGCGCGACGCCGACGCCGAAACACAACTCAAGGCGCACATTCGGCACGCGCTCGCTGACACGCTCACAATTGCCGACATCTATGTCCAGAGCGAGCCGAACGCGGTTGTGGGGAGCGAACTACTGGACGACGATGGGGATGTCCGCACCGACCAAGCCGCGCTGGCGTCGGGGCTCGTCTGCGTCGGCGACATCGGCGGCGGTACGCTGAACCGGACGGTGCTGGAGAAGCTCCGGGCGCTGCCCGGCCAGTCGGCCAGCCCTGATCTGGGCAGCAGCCTCGTTGTGAACGATCTGGCGCAGCGTGAGGGGATTCAGTATATCGACGCCGAGCGGCGGTTAGAGGCCGCTGCGCGTCTCCCAGGCCGCGATCCGTTGGCCGACTCGCTGTTGCGGCAATACGCCGATCGGGTCGTCTCGGCGTTCAGGGAAGCCTGGAAGCCGTTCACGACCGCGCAGTACATCTTCGCTGGTGGCACCGCGCACTGGATTGCGACTGAGCTGCTGCGCGCATTCCCAGGAGCTAGGATTGTGGCGAAGCCGCAGCAGGCGATCGCAATCGGATTGTGGCGCTATGCCCGACGTAAGGCGAAGCGGAGCGCATAGTGAGCCGCACACGTATCACAATCAGCCTGTCAGCTAAGAATAGCGATTCAGTCGTTGTGTTGCGGGCGCTGGAGCAAGCTCCGCATTGGAAACGCAGCGCTGAACTCGTGCGCTGGGCGGCGGCCTATCTCAACGGCGAATCGCTCGTGCGGGCAGGCGAATCGCTCGTGCGGGCAGAGGTGATACCAGAACTGGACATGACGGAAGAGGAATTAGACACGCTGCTCGACGCACTGTAACAATGTCATAACTTTTGATATTTATGACATTGCTCCCCGAAGCCAAAGCCCCGCCCGCGCGGGGCTTTATCGTTGAGAAACTAGTACAAAGGTGTCTTGCCAAACCTCTTGCAATCTACGTTCTGGTGTGATACAATTACACCAGATAAGAAAGTCGTACGCACAAGGAGCAAGGCAATGAAAAAGACAGAAATACACACAACGCAACGCATCCCGACCGGCCAGCAGGTAGAGGTATGGTTTCGCGGGCGTGAACGTGTGGGGATTGGCATCGTAGTATCCACTAGCGGGACGCACAATCATAACGTGCGGCTCGACACCGTAGATAACGCGATCGATGGTCGGTACAGTGTCGGTGAGGTGTATGGTTTTGAGATAGGGCGCTGGTCGGGCGGTGCTACGCTACGCCCTCTCAATCCCGCCGCAGTCGAGACAGTGGAATACGCCATCGAAGCGGACGACGAAAACCCGTTCTAGTGAGGTTTTGATATGGCCCTCCATCCCGACGACCCCTGGTACGTTCTGCCCGGCGATCCACGCTATCGCCGCGCGCAAGCGCTCTCGGAGATGCAGCGCTATATCGAGACGACAGAGCGAGCGCACGGCTCTATCCCGCGCCACCGAGCTGCTGCTGTTGCCGATCGGCGGCGCTGCCTGGAGAATTGGCAGGATTATCTCGACGGCAAGATCAGCATGCGGACAGGCCGGAAGCCCGTAGCTGAAGAGGAGCGGTTTGCGAAGGTCCACATCACGCTGCCGCCGGGTCTATACAAGAAGGTGCTCGAACTTCGCCGTAATGGCGAGAGTGAGAGCGCGCTGATTGCCAGGCTACTCGATAGCCATCCTGATGTATTGAGCGTCCCCGAACCGCCCTGCCGAGACGGTGGGGCTGGAATTGGCCCCAAACTCGTGCCCAAACCCCCTTGACAAACCCGCCTTAATCTTGTATAATCAAGATGTACTTAAGAAGAGATCACAGAGGGAGCGGGCCAATGTACACACTCACACACAGCAGCGGTAAGACGATAGAACTTCCGTGGAGGAAGGGGACCAAAGTCTATGCCGGTACACTATGCAGCTTCCTCTATAATCTGACTCGTGCCGAGCGGGCGGATTGGAAACTCAGCAAAGATGGCCGGGAAATCAGTTTAGCGAAGGCGATCGCCTTCGCCTCCAAAGAGATGAACGCAGTACGGCACGGCCAACGCATCCCGGCAGAGCCGGAACTGTAAGGGGGAAGGTAATGGCACTTCAAGACGCACTTGCACAGCACGGCCTAGAGTTGATCGATCGTGACAGTGATGGGCTGCTTCGTGTGCGCTACACAGAAGAGAATCCTAATCGTGGCTTTTTCCGGCAGTTCGATACATATGAGGGCGTCGATGCATGGCTAACGCAGTACGCGCGCCCCGGTGCTTGGGAGCCGGAGTGGGACTATGAGTAATTGGGGTGGCCCAGGCCGCGGTGGTGGGGCCTATCCGAAGGATGTAGACGCGGCGCTCAAGGATGCGATCAGGACGCTTGGGCGCCGGCTCGCAGTAGCGCGCGAGCGAAGCACGATGCCGTATCAAGAGCGCCAGGAAGTCTTTCAGGCAATCGACGCCCTTCAGGAGCAGGCGGAAATCTATCTCTGCGAGGCGCCGGATTATCCAGAGGAACGGGAATAATGATCGCCCGCCGCACGCGCGGGCAAGAGGAGACGAGGACATGATAGCAGACATCTCGAAATTGCAGACGGATACCCAGGCTGAGTTATTGGCAGCGACTCCCTGCGGCTGCTTCGCCTGCGACGAGGGGGTACAGCAAGGCCATTTCGCCTGTGAAATGCCGCCTTCCTGGGCGCTAGAGCAGGAGCGTGCGGGCAAGATCGCGCGGCATTACGATGATGGTCGGTGGGTGTGGGAGGTCGCATGAAACATTGGATATGGCGAACGACTGGGCGGATCATCAGTCGCATCCCGGGAGTCCAGGTTAAAAGCGCAGGGATCTCCGTAGACGAAATCCCTGTCGCGCAATTGCCGGCTGAACTGCGCGAGCATAGCACGCAGGAGGCGGTAGGATGTACTTTCATGGTAGAGGATGTCCATGAAAGTTTCGGAACCGGATCGGCTATTTATCAGCCAGATGAGAGAATGCTTATTATCCTTTGGCAAGGTGCGTTAATCCGTCGCCGGGCTGACAACTTACGTGATGGACTGACAGCGTGGATGGATGAGCAAATTTAGCCCCGCCCCCGCCCAGCAGCAAGGCCCTGGCGCGGTGCCAGGGCCTCCCCACGTCCTACTTCAAATACGGCCCCAGATCCCTGACCAGGTCAGGGAAATGCCGCACCAGGGCATTCGCCACATTCCGCACGCGCAAACACCCGACCAGGTCGACCGGCCAAACGTCGGCGATGGCAACGCGCTCACGCTGAAACTGAAACGGCCCGGTGGTAGCATCGCGGCCCGTGAAGTACACGAAGATCCCGCCGATGTCTGGTTCCAGCGAAATCGCGCCTTCTTTCTGGCCGGGGAACACTGCGAGTGGCGGTCCCAGGTGATCGCCCAAGTCCTCCCGCAGCAAGATGTCCCAATCCGGGCGGCGCATGTAGGCGACGAAGCGCCGGAGCGTGCAGGTGTCGGCGGGCACGGGTGTTGCGCTGCCGGCGGTCGGGTAGAACAGCATCGTGATGCTGGCGACCGGCCCGCAGTCATTTGGGTCCAGGATGGTAGACATCGGGTCATCTCCTATCGTACCCAATCGCCCAGCGGGCGAATGGTCAAGTCGTTATTCAGCGCACCGACCTTGTAAAGCAGAATCGCGAGCAGCGATCGGAGTTGCGCCGTTGTGAATGCTGCGTCCACCCGCATCCCAACGGTGCCTTGTGCCAGCGCCAGCACTTGTTGCCGGAGCTGCGTCGCGGCATTGGCCATGTCGATGGCTGCTTGTTGCCTAGCCGCAATTGCCGCCGTGCTTGCTTCCGGTGTCGGGTCAGTCGGGAGCGGCGGTGGCCAGCGATCGGCGAGCATGGTGTGCAGTACGTCGGACCCCACCGGCAGGTAAGCGACATGCAAGCTCTCGGCGTTGGCCTCATCCTGATAGCGCACGACGCGCGGCAGACCATCGGCGCGGGTTAGGTCAAGCTTCTCCGGCTCTGCGGGGTAGTAAGATTGTGGCATGGCGCGCTCCTATGCTTTCAGAAACCACACACCAAAGTTAACGATCCCCGCTGCTTCGACCGCAACGTTGGTTGATGCGGCGTTGGACGCAGGGGATCGCATCCGAAAAAAGGCTGAGTTGATCGGCACCAGGAGCGTCGGAGTACCTGCGGCAAATGTCACGGCATTGACATCAAGGCTACCGGGCATCCCGAGATTGGTCACGTTCGCACTGGTAAATGGCAGGCTGATGATGGCGTTCCCTGTGCCCGTCGCCGCAGTCCACTCGACGCGCCCAAAGGCGTAGATCATATCACCGTACTGCCGCCAGTAGCCTACCTGGCCATTCGCCGCGTAGGTCGTCGCGCCTGCCGTCGTCTCGCCGAGATACGTCGGGGTATAGGTGCTGAAGTTGTAATCATTCCGCTCGCGCACCTCCACCCGCCCGACGCGCGTTTCGAGCAGCAGCAGCCGCCGCAGGATGGCCTCAACGTGCGCCTGCGTGACGAGCGGCGGTGTGGTCATGTCAGGCTCCGTATTTTCGCGCGGCTGAATTGCCCGCCCCCGCCGACCGCGACCTCGACGACATCGAGTCGGCTATCGTATTGCTGCCCGCGAAATGCCGCCGTCACCATGTCCCCGAGGTCGTACTGAATCCCCCGCGTGGCGCCGGCTGTCTCGACTACATTAGCGCTGAACTCGATCCGTGGGCGACCGGCGCGCACCATCGCATCCGCCAGATTCTGGAGTGCCGTGGCATCCGAGACATTCGAATAATCCCCGAACTGCTCAACCCGGTTGAACGGCGACTCGGCCATGCGCGCCGCGTCCAGGGAGGTACGGATCAGGCGCTGGGTCTTTTCCCCCGATCCGCCCGCGATGGCGAACGTGATTTCCTCCGACCTGTCTACAACGAGCAGGCAGTTCGCCAGGCTCCCCGCATCCTCCGAGAGGATGACCGGCTGCGCACTACTCGCGCGATGGTCTTCACCGCGCACCGTCGCATAGGTGCGGAGCTGCAGCGTCGATTCAGTCGGCGCCACGATGTCAGCGACGAGGTAGGTACCTGCCTGCGTTGACCCGTCGCTCAGTTCCTGGATCACATCCTCCAGGTTGCGCCAGGCGCATTGCATGGCCTGCGTGGCGCCGTCGCCAAGATTGGCCTGGTTGGTGAGATAGGTGCTGATGTCGGCCTGCGTTTCGACCCCCTGCCGATCGGCGCCGACGATGCCGGACAACATGTTTTCGCTCACGAACGTCTTGATCAGGTTGCCCGCTGCGGTCGGCGTCGTCTTGGAGCTATAGGCTGTGCCGGCGAAGTAATCGACGATGCGCCGACCGCGCAAATGATTCGCACTGTAGGCGGTTATGGTCGTGGTATAGGTCGTGTACTCCCACTTGCGGATGAAGAAAATGGTTTCGCCGTCCAACTTCGGCGGGCGCCCGTTGATCGCGCGCCAGACGCCGATCCGTCCGTCCAGCTTGAACAGCGAGTCGTCGAAGGTCGCTGGCATCGTCAGGCGCAGCGCCCCGACCTTGCCGACGTTCAGCGTGTAGCCCAGCGCGCTGCCGCCGCCGGCTGGATTGTCTACGAAGTTCGACACGATCGCCAACGGCGTGCCAAAGGCATCAGCAATCCGCACTTCGTACGTAGTTGTCATGGCATCGTCCGGGGGATGGCGTCGCTCAGGTTAAGATAGCCGATCGGCCACTGGAGTACAGCGGTGACACTCGAAGATGTGGAGTAGATCGAGATCGTGTTATTTCCCTTTTGGAGCAGGAATGCTGTTGTCTGCGAGCCGGGGAGGATTGTATTCAGGATATTGCCCTGAAAGGTTGAGACGAAGGTCACATTCTTCGGATCGAGGGAGAGCACCGCTACTTCGCCCTTATTCATCGTCAAATTGAAATAAATTGCTGCGCCGGTCGTCCAGTTGACCAGCTGGACAATTCGGCCCGTGCCGCCCGTTGGTCCGTTGATCGTTACGCGCGGATAGGCATAGGCCGTGCCGTTGTTCGTCGCGGTGGCGCTGCCCCCCACCGTCGCCGTGCCGCCCGCGACATAGCCGATATAGATGCTGTTGTCAGCGGCGGCGTACACTGCTGTGACCCCCGTATTGACCGAAAGGTCAACGTCGCCAGGTATCCAGTTGCCATTCCAGCGCGCGAACACGCCAGAAAGCGGGATGCCGCCGGTCGTCGTGAATAGCCCGATAACAAACAGCACGCCATCCTGTGCGACGGCGAGGCCCTGTACCTCGTTATCCAGCCCCGCGCCCATCGGCACCCACTGGATGCCGTTCCACGCCGCGATGCGCAGCGCCGCGGCCCCGCCGGCCGTGGTAAACAGCCCGCCCGCGTACACGGTCCCATCCAGCCCGATCGCAATAGCATCGACGGTGTTATTCATGCCCGTCGAAAGCGCGGCCCATCCGCCGTTGCTGGTCCATGCCGCGATGCGGTCAGCCGCAGCAACCCCGCCGGCGTTGTCGAACGCGCCGCCGACGTAGAGTTGTCCATTGCCCCATGCCAGTGCGTTGACCTGCGCACCGATCGCCGCATCGCTCGTCAGGTTGCTCCATGCGGTACCACTCCACTGCGCGACGTTATCCGCAGTTGATGCGCCAATCGAGGTGAAACTGCCGCCCGCAAAAAGGATGCCACTTGGAGAGAAGGCGAGTGCGTAGATCGTGCCTGCCGTGCCAGTGCTCAGGCTGTTCCATGTCGTCGTGCTCGGGTCCCATACCGCAATCCCATCTGCGTTGGGAATACTCCCCGCGTTCGTAAAGGCCCCACCGACGTAGATCCGCCCATCCGGGCCTACTGCCAGCGCGTTCACCTGTCCATTGAGCGCCCCTGCGCCGCCTGGCGCGCTATAAGCGCCCGTCACCGGGTTATATGCGGCAAAGTAATCTGCGCCCGATCCGCCCGCGTCGGTGAAGTTTCCGCCAATGTAGATCGTGCCGTCCAGTCCTCGTGCAAAGGCGCGCACCGTTTGCGTGCCGCCGGTGACGCCGGTTCCGAGCGTGTCCCAGACACCCGATGCAGAGCGGTGGAGAATGCCGTTAGGCGTAAGCGTATCCTGCACGTCCAGCGCGATGCCCTGGTCATGCCCCAGGACCATGGGGAGATACTGCGTAAAGGTGATCGACCCCGCCGTGCTGGGCAGCTCCTGGATATTCCCCTCAAGTCCCCCGCTGTAGATCGCCTGAATCTGCGCAATATCCCCGATCGGGGTATTGCACTCCATCGCTTGCGTGGTTAACACCAGCGGTTGGCGCTGGCCGATCAAGTCCCTGTCGAGCAAGCGCCCCAGCTGGGCCATCCCTGCATCCAACTCAGTCGGTGTATAGCCCGCCCAGCGCCCAACAGCGGAGAACTGTCGCGGCGGCTTGATCGTGTTTTCATACTGGCCGCCGTCCAGCTGCGCGAATGTCAGCGCCTGGTGATCAGGCGGTGCCGTCCCGAGTCCGATGATCGTCGTGAGCAGAAACCCCAAACTCTTGAAATTCACCACGTATCCCCCTGCTCGTGTTTGTCCGATGCGATAACTCGTGCTGGCATGCGGCGTGCCAGTCCAGCCATAGGCCGGCGGATATTGATTCGGGACAAGCCCCACCTGGTCCCCGTCGATGAACGTTGAAACGAACTCCCCTGCGTTGATTGCCTCGCACTGAAACCCATCCGCATAGAACGCGCTGATCGCGTCCGTCGTCGCGTCGTCTTTCAGCAGATAGATGCGCCGGTTCGTGGTGCTGGTCTCTTTGTGATAGAGCCAGATCCATTGCCAGACGCCGGCCGCGCGAAAGCGGTACGACACCAGATCGACGCCGGCCGTCGTCGCCACACTGAGCTTGTATTTGAGGCCGATGCTCGGCGACTTGAACTTACAGGAGACAGCGTACAACTGCCCAGAGGTCAGCGCGATTGGTCCGTAGTAAAAGCCATCGGTTGGGCCTGGGTTGGAGAGACTAGCGACCAGGCCATAGGCGCCGTGATAACTCGGTGCCCCGGCGGCGCGATCGACCGATGCGACGGAGCCGACTGCGGTGTAGCCGGTGATGGCCGTTTCCACGCTCGGATTGGTGACGAGGTTCGTGCGCGCAATCGGCACGATGACCCCGAACGTATCGAGGTAGCGCGAGAGCAGCCCCGCGTCGGGCAGACTCGGCAGATTGCCGTAGGAACGCATCATGCCGTGGTCGCCTCCAACAGCGCGAACGCCTGTGCCAGCACCGCTGGTGATTGGTTCGTGTAGATCGGCATATTGAATGTTCGTGCGTTGGTCGTCGTTTGTGAGGTCGCCGCGTTCGCATGCGGGATGAGCGCTCGCGCGTTCGTGATCGGCGCGTTCTGCCCGAGTGTTTGCCGGATGGGACCAGCGGGCAAATGCGTGCTCGCCGCAGCAACTCGCGTTGCCACCGCACCAGCCGTCGCGCCGAACTGTGCCAGCGCCTCGTAGATGCTGCTGATCACCTGCTGCGGCGCCTTGCGTGGCGGGAACTCGCGCGGGCGCTCGCCGGGGGCGGGCAGTTTGCTGGGGGTTGTAGGCTTCGGCGCGGCCTTGCCTGTAAACAGACCACTCGCCGTCTGAACCGCCGCCATACTTTTACTGACTGCTGGCCCAAGCTGCGCCTGGAAGGTGCGTGCTACTGCGGATGCCGCTCGGTTGATTCCCCACAAGCCAATCTCGAACGGCGTTGGGCTACCAGGCGTCAAAATGTCCGGGACGTGCAGCCTACTGAATACATCAATTAGGCCCTTGACTTTCCCAATCACGCCATCGATGACGCTCTTGATACTATTGAACGCCCCGCTGATCGCGTCGATCTTGCTCTGGACAATGGAGGCTACTGCGCTCATCACGGATTCGACGGTGCTTCTGGCTTCTCCAAAGAGCCGGTTCCACAGCGCGACAGCACCGCCGACTACGACGGCGACCCCCTGTGCTATCGCATCCAGCTTGCCGATGATAAAGGCCAGCACAGCGGTAATGATGAGATTTGTTGCCCGCTCCATTGCCCGTAAATTGCTCTCCCAGAGCTTGACGATCCCATCTAGGCTTGTGCCAAAGAACCCCGCGATAGTGTTCAGAAATCCGGTGATGATGCCGAGCAGATTCATGACAATCTGCGCACACATCTGCTGAATCGTCTCCCATGCCTCTCGCCAATTGCCTTGCATGATCTGGACAGCGGCGGTTAGAATGCCTTGAATGAAGGTAAGCGCGGCGCTGATGATATTCGAAATAACTTGCCAAATACCAGAGAGGATGAGCTGAATTTCTGTGCCATGCGCGTTGATGACATCGGCAATCAGCTGAAACGCACCGGTGACAATCATCAGAACCAGCTGCGTTGCAGTCTGAATGATGCCGCTGATCTGCGCCCATGTGGTCGAGACAAACGCCATGATCTCAGTACCGTGCGCTTTCCAGAAGGTAAGCACTTGCGCCAGCACGGCGCTTGTGGCGTTCTTAATAGCCTCCATAACGGCCGGGATATACGTCTGGATAACGCCGAATGTGCCCTGGATAGTTCCTAAAATAGCGCTGACGACGCTAGCGATGGTTTGCTGGAGCGTCTGCCATGCGGCCCCGATTGAGCTCGTGGTTATCCCTGACTGATCAACCAATCGCATGAAGGTTGCGACGGCGGTCTGCACGACCGGGATCGCGGCCTGCACTGCCCCTGCGATGATAGCGAATGTCGGGGAAACAGCGGAGAGTTTCTGAACGAATAACCCGACGACGCCACTGAGGCCACCTTCAGCGAATGCGCCCTGGACCTGGCCGACGAACGCCATTACGACGCCCGTGATTGTATTAAAAGTGCCCTGAACTATTGCCGCCTGCTGCTGGGTCAAGCCAAACGCCATCAACAGATTTTGGATGGAGAGACGCATGAGGCCGGCGGCGTCGGCACCTGTTTGGAACGCAACACGGACACCCTCTAGCGCGCTGAATACCTTCGTCGTGATCGCCTTCAGTTGGATGAAGGTCGTTACCACTCCAGCGACCAGTGGTGCGAATGGGCCAATCAACTTGCGCAGGTTGCCCAGCGAAAGCCCCATCAACGCCGCGCCGTCACTGCCCATCCTGAACGCGACGATAATGCCCTGAATCGCGCTCCCGAACTTTGCCAATCCGCCTTGCGCGCTTGTAAAGCGATCGGCGAATGCGGTAATCTTTGCAAGCGCTTCAGCTACCCAGAAGATGAACGGCGTGAGCGCTTTCTTAATGACGGTCCCGATGATGAGCTGGAGCGTCTCCAGCTGGCTCTTGGTCGAGGCGACGGCCCCATTCCAGCCCTTCATCTGCGCGCCGGCTACATCGGCGGCCGACCCCGCGACCGTCACTTTGCTTTTGAGGTCGTTGAATCCATCGGCGCCCAGCTCCAGCAGCGGGATCATCGCCTTCATGCCATCGGACAAGAAGATCGTCCCGAGCGCCGCATTCTTCTGCTCGTCGGTCATCCCCGATAGGGAGTGTTGGAGCGCGCTGATCAGGACTGGGAGCGGTTTCATCTTACCGTTGGCGTCGTAGGCGTTGAAACCAAGCTCCTTCATCAGCCCGGCGGCCTTTTTCGTCGGGTTGGTCAGCCGCACCAGCGCATTCTTGAGCGCGGTTC
>Ga0070690_100000059_pt1 | contig 54232 bp, 69 predicted proteins | sample KBSS33HmetaG_FD_64671 | JGI IMG/M metagenome (GOLD analysis project Ga0070690, IMG submission 64671) | Switchgrass rhizosphere microbial communities from Kellogg Biological Station, Michigan, USA - KBS S3-3H metaG | ecosystem: Host-associated > Plants > Roots > Rhizosphere ... | reverse complement strand
GTTTCATGGTCTTCACCATGGCCTCAACGCATCCCGGTTTGAGATAGCAATCGTCGTTCAAGAACAGTATGAATGACCCATTCGACTGATGGGCTCCACGCATACAGGTCTTTCCGAACCCGGTCCGTTCACCAGTGGATTTGGCGACGATGATCTGTTTGTTCTCTTGGTACTGAGCGGTTCCGTCGAGAGCTACAATGACCTCTTTACATTGGGTAAATGCCGCTGCAATGCAACGATCCAGCCGGGTATGTTCCTTGTAAACCGGGATGATGGCCGAAACTGTGTCGCCTTTGATCGTTTCCAGAGTCCTGTTTGCAGCCTCTGAAATCAACTCCGCAGGCACGTTTTGGCAGGGAGGCTTATCCTTGTCGATTGGGCAAATGAACTCGCCGCAAGGAACGCACTTTAATGGAGCGTGGACGGCCTTCCAGTCGCTTTGCATTGTCAACCGCAGGTCTGACCGTATGCACTGTTCAACTACCACTATGGGGCGATTAAACGCTGCTGCAACATGAAGCGGTCCAGTGTCCGGAGTAACCACCAAGTCCGAGTGGTAAACCAGAGCCATCAACTCCCGGAAAGTCTTCGGTCCTTCGATGTCAAAGAATGCCGAACTTGGAGCTTTGCTTGGGAATCCCCACACCACCGACCCTTTGATCTGTGATGCCGATTGATTGACGACCGTTGGGTTGATCTGGCGAGCCTTCCAGAACCCGGATTTCGGGATGTACGTCACGATTGGCCTCGGAATCGACTCAAGGCGCTTACGCATGACCTCGATTTCGCCTTCGGTGAGAGCCAGAGTTGGAACGGTGTTGAACCTCGTAAGAGGAGCTACCCCGATCTTCTTTAGCTGATGATCCGATGCCTCAATAAACATCCTCGCCAAGCTCTTTGACTTCCGTTCAAGGTTGTTCTCATAGGTGGCGTCCAAGTTCACGTCCACCGGCTCGTTCTTGTCCTGAATGAACCGGTCAATGTGGGGATGGTTGTGCAGAACCGACTCCGAAACTTCATTGGATCTCCACCACACTTGGTAGCCCAAATCATGGAGTTTCGTGGCCGTTATGGAGGCTTGAATCACGTCTCCAAATGCTGCCTCACGTTTGATCTTGATGATTTTACGAGTGGACGGGGCAATTGGAAGTGACTGGGTAGGTGTCGGTTCCTTCGGGTTCTTTAGGGCATCGAACTCCTGTTTGATCCAGCAATTGTCAGGAAACTTCTCGGATTCGTCCGGAATATGCTCCAATGGAACCCATACCTTGAGCTTCAGGTAGCACCCGCAGACCTCGCAGTTGTGCAGCTTGGTATCGTGGTTGGTCCGTAGCTGGGTGGCATTACGGATCATGTCATGCCGGCGAATGATCTCGGCCGCTGAGTTTTCAACGCGCTGGGTGTTCGGCTTGTTCTTGGGGCATCGGAGGCAGGCAGACGCCCGGTTATTAGCCAAATCAAACGGAACCGGTTCGCCACCGCTCCCGAGCCATTCGATTAGGATTCCGACAGCCTTGGCGTCGCGTCTAACGCGATCCGCAAGAACCGCAGCTGCGTGTTTTACGCCTCGGAGCATTGGCTATTTGGGCAGTTTGGGTTTCAGGATCGTAGCTGGATACGTAGCGCGGATTGTGTTTCAAACGCAGCGCCGTGAAGTTTTCGAGTTCCCATTCAATCGAATCCAAGTCCAACGAGAACTGGAACGACTTGTTTAGCTGACGATGGTTGTAGATCTGAACCGCTGTCCTATCGAAGCTGGTCTCATTCGGTGCCGGTGCCCACCATCCGGTCTCAGGTTGGAAGAACTTCCATCCCCCTGGCGGGAATGAGTCTCTAGAAATGAGTCGATAGACGGTCATGCTTCGATCAACGCCACGGATTGTTCTTTCTTACGCAACTCCGACTGCCGCGAGACCAACCACTCGGGTACTCGTCGTTTCCCGAACCCAACTGCGCCACCAGTCACGATCTGGAATCCACGTCGTCTCGCGATCTCTATAGCTGTGACAAAACTGTCCCACAAGTCGGGGCTTCTTCCCATTCGATTTTTGGTGTCTTCCTTGGGCTCAACCGAAATCTTCCTACCCCCCGGTGGAATGCCCCATTCCCGATAGGAACCCTCCAGCGCACAATCACGGGAAAGTTGACGCAATTGCTTTGATTCAATCACCAATCTGGACGCAAACCAAAGCGATGTAACCATGTTCTTGTAGGCATCCATCTCGTTCTCGTTGCTTCCCGGACGAGTCGGTCGATTTGGTGGCGGTCCACCGAACTCGATTGGAACCACTTCAGTCCCTCCGGGTTTCCAAAGCCTTGCAAATGCGGACATCAATGTGCCACGACCGGTAGAATCAAATCCTACGTTTTGAGGTGAAATATCTCTCTTTTTACAGTAGTCCCGGACGAATTCTGCAATCTGGTCCTGTACCTCCATGGTCGTCCTCGCGTTGGTTGGAATGACGATCTGGGGCTCAATAAACGCAATTAGGTGCTGGCCAGTGACATCAATCCCAAAACCAAGGTCAGTAAGGACGCTTCGATCTCCACCGACTGCTGAGTAGGCAGCGTCAATCCCAATGATCCGAGTGATCGGAGTATCGGCCCAAACGACTTCTGCGTAGGCATTGTTCGTGTCGCACAGGGTCAGCGTGACAATCCGGCGCTTTTCTCCGTCCTTGGGCATCATACCAAGGTTCATCATGGAGTATTGCAGGGAGTCTTTTCCGTAATACGCCAAATCGGACTCGATATGCTCCGGGGTGATGATCCCGATGTGAGGATTTAGGCCCCGTGGGTGGTCGTAATTGGGGCTGTCAGTGCCGCAAAGCTGAATCGCCAGACCATTCTCCGCTCGGGTCTTCCATGTGCGAGTCCTTTCCTCAAATGCTAGTCCTTCCCATCCTCCCAGTGAGACATGCGGTTCGCAGATTCGGCCAAGCGGGTCAGATCGGTCCTTTGGGTTTCCAAGGGCGATCATCTTCCACTTTCCACCCTTCCGAAGGTTAGCGACTGAATCCAGGAACCCGTCAGCCATCAAGCTGGCCTCGTCGGCTACCAGCATGATGTACTTGTTCTTTATTCCCACGTAGGAAGCAATTCCTTGGAACGTACCACCCACCTTACAGGCCACCCCCAATATCCCGGAGATGAAATTCTGGGTTTCATCATCAGAATCGGCACCAGTAAGCATTGAGCGACTGTCAATCACCCGTCCCGGAAGCCATTTCCTTCGTTCCTTTGCCTTATTGTGGATGTTCTTAACCGCCCCAAATACCCGAAGCTGCAACCCGTCCCGAGTCGTTGTGGACATGATTATCGACGCTTCGGTGTGGAAACACTGAAAGAACGTGTAAGCGAATGCGGCTGCCGAGTAGGTCTTCCCGGATGATGCCGGACCCATGACGCCAATCTCTGTGTAATCGCAGAATGAGTCGATCAGTAGTTCGGACCACCTTTGCCATTCAAACCATGGCAGCAAAGCACGCATGGCAGCCTTGAAATGGTACTTGAAACCGTTCCCATACCTCACTCCGCCAAGGGTCTTGTAACCGCCACTTCGGACCATGGATTTCTCGATCAAAAATCGGTCCATGCTCGAATGGCCCTCTGCTGGGGTCCAATTGAGCTTCGTTAAGTAAGAGTCAGACACGCTTGTCAACCTATAAGGCGTGGTGTCATGTACGCAACGTGGCGGACGCACCGACGACGGTAACAGATGGCTACCTTTCCATGGAGGGCGGAATGGATAGCGGGTTTGTCCCCACTTTGCTTCAGAACAATGAACTCTCATGGGCTGTCAATACGACGGTTCGTGGCGGATTCCTGAAACCTCGTCCTGGATTCAGGTTTCGGGCTCTCAACTTCACCACCGAGGCATCAATCAGCGGTTTTGAGGATGGTTTGTTCCAAGGCGCAGGCGTCTACGTGGATGCGAAGGCCAACGGGAACCTATTGGTGTCGGTGTCCGGAAGGATCTTCTCAATTGCCGTCGCTGACTTCTCGACCAAGGAAATCACGATTTCTGGAGACCGGAATAGTTCAACCCAGCCTCATGCATGGTTTCAACAGGCTGAAAACTGGACGATCATTCAGAACAACCTTCAGGCTCCGCTAATCTGGAATGGGATTTCACTGGTTCGGTCGGTAATCGCCAGACAAGTGCCGGTAGGTGGTCCAATGGCTTATTTGAAGGGTCGATTGTGGGTTGCCGAAGGCCATGAGTTCTTCGGAGGGGATCTGGTCAATTCCAACATCACTCTCGGGAAGGCTTCAGTTCTTGAGTTCACCGAGAACACCTTTTTGAACGAAGGGGGAGCATTTTCGGCTGCTGGACCCATTACCGGAATGATCGGACTGTCGAATATAGACACGGTATTGGGGGATGGCGACCTACTGATTTCGACTGCAAACGCGATCTACGCCTTCAACGCTCCATCCGATCGGAACGTCTGGAAAGACCTTCAGTACCCAATCCAACGCTTCGCAGTCATAGGTGCAGGAGCGGTTTCGGCTGAATCCATGGTCATTCTTCAAAATGACATGCTTTTTAGATCCGGGGTGGGTGCAACGTCAGGCGCGGGTGTTTACTCGTTCAAATACGCTCGGGCAGACTTCCAGAACTGGGGTTCTTCCCCGGTCTCCAGGCAAGCAGTACGAGCCTTTGCCTACGACACCCCATTGCACCTTACCGAGTGCTCCGGGGTGCGTTTCAACAACCGAGCAATGTGGACGGTTCAGCCTGAGATGGTGAACCGGCATGGCATGATCCACCGAGGCTTGGTGGTTTTGGATTACTACCTAGTTTCAGGTCTTGGTCGTAAGATTGATCCTTGCTGGGAAGGAGTTTGGACTGGCCTAAGGATACTAAGAATCCTTACCGTTTCGCACAAGAACGTCCAACGCTGCTTCATTTTCGCTCTCGACGACAACAACAAGATCAAGCTATGGGAACTGACCTTAGCTGACCGTTTCGACACCGGTCCGGATGGCGATGACAAGGCAATCCAATGGATCACTGAATCGAAGTCTTTCAGTTTCGCTACCCCGCGAGAGATCAAGCAACTTCAGGGTCTTGAAAACTGGTACGATAGTCTCACTGGACCGGTTGAAATCACTGCCAAATTCCGTCCAAACTTGTCAGAATGCTGGAGTTCTTGGGCCAAATGGAATGGATGCGCTAAATACCGAAACTGCGATCCTGTTCCGGAGGGAGAATGTCAGGTCCCGTCCTATTTCAGGCAGCAGGTTAGGACCAGGATGGCGTTTCCGGCTCCCCCGGAGATTGTCGATCCACAGAGCGGTGGCTTGACCAACCAAGGATACGATTTCCAGATCAGAATGGAAGGAACTGGATATCTGAGGCTGAATCGTTCCGTGTTGAATGCGGTTAAGGTTGGGGATTCTCAATTTGGTGACTTTGAAGGCATAAGCTGTTTGGATGTTGGAAGCGGAGATTGCTCGAATCAGGAATGCAGAGAAGTCGAATGCTGCGACCCACCTGACTACGGATACCAGTCGGCTGACAGCACCAACACCGCCAGAATCACTGGCAATGCCTTTCTCCATTCTCCTGATGACCCTACGGCCTACGATATCTGGTCGGGACGGGTAGGTCTGGACGCTGCGGGGGAATGGATCACTGGACCGGACTCATTGCTGGTTCCCCAATTCCTGTTTTGGGGAGGACTCGAAACCGACAAGCTGACTCTCGATTCTCAGACCTCCATTGACGGGGACTACCCATACACGTCGGTGGTCGGAGAAACTCTTTCGGATCAGGTTTATGGAGCGGCCAAATCAGCCACGGAACCGCCTTGGACCGATTCGCTATCAATCCAGCAATTTGACCCGGACGCTTTGGGAGAACCAGTGTCAGTAGACATCACTTCAACCACGTTCGTTCGTTGTGCTCCACGGGCACAAAACTTGGACTTGGTGAACGCTCAGGATGTTACCGCAGGAATGACGGGAACGGTCATTTTTGAGTATCCATCCACGGATACGTTGGTAAGCCTTCCATCCACTACCCAAGTCACGGTTTCATGCACGGCTTACGTTTTCCCGACCGACTTCAATGCCCCGTCTGGATTCGTTACCGATCCTCCAATTAGCAACACCGAAACGGACGTTCAAACGCTTACATCATCCTCTCCCGAGTGGGCCTCGTTGCTTGGCGGTGGCTCACAGAGCTGGCCCGCATCAGCATCCAAGATCGACATCGCGTTTTCTACCCCTGGACCCACGGACTTGGCTTTCGAGCAGACGTCTCCTCAGATTGCTGCCGAGATTTCGATGGAGTGGCATTACCACCCGTTTGAAGGGTACTGGATCTTCTGCATCGACAACGCGGCTCCATGGACTCCGACATCGTTCAGTATCCCAATGGCCACCTTGGCGGACTTGGGCGGACCAGCACCAAACCGCGGTGAAATCAATGGATTCGGCTACGAGGTTGTCGTCGATTTCGCAGCTAAGGAATTCAAGCTGTTCCGGTCCGCGACTCAGGTCGTGGCTGGCGGCGGAAGCGTGACCGTGGTTGGAACCGAAGCTGTCGGCAGTACCACAGATCCTTTCCCTGGTCTTACGATTCAGCTACGTCCATTGGAGTACCCGATGGGTCCAGTGCTGGCGTCCGACATAACGAATTCCGAAGGATTCTACTACTTTGACAATCTGGCAGCCGGGGATTACGTGGTTAGCGTCGTCATCCCAGAAGGTTATGAGATTGATCCGGATTCGAGCGAGACCATTGATGTCACGCTTACGGCCGGCCAAGTAGCCAGTGACAAAGACTTTATCCTGATCCAATCCATACCGTGACATCCATTGAACTGACGCCAGGGATTCTTCCGCAGCCAGCGTGCTACGCCACAGAGCAGGATCGTTTTGACGCCTACGTCAATGCAATCATTGCGACTCTCGTTTCGGACCCTGAATGGATTGTTCAGGCTGAGACTCCCGGACCAGACGAAACCGACAAGCATTGGCTCAAGCTGGACATCAACAGCCGACCAGTAGGAGCCTGCGAGTACGTCGTTTCGGATGCAGATTGGGTTCCTTGGCTGTGGTTTCCTGTTACAGGTAGCACAACAGGTGCTGGGAATGCTTACACGCTGACCAATACGCCTCCGTTCACGACCACTGGTGAGGCTTACGGTTTGTTCCGAACCTACAAGTTCTTGGCCAACTTTAGCACCACAGGACCGTCAACGCTGAATATCGACGGGTTGGGTGCAAAAGCGATCAAGATCAAAGTAAGCAGCGATACCGGTGCCGATACCATTAAGACCGGGCAGATCGTCGAAGTAGTGTATGACGGGACCAACTTTCAGATGGTTTCGGCCTTGTCGGTGCTTCAGATCACCACTTCCGACATCGTTCCGGGGACAAAAGATGGAGATTTTCTCAGGACTCGCGACATTTCCGGAACTCTGACAACCGTCTGGGAACAGTCGGATTATACCACCACTGAGTCTGATGCTGTAGCAATTCCTGCCGGTGGTACTCCTGCAACCTTCCTGCATGGCCTTGGAACCACACCGAGACGCTATGGTTGTGGAATCATTCTTACCGATCCATCGGGAGACTTGGGATGGGCACAGGGAACGTACATTGATCTTTCCTACACATCTCAGATTGATCCTGGCCTCAGCGATGACAACGCGCCGACGGTCGCTGCCAACAACACGTCGATCATTCTCCAAACAATGGTTGGATCAACCGCATTCCGTATTTCCAATTTCAGCACCGGAGCGGTAACTGCAATTGACCCAACCAAGTGGAAGTTGATCGCTTGGGCTCAAATATGATCGCACTCTCAGACCTCAAGAACTCAACGATTCCGAATTCCGTCAATCTGGCGGGGTGCAATCCCAATTTCACGCGTCTGGCTAACGAGGCTCAGGTTCGTTTGGCCAACAAGGGTCGGTGGTGGGGCACAACCAAGCGCATTCGCATCTGCGTCAATCAGAAGTGCATTACGTGGCCGGCAGGAGTATCCGTTGTGGAAGGATTCAACATTGGAGGATGGGGAGTTCCACTTCGCAATGGATGGTTCGAGTTCCAAGACAATGTTCCGGTAATCACTGGCCGTCGCTGTCAATGCACGCCGCAGCAGTTGCTTGATCGTGGCATGAGTTGCCAGTTCACCGACCCAATCGTTGACTCATACATTCGCATCTATCCGGTTTCGTCGTCCGATGCTGACAAGGTGGTTCTCCTACAGGGTTTCGACCAGAATGGGAACCCGATTAGAGGCAATACAGGCGACGACTATTTCGATGGTGAAAAGCTGACACTGGCATCTCCATTCGCCACTTCGACCTCGATATTCGCACCGCCCGGACTGATTGCTGTCCAAAAGCCGATCACGAATTCCTACCTCAAGGTGTTTTCGGTAAATGCTGTAACCGATGAGGAAACCCAGATCGCCACATGGGGACCTTCCGAGACTGTTCCTCAGTACCGTCGCAGCGCGATCACCCATGTCCCTCGTCACTGTCCAGACCGATGGAACGAGGGAGATAACTGCACTCCTAGACTACTCAACTGCGTTCGATCAGTTGCGGACGCGATTGTTAGGCTTACTCCGCTCCCAATGGTGGTGGACACCGACTGGTGTTTCATCGGCAATCTTGGTGCAATGAAAGCAGCCATGAAGGCCATGCAGAAGGAGGACCAAGACGACTACGAAGAAGCCGCTTTGGAGTGGGGTAACGCAATCAAGCTACTTCGTGACGAGATCAACACCTACGAGCCACCTGAGCGGATTCAGATCAACTCGGAAGTGTTTGGTTTCTCCCCAATCAAGCGCGTGTTGGCTGGCATACGATGAAGCTTGAACTCGACATTCCGCAGATCCCGGAGCCTTCAATAGAGGTTCGCGGGTTGCTCTACCTTGTGCTTGAGGCTCACGCCGGATCGGCCCGTGAGAACGATTGCGTTAGCTCGGCAGCGGTCCGCAACTGCAATGCTGGAAATCCCGGCACGTTGAGCGGAATTGCCAGTGCAATCCTAACGGTTGGAAAGGTTCACGCCCCGGTGTACGAGGCTCGACAATTGTGGAAGTGGTGGGGTGCTAAGTACGAAGGAAAAGTTCCTGGATTTGGTAACTCGTTCTTTCCCGATGGTGATCACAAGTGGTTTCCTGTCCGTGAATGGATCATGCGAAACTTTAAGGAAATCTACCAAAAGCTATGCGATATTGAATCCGAGATGCTGAAAAAGTCGGATACTCTCCACGCCAACGCTGCCATGTACACAGCCATCTGCTGCGAACTTTTGGCCGTTCCTGTCGGGCAAGAGGGTCTTTTGTTCATCCTTCCCCGTCTACCGGTTTGGTTCACGCTATGATCTGCCAAATCACAGCCTTACCAAGAAGCGGAACGGCGTTCATCGCGACCATGATGAACCTCGGGGAGAACTGCTTGGCGTTCCATGAACTGTTCGTCACCGATCCTCATTGGTCAGCCACACTTAGGGAATTCACACTTCGTGATCTCTGGCCTAACCAAGTGGTGTGTGACATTGGAACGTATCAATACCTGCCTAAGGCGATCATCGAAGACTCCAAAAAGATTTACATTCGACAACATCCAGAGAAGTCACGCCGTAGATCCCAAATCGCCTTCGGATATGACATCCCCGAGGCTGAATCCGAAGCGTGGTCGGACATGGCTGAAAAGTGGGTCGCAAAATACAACCCGCTGGTCATCGAACAAAGCGAACTGTTCAACCTGTACTCACTGGATAGGATCTGGAACTACTGCAATCCGCATTGCATATTCCCGGCATCCAAGGTGGCACTTCTTCTTCAAATGAACATTCAACGAATGAACCCTAAAAAGGTGTTCGCAAAAGACGCCTACTTGGCGAGACAAGGAGAGTTATGGGGCTCATAGCAGCAGGTATCGGTGCGGCGGCAATCGCTGGTGGTACGTATCTCAACGCCAACGCGGCAAAGAAACGTCAGAGCTTCACGCAGTACATTGCCGACCAACCCGGCGTCAATCTCAATGACACCTACAAGGACAGCCTTGGCGCAATGGCGTCCAATCGTTCCTTGGCTGAGCAACAGGCGTCTTCCGAGAACGCTTTCAATCAGGCCCAGCTTGACGAGCAATTGGCTCAAGAGATCCCTGGATACCAAGCCTTGCAGCAGCAGCGTATTCGCAATGCTCAGTCGGACTTGGCCGGTCAAGTTAGCCCCGATGTCTCGGCGGCATTGCAACGTCATGCAGCTTCGCGTGGTATCGACTCGGGGACGGTTGGTAGCCAGTTCAACCGTAACCTTGAGGCTCGGGACTTCGGGCTAACCAGCTTGGACTTGCAGCAGCGAGGGGCAAACGAGTTCCAATCCATCATCGGGAGCACCCCAATGGCCGGTCGGGTATCCTCGGGTAGCTTCCTGAACATTGACCCCAAGACTGCCCTGGCGCTTCGAAGCGGAGAACGGACCAAACGCTTGGACATCCTGCTTCAAAAGGCGGGTCTGAAGGGTGCGACCGAGACCTACGGCGGTGCGCTGAATTCCATCGGCGGGGCTCTATTGAGCGGTGGCCTTGGTGGTATGGGCGGAATGGGTGGCGGCATGGGCGGCGGCGGTGGAAGCGGTGGGTATGTGCCAACGACCGGCGTCCAATCGTCACAGGTAGCTAATGAATTCTACGGGGGCGCTGGCTCTCCCTATGGCGGAGGTTAATTATGGCTGATTTCAACTCTGACACTATCCTTGGCGGTCTCCAGATCGGCAACCAATGGGCTGCACAAGCCGCTCATAATCGACAGAACGCTTTCGAGAACCAGTTCCGCACTCAGGCCGAACAGGACAAGCTGAAGGAAGCGTTTGGGGAGGACACGGTATTCGACTCCAAAGGTCGGGTAGACGTGATTGGCTCCTCGGCCAAGCGTCGGCTGCGTGCCGACAAGGAAGCTCTTGAATCCACCCAAGGCGCTCTGGAAGCGTGGCGTCAGATCAATCCTCCTGCAGGGGCTTCCGTTGTGCCACCCGGTGACGTATCGAGGCCTGTAGCGCCTCCTAGAGCGATTGCGGTGCCATCCCCAACGCCAGCGGTGGACGGTGGAGACGTTCCGGATCCTCAAACAGGCGAAGTTCGACCGGTCATCTCTCGCCCAATTGTCCAACCGGATGAATCCCGGCTGATTCCAGTTGAACCTCCTTACGCAGGTGGTGCCGGTGCCATGGGTCAAAGCCGGACCAACTTCTTTGCACCAAAGCCGGCAATTCAACCTCCCGCTGCGGTGGTCACTCCGGTAGACGAGTCACCGATGGTTGTCACTCCACCGGTTGCGCCTCCGGTTCCAACGTCCACGCCGAGAGCGGTTGTTCCGCCATCCACCATCACCCCACCGGTGACACCGCCAATCCCGGACATGACTGGATGGTCTCCGGCAAAGGCTCGGGCATTCGTGGCTCAGTATCCAAAGGTCATCGAAAACCAGCGCAAAACCGCCCAAGAGCTTTCGATTGAGCAAAACCGGCTGGCCATCGAACAGATGCGGTTGCAAGCCACCAAGGAAAAGCTTGAGAATGACCTAAAGAAGACGGACAAGCTGGTCAGCGGACGCGAGTCGGTTACCGACAAGTTGGTGGAAGGCCGTCAGGGTGTCGCTGATACCAAAGCGGAGACTGATCTCAAGAAAGCGGCAATGAATCAAGCTGGAAAGGCTACCCAGCTTTCAGTGGAAGATCGCAAGAAGATCAACGACCTGACATCGGACGTTGATACTAAGCAGCGCATTGCCTCGGCTCTGGACATTAACATTGCCCAGCTAACTGACCCGAAAATTGACCCATTCGTGAAGCGGCAGGCTGGGTTGAGCATTCTCAAGACCCTGAACAGCGCCGAGGGTAAGGACGCGGTCGGGGCTGAAGAGGCCAAACGACTTGGTCAATTCCTTCAGTTCCAGCTTAACCCGGTAAAATCGCTGGAAACCGGTCGCTATTTCGGGACGGACATGCCCAGATTTATCCAGCAAATCTCGATCAAGCGGGATGAGCTAAAACAACGGGCTGAAGAAACCCAAAAGAAGATCGACGGAATCAGTTCAAAGTACCAGACCGGTGCTCAAAAGGTGTTGGACGCTGACACCGCTAGATCGTTGTTAAATCAGGCCAAAGGCGACAAGGAAGCTGCCCGTAGGCTTGCCAAAGAGGCCGGATACACCATTCCTTAGCCATGCCCGACATTTTCGACTCGATAGCCGAGGACAAGCCAAAGGGCGACATATTCGATCAAATCGGAGGTTCCGACGAGCAATACCTGTCCACGGACATCCCTCCGAGGCCGGTAGTTGTTCCAGAGCAGCCGACGTTTATCGGCGAACAAGCTGATTCTTCTCTTGAGAATCCGGCATGGCTTCACAATCCAAACAGGAAGGCCGCTCTCGACCAAGAAATCCAAAGAGCTAAGGAAAGGGTTTCGCAACTGACAGGTCTTGCAGCAGGTTTTGCGACACCTCAGCTATCCATACCCGCAACGGCTGGTAGATTAGTCCAACTTGGAGGCGCTGCCCTCAACGTAGGCGCATCGGGAGCGGTACAAGCAACCGCTGAAGAGGCTTCAAAACAGATCCTTGGAGCGGCTGAACCATCCGCAACAAAGCTAGGCACTGAGGCCCTTAAAGGCTTTGGAACGGGAGCTGGTTTTGGCGCGGCAGGATACGTTGGCGGTTCGCTTTTAGGCCGTGGAGTTGCGGCAGTATCCGAAGCTCTAAACCCCGCAGCAGACAAGGCTAAACGGGTCGCAGCCACCTTATTCCCATCCCTTAGGAAGCCGACTACAGACGCCCAACAACGTGCCCTAGAAGCCCGCCAGACGATCCAGAGCATTACCGGAGAGGAAGTGCCCATCGGCGTGGCCGAAGCCATCGGAAAACCCGGTCTAGCTCGCAAGTTCGTGGAGGTCGGAAAGGAAGGCTCTGAATTCACTGCTGATGAGCAGGATTCGATCAAACGAATCGTGGCCATGGCGGCTACGGAGCTTCGTGGGGCCAATCCATCAGCCAATGAATTGGGCGAGCGGGCGGTCAACGTGCTTCAGGATGAGCTTGGACGGGTATCGGCACCGACCAAGGCGGCGGTTCAAGCTGTGGCCGATGAGCTACATCCGGCATTGTCTAAGGCAATGGTCCAGATCCAAGACGATGCCCAAAAGCTGATTCCTGGCACCGTGGCCAGTCCTACGGCCTCCGGGAACGCCATCCGAGAGACAGTTCAGAAGGGGTTAAACGACCTAACAGATGAGGCGCAGGCTGCTTATTCCAAGGCTAAGCTCCTTGCTGATCCCAACGGGGTTCCTGTCCAAATCCCGTCGATCAAGACCCAAGTCGCCAAGATTGATTTCGAGACTCCACACACGGTGCCAAGCGGTGCATCCTCGGCGGGTCGTCCGGTTCCAACTCTTGTTCCTGCTGAAAGCCGAAAGTTCGTGGCTGACATCAAGGACGCTGGGGACGAATGGACACTTCAACAGGCTCTCCGGGTCCGAAGCGAGATTGGTCGGGCGATTGGCGATAGCGAACTACTTCCGGGTATTGGTCGTGGCGATCTCAAGGGGCTTTACAAGGGGCTCACGGAGGACATCGAACACGCTCTGAGTCCAAGCTCCGGGAACTTTGCTGACGACAAGGCCCTGAATGCTTGGCGGAACGCTTGGAAGCTTACCAAGGAAACGTCGGAGAAGTACAAATACCCACTTGTTGAGAACATCGTTGATGAGTTCGGTCGGGAGGGTGGTACTGGGCCTGCTTCGATTGCATCCAAACTTACGACTCCCGAGGCACCATCAGTCCTAAAGGCTCTGGAAGTTGCGGCTGGCCCTCATGCTCCCCAGATGCACAAGGCTGTCGGCGAGTATCTTTTCAACCAAGTCGGGAACGCAGCACGCGATGTCCGGACCGGAGAGATAAGCGTCGGGGATTTGCTTTCGGGCATCAACAAGCTGGCTCCCGAGGTTCGCGCTCGCTACTTCCCGAATGTCGATCAAGTCAGAAAGCTGGCCAATCGTGAGGCTGCCTTGGTGGGACTACGCACGTCAGTCTCAAAAGGCGGACCCGACTCGCTCATTTCAAACCTGCAATCGACCGATTCAGCTTTGTTGGCGGAAGCTCTTGGGCCGACGCCATCGGCGGAAGTCACCAAGAAGCTACAGCTTGCACTGTCCGAGCAGGCGCGTGAACAGGCGCTCTACAATGGAACCATCCTTGGCCGATTGAAGGCCGGCGATGCGGATGGCCTGCGCGAGTCGGTGCTGGCCAATCCCGCCAAGTTCGCTCGCTCAATCGTCAGCGGTGCGTTCAGCCCTTCCAACGCGAGGAAGGCCATTGAAATCCTGAAGGTCCATGACACAGACGCCTTTCGCTCGTTGCAGTTCCATTACGTCGATCAATTGCTGAATAAGAATGTCTCAGAAGCATTCGGAATCAGCACACCAAAGATCGCAAAAGACCTTTCAGAGGGTGGTATTGCATCCGCTAGGACTCAGGAATCGGAGATGGCCGAAACAGTCCTAGGTAGACCTAGGTACGAGGCGCTTAAAAAGGTCATGGCTGCATTCTCTGAGTTGGACAAGCAAGGCAACATGCTTACGCCTAACTCCCCAGTCGTGGATCTAGCAGCCAGAACGGTAGGTGGTGCCATTGGTTCGACCGGGGCGATTCCTGGACTTGGTGCAGGTTCAGCAGGATATCAAGCCAACTTCATCGCTCGCAATGCTGCTGCGACAAAGCATTGGCTGGCGTCCTACCTTCTCCAAACCCAAGAGCTACGGAAACTGGCTTTGACTCCTATCAGCCAAGTATCGCGCACGCAGATGCAGAATCTAATGCGTGGATTCTCATCCTTCGTTTTGACCCAAGTGCCGCATGGTTCCAATGCCGAGCAAGAGGCTTTGGAGTTGCAAAAGCAGGCTGAGCGTTAGTCCTCATCAGCCATCGTTTCGATACACTCTTGGCAATACTCCTCTTCCTTGCGTCCAAGGATGCACCCGCAGCGTTGGCACCGTTCACCGCATTCGTGGATTCGATCCATGCCCATGTATGAGCAACGTGGGCACTCAAATGTTCCGGGTGGTAGGCGTGAGTCGGTCAAGCGGCCTCCTTTTGCTGTTCGACCGCCGTTTCCCATGCCTTCGGTCCATTCTTTGGCGTGAACGATAGCGGATCACCGCCAGACCACACAGCAGGTAACGATCCATAGACTGATTCGATAAGGCTGGAAGTCTTATCCCCGATCAAGCACGCAACCTGTTCATTGGCCATGCCTTGAGACCGTTTGAGCGTCACGTAAAAGCTCCGCAGCCCATGGCTCGTAACAGGCGGTATTCTCAACCGCGGACAAATCACCCCAAGGCGCTGCGTCAGCGTCCTGCGGATCAAAGGAAGCGCAATGGATGCCCCTGGAAAGTACCATGGACTGGTCGGATACCGGCGCTGATGCCACGCCTTGTGCGCCTCCATGAGTTCCCGTAGATCGGCGTCGATCTGGATGAACGGATTGATCCCACGCTTCCCGCGTCTTACGTACAGGAACGAGCCTTCGACATAGCCCGGCGCTCCCTTCATGGACGAGTCCATTCTGAGGCCGAGTACTTCCGAGGTCCTAGCCCCGGTGTAAGCCTCAAATAGCAACTGCCATCCCGCCGATTCACTCGCCGGCACCTTGAACAACTCCCGCGCCAACTGGTGAACGACATCCCCACTGGCAGGCATACTCTCCCGGCAATGCTTAACCGATTCAGCCTTGCGATGCTTGGCCCGTCCAATGACCGGATTAGAAGTCAAATGACCTTCCAGCACAGCGAACCACATGAGGTTGCTCAAGGTCTGCAAGTCCACGTCAGCCGCACGTTGGCGATGGCCATTGCGTAAACCATAGTCGGCGCATGACTTGACACCGATCTTGTCGATTGGGATTGATCGGAAGTGGGATTTCAGGAATCCGATCCGTGTTTTCTCATGCTCCTGCTGAGCCTCAGTGCGAGGCATCCCACGCTTGTCCCGACAGCCTGATGCAAGGTAAGCCTTGGCAAGTTCGTTGAATGTCATGGCGTTTCCTTTATCTTGAACTCAGTCCGGTCGGTCTTCGTAACGGAGAATTCCTGATCAATTAGCTCTCCTCCTCCCATCTGGAATACCTCCGAAGCGTCTTTCTCGTTTTCCCCCTTAACCTTGTAGGTAACTTTTGCCACGGCATCGGCATAACAACTGATAGTGAATGTTTTCATTGTTGGTTTTTGTTTCGATTGTACTCTCCTGACGAAATTATGATCGCACTACCTGAATCTGAAGGAACCACATCCGCCGCTGATCGCATGGCCAAAGCCCGCGCCGCCAAGGCCGCAAAGGGTGCAGAAGCTGGTGCTCCCAAGCCCCGGATATTCCTGTCCCGTGGACGCCAGATCAAGCGTCCGAATGCTAAGGGCGGTAATCATATCGTTTGAGCGGGTCGAATGTCCTGCATGAACCGGATCACGTCGGTAGCCGAGTAGGCTACACAGGTCTTGGCACCCGCCATCTTCCAGAGCATTCGCTTTCCAGCCTGCTCTGGTGATTCCTTGTTGCCCTTACGTTTGACCTCAATCCAAAAGCAGACCCCAAGGTAACATCCAACGAGGTCTGCAATGCCCTTCTGGCAGGTGCTCTTTCGGTCCATTCGATGCCAAACGTACTGGCAAGCGTGGCCAAGTGAATCCAGTTGCGTCTTGATGTCCGATTGAATAACGGACTCCAATTCATCCGACGCATCAGCAGGTTGAACCGCTGCATTCTCCTTGGCCAATCGAGAGACAAGCCAAGCCGTGTCGAATCCTCTGGCCATTAGAACAGGGGCCGTGCATTGGCCGGTTTAGGATTATCGGCTTGTGGCCGTGGTTGGTTTCCTGACCTACCACTTTCAAAGTTCTTCCAGTTTCCAATTATGGGTCCGCGCACGCCGGCCTCACGCTCCTCTTTGCTTACGCTCTGTGCGATGAACCCATCCCATCCGTTTCGATCCGGCCCTTCACGGTTGGTAAAGAACACGAAGTCACAATAGGCGGCTCCGTTCTTTCCTGGGAACAGTCGTTTTTGGTCAATCTTCGATACGTCAATTTTGCCAGTTATCATTTGTGTCTAAGTAGGATTGTGAGGATCATTGCGATGTGGAGAGATACCGGAACTAAAGCCATTGCGAGTGCAAAACCATCTTTCTCATTCTTACGTATGTGGAAATAGATAGGGTCGCATGCCATAAATGAAGCGACCGTACTGGCACCAAGCAGCATAAAGAATATTGCGCCAGTCATAGGATGATTTGCTTGATGCCTTGATCGCCACGGAAAAGTCCACAATCTCCAATGCACTTGGCTGCCCGTTCCATGCGATCCATTATTAGTGCTCGATAAGGGGCCAGTTGGTCAATGTTGAGGTAGTAAATAAACACGCTGAATGGGTGAAACTTCTCAACCACAATCCAAACGAATTGCGACTTCTGATCTTCGGGATTGCAGCCGTTCCACATATCGAGATACCACGCGGCCTGCTGTCCCCAGAAGCCATAGCGGATCTCATTGGCCACCTTGCGTTCCTCTCCTTCACAACGTTGCACGCTCTTGATATCCACAAGGCATTTCTGGCCATTCGGAACAGCATCAATCCTGGCCTTACGCATGAACTCAACTTCTCCGACCCTCATGCGCTGGAACAGGCTTATCTCCGTCTCGCAGTTTGTCAGGATACCTTTAGCCTCCTCGTTGTTGTCCAATGCTGCCATTGCGCCGAATAGCTGAGCCGACTCGGCAAAGGTTAGGACATGGCGACCGGCCTTTTCTTGCTCCTCGGTCCAAGCGGCGCAGTCTTTTCGGTTCCATTGCCATTTCTTGCCATCAATCTCGGTGGGCTGGATGGCGAACTCGGGCAACGGAACGTCCGGTGTGAGGATTCCCTGATGAATCCAGATGCCACATTGCATGTCCCAATTCATCTTGCGGTCAAAGAACGACAAGGCATGGGCATCAGTGGGTCCTAAACCCCTCAGGAACGAGCCTGAGAGGCCGCCAGAGCGACGATATTCAGGGTCTGGCAGCTTCCTGACCACCGAGAACTCCGGGGCCTCCTTGACGTAGCTAGCTCCGGTAATGGCCTCTAGCTGGTCGGGAGTTAGGCGGTAGTCGCTCATTTTTTGGAGTCCCTAAAAAGGAGATAACACATGCCGAGGACTAGGATTACTCCAAGAGCTTCCTTGACCACGTCCGGCCAACTGGTTTCGCAAATCATATCAACTCCCCTTTCAGAAACTTCTGCACGCTCTCGGTCAATTGCGTGCATTGGCGATCCTTTCCGGCGTACCATTCCAGGACCTTCACAGGAACGTCGATGATTTCCTTGATGGTATTGGCCTGCTGCGGTGTGACCTTTTCGTCTTGGATCACAAGCATGGTCTGGAACTGTGTCCATGTGATGTCGAGTTCCCGAAGCTTGGCATTGATCAAGTCAGGAAGTGCATCGGCGGTCTTCACTACCTCTGGAGTGGCCACCGCAGCCGGCTCTTGAACGGCCATAGGAGTGGACGGAAGCCCTTTGAACTGGTCAATCGAGACAGCCTCTCCTTCGACCTTTCGGATGCCATCGGTTTCGTCGTCGGCCTCCAAGGCTTTGGCGAATCGCTCGTTGGCAATGGGCAGCCACTTGGATAAGCGCCGATAAGCCGTCTTCTTCCACATTTCCATTTCATCCGTGACCCACGGACCCTTGTCCTTGGACTTGGACCGCGCTTTGATCGCCAGGATTTGATCGGCCGACATGACAACGGATTGCTTCGTCCCATCCTTCATTGTCGCCGTGGCATAGGCACCCATCGCTGCCCCTTGCGTCTTGGGCTTGTCCTTATCCCGCCGAAGCCACCACGGGATATGATCAAGAACCTGACCGCAGGAATAATCGAACTTGTCTCCCTCGTAGATGATCTCCGCTCCTTGGGTGGCCACTTCCCCGGACCAGAATGCAGTCTGAGCCAACCCCTTCCAGTCGATGATCGGCGTGCAGACGTTCCCGTAAGGCACCAAATGCGCCAAGCGGCCATCAGGCTCAAGGCCGACCGCCGATAGCGTCAGCATGGAAGACAGCAGCGATCCCTCGGTGCAATCGTACAGCTTCGGGTTCTTCGTCATGGCCGTGCAAGCCACTCGAATCATGCGGTCCGGTGTGATATGCTTTGGCAGAACTTTGCGGATCTGCTCAACGAAGGCCGGAGATTCGAGATGGTCTCGAATGGTTAAGGTCTTCTGAGGCGCTTGCGCTAACGGCTGTTGCTCGGTCTTGGCTACGGTGGTTGTACTCATGGTTTGTGGTTGCTGTATCGGTCGTTTTACGGTTGAGAACTTTACCGCTGCCGTCCGTGATTCCTTCTTTCACGCGACGGCGCAGATATTCAGATTGATAGGTTCGATTGGCTTGGACACAGGTCTTGCACCGGCAACCCATGACGTAGCCATAGCGGTTGTGTTGGGTGCTCATGCGCCGGTCCATCCTGCTTTGGGAGTCCAGATTTCCACGCCTTCAGGCATCCGCACAAGAACGGCTGGACGACCTCGGCGCGTGACATCGGACAATGCCCGGTCAAGCATCCAATTCTCGTTGGCTTGGTATGGAAGCGTCATGGATTCGTATCCCATGGCTTTAGCCTGTTCTTCGGTTAGTTCGAGTGGAGTGGTCATGGTCCGGGTTTGATGAATTCTTCCAAGTCTGCGATTGCATCCTTTAAGCGAGCCCATGCGTCGTCGCCATTATAGTGCCAAGCATCGACCACCGCTTGGGCCAGCTTCAATAGCTTGTCTGTGGCGATGTCATCGTGAATCCGAATCAGTTCCTTGATTTCTGCAAGTATTTTGGCGTCAGTTTTCATCGCATGTCACATTCTGCTGGGTTGCCAACGGGTTCCTGACTTTCGATAGCCATAGCCTTCTCGCGCCAAAAGGCTGCCATCTTGGTGCAACGCTCCGATTCCTGCACCCACCATGCAGCGGCTTCCTCGTTGCCATACTTCCGATTCTCTTCGGAATGCTTCAGTGCCTTGCGTGCCGATTCCTGGCAGGCTTCACGGTTACGCCACCATGAGGCAACGTCCAAGTGTCCTTCGTTGTCAGTTTTCATGGGATTCGAGTTCTTTGGCTTCTTTGGTGAGGGCGGCAATCTTGGATCGAAGCTCGCTGATTCGTTCCAGTTGGGTGGGAATCTTTCTCTTGAGTTCGGAGAGCGCCTCGCTCAGAAGGTTGGATGATGATCCAAGCTGATCGGACGCAAGAGCTGTCCAGAACGGATAAGCCGATTCTTGGTCGTTGCCGTAGATAGTGACCCCAAGAGATGACGGCCTTTCGCCAAGCTCGATTTGCGACTTTGCGACTTGCGCCTTTAGCCACTCGACCACTTCGGCCTCCGTGACTCGTTCAAGTATTGGTTTCATTGTTAATCTTTTGGTTTTTCCAGTGCATAAATCCTGCATTGACGGCTCCTTTGCATTCCTTCCAGAGCGCATCGCTGCAACCGTTGCAAAGTTCGGCCTCGTTCATTGGGTCGACTCTTTGGAACAGTCCCCATTCGACTTTGACCGTCGCGTTAACAGCGTGACACTGATCGCAGGTCATAGATATCCATTCTGCCAGAGCGCCAACAAGGCCCCAGCCATTACGCCAATTGCGAGGTAGATTCGGTTCATTCCGCCGCTCCTTTCAGCTTCAAAATCATAGCTTCGTGCATAGCCTCTGCCTGCTTTCGAGATCCAGAGCAACGATCCATTTCTTGGTTGTTAGGGCCTCCGAAAACCATGGTTTCCCAAAGTATGGGAGAATTACCGTCAAATCCATGCGCTAAGCCCAAGAAAACCGTGGAAACTTTAACCCCACGAGAAATCTCCGTCATAGCAACTTTTCGGTTTGAAGTCTCAAACCATTGCGCCCATGCCAGAAGGTCCAACGCTGGGATTGGCTCCCCTAAGTCATTTAGAATATATTTGTCGCTCATTGTTTCCATTGTGTTCGGTCCTGCGTCATTGCAGCACCGGAACCGCCCGCCATTGCTGACGGGCAGCGCCGGGGTTACACGCACATTGCCAAGCCACGGGTGTAAACGGCATTGATCGACTCGCCTTCGCGGATGTCCTCAGCCCGGAGAACGTACAAGGCGCACCCACGCGGGTCAGTCTGGTGGTACGGCACAAGCTTAGGATGGCTCTTAAACAAGGCTGAAAGGCGTTTCAAGGCACCTTTCTCGCGGTCCGGTATCGGATACCGGAAGTCGGTGTTCGGATTAACCAAACAGGGGATTCCGGTCGTCTCATCCCGTTCGATACACCCACGGGCCGTTCCACATTCCAGTTCAGCCCATCGGTGCAATGTCCGTTCAATCTTGATCAAGGCACTTGTTTCGTGGTAGCTAAGGCCCATCTCGGAAGCCCTGGCGTAGATGCGTGCGATACGTTCTTTCTTGGTCATGTTTCTCTTATGTTCTGCCGCCCGGTTAATTCCGGCGACGTTGAGACCATACCCGACCGCATAGGTTAAGCAATATGAAAGTGATTCAATGGGAACTTGGATTGAGAACACAAGCGATTTATTGCAACGCCAGCTTATGTATTATCAATGTCAAGCAATAATCTATCCGGGTGGATTTGACCATTCCAGAGAGTGGACTAGGGTTGCCATGTGAAAATTGCCATAACCGTTTCAGATTATTCGGCCGCCCTCCACATTGGAGCCGATGTTGATCGAAAGACTGCCGTACTTGAGATTCCAAACGGTCTCGTTCCGACATGGCTTCGTAAGTATGCCGATGACGATGGCCCAAGCTATCCTACTCGACCGAAGGAGTTCACCATTTCACTTTCCATCATTCCAAATAATCCATGAACGAAATCACGCCATCACAAGCGGCATCCGCACTCGCCAAGCTGTCACGGTTGAACCCCACCCGAAAGCAGATCATAGCCAGTCGAAGGAATGGCAAGCTGGGAGGACGGCCACGGGCGAAGAAGGCGAAGCGTCAGACTGAAGCTCGGCTCATAGTATTCCCCAAGAAGGATCGACCTACGGTTGCCACGATTCCCGCCAAGGCCGTCAACCAGGAGGAAGTGACGCCGTGACTAACGAATCGAGAAACTTTGCCAATTCGGACTTAATCTTTACCTCTGACCGAACCCATGAGCTTGCGCCATTGATGGCCCCTTCTTGGATCCAAGCGCACCAAGGCCAATTGTGGTTGGCTGGAATCGCTTTAGGGCTGTTCCTGCTCATGCTTTTGGTCGAATGGCTATGGGACCGATAGAACCGCCGCAAAGCCCCCTAGCAGCCCCGCCAAGGCCCGATTCCACGCTGGCAGGGTGATTGGAGCGGGAGGAAGAAAACAACGCTCCTAGCGCCTTCCTGAAGCTTTTAGACCATGAGAATCCACAAATACCCACTAACCACCGAAGAGAACACCGTCCCGCTGACCAACTGCGACAAGGTGCTGTGCGTCCAGATGCAACGCGGTACCCTGACCCTTTGGGCTCAGATCAACGAGGATCCAGCCTTGAATGTGACCAAGCGAGCGCGGACCTTCGTCATCTTCCCAACGGGCGATACCACCAAGAAAGGCAGTTTTGAGTACGTTGGCACAGTCCAGGATGGCATCTTCGTGTGGCATGTTTACGAGCGAGTGGATTGAGGATTGACATTCATTCCTGAGCGGATAGGTTGTCGGGCATGAAACAAGCACCTGACTTGATGACACCTCCGCAATCCGAACTTCAACGCAACCATGAACAAGCCTTGTGCGCTTACGAAGCGCAACACGCGATTTGGTTCAATACAGTTGTCGATTCCGATGCTGGCCGACGCGCCAAGGCTAAGCTAAAGGAATTGGAAGCGGTTTACATTGCTGCCAATCACGCTGCGTTTCCTGAAATCATTTGCATCCTATGACGCACGCCATTCACAAACTGATCTGTTGGTATCTGCGCCGATGTGCCGGCGCGTTCCATTGTTACCCCTACGGTAAATCTGGCCGTTATGTGGTGTTGATGAATGAAGACCAGTACCACCGATATTCCAAAATACGATGAATGATCCCGCATATCTCACCGGCAAGAAACTTTGCACTTGCCTAGGCTCATGCGCAGGAGCCGAAAGGCTTGGAAATGGTTGGGTCTGCTGTCTGACAATTCCCAGAGAGCAACTGCTTCCTAAGGAAGAGCATTCTCACCCAAAGCGCAATTGCGAGCGTTGCCATTCAACTGGAATCGTTGACGCTCCCGGCGTCAGCCATTGGGGTTCTGTGCCCAGAATGCCTTGTCCACAGTGTAACCAGAAATGGGACGAATTCGCTATTACCGGTTACGCTTGGCACGAAGACAGCAGCCTTGAAAAGTGGTTCCCAATGACTGCGGAGGAATTGACTAAACTACGCCACATTGTCGACCGTCAAGATAAGGAATTGGCAGAGCTTAGAAACCGCAAGACAGTTAAACCCTTCTGTGGTGAATGCGGAGGAGAACATGAACCAAGCGGAGCGCGTGGCGAATGTGTCCGATACTGGCGTCTGAGGGCTCTGGCGGCAGAAAATCGAATATCCGTACATAAGGCTTACGGAACAGCGCTTTAGCCAATCTTTCCACCAAACGCGCTAGCTTCACCGCTGGCGCTTTTCTTTTGCACAAACTCTCTTGACATTCCCATTCGCTTAGGTTATCCCTTGTCCACGCTGGCAATTAAGCCGGTCAATGAAACAAAAACATGAGCACTATCTACACCGACGCCCCGGAAGCAATCGCCGTTGTTCAAGCAGCATTCCCGCAATACAAGCACGCGCCGAGCCGATTGACCGTGCAACCATTCCATCCGATTACGCCAACCAGCTATTGGTCTGGCGGCACTAAGGACCTTTGGGCCATTGCCAAGCTTGATGGAACACAAGCCAGCGGCACGGTTCGCGAGAATGGCCATGGGTTTACCGAAGGCGTCGGTGAAGTCCAATCATTGCCTGAAGGTTGCGCCCTGGTTCGTTTAACCATTGGCAATCGTGAATCTGCGGCCCTGTATGTGCCAGCGGACAATCTGGCCAAGCTCCTCCCGGCTCCCATTGCCTTAACTGACGACGAAAAGGTTGTCCTTGTGGCAACTGCCAGCCTTGTGAGTTCGGCCCGCAATCGCGTCTACACTGCCCATAGGATGGGAACGGAGCGAGTCACGGCCACCATTGCCTCATTGGTCACGAAGGGGCTCATGGCCAAGAACAAGTCAGTGACAACGAATGGCAGGAATGCCGCCAATTCAATTCCCGAGAAGAACGAGATCCTTTGGAAGTATTGAACCACCGCTTTCACCACTCAGCCCTAGGAACACACCTAGGGCTTTTTGTTTACTCAACGCGCCAGAATGGCATTACAGCCCTCTTGCTCCGTTAGGGCCACCAAGTGACACCCAGCCAAGAATCTCCCGCCTACGCGCCTCCTAAGCTCGGCCTTGACTATTCCAGCCTTGTTCCTGAGGCTTGCCAAGCTTCTATGGCAGAATTAGCTGAATCACCCCGCTCAATCCATCCCAAAGCCTTGATCCGTAGGGATGCAAGGTCGCAGAGGGCGTGGAAAGTGGTAACTATCAGTGAGCCAGGGCAGCTTGCTATTGGCCTCAGGCGCTCACGCATCAAGCTTACTGAGGAGATCGACAAGCTTTGGGGGACTGAAATGACTGGAACTCGGGAATTTCCAGGGAATGGGCAGATTTTGCACAGTTTGATGGGTGATTACATGGCTGTTTGCGACCGTCTGATGCGAATCTGTCGCATTCCACAAGCGCCAGCGGGATCGAAGATCAACGAGAAGCGACCAACTCTCGATGTCAGCGAACCGACTGCGGTTGATGCAGTAGAAAGCCCGGTTTCAGCGCAACCACAAAGCAGCAATCAGGCTTGATCCACTCTGCTTTCCCATGACTGCCAAGCATGGGAACGAGTGACAAGGCTGGTAGCTACCACTCCCCCTCCAACTTAAGGAATCTCTTTTTCCTTGGATCTAGGGCCACGGGGATGCCGGGGTGGGGGCCGCACGGCGAAGGGGGGTGTTTCTGTAGCCCCCTCTCCATACCTAGGAGGATTTTTAGCTTTGGCCTGGAATCGGGTGGTTTAAGTTAAGTATTGAATGAAGCGAATTGGAATCAAGCCAGTTCGGTTTCCTGGTAAGCAAGACTGCCATCCGCCCAACGGGCTTCAGAAACTGGTGGAAGGTGGAATGTGCCACCGAGAATGGAAAAGCTCGATTTAGGAGAGAATCCAAGCTTGGTGTGTTAAAGACCAGTCTTGAACAGTGTTTAACGTGGGTGACTGGTGTAACGGATGGTAACGGTGTGTAACGCGTTACTGGGTGTTACAGGGTGTTACAGGGTTGTTATACAGTGGTGCAGGGTTTCAGTGGATCCCATGCCTGGGTTTGCATGATCTGCGCTTGGTATCTGGGGTTTGGATTTGCTGGTACTCTTACTGCTCGTTGGCTTCGCCTTCCTCGCTGGTGATGCCTTTGGCTTGGTGTTTTGGGACATGGGCTTTGCCCCCTATAGTCCGTCGCTTCGCTCGGACTTCTTACGGAGTACGGAAGATACTCTCCTACCTCTCTAAACGGTGACTTGTCCCAAAAGTGGGATATTCAATGAATGTGGCGAGTATTTTTCCAGTGATTGGTGGTCAACGGGATACGCCGTGGAATTTCATGCAACGCTTGCAGATCTTCTTGCGTTTACGGATCAGGATCTTGCCGCAGGCTGGGCATGGGGTTCGGATTGAAAGTGGGTTCTTGTAGCCCTTGGGTTTGGGTGGTCGAGCGAAGTCGTGGTAGCCAAGCATGGGGGTCACTTGTAAAATTCAACCAGCTTTCCACAATTCGACATTTTCCTCAGTGCACGGATATTCACGGGATTGATCGGGTCATTATCGTAAGCAACCAAAGCGGACGGGGCTCCGGAATTATGCTTGGCTCTGGTACCATCGACATGGTGGAAGAACAGGCGTCCACGCAGGAACAGGATTCCAGATGCCTTGGTCCAAATCCAATCGTGCCAGTCGGCAGTTTCGGTTCTAGCGAATACCAAGGCGATGCAGTTTCCATGCTCAGCGCACTTCTGAAGCCATTTGCCGGTCTGTTGGCCGTATGGAGGGTTGCACCATACTCGACCAATCCAAGGCGTGGATAGTCCATTGTCCCGGATTGTAAGATGATTAGCGGCAGTATCCCACGGTCGATTGATTGGAGAACATGGGTCCAAATCGAATGGTCCAAAAGCATTCACGATCTCCGGAGGAGTAAGCCATTCGTCTTTCCCGGCCCTAGGGGAGTGATGCGATCCAATTCCTGCTTTCATTAAGTTACAAATCCTTTAGAAAAATGATTCTGTGGCAGGCTTTGCACCGTGGTAAGTCCGGATTGGTGGGTCGTCCGCAGGATTTGCATGGGACGAGTTTCTCGGGCTTGGGTGGTTTGACTGGGTTGATCCTTGGCACGCCGATCTGGGAGCACTTGTGGCAAAGGCTGGTGCTAGAGGGTGCTTGGCAGATTCGACAGGTCTTCATTCCTTAATCACCGGTAAGTGCATTTCCATGGTGCCATCGTTGTGCCATTGAGCCTTGGTTTCCTTCCAATGCGTTCCCCACGGGTGGATCTGGGACTTGTGGATGACGACGTAATGCCGGCAGTTTGGATTGGTCTCATGGTAAAGCCATCCAGGAAGGTCGATGCTCAGCGAGTCCTGAGCGAACTTGGCTTGGTACGTCCAGCAGATGGAAAGGCCGATCACGGTTCCGATAAAGACTCCGATGAGTGGTTGGTAGGTTGATTTGGAGAGTTTCATTTCAACTTCCTGCGTTTGAGTATCGATGGAGAGTAGAGACCCAATGCGCGCCGTTTGGCTGACCGTATTCGGCTCTTGCGATTCTTATCGTCACCGCACTTTCGGCAGATTGGGTGATTCCCAAGAAGCTGGAGGGTTGCATTGCATCGGCATTGTGGAGTTGAGCATTTGATTTTCATTCGGTTGTTATCGCTGCCGGCACCAGGACGCACATGCAAGGAAGCATGATTCCTGACTTGTGAGGATTGCAGCAGCGGACCCGATCCAGACATTCACAATTGGCGTGATTTACCCGAACATGATCCGCCTTCCTTCGGTGCGAGTTGCACCACCAAGTTCCGATCAGCCTACCGCTATCGTAGACCTCGGGAGCGGAGAATAGGTATGTAGTGGTCATATTCACGGCACCTTGCTCCACGATTCAGGATCGGATATGTCCAAGTGATAGGATCCTTCAGTCGCGATTCTCCAATCCAATTCGGATTTCCACGCTTCCTCTGGATCTTGACATTCTTGGCTCCTACAACCCCATTCGTAGGCAGTTGCTGAGTCTGATCCGCATCGGTGTCCAACCTTGAATGCAGCTGCCCATACAGCCTTTACCAGACGATTCAGAGAATCTTCATCGTTTTGTAGTTTCATCCCTTCACTCCGTGGTATTGAGCGCACTTCTTGCAAAGTTGCTTGTTCTTTTGGGCCTTGGCTTGGGCGCAGATGCGGCACGGTTTCATGGCAAGAGCTTAAAAGCCTTGGTCAGGCACTCCCGGCACAGGTTTGCTGTCGCACTTTCATAGTCCGGTTCTTGTCCGACTTGCACGACCTCAGTGAGCTTTGACGCGTTGCATTCATCGCATCGGAAGGTTGTCCATCCGTAACCATCAATGATATCGTCTACGTCTTTAGCTGTGGCAGTATCTACATTCAAAGCGCAAAGTTTCTCGTAGATTTGACGACTGTGATCGTATTTGAATGGATAGTATTTCTCTCTCCACGTCTTGGCTATCCCACGGATCTCGTCTCGAGACGTTAGGAGTTTCACTCGCCCCTCCTCTCCGCATGGACGCAGCCGAACTCTGGGCCAAAGAAGATGTACGAACGATCCCATGAATCTCCGCAGCGCAATCCGTCCACCGGGAAATCGCCTGCGTTGTTGTCATTGCGCGGGCTTTGGATCTTAGGATGATTGCAATCGCCTTGGCCAGTTGGTTCAGGCTTGTACCACTTGCAATCCTTGCATCGGCAGGGTTCGGTGGGTGGGGTCATGGCCTTTCGGATAGATTCAAGTTTCGATATCCTCCAAGAGCAATGTTCGTGGTGGTTTTCAAGGCGGCCATTGATCTGTGGATCGCTTATTCCACAAGCCGAACACCTGTAGTACGGATTGCCTCCACCGATAGGTTCTTTAGGATAATCGAAATATTCCAGGTCCGTTTCCATTCCCCCATTCTGCGCGTAGGTTTCTCGGTTGTAAAGTCAAAGTGGCGATCTCTCGAAACTTATTCTCTGGAATATTTCAACCGGAGACGCATCTTAGGGGTGCTGTCGGTAGTCGTTTCGGTCCCGGGACAGGCATCGCTAATACCAAAGGTAGCTAAACCTACCGAGTAATTGTGGCGAGATGATCAGCCGAGATGGCTTCCGACGGCACCAGCTTTAGGGCGAGTGTAGCATACTGGCTAATGCGCCGGTCTTCCAAACCGGATAGGTGGGTTCAATTCCCTCTACTCGCTCCACTTCCCAAGGCCGATGTTTCAGCGGAGTTCCTAGCCGGACATCGGTAAGCGCAGGGTGGAAGAACAACCCTTAGTCGTTCACCTTGCGGGCTTTGGAAGGGTTACTCTTGATCTTGGTTTTATTCATCACTCTTGAGTCAACTCTGTTGGTTCTGGGTGCCTTTGGGAGGACTATTCCCATAGATCCCCGTGGGCACCCGATCCAGAAGTGTAGCCAATACAGGCAAACACCTCTGTTTGAACTGGCGGAAGGAGCATTCCCATGAGTCCACAGGAGCAGCCCGACCTCAGTGATGGTGATTTAAGCTCAACAGCAGCCAGCCAAAGCTCTTAGGGCTATCCCGCCCCACCATCCGTGTTGCCGGCGTCGACACTTTCCTGCCAGCTACGGGGATCACAACGTCCTCCCCGCTTTTCCCTGCGGTACTATCCTAGGGAAAGTTGATTGGAAACCCGAACAGGAGCGTTACCTGCTGTGGCTCCGGGACGAATCGCGCCACACCTATCTGGCTAGCTCCGGTGGGACTTTCCCGTGCTGATTCGTGAGGCGACAATTCCACATGGATTGATTCGGTCAAATGAAAAGGGCCTCCTCGTGAAAGAAGGCCCTAAAGCGCGGGGAAATGAGGTACGAATCAGCACGCCCCGAACCATGCCTGCATCATGCGTCAGGTTTCGCCGTAGCGCAAGGACCGTTCACTTCGGCGGGTCACTCGTTGAATTCAGCTTTGGTGTAGCGTTTATCGAGGTCGGTCACTTCAAGTTCCTCACCGACGTATTCGCAGTCATCGCCATTGTTGAACTTCTCAACAGCGTCATCTTCCGATTCGGCCATGATTGTGAATTGCTGATGTCCTCTGGCTTTTACTGGCACTGTGATTAGATATTCTTTCATGCGTTAAGTTTTGGTTTGTTACTTCGGCGGGTCAGGCAGCGGGATCCAATGGGTCGGTGCGGGTCCTCGAACAGGACGTGGTTCAAACTTACCGTCGTGGACGTGCCAATATTCAATCTCAAACTCCGCCCAGTCGGCGACATATTGACCACGTTCTGTAAATATCAGGATTGGAGTCCCATCCTTCGGAGCCGTCTCAATCGGCTGCCATTGGCCCATCTCGCGCACGATCCTGAGGATTTCAGCCATCTCGTTGCAAACAAGCGTCAGGTTGTGCTCGTTGAGCATGTGATCGAACAACTTCTGGTAGTAATCAGCGTCGGTTTTCATGCGAGTTGGTTAGGAACCAGTCTTCGGCCTAACAACCAGCGATTGACGCCAGTCGCCGGTCCATTTCGGGGAATATTCTGGTGGGATTGGCCCGTAACCACCGCTTTTGCAGATCCAAAAGTTTTGGACATCTGTAGTTATTGGAATGTGAGTGAACCAATTCCAAGATCCAGATCCGTCCACCGTAACCGCCTCCGCCCAAGCCGGCATCTTGCTCCAATCAACCTCCGGAGCGTCGATCCATTCGGAGATTAGGTCCCTGTCGTCTTTATGACCTTTCGACCATGTTCCATCAATGTTAAGGCTACAGCAATCGCCCGTGTTTTTGTCCATCGCTATAATCGGAGGATAAGGTTGTGGCCTTGTGGTTGTTAAAACAATCCTACAACGGCCTGCTCTGTTGCGATAACACTTCCCTACCTCAAACTTGATTTCGTTCATTTTGTGATTTTTGGTTTAGTACAGGTCAAAAGCTTTAGCCCCCACATTCAGCGGCTCTTTCCGCGCAAACACGCACTGGATGTCGGAGCTTGCGAGCACTTCGCAGTCCACGAGTTCAACGGCGTTGTACCCGCGCTTGACGAGCGTTCGGTACTCCCGTGGAATGAACCAGCGGCGGAGTTGTGCGATGGTAAGGCAGCCGGTGTGGCATAGCATTCCACTCGCTCTATAGAATATTCCTGCAGTCCCAAATTCAAGTGGCCATGGCTTCAAGTTATCCAAGTCAGGACGCATGATTGACCAAGTTTCCTTCTGGCCAGGATTAAACGGCCCACGTCCGTTCTCGTCCTGGATGCGGTAGATGGTGGTTTTCATTACCACGAAATCAACTCGCCATTAAACGGAAGCCCGTGGGTTTTTTGAAACCATGCACGCAATTCTCCCCAGCATTTGAATCCGTCAGCGCGGGCAAATTTATTAAGCTCTTTCTCATGCGTGAATCGTTTTCCGTCAGAACAATACTCATTCTCGTAGAGATCAATGTAATCTACCCTTCGGCACTTCACATCACGCAATACCCTCTGCTTGCTACGATATGGCTTCCCAGTCCATTCGCGAAGGCTCAATGGATCACCCGGAAGGCACCGAGCGGAAGCCCTAATCGTTTGGGTCTTTTGACCTAATTCAACAAGCGTTGCGAACCGTGGTTGAAACATAATCACACCACGGCGACTTTTCTTCACTTCGGCAGACAACTTTTCCATATCTTCGGAGGCACAGGGTTGTTCGGGTAATCGGCCATACTGGCGTATCGCACTGGCGCGACGTGGCCATTGCGGAACTCGTATCGTGCGATGTCGTAGGCCATGTTTGGAACCATCTCATCGTCGTCATCAGAGCAAGTTCCAGCGCATTCGCCCACAGCCTTCATTCCGGCCATGATGTCAGCCTTTTGCTGCTCAAGCTTGCTCAGCGGACGATTGGCGTACTGGCCTCGTCGGAATCGGTTATCGCGGCGTTGTTGGCGGTTCAAAACGGTCTCCTTTCGTCCTTCGGTTTACTCGTTGGCTTCGGCTTCTTTGGCACCTTGATGAGGTCCAGTTGGATGGGTCTCGGTGGGCGCGTTGGCTGGCTCATGTTCCATGGTTTCGTTTTCATTTGGAATTCCAAGCTCGCAGCGAATATCACCAATGATGTGTCCTACGTGCATCAACGCAACGCGAGCGTATTTGGTTTTGATCTCTTTGATACGAGCTTCAATCTCGTCGAGAATCGAACCGACTGAATCTCGATGCTCCTTAATCGTGATTTTGGGTGTCTTCATAACTTCACTCTCCCACCAGCCACGTTGCCCGCTTAGTCATCGGCCCGCCACGACGGCTGACCTTGTTCAACTTACCTTCGCGCTCAAGCTTCACCATCGTCGTCTTGCCAGCCTTGATCGCTCGCAGCACCACTTGGTAGCACGCCGTGCAGACGCCTCGGCAGTATTGCGCGTTGCCGCATTTCGGGGTTAGGCAGGTGGTTTTCATAGTGCTTTCAGCCATTCGGAAATGCCTCCCTTTTTACCATTGCGAACAGGAAGCGTTTTACCTTTGGTTTCAAGTTCCAACCACGTTGTTTTGCCTCGAATAACAAGGCTCCGTGCGGTTTGATAGCAGATTCGGCAAAGGCCGCGTGCGAATTGTTTCTTTTCGCATCTAGGAAACAGGCATTTTGGAATATCGTTCATTCTCTTCTCAATTAACACGCCGTTTGATTGGCGCTAGGGATTTGGGGCGAAGTGGTGGATGTCTTTAGTTTGTAATTGTTAAACCACGCCCTCAATCGACGCACGTTTCTTTCAGCTTCAATAACGATGTCTTCAGTTAAGTCAGTATGATTCCACCTGTGAACTCCCCTTTCGCAACCTCCGTCACACCAAACGAAGTGCATAGCATCTAGTTCAATATTCTTTCTACGATTTGATTCCTGAGCAAAAGTAAGCTGTCGCCTTAACTCAATGATTAAGTCGTCCTTCGCCTTTAGCATGTCGATATTGTCCATAATTTTAGATTCAGTCTATCACCCGCCCCATCTGGTCAACAAACCGGACGGAAGGTACAGGTACGTTGCAAATGGCTTTGACCCATGCCGCGCCAAGCTGAGTTGTTTTGTACCAGTCGCCGTGAGAGTAGATAGCCCCCTCTTTCAGGAGCATTTCAATGCAATCTGTAATCATAGGACTGTCAGCGCGCTCGGGCCGACCCGGAAAACAGTGGCAGTGGATCAGCGTAGACAAGTTCGCCGGGCACCCGATGGTTTGCAATGGGGCTTCCATAACGGGACGGATAATCGCTTGACTTCCAGAACATGTCAACAAAATTGTTGACGCATGACAGGCTATGTAAAGTTGTTTGGGTCCATCCTCGCATCAACCATTTGGCGAGAGGACGATAAGACTCGGATCGTTTGGATCACGATGCTCGCAATGAGCAACAAACAGGGGATTGTGGAAGCCAGCGTTCCTGGATTGGCGGACTTCGCGAGAGTGTCTGTTGACGAGTGCAGGGCGGCCATCGCAAAACTTGAGGCTCCTGACCCTGATAGCCGAACCAAAGTTCTCGATGGGCGTCGAATTGTCCCGGTGGACGGTGGATGGGAATTGGTTAACCACGCCAAATACCGCGAAAAGATGAACAAGGAGGAGAGAACCCAATACCTTGCGATTGCTCAGCGGAGACACCGCGCTAAAGCGGACTTGTCAACAAATGTCAACACCAGTCAACAAAAGTCATCACTGTCAACACATGCAGAAGCATCTCCATATCCATCTCCTATTGCGCCTCCTAGCGGAGAGCGCGTTGAGGTGCCTGAGAAATCGAAGGCGATTAGACCAAGAAAGGTCCACTTTGATGCTTTATGTGAAGTTTGTGGCCTAAACCCTTCCGGGTTGACGAATGGAGAGGCCGGTAGGATTGGGAAGGCGCTTCAGGGGATAACCAGTGCAATTAAACTCCTGAATCCAGAAGCTGATGATCAGACAATTGCGGACGAGATTCGCAAACGTGCCTCGAACTACCGGCGAAACATGCCTTCCGTTATGCTCACGGCAACGGCTTTAGAGGCGAATTGGGGAGCGAGCCAGTCGATTAACCAAAACAACGGTAGACCTCCGATCACGACCCATGGAATGTCAGAAATCGACGTTCTCAGGCAAGAGTTGAATCAACTTAACGCCATCCGAATTCATGTCCGAACCCCAGAACAACAGGCCATGATCGAACAAAAGACCGAGCAGCTAAAGGCGCTAAAGGAGAAGGCCAAAGGGTGAATTACCCAACTGATCCATCCGCCGAACTTGGGGCGCTTGGGTGTGTAATCGAGGCTGGCGGCGTTGGCGGGAGAGAAATGGTGCCCGACCTGTTCGCGACCGACGCTGGAATGAAGCTTTCGGAGATCCTCCGTGGCATGATTGAGGCTAAAACCGAGATTACCCCTATTTCGGTCGGCCGATTGGCGTCTCACGACCTTGTCCAGATGGCCCTAGGAGCATCAGGACCTACTTTGGGGTACTGGATGCCCATCTTGAGGGAGAAAAGGGCTCTACGGGGCCTCCATGCGTCAGGAAACAGCATTCTAAAACGGGTCCAAGAGTTGGATTCGCTCAAAATGTCGGTTGTTGGCGACATTGTGGACCTGATTTCGACCTTTTCCTCGGAAGTTGTCGGGATTGCTCGTGGAGTCGCGGAAGGTGAGCGCCGGGACATGAAGGAAAACGTCAAATCCGTGATCGACGCCTTGGTTTTGGCCGATCAAGGACACAAACCGGCCTGTTGCCAGACAGGAATCCCGACTCTGGACTGGCTTTTGGGGGGCGGACTGAGATCCGGCGATATGACGGTGCTAGGAGCCCGAACATCGGTCGGAAAGTCAGCCTTGGCTTGTTGGATTGCGAGAGCGGCATGCAAATCAGGAAAAAAGGTGCTCTATGCCTCCCGTGAGATGACTCGGGATGCTCTGACGACACGGCTTTTGGGCGCGGAAGGCAATGTTCACCTAAGGATCTGCGACGGGTTCAAAGGGTTGTCCAAAGAGGAGGAGGAACGGCTTCTGGCGGCGATTAAGACGCTCAAGGGCTGGAATCTGACGATTCGCGACAACCTGAAGACCATCAGTTCGGTCCGCGCCGAGGCGGCGGCCATCCAGCCCGATCTTGTCATCATCGACCACATCGGAATCTTTGATGCCGGCCTTGGAAAGAAGTTCACGCCATACGACTCAGCCACAGCCAATAGCAATGCCGCCCGCGACATGGCTTTTGACACCAAATGCGCTGTTTTGGTACTCGCCCAAGTCAACCGTCAGGGAGCCGGGGAAGGTGCCCCTGAAATGCACCACCTCAAAAGCACCGGGGCATTGGAAGAGGACGCGAGGGCTGTTTTGCTCCTGCATCGGTCCGGCGACATCACAACCGAAGTCCAGCAATTACAGATCAATCTCGCCAAGAACACCCACGGTCCGTTGCGTATGATTCAAACCCGGTTCGACGCTGCCCGCTGTACGTTTAATGAGATACATGATCTGGAACCGTAGCAACCAACTCCGCCGTAAGCGCCTGTTCATGGTGGTTGTCCTGATGTTTAATGACCCGTTTTGACAGCCAGCGGACCAATCCGCGCCGCTCCAAGGCTTCCATGGTGCTATTGCTGATCATGCGCCGGGTATCGCCAGGAATTCGCCAGTACGCCTCGCTACAGCGGGTTGCGGTGCCGGTGGATCGTTGCAACCAGCCAAGCGCCTGCTTCTGGTAGCCAGACATGGGTTTCATACGGTAGCGATTCCAACCATGTCCCGAGTCGGCTCAAGGCAGCCCGAGGGCTTGTGCTCGACCAAGAATTGCTTGGCGGTGTTTAGTTCGACGTATTGATCGTAGAACTGCTTGGCTGAGTCGTGGTTCCCGCGTTTGGTCTGATCTTCGTAGTGGCGATACCACTTCTGAGCCTCAACCTGAAGTAGCTGGATGGCAAAATGCCACGGGTGCTTGTCCATTCGGGCGCAGGCTAGGCCAATTTCACAAAGTCTCCATGGAGTTTTGCGGCAAGTTCGGCGCGGGCTTTGATGGCTTCTTCTATGGTCGCGTGATATCCACCACTGTGGGTGACGCCATTTACTTTGACCTGAACTCTCCACTTACTCAGGTCGCGGAACCAGCTTACTCCTACGTGTCCTGACGTGTTATTGGACTGTTTCGCCTTGTTGCACATGTTTTGAGACTGAGTGCAAATGCGAAGGTTGGATCGTCGGTTGTCTAGGGTGTTTCCATTCCGGTGATCCACATGGTCTCCTTCCTTTGCGCTGCAAACTAAGCGATGAAGGTAGGTCAGCTTGAAATCAATTCGGGAAGCGGCGTATTGGCGGAGGCAGATGGACCACGACGTTTTTGATAACTCATAAAAATTGTCCGCGTCTACAATGGCCAATCTTCCACAGGCCAAAACTATGTATTTGGAATCTGCGGGTAGCTTTGAAAGCTCCTCATCGGTAACGGAACGCCTTACTTTTCGCATTCCGTTCGGTCGCAGAAAGCAGTTGAGTTTGACGAGTGGAAACGACGGTGTTACGGGAGAATCAGCGTTTTGCATGGAACAAGCATGACGGACGTTAGCGCCTATTTCGGAGCAACTAACTCCGCGATAGGCGCGGCCATTTTAAGCGGAATAGTTCTTGCAGCAAATGGTTTGAGCATGTAAACCTCGCCCCGGTAGCAAAACTCGGTCTCACCACCCGAGCGTGGTCCTCGCGGCAGAGGAATGCTGACCTGACGATAAAGTCGTTAGAACCGTCCCAGGTCCCGCTTCAGCACCGGGGTTGGGTTCGTTCCTAAACGGAACCTACCAGCCCCATGCACGCCTCATAGAGCCGGCAGAATAAATAAAGGCGGATCCGTAACGTCTTTTTCTATGGCTGCCGGAGATATGTTAACGTGTCAGCAGGTTCAGACCTTCCTGCTTACCCAGTTGCCCGTGTTCGATCGCGAAATCCTGCGAGATGTTCGCCCCCAGCAAACCGAACTCATCGGTTACTATAAGACTGGTTCGTGGGACGCCTACAGTGGTGTCGAACACATTGTTGACCGGTTCAAAGCGGTTCAGCCCAACCTGACGAAGGAATGGGTTGATGTTACCGATACAGCGTGCGCGAACAACCTTTGCGACCCGACGATGAACGAGATCGGGTGGGGTTCGGTGCGCGAAACGTACCGTCGGCAGCGCCAGTCGTGGAAGTCGCAGCTTCTGTGCTTCGACGAGATCATGACCAAGACTCGGGCCAAGGAGCATATCGCCCAGATCATCAGTGACGTACTGCGTCCGGCGTCTATCCGGATCATGTCGTATTACCTGATGCGGAAAGCGGCTGAATTGGCCGGCAAGAAGATCTGCGTCACCACCGGGCTTCCTGAGTTCACTTTTACGTGGGATGCGGGCGGGTACGAGTTCCTGAACACCACGGAGGATCCGACGGGTCGCTTGACTCCCGAGATCATCCAGTCGGAGGTCAATCCGCAGTACGCGGTCGGTGCCATGAATGCGGGAGTGCAGAACTTCCAGCAGCTTCAGTTGCACACCGACAACGATACCTTGCATTACATGGCCAAGGACATCGCGCAGTTGTACAACCAATGGCGCTTCCAGTCCTTCGACGCTGCGGACAAGGAATTCTACGAATACGGCCTGCGGGGCATCATCGGCGACTTCATGGTGAAGGTGCTGCAATTCCCGCTCCGGTTTAACAAGATGGCCGACGGTCGCTATCAGGTGGTTCTCCCGTACAAGAACGTGGACGTGACCAACGGCATGGGTGACTTCTACAACCCGGATTACAACAACGCGCAGTACCAGTTCAGCTACATCAACAACCCCGGTGCGCTCCGGATCATGCCGTTCCAGCCCGAGGCCGTGAACGCGATGATGCCGTACCTCATCCGGGATTACGGTGGCAAATGGCGCTTCGCCATGAACGATCTCGGCGCGGACCGTTGCGGTCGGCCCATCGAGAACTTCCGTGGCAACAAGGGCCTGTTCTACGCCGATTTCGATCTCGCGATCAAGCCCGAGCATCCCGAGTGGCTGGTGCTTTACTTCCACAAGCGCGACAAGCCCTGTGTGACGATCATCGAGACCTGCAATACCAATCCAGGCTATCCCGCGCAGGACTACAACTCTGCGCCGGAAGAGTGCCCGGTGGTGTTCGAGTTCCAAGCGTTGGCCAACGACTCCGGTCATTACGTCATCGCTGCAAACACCATCCAGGTGGATGGCAACACGCTCGTCCATACCGCAATCGACGAGACTACGCTGGCGGATCTTGTGGCGGCTCTGCCCTCCGTCTCCGGGGGCACATGGGCAATCTTGGATGCTGACCAAGAACTCATCGAACTGAGCGATTCCACGGCCACTACCGTCAATCTGCCGTTCGTTATCAGCTAAGTATCTGTGGGTTGCTGCGGGTCGTTCGGTGGGGAACCACGGCCCGCAGCTTAACCACGTTCCCATTCCGACTCTATGATTGCGCCTCCGAACATGCACCAAGGTACGACCCAAAAGCCGTACCGTAAGATGGCCACCGCGACCGAGGTGTTTTTTACCGCACCGGAAGGATTGGAATTGGAAGGGGATTCGGGTGAGTCCCTGATCAAATGGAAGAAGTCGGGTGATCGCTACGAGATCCTGTCCGTGGACGGCGTTCCCTTGAGCAAGGACATGGAGGACAGCGCCGACGAGATGGATGATTCAAAGATGGATTCGGCCTCGCCAACTGAGGACGATGGATCGGAAGATGCCCCAACGAGCGGGTACTAAATGTCACCACAGGAGGCCCTATCGCAGGCGTCATGTGTTGCGTGCCTGTCGAATGCCGACCAGGAAACGCTAATAACTCTCGCCGCCCTAGCTTGGTTGGCATTCACGGCGGCTGACGGGGTCAGGCCGGTTACGCCAATATCACCACAGGAGGCTTTCGACCTTCCAAACGGACCTTGCGCGGCCTGCATCTCGTACACGGATCAACAAACGATCATTACTTCGACGGCGCTGCTCTGGATCAGCCTTGTCATCAACAACGAGACTCGGCCTTTGCCGACGGTGAGTCCGCAGGAAGCCTTCGATCTTCCCATCGGTCCTTGTTCAGCCTGCCTGAGCCCAGCGGATCAGCAGACCTTGGAAGCCTACAACGCGCTGGTGCAGTTGAATTGGTTGCAGGAGACGAATATGAGCCCACAAGAAGCCCTTTCATCCGCTGGTTGCGTTGCCTGCCTCAATGGGGCGGATCAACAGTCGATCCAGACCATCGCGGCGCTGGAAACCATCGAGTACGTCAACGACGGCGGGTGCCCGCCAGGAACCAATCCCCCGGTGCCAGTTCCGGTGGATATCCTGTACGGCAATTACACATGGCCGGACGCGCCGGCAGCGGCTCCCACGTTCACTGAGGCCAACTTCATTGGAGTCAACGCGCTTTACGTGGACCGACAGACCCGGTCTACCACCACGCGCAATGGCAATTACGAGTTCCCAGCCAGAGCGGGCGTGCGTCAGGTCATGGTCATTCCACAGGAGCTTGGTGCGCCGACTTTCACGGTGTCAGGCTTCCCATGGCAGCTTGATCCAGCGGCAAACAACCCTGTCCAAACCGGTCTTACAGTTAACGGTAAAGTTTGCGACGTATATTTCACCAGTCAGCAGAACACGGGTGGCAACACCATTGCTGGCGGTAACCCGGTTGTGATCACATGAAAAGGCTCGCGTTCCTGCTCATCTGCGCGGTCTTGGGACTGGCCGAGACCCCGAGGCCGGTTATCCCGGTTCCAGGTGGTGATCCGCATCGGACCAATGCGCCGGCATCGAACCAACTTCGGATCATCTGGGGCAACTACGTCTGGCCGGATGCTCCTGCGCCTCCACCAACGTTCAAGGCGATTGATTTCACGGGATTCTCTACGGTCAGCCCACGATTCGTTGATCGCCACGTCAAAACTAACGCCACGACACGGGTAGGACAGTACGAGTTCGCTGCTCGAACCGGTGTCCGTCAGGTAATGTGGATACCGGACGCTCTTGGGCCACCGATCTTCACCGTTAGCGGTTTTCCATGGCAACTTACTCCTACGGCCAATCAGCCCTGCCAAGCTCTCACCATAAGCTCAGTACCGGGCCACGTTTACCTAACCTCCGAACAGAACTCCGGAGGCCAGTCGATAGCCACCCACGACCCAATCGTAATCCAATGAACTTTCCAATGACTTCCTCAATTCAACCCAAGCGCGTCCTTTTGTGGTTCGTGGCCAGCTTATCGGCTCTTGGAATCTTATTCGCTTTGGCTGCAATGGCGGCTGAACCAGTTGTGCCACCGGGATTCCCTTATCCGTTGCCTATCCCTACCAGTGGATCGACTCCTGGAACCACCACCCGGGTTCCAGGCACAATCAATCGTACCGGTTATCCGGACAATCCTTCAATGTGGTTCCCGTTCATCGGCGGTGCTCAGCAGTATTTCGGGACAACCAATGACATGAACAACTTCAACCCTAAGTCCAGGGTTGAGATGCAGACGGCTTGGGTAAAGGACTTTGGATACGGAGACACGGTCAATGGGTTGTACATGCTCTATGGCGGAATCGACAATTCAAACTGGCTTTTGATTGGGTCGATCACCAACGGGCTCTACGTACCTACCGGTGGTGGTGGCGGTGGTACAAGTCAGAACATAATGAACTCCGACCTGATTGCGGATGCTACCCATTCGCAGGATGGGAACGGGTTCAACCTCGATTTCAGAAACTTCAATGTCTGGCAAGTCTACGCTAACCTGAACGCCGGCCTGTTCGCATTGAGCAATTCAACCGTTCAAGCTGACGACATCGTGGTTTCTGCTGACAAGCTGCACGGTTACTTGGACATCCGCGCAGGCTCCGCCGGCACAACGAATTCAATCCTGTTCAACACCGAAGCCGTTCTGAATGGAAGCGCCATTCCTGGTCAAGTTCTTGCGATCACTTCAACCAACGGAACTGGTGCGAAAGTTGAGTTCGTAAACGCCGCGACTGGAAACAACATATACAACTCAGACGGAACGCAGACAGACGCCACCCGTGTCTACAATGGTGCCGCTGGCGACTTGGTGTTTACCAACCTAGCGAACATTTCAATCGACTCTCAGACAACGTCAACGCTTCGATCAGGAACTCAGTCAGTAGTGATCGCTCCGGACAGCTATGTTGTCAGTTCAAGCGGAAGCGGATTCTTGGCTTTCAACAATGCTTCGGCAGAGGTCCGGGCTACCAATGGGTACGTTCTCAGGACTCCGTTCGTTGGCGCTGGAACTGCAACCATTGGTCAAGTGCTGACAATCGTTGATCCGGACGGTGCTGCCGAGTTCTTGGACATGACTGGCGGCACCAATTACATCAACATAACAGTCACCAACAACAACTTTGCTACTACGGACCTGACGTTCACGGGCAACAGGACGCACGATGCTGATGGGAATAGTCTGGATATTGTAAATTTATCAGCATTTTATGTAAACGGAATTACTAGCAGCGCCTCATTTGTCTTAAATGATGGAGGAGGAACTGCCGTTGTGGATGGAGTAAATGGAGTAATTTTAACTGGAAATCCAGTTAGATTGCACGCTGGAGATTATAATATCAGAGTAAAAAATGACGGAATCGAAATTGAAACTCCAGATAGCGGAACCGGATTGTCAGGACAAGTCCTAACGTCTGACGGCACAAATGCAGATTGGGCCGACGCCCCAAACTTCGCTACGACTGATTTAACAGCCACCGGAAACCGCACCCATGACTTCGACGCCAACGACCTGACTATTCAGAACATCAACAATCTGAACCTGTCGGCAAACGGCTTCGCGACGATTTACGGAACGTCGTTTCTGTACCTGAACGGTGGCGATGAAACAACGGTTACGGCCAATGGTACATCTTACCTACGAGTCCTTCCGCATACGATTAGGAACGAGCTTGATCCAGGCGACGTGTTTGAGCTGTCCACTTCGGCCGTTACCAACGGTACGGCCACGGTTGGGCAGGTTCTTACGCTTCAGAATGCGACGACAGGTGAGGCGGAATGGGCTGATGCGCCGGCGGGACAGAATTTTGCAAATGCGGATTTGACGTTCACTGGAACAAGAACGCATGACGCTGATGGGTTTGGTCTGACGATAAACAACCTAAACACTTCTTCATTCAACGGAACAGCTGGTTTTTCAATAAACGATTCTACGTCCGTAGCTTTTACAGTACCGGGCTCAGGAAACGCTGTGACAGTGGATGCAGTTGGGGTTACAGTTGAGGCACCCGGAAGCAATTCGATCAAGTTGGTTACATCTACCATCAATAACACTGCAACAGTAGGTCAGGTATGGACCCTTCAGAACTCCACTACTGGAGCCGGTGAATGGGCAGATGGAACTTCTCCTTCAGGCGGTAACGTGACCACGGTTGACACGATTTCCGACCTACTTTCGGAATCGACATCCGTTGTCATTACGCAAGGGTACTACTCGGTGGGTGACGGCGGACATGCAGCTTATCGGTACGTTTCAGGTGATACCACTCTAACCAACACGGTAACGGTGTTTGAGGGTGCGGCTGGTAGGTACTTCCTGATGCAGTCTGGGAGCATATCTGCCAAGCAGGCTGGTGCTGTTGCTGACGGCGTAACGGACGACCACGATGCGTTACAAGCGTTGTTCGACAACTGCTCTGGACTGACCGCTCGAATTGACCCGCTCAATTACTACTCGTCGGCTGGGTTCACCAAAGTTGATGACCTGAAAGTGATTGCTCGCGGTGCGAATCTGACCGTTGATCTCAATGGAGAGACCGGGTTTCCGTTCGGAAGTCGATCAACCGTTGATGGCGGAACGTGGCTGTTCGCTGTTCAAAGTGGTGGCGCTAACGGGTTCGACAACTCGGGATTCACATTCGGTAATTACACGTCCGCAGGAAGCGTCAGCAACTCGGTCCTGAAGAACGTACACATTGACCTGACTGGGTATGCGTCCAGCGCGGTGTTCATCACTGGCGGTAGCGAGAACATTACGGTGGATACGGTCGAGTTTCCAGATAGCTCGACGATTGATGACGTTGTGACGATACACTGGGGTTTTGTTTCAGGAAGTGAAACAAACGGCACCCTGCATCCTCACAACATAAAGGTTAGGAACGTCAATGTCGGAACGCTGTCTGGTTCCGGCGACGCTTCTCCGATGTTCTGTTCCGCAGGTTACGACATATCCGTTGACGGAGTTACATCAAGAGGAGCTAAGCACGGAGCAATCATGGTTGTAGGAGACTACAACTTTAAGTATTCGGGCTTCAGTTCAAAGATTCTTGGGTCTGTGGTTTACAAGAACATCACATGCTTAAATGCAAGCAACATTGGAGTTCTTGTTCAGGGACTTGGCGTAAGCGCTCAGGTGTACGACCAAGCCTTTGTCCTGGAATCATCCACCATCCTTGGACCTAACGATGGTTCAAACAACGGTGGATTGTACCTGAACACCGCACGGAATTTCACCGCACGGGATTGCGTCATTGCTGGACATCTTCAAGGAACGACTTTTACCGGTGGTTGCAAAAACATCGTATTAGACAGAACGATTTTCTCAACAAACTACAATCAGGGGGTGTTCCTGGACGACTCCTCAACAGTAGGAGTTGATATTCTAGAATGCTCTTTTTACAATAATGCTAGAGGTAAAAGCGGAACAAACGCTGCTGGAATAAAGTTGAATGCTGGAAGCCAAGTTAGGGTTGCAGGATGCAAGTTTGGAAACGTGGACAGTGAGCCAAATCAAGAGGTTGGCCTTGGCGTGTCCGCTGGGTTTGTCAATGCAACCGTCAACGGTAACTTTGTTTACAACGTAAAAAGCGGAGGTATAAACTACGGATACCACCTTGGATCAAGCGCGAATGCGCCGTCAAATATCTGGCTGTTTTATGACAACCAAGTAGCAAGCGGAATAACTTTGGTTTCCGCTCCGGAAACACTTCCTTTCCAAGCGAGAGGAAAATACCGAGACTTTGCAGGAACCGGAACTCCGACTTTGGGCTCGTATCTCAAAGGTGATGTGATAGTTTTTAACGAAGCGACTAGCAGCCCGTTCGCGCTCAAATGTACTGTAGCTGGCACGACGTTTGTGACTCTGTACTAGACGACGTGCCTCCATGTAAACCTAGTTGTGATTTTGCTTATGTTGTACACGGTGCATCCGAATTTAACAGCCAAGTCAATGCGTTTAGCTCCACCTAAACGTAGCCTTCTTATTTCTCTTACATCATCGTTGGTCAATGCGGCGGCTCCGTGCGTCTCTCCTTTTGGCTTTCTTCCTTTCAAAACACAGTCTCTTTGGTTGTCCTTGGTTGTTCCATGGAAGAGATGGTTTGGATTTACGCACGAAGGAACATCGCATTTGTGGCAAATTGAACATCCTTTCGGGACAGAGCCATGTTCCAGAATCCACGAAAGGCGATGGGCCCTTCTGGCTCGCCTTGAAACTTGGAATATACCGTACCCGTCCTTGTCTTTGCATCCGGACCAAATCCAGCACTCGTTTGCTGACCGTCTTTCAACGAACGACCAGAAACGATCCACGTCTTTTGGTTCAAGGTTGACGAAATGTTTCGGATCCTTTATCGAGATAACAGCGCTTTTCATAAGTCACTTTGTGAACTGCGTTAAAGCCATTTCGGTTCGACAAAAACCGCGATGGCTTGCTTATTGTGGGGCATCCATTCTGGCTGTCAACGCATCGGCCGACTGGAAGTCATCCCAAGTCATATACTTTTACTCCGCAACACACCCGGCGGTGATGTTGACAACCAACACGGTCTCTGGAATCCAGCACGCAAGCGGATCGGTAAGCGCAATCCAGATCGGAGATCAGAATGGCATTAACACCAATCTCTGCACCGCATTTATCTCGGATGGGGTGTGTGGAGGCTCAATTCCAAATTGTGAGTGGGGCCACATTACCAACAATCTGGTTGTTGACGTTTACCTGTTCTCAACCTGCCGACCGCTCACAAATGGGTTGACTCAGGTGGTGACGAATCTGGCAGTTGGATCGCCAGTCGTCATCTACGCTCTACTCAGCAAGACGTGGCACAATGCGACCCTGACATCCAACAACGAGGCCATTGGATTCGTGACCACCTTCGACGACGGAAGCACCGGGTTCTTTTACACGTCCACTGTTACGAATCCTGGCCTGCCAACGTCCGGACAATCAGGAAGCCTTGTATTCACCCAAAACGGTGTTTTCATCGGTCACTTGAGCGGTCTCGACGGTGGAGACTTCGCGCTAATGTCGCTTTACCCGAACGGTGTCACCTATGGATCGACTTCGTCATCCTCTGGCGCTGCCGGTTTGTCGGCCCTCTTTAACTCAGACCCAGATCGGTGAACTTATGGACACTCCAAATCAAGAACAGCCTTCCGCACAAGTTCAGGGAATACCTCCCGGAACTCCACCCACAACGGCCCTGTGGTACGCCTTCAAATCAGCATTTCCATCCACGGCAGCCAAGGTCGGATACTGGCGTCCGTTCGTCCTCGCGTTGATGGCCTACATGGGATACGACAAACACACCGACAAAGTTCGCCACGATCATCGGATTCAGCAGGTCGAGGAGACAGTTTCAAACGTGCAATCGTTCGTGGTAGCTCCACCGACCAATGGGCGGCGGATCCATGAGTTTGGTAATACCAACACCATCCGCCGAAAATGAGCGACACGGTGGTTGCGGCTATCATTCAAGGAGCTTGCACCATCGCTGTAGTCGTGGTAGGACGCATATTGAGTCACCGGGAGCACCGTGAAACGTCCCGGCGAGTGACAGAAATATTGGAGATGACCAGGAACGGTTCAGCAAAGGAAAACGATCTTGGTCCAGTATCGGACCATAAGTAGTTTATGGCTAATAGCTTGCAAAAAACGGTGTGCAGCCTTATTGATTCGTTAGTCAATATGGGCGCTCGCAAAAAGACAACTGCCGAGCTTTTCTGGAAGCTCTGCATTACGGGCATCGGAGCCGCCTGCCTCTGGTTTGAGGTCAATGGCAGCAAAGCGATGGCCGTGATTGATCGAATGCCTCCGTTGATGGATGCGATGATTGAAAATTCCCGCCAGAATGGGGAACGCATCAAAGCCCTGGAAAGTAAGTGGGAAAGCATGGAGAATCGGTGGCGTAACGTCATGGAAATCCTCCAACGCAACCACCTCGGGGCGCTCGATACCAAGGGACTGTCCACTGTTCAATACTCTGAATGAAACCGACCGACAAGAAGACGAAGAAAAAGGATCCGTTCGATCTCAAAACGATGGGCACATTGCAATCGTTTGAGACGACCGAAGGCATTCCTACTCCCACTCAGCCGGGCACGCTTCCAGACCCCACTCCAATCGCAAAACCGGACAAAAAGGTCATTGCGTAGTCAAAACACCGTCCGACATTCAAATCGCATGAAGAAATCTCTATTCCTAGCCTCGTCCCTATCGCTGTCCGCATTTGCTTCGGAATTTACACCAAGCATTACTCATACACCTTATCCAGTCCATGCGGAACCGACGACTCCCGCCAAGCCGGTCAAGCCAACACCGCCACGGCCTCCGGTCAATGCCAATGCACCCGTGACTCGCGCTGAATTCACGGCCCTCACTCGCCGGGTTGCCGCCATCGAAGCTGTTACCAAGAAGGCGGCCACTCCTGCGGCTCCGCTGGTTCGCAAACCTCCGGGGGCCACCAAGTGAAGCGGCTCTGGATCGTTGTCGGTCTGGCTCTGTCCGGATGTACCACGGCTGAGCTTACGACCACGGCTGATGGCGCGGTCCACATGAAGTACAAGAACGGCATCTTCCAGAAGACCATTGGCGAGTTCTCCATGGACAAGAATGGGGCCGTCAATCTAAAGGGAGTTCAGTCCGAGGCTGCCAACTTGGTAAAGGCGACTGCTGAAGGCGTCGCTACGGGCCTCAGCAAGGCCGTGGTGCCATGAACGCTTGGGAAGAGAGCTTTGGGAAGGTGGCGTACGATGAATATCAATACGTCAAAGAAACACCTGGAGTGATAACGTGGAATGGCCTCTCTGAGGACCAGAAGAAAGCATGGACAGCCGCCGCACACGCAGCCATTGCCGCGTTCCGGGCTGACGTTGAGCAGAATGCTGACAAAGCAAAAGTGTGCTAATCTATGCCAGTCAAGCTGACCAAGCTTCCAGGAGGCAAGGTGCGCGTTAGCACTCCGAATGGGGTGAAGGCTAAATCAACCACCATGGCAAAAGCCAAGAAGCAGCAACGGCTCCTGAATGCCGTTGACCATGGATGGATGCCGAAGTGGATCCATTCGTGATAGTCCTAGCCGAGCCCAACCTTCGTCGATTGCGCCATGGCTTTTGGTCATTGCAGACCACCATGGTTGTGAAGTTCCGGGACGGTAAAGAGTTTACCATCCCGGCTGGTTCGGAGACCGATTTCGCATCATCTCGGGTCGGTCGGTGGGACTTCCTTAGCATTGAGGCAACCGACAGTTATGCTGCGATTGCCCATGACTTTTTCTACCAGTCAGCCTGTGTTACGCGAAAAGAGGCCGATCTGTACTTCTACGAAGGCTTGCTGGATGACCAAGACGTAAGCCGCTACGACGCTTGGAAGGGATACTGGGGAGTCCGTTGCTTCGGCTGGTACGCATGGAACCAGCACCGGAAGCAACAGATCAAGGTCAGCATTGAACCAAAAATTCTGCGTCCAGATCCACCTTCGCTAGCTCAATCAACGCCTGAGTCCGGACCTCGTCCATTGTCCGAGCCTCAACCACCATCAGGCGGAATGGGCCGCACCAGCCCGACGCCAGGAACGTCGTAGGCACAGAGTCAGGATTCCGGTTGATCACAACGGGAACCTTGTCCGGGCGCTTGGGAGCCGACCACGTAACGAAGTCGCCTAACATGTGTCTAAATGTCCCACATGTGACGATAAGTGTCAACTAGGGAGTTCGGGCGTGATAAATGAAGGGGACAAACCTGGTAAAAACCCCTCGTTGGCCGACATCCAGCCAATCTACGCCACCCGAACAAAGCTTCATTTGATCTTCGCGACAAAGCTGTCGAACGCCTCGTCAAAGCTGGCTTCTTTCTTGGCCATGGGTGCCGGCTCAGTCTTTCCGCCATCGGCGCGTGGAGCCGAGGTCTTGAATGACGCCAATTCCTTCTCCGCAGCCGTTAGCTTGGCGTTCATCGAATTGAACCGTTGCAGCAACGACCCAAAGGCTGCTGCCCGAGTGGCCACCGTGGCCTGAGCCTTGACGATCTCCGCTTGGCGTTGTTCCGGCGTGAGACCATCCGGGATTCCTTTGCCCTCGAAAGCCTTCTCCACCCATGCCAATCCTTTGTCGTAGTATTTTGCCTCTTCGGCATCCGTGGGACGATCAAAGAGTTCCGGGACCGATTGGCGCAGCGACTGGGCATGGCCGTGGTAAAGCTGGGAGACCTTGGCCAGACGTTCCTCCTGCTGGCGCTGCTGAGCTTGGGTCATCTCGCTGCCTTTGGCCTTCCAAGTGGCCTCGGATTCCTTTGCTCCACGGTCCAGTCGAATGATCTCGCGGCGATGGGCCAGGACTTCGGCTGCGGCTGTTCCAAATATCTTGGTGGCCAACTGCGAGGCTTGGACGGTCGGGAGATTGACCAACTGGGTCATGGTATCGGCCGATACGGTCTGGGTTTGGCCGTTCTCATCCTCGTAAGTGTGGCCTTTGATGTCCGTCAGCGCCTCTTTCCATGCCTTCTCAAGGGGTTCCTGGAACTTCTCCTTGTACTCCTTGGAATTGCGATAGTCGAAGTACCGCATGGTCTCTTCGGCCTTGGACTGCTGTTGGCGCAGGGTTTCAAGCTCCTGTTTGAGCGAAGCGGTGGCTTCCTCCGCGCCGGCACGCTTGGCGGCGTCAATCTGCTTTTGGAGTTCGACCTTTTCGGCGTTAAACTTGGCCAAATCAGCCTTGGCAGCCTTTAACGCTTCCCGGAGCCCTTTCGGCGTAGTGGGGTCAGCTTCAGGAACAGGCGTTTTAACCTCCGCAGCAGGCTTTGCAGGCGTCGTAGCAAGGCGGGGTAGGTCTTCGTCCTCTTGGGCCTTTGGAGCCTCTTGTGGGGCATCCTGAGGCGTTTTAGGCGGCTCTGGCGCTTGGGCCTGTGGTTCCGGAGCTTTTTGGACCTCATTGGTCGTCGGGTTAGGCGATAGCGAGTCGATTTGATCAATGAAACTCGGGACCAGTGCCGGAGATGGCTGGCTGGACGGAGCTTGGGGCTGCGGTGCAGGCGAGGCGGACGGTGCCGCTGGAGGAGTGAGGTCTGCCATAGATTAAGGTTTGGTTGTGGGTAATCGCTTCAGATAATCTTCGCAACCGGGGTCTCCCGGAAGTGGTGCCAAAAGCTGTTGCGTCCGGGACTTCGGAGGCTCGGCGGCACTCCCAAGGTTCAGGATGATGGTGATCAGTTCTTTGGCCCCTTGGCGCTTCAGGTCGTTCACAGCCGGTTGGGTCTGGCTGCTGAGACCAAAGGCATATTCGCTGAATGCCAAGTGCAAAATTTGCTCAAGGGCTGGATTGGCGACGTACTGGCCAACTACGTCGAGTCTGACCGGATCTTTGTGGAGTAATTGTTTTGGGGTGTTCATTCAGGTTGTACGGAATCGGCTTGGACGCGTTGCCGAGCCACCTCGCCGGCAATCTGGACCTTGGTACGGGCAGCCTCGCTTTCAATCTGCGCGGCGGTCTTGGCGGCATTCTGTTGGCTGGTCTGCTCAAACTTCTGCTGGTTATGCTGCAACTTCTGCATCGCCTTTGCCTCGTTGATGTGGGCATCGGATTCGGCCTGAATCTGTTTAGCCTGCATATCCGCCAGGATAGTGGGATCGGCCTGCGGACCTTGTGGTTGTTGGCTGGCTATGATCTTGGCGTATTCCTTGACCTTGTTTTGGGCATTAGCCAGAGCTTCGGAATACAGCTTTACCCGAGGACCGTTGGCTGGATCCATGCTGAGTTGCTGCACAATCTGGCCGGTCGTCTGGATGACGTTGGCTATTCCGAACAAGCGACGGGGCGCGGGAGGTTGGCCGGACTGGTCGATCTGGGTGAATTCGATGGCCAAAAGCTTTAACCACTCTTCCACGATGTCCGTCCGGTTCAGGTCCCCAGTGATGACGATTGGCTTTCCGTCTATTAATGTCGCCCATGCCATGCTGGCTTTCTCCATGGACGGGGTAGGCACTTCGCTTTCCAGAGGTGCAATCTCATTCGCCACATCCGGGTCGCTGGTGACGGTCTCGATAAATCGGTGGAGGACCAATTGCTGACCTTGGGGTGTCAGCTTGTCGTACACCGACATGAGTTGGCCGGCTTGGGCCATCTGGATCATCTTGTTTCCACCGCCAAGCACCTTTTCTGGAACCACGTCCCAGTCGTTCACGTCAAAGCATTCGGTAGGAACACCCGCTGACCGGCATTTGGTCCGGAACTCGATTGAATCCTTGTGGTCGGTCGTGCAAAGGCGACGGCAAATCTCGCGATACTCAGGGATCTGATTCTCATAGATCCTAGTCAACATCGCAGTAATCAGCCGGTTTGCATCGTTGGACAGGGTAGCAACCTCGTAGGCCGTCCGTTCCTTCTTGGTTCCATCGTTGATGTCCTGATTGTAGGAGGAACTGTTCTCCGACATTAACTGCCGGTTCATTGACATCGCCCCACTTACCAGATCGAAGTCGATATTGTGCCGTTCGTTGGCCGGGACGAAGTGGAGGCCATTCGGAATCACACCAAGATGGTGAATGTCCACCTTTTGAATCACTTCACGGTCTCCGTCCGTGACATCTCGGAAGTACCAGTTCATGGACTCGAAAGTCGCATCCATGAATCGACATCGAATCCGGTTCTGAAGCTGGCAAAGGGAGTAAAGCAGGTATCCCAATGACCTTACGGAATGCCACCGGAAAGGAGCTACCGCAGCGCCATCCGCGATCTGCGCGTGCATGATCTGGCATGGAGTAGGCTCGTCCCCGTAGTACCGATCCGGATTGTAATACAGAAACTCGTTTACATTGAACTGATTGAACGAGTTTGCATCGGTATCGACCACGATTCTGCGGTACCACCTCTTTTCGTTGTCGTCGTAGTAATAGAAGTCGAAACAGTGAAGAACCGGGACTGAATCGGAGTTGTAGTAGATCGTGTTTTGCTTCCAATCCTCCACTAGCTTCTCGGGATCGTAGTAGAAGTTGTACTGGTCGGATCCTGGACCACGCAGCTTCAGGTTTTGGATGGCCAGTTTGACCTGAGGAATGTTCCATCCCTTGTCCACGTTCGGACCTGAAATCACCCGGCAAAGATCGGTTATCGTGAACCTCGTTCGGAGCGCAAAGTGGGTCAGGTTGGAAAGACTGGTAAAGGTCTCGTCCGGAATCATCACGTCCTCGAACCGTCTCGGGGTCGCGCACCAGTCATCCCGATCTGCCCACGAAGCCACGCCTATTCCAGCCAGAACCATGTTTGCTATCTTGGCGTCAACCACGTCGCTGTAACGCTGGCTACGCTTCATTATCCTCCGAATCTGGCTCGTAATGACATCGGACCACTCGGCACGTCGGTGGACATCACCCGTGGTCAATTGGACGGAGAAATACTGGTCCGGAGCCTTCAGGGCATTGGTCGCTTGACTGCGGGCCTCATGGAGCTTCTGGGTGCCCTCAAGGAAATTGACATTGGTGTGGTGATGGTCGGCTTCCGCTTCCTCCGGGGTGTACGGCGCACCGCCGTTGTAGAGGAAGTTCAACATCGCTTGGTTGTGCATCCGAGGAACTGCTGAATCCAGCATTCTACGGCACATTACCAACACCTTCTCGGGATCTTTCATCTGAGTTTAGACGCTACAGCGGCTTACGGGCGATGAAAAGGATGGAATAGTCACCGCTAAATTCGTTGGTTCGGCTGTCTCGAATGATCTTCCAATCGGTGAAGTATCGGGTCAATTCACCCACGGTTCCTTCATGTTTATGGGCGCAATTGGGAGGCTGGCCACGTTTCAAAGCTTCAGCCCACAGTTCCTTGTCCGGAATGAGTATCACCACATAACCACGCGGTTTAACGACCCGTTTCCACTCGGTTAGAAGCGGTTTCCAAGGCCAAAAGTCCTCCAAAAGGTGGCTGGAATAGACAAAGTCCAGCGTTCCATCCTTGAATGGAAGGTTTCCGGCGTCGCACGTCAGTTGAATCGGAGAGTCTGGATCACGGCCACCATTGTATTCCCTGAACTTGTCCCATGGAAGGTCTACCTGGATTGCCCATGGAACCACCGGATCTCCTCCAGACCCGACATCAACCCCGGATCCAGAGCAGTATTCTACCACCAAATGACGGTAACGGGCTGTTTCGCTCATCGTGTGAATCCCCTTTCAGTCAACCAGTCCATCATCAAAAGCGGGTGCGTAGAGTTGAACTTAACCAGCGTTGACTCCGGAACGCAGTTATCCACGTCGGTCATGTCGCCAGCCTCCGCTCGTTTCCAATGGTTGGGAACCTCTCCAAAAGCCCACTGGTGGCATTTCACGGACTTCTTGACCCAAGCGTCACGTTTCCTGATGTGTCCGTAGTGATAGATTCTGGACTGAATCATCTGCTTCTTGGGAGGGTCAATTAGATCCCCGCAAAGCGACTCGGATACCGGTCCAACCCGAGAGCAAATGTGGTTGCAGATGACCCCATGCGGCAGGATATGCATGGAATCCTTCCAGAAGGTCAATCGCAGCATTGAGGCGCACACCTTGGTGCCAGCGTGGTGAGCGACGTGCTCTTGGATGTGGCAATACCCGCGAGGATCAATCACCTCGTCCGCGTCCATGGCAATGTACCAATCAGTCCCGATATGGTTCTTGCAATTGTGGGTTAGGTCCCGCATCCACTCCATGTTCTTTGATGGACGCCACGGCCTTTGAATCACCTTTATCTTTGACTCTTTGGCAGCCATTGATGTCAGTAAATCCGGGGTCCCATCGGTCGATTCACATTCCACCACCAGGACGGTGTCGCATATTGGCAGGAGGCTTTCAATGCACTCCGAAACGCAGTAATCGTGCTCGATTGCGTTGTGAACGATGACGAGGCCTCCGATTGACTTCATTGTGTTGAATTAAGTGCAAGAGAAATGAGGGCATCCCTAAATAGCTCAGGAGTGGCGTTCGCCTCCCGCTTTGACAAGCTAGGTTTGTTTCTCCACGGTTCAAATAATCGTATTCCCTGACGGCACGCCATCCCAATTTGGTGAGTCCCGACGATTCTTTCCCATCGCAATTCTAAGGGAGGATTTTTTCCGAAGTAGTAGAGCCATGTCTTTTTGTTGGCTTTGTGACCATAAGCGGATTGCCATACCTCGCATACCCATCCTCCACACAATAGCTTTTGCCATCCCATTGTGGTTGGTGGAGTAAGACCATGAGTTCCAAATGCTTTTGAATTGGCGGGATGCTCTAAAACTCCACCACACCGTCGCACTGCTTCCACGGCAGAAGAAAAACAACCATGGTCGTTCCCCGGTTTATTGTGGTCGCCTCCCCATCTGGAGTAATTAACAGAAGCGAGATTACCCCAAAGTTGACATGGAGGGTGAGCTATCACAGGAAGGTTTAGGTCGTACTTTCTTGCATCTCTTTCTTCCGGCCAAATGTCCACCCATTCCAGCTTTGAATAGCATCCATCGGACTGAACAAAAAGCGCAGCTAGACGCAATTGTTCGCTCATACGTCTTCGCAAATGGCCATGTTTGCACCCACGATGGCCTGAAGTTTCAACCCGGTCTGTTTGATCGCCTCCAATGTGTCCCCATGGCGTGGATGAACGTCATCCATGAGGAAGTATTTCACACCATATTCACGGCACTTGTTGATGTCTTTGACAATGGACTTCAAATCGTGAGCACCATCAATGAATGCTGCCTCAAAAGTCTCAAACGGGAGCGAAACCGTGGCCGAATCACCAATCACAAGCTCATGCCGTCCCGGAAATCGTCGTGCCAGTACATTGTGGGCATTGTGAACCTCGCTGGAATCTCGGATATCCACGCTAACCAACTTGGAATCAGGAAACAGGCTCAACAGCGCAGCGGCTCCATGGCCAAGGTTGAATCCAATCTCAAGAATCTGGCTTGGAACTGGAATGACCTTGGACCAGAACTCAAACGATTCAAAACTGTGCGGGCCCGTGCCAAACGGGATTGTATGGCCACGGTCGTCCCTGTTGTTTCCAGTGAGTGGATTGATGAAGAACGGAAGACCTTGTAAGGCGTCCTCTGACTTCCTCTTTTGCGACTCAGTCACCCGACGCATGGTGTCTTCGATCCACCAATCCAGCTTGATATCGTGAAGATTCATTTCGGTGCCGGGTTGTGGTGAAAGTATCGAGTCCATTTGCGCTCGAATACGTTCAAGGCTGCGTTGTGAAGCTGTGATTTCATCGGTGCTGTGGTTTGGCTTTCGTCGTGGATTGCTTTGGCGTTGGCGTTGTAAATGATCTTCCATCCGGCCTGTTTGAGTCTCAGGCAAAGGTCGGAATCCTCGCAGTAGGTGTCGAACTCTTCATCGAACCCGCGAACTTGGTAGAAGGCTGATCTCCGAACCAAAGCGCAGGCGAAAGTCACAAACTCCATTTCATGCTCGCCTTGCAAGCTTGGAACCTTCTTTTTCCAGTCACGATGGCCGAATCCGATGTCTCCATTGTTCCGGAACGTGCCTCCATGCTGGATCGTTCCATCGGGATACCAAAGCTGGGCACCCACCACGGCCACCTTTGGATCGCGTTTCATGGTCTTCACCATGGCCTCAACGCATCCCGGTTTGAGATAGCAATCGTCGTTCAAGAACAGTAT
>Ga0070690_100000052_pt1 | contig 55456 bp, 82 predicted proteins | sample KBSS33HmetaG_FD_64671 | JGI IMG/M metagenome (GOLD analysis project Ga0070690, IMG submission 64671) | Switchgrass rhizosphere microbial communities from Kellogg Biological Station, Michigan, USA - KBS S3-3H metaG | ecosystem: Host-associated > Plants > Roots > Rhizosphere ... | reverse complement strand
TCATATAGCAGATCGCCTATGCTATACCGCGGCGCACAGAACACACAGACTTGCTGCAATAGCAGTTATGTGTGAGCCAGTCATCCGCGGCTACTGACAATAAGGAATGCATGGAACTTACTGTCAGAAATCTTTCAAAAATCATGGTGTAACGAGCAGTTATACTAAGCAATTTTTATGCCAATTATATCTCAATAGGTATAACTGTATAAAATCAAGTGGTAAGTATTAGCTTATTCAATACATTCCACCGCTTGACATATTGTTGTAGTGACCGAACATTGAAAGTTGTATCTAGCTTGATCGCTGGTCTCCCGGCGGCACTCAACGCAGAGAGAAACCCATCACCACCTTTGAATGACTTGATGATTGGCACTATATCACAATCTCTGTCGCGCAGTGGCTTAATAATCAGCTCGAATGTGCTGATGCGGGCATACAAATCTTGCCTGAATAACCCCTGTACCATCATCTGCTTGAGATTCTTATTCGTCGCACACACAAACTTGCACGCTATCTTATCCTCTGTGCTACCACCTACTTTACGCACCACCCTCTCTTGCAATGCACGTAGTAGCTTACCTTGCATGGACATTGGAAGCTCACCAATCTCATCGAGGAATACCACGCCATCATTAGCTTTTGCCATCATGCCTTCACGTGTAGATTCGGCGCCGGTGAATGAGCCTTTAACATAGCCAAATAACTCGCTCTCAATTAGTGTCTCTGGCAACCCAGCACAGTTGACTGCTATAAACTTAGCATCTTTGCTATTCTCTTGTCTGTCACCAATCATCGCGCGTGCAATAATCTCTTTACCAGTGCCAGTTTCGCCCATTATCAGCACTTCGTCGCACGTTATCGCTAGCTTCTTCGCATCTTCTTTCATCAGCACAGTGTCAGCATCTTCAGTTATGAATCTGTTGAGCCATACTTCTGCTCCTACGACACTAGCTTTCAGAGTGCCATCCTTAATGATGAATGGCATCTTGAATGTGTCAATCAGTTGCTGTGCTACATCACTAGCGCCATTGGCTATGAGCAACATCAGCTTATCTTCTGATGGTGCGTTGTCAGGTGGTATGTTGTTGGCCATAGTTTGTTATTGTTTTGTTGGCCACTTGTCTATTGTGCTTACAACTTTATCATGAACTTCATTTGACAATCTCCATCCACTAGCAAGACATTCAACACGCTTGCCATTTATTGTATGATAAAATCCATCAGCTAACACTGTTGGTGCATTTAGTTTACACGCCTCACACAATATGTGTTTAACTTCTTCGTATGTGAATTTGTATTCTTCAGTTTCCATTAGTTTTTCTCCGGGTGTTTGGTTATTAGTTGTTTGCCTTGTTCTTTTGTCATTGGAATCTGTTTTACCAGCCAGAAATCACGACGAGTGAAAGTGTGCTGGCAGCCTGGGCACAGGAATTGCTTCTCGTTGAGGTCAGCAGGCCATGAGGCATTGCATAGTGGGCAGTTCATATCATCACTCCATTCTTCGCATACATCTCATACAACTGTTTAACGTCTATCTCATGTTGAACTGATAACCAATAGATAGTTAGCAACAGTTGTTCTCTTTCAGAAAGATTAAAATGACTAGCTTCATGCCTACACTTTACAAAGATAACAGAGTTGCAATGCAACCAGTCGATAAATTCTTCAAGCTCTGGCTTATTATCTTTCATCTTCAACTCTGGAACATGTGCGCTTAGGTGCATATTATTCTAATTGTTTCCAAATGTTGTTAAAGTATTCAAGTGCATTCTTGTTCTCCCGCCGTGGCAGTTTAGCTATCACTTCCACATACGATGGCGACGAGAAATTCCAACTGCCAACAAAGACAGAATCAAGCTTGTTATGATAGCAAAGATACATCTTGGTGTGCACGTTACTAGCTAGCCGCACATTAACGTCTGGTGCAGCATATGTTAGCTTAGTAGCTATGACACGATCAACAGACAGCGATTCTGTTACCAGATGCACATTGAATGTGTAGCACATGATATCGACAACATCATACGTGTGAAGATGCATGTAGAATGGGAATGCATTATAGAATACATCTTTCCCAATCACCTTTGGCTGCATCACTCTCTTGCCATCATTCTTTGTCTCGAAAGCCTCTAAAGGTTGGACTCCGCGGCTTTGTTTTCTTTCCATGTGGTTTGCTCCTGTATGATATGACACGACCAAGATACTTGTCTTGGTTATCCCATATCTCTTTCCTTAGATTGTCATCAAGTCCTATGCCTGTGCCTATCTTAAATTCGTCACCGAATAGATTATCTGGATTCAATGGCACACCAGCAGGTCTAACAACAAATGCCCCAAGCGTATTCTTCCCAACCATCCCAGCTAACTCACTACTTCTGTCCATCTTCCCTGCTCTGTTCCACTGCGGGCCATTAGTGTTCTCCATCTGCTCCACAAATCCGACAATCACAGCTTCAGCAGTTATGTAGCGTGCTAGCTTCACAAGATACTGCTCTTTGAGTGTGCTGCGGCCTTGCTTATACGGTGATGTTGGTGTCCTGAAACATATCCCCTCACCAGCTTCCTCTTCACACAACAGAAAGAACGCAATCAATTGCTCAGCATTATCGCACATCACCGGCGGGCTAAACTTCACACCCATAGCTGGCGCGTAGTTAGGCATTATCTCCATGATTTTATACACACGCTCTGCATACGACCCGAGCATCACCCAATCAAGTAGGTGGAACTGAATCTTGTCAGTGTCAGGATGGTTGCGAGACATCACAATAGACTCAATCTCGTGGTAGGCTAAGTCTTTGTTCCACAACTCCATATCTGCGCCGCCGGGAAGGATCATGGAGCGAGTGCAGAGGTCAAAGTTAGGGATGCGTTTGAAAGTGCGAGAAAGTAAGTTACTGTTGAGACGCAAGCCACGTATGCCATCCTTCTTCAATGTGGCCATAACAGGATAGTGCAGCTTCTTCATCGCTGCTAGTATAGCGTCATCTGTATGCTCACTGTTAAGTGACATCAGCGGTGCTGCTAGCATTGGGGATTTGAGTGTTATCATATTTCTATTCTTTCTGACCAAAAGAAGCCTTTGTCTTCTGAATATTGTGTGTATGGCTTTATCCTACCAAACTGAAAGATTACTAATACATTATCAATTGGATGAAGCCTGACTTCTACTATCTGTTTAGCTCCAGAGTCAGGATGCTCACACACATACAGTCCTGCTTCTGTTGGCATTCCACCCTCTTTTAACTCAAGATTTAGTTTCATTCTTTCCTTTCTTTGGTTTGAAAAACTTTGCTATAACAGTAGCAAATAACACATTCTCTGTTGGAAGAGAATACCACACACCTTTGAACGACACCCAAACAACTCCTTGGTCTCTTATTATGGTTAGTGAAACTCCAACAGGAATTTTAATCCACGATTTGTCAATCATTAACTTGACTTCTTTTATCTTCATATGATTGTTAACTCTTGATACCTCTTCCTTGCTGCTATTTGTATACACTGTAAGCAAGTTGGTGGACCTAGCATACGTGAATGATGCAGCTCGTCTGCTTTTTCTCTGACTAAAGCATCATTGTTGTAAATGTATTGTAATGCTTTTTTACGAGCTTTTTGCCACTCATCTATTAGCTTGCAAGCATCACACTCGCACTGAAATGGATGTATTATCATTCATCCTCCTCTTCATCTGCTCCTGTAAGTTCATCTGGATTATCTATCATATCTTTAGTGTTGCTAATATGATCTTCAACTTTAGCGGAACCCACTATGATGTCGTTCCACGCTTCTCTCATCCTGACTACCTTACTTAAACACCTAAGTTTCGCGCTAACGATACGTGCTACATCAGTCTCTACTGTGTTGGCATAGAAGATAAGCCGCTGAATAGTGTTACTCAAGCTTGTAAGCCGCGGGCATCTGCCCAACCCTTGCACTAATTCAATCGCACTGTATGTCGGTGCAACAAAGTTAATTCGCGGCCTAACTGGTATGTTAGGAATATCCTCAATCACCGCATACCCATTAGGCTTGTGACGCACCTTCTCACGAGTGAATTCATCAGTGTGATGCAGTGACAGCCCAACACCACCTGCTTTGAAAGTGTAGAAGCAGTAAAGTGTCTTACCTGACTGGAACCTATCAATCTCGCTCTGTCGTTCCTCCGGCGACTGTGGCCCTAGACGCATAGCTGGGTCTATGTTCTCCAGTGCTTCCTCTCTTGCCATAGCAGCTACCAAATCTTCTTCTGTGATGTCGAGCATCTTCATTATCTGGTCTACTGTGTAGCCAGCATCAGCAAGTTTCTCTGCTTTCCCTTGAATTTCAAGTGCAGTTGATTGCTTCTTTGTGAGCTTAGTTTGGCCGCCGCCCCATATAAGAGATATCTGATCACGTGACACACCATACTTCTCTATCAGTATCTGCACCGCTTTGATGATCGTCGCTTTGTATTTGTCAGCAGATACAGCAGCATAACCTTCTTGCACAGCATGAAACATCTTCTTTGCTATGTGTGGTGCACGACACAACTCTGCGGCCATGCAACGCTCGTTGAGCAATACCAATGGCCAGATGCCGCCGCCTGACAATTTCCCACTATCAATGTCCTCTTGCAACTTGGCCTTCTTGCGCATGTAACGCTCTTCTGTGTCAAGATAATACTTCTCTTCCTCCTTCGTCTCGAAGTGAATCATCTCGATGCCATTGATAGCATCAAACTGCGGCCTTACACCACGCACTCGCTTGATGTATGGGTCTAAGTCTTTTGTCAGACGCTCGACTGCTGCTTCGTTATAGTCTGTAGGTGGTGACGGATAAGCTATTGACGAAGCATATGTAGGCCATGTGGAGTTGGATAACTGTGCTCCATGTGGCAACCCAAGCATCTTGCTTATATCTTTACGCGTTGACACAGCAAAGCACTTAGCCTCACTAACACGAGTAAATGGAGTGGCAGATATGAATACTTGGTAAATGTCAGATTCAATATCATTGGCTGACGCACCAATCTGATGCTGTATGCTGCCAGGATTCTTCAACGCTTGACACTCATCCCACAGGATAACTACTGGGTTAACCATCTTGCGCCACTTATACTCGACTGCTTCTTCGCCACCGATAATCTTAATCTCTTCCTTGATCCACAGTTGACCTGCTCTACTGCGCAACTGCTCGATATTGAGAATCTCTACGCTGTCACGTATACCAATATTGTAGAACTTCTTGAACACTCGCTTTGTCTGTTCGACGATAGACGCACGAGTGACATATAGATACTTTACGTGGCCATAAGTTTTGTCATCAGCGAACTTGATATCAAGCAGCCTGCGTATTAGTCCCGCCGCCATGAAAGTCTTGCCTGTGCCAGTGGATGACAGTATCAACTGACCGTGCATATCATGCACAATGATACCATCCCAAATCTCCTTGATTAACTTCTTCTGAAACCAGAAGTGGAAAGCTATCTCATTAGGTGATGGATGCAGTCCGTAGTCATTATCTGATGTCAATGCTTCTGTTGGCTCTTTGTTCTGCTCTTTGAACGCGGCGGCAGGAGGCATTGGTGCAACTACAGGATCAGCTTTATTGCCATCGTTTTCTGCTTCGCTTATCGCGTCAGAAATAGATACTGTGGCGAGTGGTGACTCGTCCTTCTCTGCTGGTTTAATCTCACCATTAACGCTTCTGCCTATCTCCAACTCAAGACGCATCTTCAACTCTTCAAGATGCTTCTTAAGCTCAGGCCACATGACTGCTTTGTGCTGCTCTTCAGGGAATGCATTCTGTATCTCTGTCGATGACATTCCCTCCATCTTGAACACATCTCCCCATGTTGGTATCTGTTTGAAATTGAATGCTGAGGAGATGCGATTGCACAGCACTAGCAGTGAGTGACGTTGCTTCTTATGCTGTTGTTCTAAGGGAGTTAGCTTGGGCATAGATTACTCTTTCACTTTCCAATCGCCTGTGTTAAGTTCTGCTTCCCAACATAGCATGTGTGAGTCAGAACCATCTAGCAGTTTAACACAAAAGCAATACTGTCCTGATGTTGGAGAAATCAAGCCATCAACCACTTCAACATCACCAAACGCATCTGTGTTTTTGATTACATCACCTATTTTGTATTTCATATCTTAATCCTTCCACTTGCCGATTGTGCGAAGAAATGCTTCAGCGCGTTGGGCGGCGGTGGCACTAGAGTCTCGAAACCTTTCCGCTGGTAACATTATACCACCCACCTTTTGCCACTTGCTTTGTGTGGCTATTATATCCCACATTAGGTTTTCATATTGAGTGTATTGCGCGTCGGTTAACACCTTCTCCGCCTCGTGCATGGCGTTGAGGTCGTGGAGGTAGTTGGGAATGCAACCTTCGCGCCAGATGTAGTCCCAAGCTGCCAATCGTTCAGTCCCATCCGCCTTGGCTAGGTCACAAGTTCCATCAAGATTGTAAAGTTGAGGAAATACCAAAAGCCTGTTTCCGCTTTTGTTCACGCGCCACTCAGCGCCACACGCCTCCGCGATTGCTATTCGTTGGTCTTGTTCGTTCATTTCGCGTTCTTTCTTATCTCATCAACTATCTCGTTCTTGTCACACTCCATCTGGTGCAGTATGTGCAAGTGCACAAGCAGTAGGTAGATACCAAGCACGACAATCAACACAGTATTTGATTCGATCATATGTAGTATAGTTTTGTTTTGCAGACCATTGTTATCCCACCTAAATCTGGATCACAGCAATGCTCATCTTCCATCCCCTCACGCACTAGTATATGCGTCGCTCGCCTTTTGTGAGTGTCACACCACCACCATTCGTAGATTGATGCCTTCTTGTAGTAAGGCTTCATTGGTTCGGCGGCGTTCATGGTATATGACACAGTGTTGCTCTGTTTACATGTCGTAGTAAATTTTGTATATTGTCATAACAGTGAGCACCGTCACAACACCACAGCCACAAATCATCATGAAGATGAATGATTCTTGATCCATCTGCATTACTTACCACACTACCGACAGGTAGTTTGTGTATGTTGTGAATTGTTACTTTTTGTCCTGGCTCAGTTCCACCAAGTAATCCTGTCTTTGATTTGAAGCTCATAATTCCTCCACAGTTTCAATTAACTTGTTCACACCCATACTCTTAATCCTCTCCTCCTCATGCCTCATCAGCATGCCATGTGCCAACACTCGTGCAGCATCAGGATTCACATAGGCAATCTTCAGTATTGCTCTAGCTATACGATGCACATTGGCATTGAATATGTTGTATTCATCGATCCGCCGCTGAGATAGTAACTTCTGTCTTTGCCACTTCTCTGAGCTTGTGCTCCACGCCCCTATCTCCCATAGAATAGGACTTTCTATTGGCCTGCCAAGTATGTCTACGTCATTGTCAGTCGGAAACTGTAAATGACAGAACTGCTTACTGTCTGTGACTGTTTGTATCACAAATGCAGTATCCTCGCTCACAGCTACATAGTGATCGCCGCGGAGCAGATCTTTGATGAGTGGTTCAAGAAGGAATGTTCCTGTTGGTGCTTTCATTCATATAGTCTCCGTCTTGTCGCGTGCTGTTAGGATTCTTTGTCTTGCAACACCTAGATTTGGTTCGTTCATGACTGTTTGCTGAACATGCAACATACCTGCTGCTATTTCCATGCCATATTTCCAGGCATCAAGTTGAATAGTTCTAATCCATTCTACCATGTCTCTGGTAGAGCCAAGTTTTTGATATTCTTCGTTCCATTCTTCTGCTGTTTTCATAAATCTCTCACTCGTATTTCAATTCGTGCGACACCGGCGCATGGGTATCTGAGTAATATGTCAGTAGTAACCCGAGTGAGATAAATTAAACTGAGCGCATTGAGCTTGCCAGTTATTTGCCGTGCATCCTGACTCACTGGTAGTCTGGGCACAACCGATACGTATAAGTCTTTACACTCATAGATCGGCCAATGCTACTCAAATTGGGTTAGCAAGTGCAAAGTTACCATCTTTGACTGTGGTGAAAGGTTGTAACATCACAGGAGCACACCTAAACTCACACTTGCCAAAAGTAAAGTGACAGACTATCTCGCCGTCTGTCAGGGCCACACTCGTTCTTACGTTCACTTGGTCGTATCTCCCGAGTAGCGTGTTTTGAATTACGACGTAACCACCGCGGGTTCGTCTGCGGTCTCAGCCTTACCGGGCCTTGCTTTCTTCTCTTCCATGTCCTTATAAGCAAGGAACTCGTCATTCAGCTTGTCGATCTTCAACAGATCAGCCGACTTGACCTTGGTTTTGGAACCGTCAGGATTCACAACGATGGTAGTTGAGATGTCACCGTCACGAATGAGCAGTGACAGCTCGGCCTGCACTTCAGCCATCTTCTCCCTGATCTCCTTCAACTTCATGCCCGTGCTAGTGAAGTCCGCCGCTTCCTTGAGGAACTTCACCATATTGAACGTGCCATCAGGCATGATAGCATCAACCCAGATAGACCAGAATGTGCGCTTGTCGAAAGTCTGGAGAATGTTCACCACATTCCCACGACCATGCCACTCAATCATCTGATCGAGATTCTCGACGGTGATCTTCGGCGCGAGATACTGTTTCCCGGCGTTATCACCTTTGACTATCTGGAACGTTGACAGCTCGATGGAGATGTCATTACCATCCGAGCCTTTACGAGCCACAGACTGCGCGGGCAGTGGTGGCAACTTCTCTACTTTTGCAGCAGCTTCAGCCATAGACTTACTACTTTCCTTTGTTTTTGTTGTTTACTTTACTGTCGCACTAATGGTGTCACATCAGGTGACATCTGCGACTGTAAATTGTTTTGCGGAGTAAATGTGTAGCAATTTTCATGCCAAGTGAGAGTTATACCTAGGATGGTATAACAGTTAAGGTCTGTTCTCATTTCTCAGATACTCTAAGAGAAATGGAGACAGTTCTTCCAGAAATTCATTAGCCTCTCTGTATGCTGGATTCACTTTTATCAACTTATCCATCTCACGATAAAGTGCACAATATGCATCACACATATTCAAGTTACCAACATCAAGCTGGTATAAGCAGTTGCGCAGTATCAGTAAGTGTCTGATTGCCCACTTAACATACAGATCATGACATTTTTCATCTCTTGGTTTTGTTTTCATTCTGCCTCCTCTTTCGACTCTTTGAGATGCCATCTCAGCCGACCATCAGTATTCAACGCCATCTCTGTTTGTAGCGCCATCTCTAGCACCATGTTGTCGAAATCTTCTTTCTTGATGTCGAATGACGTATAGACATCAAGTATCAGACGCTTCTTGTGTTTTGGATTGATTGCGCACATAAGTGTATTACTCTATGATTTCACCTCTTGCATTTAATAGAGGTTTTCCAATAGCAATGTGAGGATTACCAGGCATAGCACATTTGTATACATCTGAAGATTTCATCTCACTGAAGGTTATGCCTTTTGATTCTACCCACTTTGGTAATTCAATATAAAATTGAATTGCTGTTTCTGTGTTATTCATTAGCGCAATCAGCTCATCAAGAAGTTTCTGATTGACATAAGGCCCATCTTTCCATAGAAGTAGTTCTATTTTCTGAGCTAATTGCCTGTCACTCATTCCAATCAACTCCGATAGAATGTAGTATTCGTCAGCAGTGTTTGTCATTCATGCCCTTTCAGCAGACCCATAAACCCAAGTAGCAGTGCCGCCGCAGCAATCCACATAAGCATTGTGAAGAATGCTTCTATGAACTGCTCAATACGTCTCTGCACTTCAGGATTCATTGGTTTCTTATTTGGTGGTATCATAGTTGTTGTTTTGTTGATGGTTTGTGGAGGGAATCGGCTCCGGCGGCTGCACTAGGACATGGCTCTGTTTCATCTCTGCAATGGTGACACCATGAGGCATTACACAACTCACAACTTGGGCCATTGTGGTAATCAGATCCGTAAGTGGTATCAATCTCACCATCTTCATCTCTGATAAGCTTATGGCCTTTGCTTTCAAGCTCAGTATAGAACTGTTCCTGTGTTATTTCTCTTCTCATAATTATTCAATCAGTGCTGGGTAGTCAGGGCAATCAATTATCACCACGCTATCAAATGGCTCATCAAGATTGATGAACATGTCTCTCGCCATGCGTTTGACAGCCTTGCGCGCAATGACTATGCCATCTTCTTTATCCACTTCTACAGAAGGGATGGTCATTTGGAAGCTGATAGTGATATTGGAGAGTGTCATAACCCTGTCGGCTTTCTATATGTCCCGTTGCTCCACACAACACGCTCACGCTTCTTGCTTGCAAACTTGCGAGCTGTGTTGCTGTTAGCTGGGAACTTCTTGACTACTGGATTGCCAGCGGCGGTCTTGGTGACAACATCTACTAATTGTGTTGGTATTCTCATTCTTCTTCCATTGCCTTTCTTGCAGCTTCTATCTCTGCTGGTGTTGATGGTTGATCTGAACCGTGATCGAGTGATTCTGACTTGCATCTCTTGCACTTGCGATTGCAGTATGCATCTGTTAGACCATCAGGTGTTTTGTCTGTGAATGTTGGCCGCGGGCACTCTTGCTCGTAGCCACACGATTGGCATGTGCGCATCCATTTCATATCATCCTTTGCACAATGACTGCATACATCGCGTGTATGTCAGCCTTAGATAACTTGGCCGCGGCAGACTTCTTTCTCTTTGACTTCCCACCCGCCTTCGGCGGCGACTTCTTTTTCATAGTGTCAGTCTTCCAGCATTGCTATAATAGAACTTCGCAGTTCAAGCAACGTCTGCAACTCTTTTTCTCTTGCATCAATCATTACCTGTAATTGAGCAAGAGCTTTCTCTAGCTTTTGTATTCTCTTTTTCATGGCGTTAGTGTATACACCCGCTGTGGATATGCAGGATTAAGAGTCACCATCTTGTGCTTCTTTATCTCCTGCTGTTGTGTCTCCGACTGTGGATTTGCTCTCCGCAGTTGTTTCCTGTAGTGTTTCTTTAGTTGCATTTGTTCTTTCTTTTCATTGTTTTGTTATGATCGTCACGCAAAGCATTGATCGCTTTCAACACAGTCTCCTTTATTACAGAATCACAGTCACAGCCTGGTATATTGCACTTCTCCACTTTCATAAACTCTACCCAGTAGTCATCAGGTAGATTGCCTGCCACATTAGCAACTATGCCGCCGAGAAATAAGGCACGGAATTCAGGAGCTTTGTTGCATGAGGCAATGGTTAGCAGAGTTTCGACAATACGCTCGACCTCGGCGACTACTATTGGGTTCTCATCTTCTACATTCATACTGTTGGTTTCCGTAGTGATTCGAGAAAGACTAGCATCTTCATCGCAGCATCTTTGAACTCTTGTGAATTGTATGCTTGGACTTTATCTTGGTCAAAGTAATAAAGCATTCGCTGCATGCTATAATGCACAGTCATCCAAGGGCCATCGCTACAATGCGATTCACCTGTTTCTACTTTCACAGGGCACTCACCACAATCATTTTTGCTGCGATACAGTCTGCACAACGCACAATCACTGCCATACATCTCCTCATTCTCGTTGCGTGTGCCCGTTGCTAACCGATACCAATGAGCAATAGATGCCTCTAATGCTTCGGCGGCTTGTTCTGGTGTTATTACTTTGTTCATACCCATCTCTTTGGTTCTTTGATTGCCCATTGCAACACACGTGTTGGCACTCGACAATAGTGTGTTAAATTGAAGTTGTTGCGCTCAATCCACTCGGTGCGCTCCTCTTCTGTCATGTTAATCAGGTTGCACACCTGCTCGTTGCGAAACTCAGGCGATGTGTCACCTATCCACCCATTCATGAAGCCGCCGTTGCACATCACATTAACTATGATGCGACAGCATTGGGATTGTGTTAATACTCTCATTTGTTGTTATCCCATTTAATCATTTTAATTCTAATCTGTCTGATAATCTCGTCCTTTGCACATTTCAACTCATGCATTGTTAGTAAATGCACATTTGAAACGCATTGACCATCTAGCTTAAATGCTAGACGCCGTAGTAAAGCTGCCAATTTGTATTTCATACTGTGTAGTGATAGATTCTTATTACCTTTCCGCCGCCGTATTCAGGCGAACGCTCGCCTAAACTCACATCTCTGACAGTGAAGTAACGAACTTTTTGTTCTGTAGTTGCTGGCCCACTAAAAGGACTGAGACGATCTTGTGATGGAAAGCCTTGAACCACAGTGTCATCATCTGCTCCATGTGCACGACAGTATGCTAGCTCTCGCTCTAGCTCTATTAGTATCATACTGGTGTTTTTGCTGCTTGATAAAGCTGGCGCAATTCAGATTGAATGACGCTAAACTCATAAGAAACTTTATCAAACCTCTCTACCAACTCTTGTGGGATATCAACATCGACACACCCCATGATCCTTCTTTTGTGAATGGTATATACTGGATACCACTCATCTATGTCTATTGCCATCTTCATACTGAAGCTTTCTCCTTTTCTAACAACTTCTTCCATCCTTCTGTTTCTCTCCATCCTGGCCATTCTTCACTGCAACAGCCATCAGGCTCATCAAACACAATGAAGCCATTCTTGCGTGCATTACGAGTGAGAATACGCTTCTCAATATCATTCTCAACACGATATGCCTGCCAAATCATTCCGTTTGGCTCATTACGCATTACCAACATGTGTGGATATATCATACTTGTTATTCCTCCGCTCCGCTGACTTTGTTTGTGTGCTGAAAGCTGTGGACTGGGCTGCATAGCCACGAGAGCGACACGTTTGGTTACGTGTCAGCCATGCTCACCCAATCACACAGCAGAATCACTTAGCCGAAGATACTGTCTTGGCACTTTTGACACAATCCACTGATTGTGTATTCACGCTTGGAGCATTCATCTTTGAACTCAGTAGCTGGGCCGCCGCAGCCAATAGGTGCTGGCACACAGCGGTTGCTGATGATGGTTTCACGACGAGAAGCGCCAAGAGTGGAGTCAAGAAGATTCTCAATACCTTCTGTTTTCTTAGATGGTGTTGCCATATGTGTATTCTGTTTGGTTGTTATGCTGTCTGTTGTTTGCACAGCTTTCAACACACTTGATGTGTGCTGTATGTAACTGATAGACGTATTCTACTGGAAGGTGGTAGCTTTCGCATCCTTCCGCATAGAGATTCCACGTGTTACGCTCTATACGCATGATACTATCAGTTACAGACAGCACTCATCTTCAAACCAGCGTCAACTCATCTGCCATGCACGCTCGCACACTGCCACGGCGCTTGTTAGCACAGAATGAGAACATAGAACGTGTTGCTACACGCTTCAGTGTCACCTTTTGCTTGTATTCGGTTTCACTCACTGGTGGTTATCACAGTGGTATTGCTACGTGGAGCGATAGACAGTGAGATGTGTTATTGGCATCAAGTTAGTTGGCACAATATGTGCCGCCGCTGTTATCTTCGTTTACGTAGCAATAGGAACTGTTGCGGGGTATCCGCTTCGGGTAGTATAACAGAGTCAGAGAACTGTCAGTTCTAACACCAATCCATCTATATGCTAGGCCACCTATCGTCTCATCGCGTGACTTGTAAGTAGCATTTATTGTGCCACTTGGCATTACGCACACGCTATCAGGCTTCCGCTATGTGGAGCTTGGTGAATAAACAGTGTGTTGATAGACTCTGTTTTCCCATTTACTTTGTTGCTCAACTCTCCACGACATATTTTCTATGCCGATTCAGTCTTGCAACCCGTGTATGTCAACGTAGCAGCAGTATTGCTCTGCTGCTAGGTTAACTTACTTATGGTTGATAAACACTCGCTCCAGCGGCACATCACATTTGATTGTGGGATACACTTTCAAATGCCGTTGCCCCTTGCCTATACCAGCAAACTTGACTGACCTTTTAGTTGTCACGGCAACTGCCATTCTAGGAGCATTGATTGCTGCTCTCCAGTAGGGCAATAACCGCTGGAACTCATTGGCTTTTGCTGGGATAGCCGAGTGTATTCTCTCCCATGCTGCTTGGTGTTGTGTTGTTGTCATTATAGGCTTTCTGTTTAGTTGTTGTTGATCCAAGAAACAAAAGGAGAGTGGACTAGGGAATTACTCCCTAGCCACTCGTTGTCAGACGGACATCACAGATTGCGCACGTATTCTTGCAAGTTGTCGTTCATGCGTGAGACTTCCCACCGCGTGAAACCGTAACTCACTCCATTGCGTTCAGCGTCTTTAATCCACTGAATTGCACGCACCAGAGTCAGACTGTTGGTCAGTGTGACACCTTTGCGGCTGCAAACTTCGCCCATTGTGGCTTTGCCGTCGGCATTCATTTTGCCGATAGCCAGCTTTACGGTTACGTCTTTCATGAGGTTGCCGAAGTCCGCCGTTGCTTGGCGTGCAAACTTCAGGGCTTGCTCGTCGGTGAAACGGAAGAGGTTCATCGAATCCTCATGCAGCCGTTGCTGCTCTGCGGAGTAACGACCAGTGCCAAACTTCAGCTTGTTGGCCGCCGCTTCGTCCAGAATGGGCGTAGGAACTGCGCTTGTGACGGGAATAGTTGTTGCGTTCATTGTCTCAGTATTGCACGCTGGAGGGGTTTCCTGCGCAGAGAACACCTCTGCTCAGATTCCGGCGGCAAAGCGTCGGCAACTACCACTTGACTCTGCGCGCTTGCATCGGCTAGATAACTAGCGTCGCACCGCGCACCGTCTGAAATGTCAAAGAACTGAGAGTAGTATAGCACGATACGTGCCACGTTGCGCCGCAACAGGTTACGCAAACGTGCTTTCCACAAATAGGACACGACGGGCGGGAAAAGGGAGCGTTTTTTGTCATAACCTTCTACCTATCAACAACTTGCCACTTTTGATACACACTGTCCACATTTCGTGTATATAAGTTGTGTCACTATACCACGGTTAATATAACCCTACGTTATATAAGCTCCCTAATTATTATTATATATAATATATATATCCTTATATTATATTATATTATATAACTATAAAAAATACATATCCGTGTATTCACGTTATACTACTTTATATAACGTAGGGTTATATCAACTGAAGTATAACAGCTATCATTAGCTCTAGTAGCATTAGATAGACTTCATTAGAAGCCGCGGCATAAGAAAATCTACTCCTGCTATGTCCCCAGAACGAAATCTTGAGTCATCGATAAGTCATCTCTCCCGACACATAAAAATTCAAATATCCAACACAGTGATATAACCCGAAACCCGAGTGGAGGGAGAGGGTAGAGGTGAGGGAAGGAGTAGTTGGCATGAGAAATGCTGTAGAGTGTAGTATGGGAACAGAATTAAGTATTGAAGGTGGGACATACAAGAGTAGTCTTGAAGGGGAACAGGTGATAGTGACACAAAGTGCAGAGAAGGTGATTGATGAGCATGTCAAACGAGATACAAAGCATAAAGACCTGCTACGAGGAGTTAGCAATGACTCCGGAGCAAATAGCGGCGGATAGAGAGCTAGATGTTACAGCAGTCAAAGCCGCTCTTATGCAAGTGAGTAGTGTCTACAGACGAGCATGTAATGCAGCACCACTGGAAGATGAGACACTAAACTTTAGTGATGACCAACATCGTAGAGCAGTAGAAACTATCGCTGAACTAGCTATCGCAGCAGAAGATGAACACTTGCGAGCAAAGATGGCTACGTATATACGCGATGACAAGAAAGGACGCAAAGAGGTAATCAGAGCTGTGCAAGGGCAACAGTTCAATATCTTGATGTTCAACGAACAGATAGCTAAAGTTCGAGACGCAGCAGAGAAAGCGAAAGAGCGGATCATGGGTAATGGGCAACAGAAGATGATTGAAGTGTGAATAAAAGAGACTTCATAGCGACGTTAGCAAAAGCAGCGTTAGGATTTGCTGTATTGCCATCAGCTACTACATATGCACGTAGTAGGTGGAAAGGTATGGTATACAATGGTATTTGGAGACCTAATCCAGATTGGGTAAATGCTGAGTATGAAATTAGTATGGCTGTTGATCTTCGTATGTATAATCAATTACCATTTTACTTAGCCAAAACACAGATAGAAAATCAACAAATTGCCGTGTATAAAACATGGCAAAGAATGGCAACTGAAGCTTCACATCTAGTTCAGGCATGAACAACGACAACATCACAGCAGACGACATAGTGAATCTTGTCAACAGTGGTAAGCTGTCTGATGTTGCAAAAGCAATACAACCACCAGAGCAATTAGGTAGTGAACAAAAACAAAGCCCCGTGCCAGCGGGCTTGCCCGCCGAAGCAATTACCCCAACAACTGAACAATCTTATGCCAAAGAAACGAAAGAAACGCCCGGCGGGTTACTAACACCCACTAGAGCAACAGGTTTTGACATCAAAGACCCAGTAGAGTTGCTCTTCTTGCTCGATGAGAGTATAGCTAGTGGGACAGTGAAGCTTCATGACTGGCAGATACAGTTCATGATTGACTTTGCACGAGATGAACACACGAAGGACAAGCCATTTCAAGCCGAAGTGCAAGCCTGCAACGGGTCAGGGAAGGACAAGTATGTCGTCGCAGCGTGTGCAGTTTGGCTCTGCATGCGTTACATGCAATCTCGATGTGTCGTCACCAACGGTTCTGGAGTGCAACTTGACAACCAGACAGAGTTGTATATACGACTACTATGCACCACAGCAAATACCAAGATTGCACCCAACATATGGAAATGTAACTACCGTTACTATGAGTGTCTAGCAACAGGTAGTCCAATGACACTCTTCGCGACAGATGAACCTAATAAAGCAGAGGGCTATCACCCACTAGTTGCCGGCGCAAAAATGGCTGTGTTTGCGTCAGAAGCAAAAGCAATACCAGATGAAATATTCACTGCATTGGAAAGATGCTCAGGTTTTACTCACAGGGTGGACGTATCCACACCAGGGTTGCCAATGGGTTATTTCTACGAGACATGCAGCACAGCGTTGGATAGGAAGTCCATCACGGATATCAAGGAACTTTCATCGACGCAATTTCTGCTTTACAAGATTACTGCATACGAGTGCTCCCACATATCAAGCAGTGAGATTGAGCGTATTGCATCCAAATTGCCAGGAGGTAAGAATAGTCCAGTATTTAAGTCGTCTATCTTAGCTGAGTTCGGGACAACGGATGAGATGGTGGTAGTGCCATATACCTACATCTGGCAGGCAGTGAACAATAAGATAGAGCATATAAAAGAAGACTTTAATACCGCCGGGCTAGATTTGTCTGATGGTGGTGCAGAAACTGCGCTGACAATACGCAATGGCAATAAGCATGTCAAAACTGAGCCATTTCGATTTGATAACACAGAAGATACAATTGCTTTTCTCAATGAACGCTTTCGTTACTACGAGTTAGACAACCCTAATTCCCACATAAACGCTGATTGTTCAGGTATGGGTAAGCCTATGCTTGACAGAATGAAGCGTCAAGGTTGGGTGAATATTCGGTATGTCAATAATGGTGCGAAAGCTTTTGAATGGAGGACATATGCTAACCGCGGCACAGAAACATGGTTTCATATCCGACGACTGCTTGAGCTTCGAGAGATCATTGTCATCAGCGAGAAGGAGCTTGTTCGACAGCTCTCAACTCGCTACTACAAAATCACTCCAAAGAACTTACACCAACTACTCTCCAAACTTGAACAGCGTAGCAGAGGTTACCCGTCGCCTGACAGAGCAGACTCATTCGTGCTTGCCTTTAGTGATTACAAGTCAGTTTTCAAAGAAGTAATCACTGACGACACCAAACCCTTCAAACCAGCAGAGATGTCTAAGCCTGTTAGTGAGTTTAATCTCAATGAGTGGGCTAAGCGTGAGACTGGTAAAGAAGGTATGTTGAATCCGTCGAAAAACAAAGATTTTTCGGTTTACAAACGGTTGATAGCAAACCACAACAAACAAATAACTAAATCAAATGAGCAAGAAAACTGAAACAACGGTCGCCGCGGTTAAAATGCCTGTGTATGGCAATGTAGTGAAGCAGGACGACAGTCTGGCACAAGTCACCCAGCTGAAGAATCCTTCTGCTATCCGTGCTGACAAAGATGGCACACTTCGTATCACAGAAGTCAAGAAATCCAAGTAATTATGAGGCCATTTACTGACAACATAATGTCACACTATGTCCACCCATCTACTGGGAAGATAGTGTGTATTAACTCGCGCGAGGAGAAGGTGGGTGAGTTGGTGAGAAAAGACTTGTATACCAAGCCAATCGTGTCAACAGTTAGTGTTGATCCATCACCAGTGCAAGTGTCTAAGCCTGTGCCCATTGCCGCGGCGCCAGTTAATGTTAACTCAGGACAATTACCAACAGGTGTTGCATTACCTAAACCGAAAGCAAGGTAACTTATGCCCTACTCAGAGAACGATAGCCAATACATAAACACCACAGAATACAAGAAGCTAGAGACTCGTCTTACTCAGCTTGTTTCTGTGATGGACGAGTTGTCGGCGCAGAACACGGCGGCACGTAAACTTCGATACACTGAGATTGATATCGAGTCTGAGAGAGCAAGTAGCAAACTTCAGCCTGATGAGCTGCTCATCCCACAACACATCATTGATGCCAACATACGCCGTGAGCAGAGTAGCTACATTCAGTATGTGACACAGTCGCCGAGAGCAGTTGTGATGCAGGACTTCCAGCAGCCAGCAAATGATACATCAATTATTGAGCGTGATGTCACTAATAAGATACGCTTTGATGGATGGCAGTTGTCGATGTTCGCCAATATAGATGGCTTCCAGCAGAATGGCTATGGCATACTTGAAGTCGTGTTTGACCAATCAAAGCCTGGCAATGTGGGCCATGAGTTTGTGCAGCTTGGTGACTTTGGGATGGTATCAGACACCAAAGACATTCAAGACTGTGAGATGGTAGTGCGTAACTACTACTTCTCCAAGACCATGCTCATTGCTATGGCTGAGCCTAACAGCCCATGGAAGTTTGAGAAAGCACAAGTAGATAAAGTAGTTGGCAAAGATCCACCGCTTAGTAACGACAACATTGGTATGTCGAAAGACAAATCACTGTATCGTATTCAGAAGGTGATGTTCCGTTTCCAAGGTTTAGTGCATGTAGGGTGGGCGTGCAAAGAATCTGCTGATGATTGGTTGCGTGTGCCTCAACCGTTGTTCATTGGCCGCCGGGAGTTGATTACTGATCCTCTTAGTGGTCAGCCTCAGATGCAAGGTAATGTTCCTGCATCACAAGATGTGTATGAGAAAGACTACCCATACTATGTGTTTCCGTATCTAATCAGTGAAAACAACACTATCAACCAGTTGAAAGGGCGTGCATATCTTGACCAAGACTGTCAGACTGCTGTCACCTCACTGCTGAGCAGTTTTTGCACTGCTCATCGTCGTGCGGCGGGCCTCTACTTCAGTAAAGATGTAGAAGATCCTAATGACGATATCATGATGCAGAAGAACATCTTCTTCCGTTCAGGTGCACTAATCAACAGCAAGGTGACACAATTCCAGCTTACTCCTCCTTCTGCTGATATTATGAGTGCTATCAATGCACTTGTGCTAGGTAATCAACAGGAGACAAGTCAGGTGAATTTTGCTGCGCAGAACAGGAAAGATAGTCGTAAGACCGCCGAAGAGATACGCGCATCGACGCAAGCTGCTAATGCATTAAGCACGGTGCAGGTTGTATTGTTTAGTAATGCGTTGAAGAATGTTTACACTGCAATGTTTGACATCATTCAGTCGCGTGTAGTGTGTGGTCTATTGCAAGTGCAGCCTGAAGTTGCACCATATTACCAGCGCAAATACATAGTCAAACCTGCTGGTGACACAGATGTGATCGAGCGTCAGCAATTGCTCAAGATGATGATGGATAGTTGGCCTGTAATGAAGGAAACACCTGCTGGCCCAGTGTTCTTGATGGATATGATTGCTCGCATGTTCCCAGAGCACAGCAGCAAATACATACAGATCATACAACAGGCGATGCAACAACAGCAATCACAGCAAGCACAACAGCAGATGCAAATGATGCAAGGGGTGAAACAGCTAGCAGATGGTGTTGTTGCGTTGAGCAAGAAACCGGAGATGTTCAGTGAAATTGGAAAGATACATGCTTTGCCTGCATTGGAGCAGACGGCTGAGACGATTGAGTCGATGCAGGAGGCACGGAAGCAGCAAGCACAACAGAAGCCACAGCAATGACACCTGAACAACAAATAATCGCAGACAAGCTTGCAGCAAAAGCAAAAGAGTTGTCTGTTTCACATCAAGGATGGCTAACTAATCCTGTTACTCGTGAGTTAGCTCGCATACTCTACGAGCATGAGAACAGGATAGCAGACAGCATATGCACTATCTCAAAAGACACATCAGAAGAAGGACAGCGTAAACTCAGTCAACTAGCAGTTCAATTAAACACGACAAGAACAATAACGAAACTAATCTATGATACTAACGTCTTTACACAGAGTTCTCAGAGAACCAGCAGTGGTGGATAATGGTGGGATAGTTAAGGTTGATGCACCTGCTCCGGCGGCCGAGACAGCACCTACATCAGCACCGCCACCATCACAAGGCAAAGAGCCACAGAAGCCTCAACCTCCTCGCGAGCCAACAGCAACAGAGAAAGCTGGCAAGTTTGAGATAATGCCAGGTGACGAAGGTTTTGTTGAGAACTTTGAAACTGAACAGTTGCCGCCGAAGCCTGCTGGTGAGAAACCTCGTGATCCTGCTACTGGACAGTTTAAGCCAGTAGTTGAAGCAGCACCAGTTGCTGAGAAGCCACCTGAAGGACAGTTAGAGCAAGAAACTGCACCAGCACTTGATCTTACCAAGCCAATAGCACCACTTGGCACACAACAGAAAGCTCGTGACTACACAGGTTTCAGTCCTGAAGAAGCAAGAATGCTTAAAGGCATGAGCAATGAGTCATTTGCATACGCTGCTAAACTGATCAAAGATAACAAGGAACTTTCACAACTGAAAGATAGCACATATCTACAGCATCCTAATGCGTTCGTGCTTGACCCTCAGTTTCAGCGTATGCAAGAGGATTCAAAGTTCTTTGATCAAGAAGCACAGTATTGGCAAGACCAGCTAGCTTTGATGGCTGAAGGTAAAGCGTGGAAGCCATTGTTGCGTTGGGACGAACAAGGTAATCCTGTATATGGAGAATCACGTGAACCAACTGCTCTCGACCAAGAGAAAGTCCGTCTCGCTATGTCGCGAGCGTATGATGCGTCGCACAATGCAAAAGGCCAACTGCAACAGATGGCTCAGAGCTATGCTCAAAGGACAAAAGCTGGCGACGCGGCTATACAAGCAGAGCAGGAGAAGAGGTTTGCATGGATTGCTGATCCGAAAATCCTAGATCAGAAGGTAGCAGTTGAAGGTGGTGAGAAAACATTGCGTGATATCAAGAGTGACTTCTTAGGCATCATTCCACCTTACCACCGCGGCAATGTAATGGCTGATGTAGCAGCAAATCTATTCACTGCACTCATGATCTACGGCAATCACATTCGCACACTTCAGTCAAACAAACAGATTCAGCAAGTTAAACAAGAGGAAGTGTATCGTGCTGAACCAACATCTAGTGCAAGACCACAGACTGGTGGTGGGAAGGTTGTGAATGGCGTTAAAGAGTTCAGTCTCGAAGGGATGAACCTGTGATGTTGTAGGATTTGGCACGGAAACTGCTGTAACTGAGTTAAGCGTAGAAATACGTGCTTCTGAGCGAAGGGCATCGCAACGCTACTGTTATCTCGAAGGGCATTGAGAAGTTTATCGAGTGTTACTTAAATACACTCGAACGTAACTTACTTATTCTATGCCGGCGATTTATGACAAGCCAGCTGCATTTGCTAACGCTAACGTCGAGGACGTAAACCGTTTCAATCAGCTTCCTTTCTATCTCGTCAAGAATGAGGTCAAGCAATATCCATACTGGAATATCTTTGACCAACTTTTTGGCGATATTGACTGGGAAACAAACCAAGGTAACATCATGCGTGGTGTTACTCCTCAGCGGAGTCCTGTTGGTCGGGCATTCTTCTTCCCGAACAACATTACAGTCCTTCCTAACAAGGATATCTACCAAGTAACAGAGTCGAGTGAAGAGGCTCGTGTGAAACTGCATGACTATGAGTCATTCCAGTTTAACTTCTTGCCTTCATTCACCGCGTTCTGGCGCAATTACTTGCAGTTTGCTAACAAAGACATTGTTCGGCAGATTGCGTGTAGTAACAACCAGTTCATCGAGACTAACCTCTGGTTCAATGCACCTAATGTATACCTCGCCGGGAATGGGTTGGTTACTGGTGCGCCTACTACAATGGGCGATACTACTGGCGCTGTTGCTGGTAGCAAAACTCGTGCTTGGCTGATTGCCACTACCCAAGGCACTGGGCCAGGAACTGGTGTTATTCAAGGTCTTACTCTGCGTGATGTATACAACGTCACGTTGAATCTGTCTGAAGACATGGCTGCTCCTCCTTTTGAGGGCAGTAAGAACATGCCTGAGGACAATGTCGGGCTGATGAATCGCTACGTGCTGGTGACATCAACTGAAGCGTGGATGGCATTCCCATTTGACCCTGACATTCACTCAGGTGCTCAGTTGGGAAGTATTCAGCTTGACTTGCTGTTCAAAGACTTTCGTGGTTTGCTGTTTGGCACTACGACAGTTAAGATGCATCGCTACCCAATCCGTTATAGTCTGGTTGACATTGTGGATGGCGGTGGTAATGTGTTGTGGCCAGCAGGTGAGCCGATAGCTCCTGAAATCTTCGACGTCACTGACCAGAAGTGGAAACCGAATCCTTACTACACTTCACTCATTAGTGCACCATACGAGATTGCATGGTTGCTTGGTGCTGATACGTGTCGGACAATCAAAGTTGGGCCGCCGCCGAAGGAGTTTAGCTCTACCAACATGGCAGCTGAGAAGTTCTACTCTCTGCGCTGGAATGGTGAAGTGAGACTTACTGATCAAGTGCTGATCACCTATCCTGATGGGACAATCGACTTGAACCATTATGGTAAGCAGCTGAAGTTTATCAGTGAGTGCACTCATGGGTATCTTGTTGGTGAGCGTAGGAATAGTATTCCTATTCTTTTCCTGCGTAAACGCCCAGTTCGTGCTGCTGCATAAGAAAGGAATCCAAGACTATGAAGAAACTTCTTACTATTGTTGCGGCGGCATTCATTGCTGCTAGCACTTACGCTGCTACCTCAGCAGCTTCTATCACAGCTGCTGGTGTGACTAATATGGTGACTGGTGCACTTAGTGCATCGTCATTCATTCTTACTTCACCAGCTAATGCTGCTACTCGGGTCGTGTTGTATGATGCACCGACAGTTGTGTTGACTAACGTAGTTCCTTCGTATATCACATCTGGTGCATATGCGACGAACTATATTACGTCATACACCAACTACTTTGGTGTGCAGAACAACTTCACCAACGTTGCTCTGGTGCATTACAGCATCACCAATGCTGCATCTACCAATACGTATCCTATCCTGCTGACTATAAATGCAGGAACGAACGAGACAGTGGTCATTGCTGATGTCACATACAACTTCACTCGTGGGTTGTCTGTGTCAAATGCAGCACTAGGAACGGCGTCGTTCTCTGTGGTGTATACGCAGTAAGCAGCCGACAAAAATGGGTAGTGTGAGAGTTACTTCACACTACCCAACTCAATTTTATGTTAAGAACACTAAATACTGCTGAGCGCAACATTCAAAGTTTGCCGCCGAACGTAATTACACTCGCTGCTAACACAGCAACATTGCTGTTGCCTGATACACGCAATGTGCCTGGAGAGATTGCATACAGGCGTATACAGAATGTTGGTGGTGCTGATCTTTACGTGTCTATTGGTGTAACCACTGCTGCTGGTGCACCAATGTGTGACAACGTAGCAGTGTTTCACAAGGTGCTTATCTCTGGCCAAGAGATGGATTGCTCAGCTGATAGGCAGATCATTTGTGGGTTTTCTGTTGCTGGGACAACAGTTGCTACTGAAGTTAAACAAAGGCTGACATTGTGAAGAAGTTTATCGTATTGGTAGCAGTATTTGTTGGTTTTTTGATGATTGGGATGCTTCGGGATAGTGTTGATGCTGCGTCAGGGCCATCAATTAGTGGGACTGGAGTAAGTAGTAATACAGTCTACAGTATGATTATTACTTACGGAGTTGGTGGTGTGACTATTAGTTTTACAACGAATAGTTATTTCATTAACAATGTCACTAACAATAACCTGACGGTGACAAACAACGCCTTTGTCAACAACATCACTGTCACCAACAATGCATTCTTTAGCGGCAATGCACGATTTACCAGCAATGCGTATTTTCTGAACTTGAATTTCCTTACCAATGCAGCCAGCACACTCACTATCGCTGCTGGTAACGTAGAACAGGCAGTAGCTACCAACAACAATATCACGTTCACTGGCTATTCAGGTGTTGATGGGACTAACGCTCAGCCATTCACTTTACTGATTACTAATACTGCTGGTTCTGCTGCTCCTAAGTTCTACCAGTTTCCTGCTGGCACTATTATGCTTTCAGCACCATATACCAACGGAGTATATAATACTAATCAAGGAGCATTTTCTGGTTGGATTCGTCCCGGATTTGGAACTAACGCAACATGGACAGGAAACTAATCATTGTTGGCTTAGTAGGACTTTCGGCATTAGCCTTTACTCCTTACATTAGCTTGTTTGGCCCTAGTGGTGGTCCAGTTGTTACAGATTGGTCAACTCGTGTAGTAGCTAATGGTGGTGCTCTACCAAGTCAGAACACGATTATTGCAATGGAGACTTTGCGGACCAGCCTGGTGACTCAGGGGCTCACGAACAAGATTTACAGTCTTTGCATCTTTGTTCCGGATAGTGTGATTGCGGCCAGCACTCCATTGATTAAGAATCTAGGAGCTGACCCGTGGACAAATAGCGGCACTTTTGTAGCCGGTGATTTGAACATTCAGGGGCTCAAAAGTGATGGGGTTAAGTATCTGGATACGGCCATCTCCAACAACGTAAACGTGCTGGGAACGAACCTCGGATTTTCCGTCATTGTGACAGAGGCCGCAACCAACGGTCCTGGTGCTGTCATTATGAACCAGGGCTATCCTGGAGGTTTTAACACTGCCCAAGGGCTTTTCCCGTCAGGTAGCGGAGCGGATCAAGTTTACATGGGCATCGTGACGGCTGGGAATTTTCTCAGCACAAACGATTTGAACCGGGTCGGGTACTTGTCTGGAAATAAGGATGGGACTAACACTTCCCTGTATGTGGCATCACCAATAGAAAGCCACAAACTTCTATCAAGAGCATCCCCAACTGGAGCATCTCTTTTCAATGCAGCCGTTCAAACATCGTTTGCTTTTTGGCTAACTAAAATCCAGGGAACAAATTCTGGTGGAACAGCGTTCAGGCTTTCTATGGCCTGCATCCATAACGGGTTCACCGAAACAGAATCCAGCAACTTCTGGTGGGCGGTCAAGACCTGCCGGGAATCACTCGGGGGTGGGACTGGCGATCCAATCTGGCAGTGGGCCAGGGATGTGACCAACTTTGGCGGGGCGGCTATTTCGGTGAACACCAGCAATTCGCTGAGGACTTTTCGACAGGGGTTGGATACTGATGCTCTGCTTTATAAGATGATTGCGGCCAATGCCTATGTGCCGGACAACCTGACGGCGGCCAGGATGCCGGTGGTCTGGCAGGCGGGCAATCAAATCTGGACCAACACGGCTTTTGTTGATGGGGACATTACGGTTAACGGATTGACCGGGAACGGCACCACCAAGTTCCTGGGCACCGGATTGAAGCCGTCAACACTGACCTATGCTGGGTTTAGCGACACCAGCGCCGGGCTTACAACCTTGATTTACAATACGGGGACTGACGCGAATGAGTTTGTCATCGGATCGACTGGAACCACCGCGAACGGGACTTTTGCTGTTGGGGTGCAGGTTGGTCTGCTGGTTTACTATTGCTGGATATTCACCACCATCAACACGGACTTCCTGGTTCGCACTGCTCCCAATGCTGGATGGGAAGGGTATCTGTCCGGGAACAGAACAGCCGCCAATGCAATCAGGTTGGATTTCGTCACCAATCAGGTCCACAATGTTGCTACCAATGGGACAGGGACTACTGCATCGAATAACAACACCATGACCAATATGTTTGCCCATGCCGTCGCAACCGGGCTGAATGCAGCCGCGAACTTCAGCGATCAGACGGTTAGCTTTTTGGCGGTTCATCCTGGGCTGACCCAGACCGAAAGCAGCAACCTCTGGTATCGAGTGGCTACGTTGCGCACCAATCTTGGAGGGGGTGTGCCGTGAACTTCATCATCAAATCAAGCTGTGTGGCGACTTGCCTATGACCATAGACCAACTAGCCGATGACATGCGGTATGTGCGAGATTGTGAAATGCGTAAGCTCGCGCACGAGAACTATATTCTGCGTAAGTTGATCGCCTTACACAAGCCTGCACGAAAGGTGGACATTGTTCGTGCCGCATTGAATGGTCATCCTATGACACACGCTGAAGTTTCCAAAGCAGCTAGGGACCTTAACCCTATGGTCGAGTTCCATCGTAAGGATGTTACGACCGCTTTGCATCACCTTATTGGATTGAATGAGGTGAGTAAGATTGGTGATACTAAGCCATATAGGTATAGTAAAACACCTTTACAATGAAAATTATCATCACTGGACTTTTCTTTGTGTTGTGCCTTAGCTGTGCGGCAGCACGACCAAGGCGAGGGACTGTTGTTGTGACTGCTAATCCAACAAATGGCGGCACTACATATGGCTCTGGCACATATCCTGGCAAGACACAAGTTGAGATTCATGTTGTGCCGAATAGTGGATGGATGTTTACTCAATGGCAAGATGGTTTCACCAATCCAACTCGCACTGTGACAGTTCCAAATGGTGGAACTGTTCGTTACACAGCTAGTTTTGTAGCTTATGGTAATGTCGCCTTGTCTGCTGAACCAATCAACGGCGGCACAGTTACTGGTGCTGGAGCATATCCTGTTGGCAAAGCAGTTGATATTACTGCTAAACCATTTGACAACTGGAGTTTTACTCGTTGGCAAGATAATAACACAGCCAATCCACGCACTGTGCTTGTGCCATCAGGTTCTATTTTGTTCACAGCTACGTTTGTTACAAATGTCCCGCCGCCGCAGGTATTTACTAATGGGTCATTTGTATTACAATACTCACCAGTGACAAATGTCTTCAATTATATCGCAAGTTGGGGAGTAACATCACGTAGCTACACAAACTCAATTCTTACCAATGCAACGAGTCTTCGTATAGTTGGGCTAATAACAAATCAGGTTTACTACTTTGCTGTGCAAGCTATGGGTGCTGATGGAAAATACAGTCCTTTTAGCTGCGAGGTGCATGGTCTATGTGGCTTGTCGGAAACCAACTACTGTTCTCCATGAAAGCGATAGAAACAGGAGGTTATAATATGTCTGTATTCATGGCAGAAGGCATAACGTTAACTCCGGTTTGGGTTTTAGGGGTGATTACTGGGTCCGGTGCGGTTATCGCGTTTCTTTTTAAGCTACTGATCGCGTCAAAAGACCGCGAAATAGACCGAATAGCTGAGGATTTCAAACAGTTAAAAGACCAAATGATGAAAGACGAACTACGTAGGGACAAAGAAGACGCGCATGTTAAGTTGTTAATCGATGAAGCAGTTCGTTTGAAGGTCAACCGCGATCATGACACAAGCTACACAACAAAACCTTCTACATGAGTGAAAAGATACTTATTATCGAAGATGACGACCTTTATTGTGAGCTTGTTGGAAGGGTGTTAGTTAAAGAAGGGTTTGTGGTGCGTTGCACAAACAGGCTGCAAGAAGGGATTAAACTCGCCAAGCAAGACCCTCCTGACGCGATTGTGTTAGATTTAGGCCTGCCTGATTCATCTGCGGACAAGACCGTCGAGTCGATGAAGCAAGTGATTAACACAGCGATTATTGTTGTGTTGTCAGGGAATACAGAAGCCGCGAAGAATTGTATTATGCAGAGTGCTAGTGGGTATTTGAATAAGGATGATGGGTTGAAGTATCTTGGACGAGAGATACGTAACGCAATTCATACACACTCGAAAATACAACGCATTGACTCGGCGATTAGCGGTTTATCCAATTAGTCTTTGATGGTCACAAGGCCATCAAGTTAGCAAACGTAACAAACAACAATAAGGAAACTAATGAGAGATGAAACAAAGCCTGCTGATAGCACGTCTAATATTGACCAGACTCAGGCAGGTAGTCAAACAGGTGGTGCACAAGCTGGCGCTGGCAGTGCTGCACAAGCAGCTGGAGCACAAACAGGACAAGCACAAGCTGGTTCTGGTGCTGCTTATCAGTCCGCCGGTGCTGAAGTCACAAGTGATGTTGGACAAGCAGAAGCATACTTGCTCAACATGAAGCGGTTAGTTGGTCGTGAGCTTGACACTGACGCTCATCTGCAATCTACACTGCTGTCACTTAATCAGCGGCTTGTGCGCAATGCAGAGGACTTTGATGGTCAAGTTCGAAGTGTTGCATTGCAGGCGTTGACACTTGGCCAAACCGCATTACAAAATGCTGTTGCGCTGGCTAATCGCGTCAATAATGCTAGTGTTGATCTTGATACTCGTATCAAGCACGAAGCTGTTGGCGAAGATGGTCGCCGTAGTGGTAACGACGAGCAGTATGACAAGTCGTTGGACAGTGTAAGTCAAAGCGAGCGTGAACGCACTGTTCGCGGTGGTGATTCTGGCGATGTTATTCGCTGGAGTAAAGTATCATCTGACCAAACTTTCCAAGAAGCAGTAGAAGCTGCTGTTGTGAAAGCATTGGCTAAACAGAAATCAGTGTAAGTAAAGCAAAGGCTTCGTCGGTGTAATAGCCGACGAAGCACTTATTTATGGAAGATGAAACATCAATGACTAGTAAAGTATCTGTGCCTGTTGTGCAATCTATTTCGGCGGACTTACCGACAGATAGTAAGATTTTTCAAGTCAGTGTGCGTTCATGGTTGGCTATAGTATTCACTGGCACAATTTGCGCGATGAGTTTAATGGGTAAAGAAGTAATTGAGCCGTTATATGGCTTAGGCTATCTTGCCATCGGATTCTTTTTTGGACAGAAAACAGGAAAAACAATATGAAAAGACTAGTGTTCATTTTGGTGCTACCGTTGTGTGGGTGTGCAATAAGTAAGTCAGAGAAGAGCTTAGCTGCTGATGCCATTAAAGCAGCCGGCACTTCAAGCAAAAGAATCCATCTAGAGTTAGATGGTTGGAACACTCACTTTCGTTATGATTCTTGGCCATCATCACCAACTAACAATAACCAGTTGCCATAATGCCTGCTCCTGCTAATCCACCTCCTGCTGATGAAGCTGGTGCGATATTGTCGCCTAGGCAGCTTAATAGATGGCTTGACGTTAATCCTGTCTCGCCGCTAACTAGGACGCAGACGTATCTAGTTGTGCCGGCGTTTAACTTGCTGACATCATGGTTTGGTTACAGCACTTTAATAGGCGCATACAACTTTACTGGCACAAGAAACTTTACACTGCCTCCATTTGATGTGCCTACTAATCCAAACTATATCTTGTGCATCAGTTGGCATGAAGGTGGTATGCTACATCGTTATAAACTGTGGGAAGATGTTGGTGAAGTGTTTTACTTTGATGCGCCATTATATACTGGTCAACTAATCAAAGCCAACTTTCGATTTGAAGTGTGGACTACAGTTAACAGTAGCTTTGCTATTATAGACTTGAATGGTGCTGGTAATGCTAACACTAATCAGTCATACACAATCTTTAGCACTATTGCTGGCATAAGTTTGTGGGTTGGTGTTGATAGAGCTATAACTAATACTGCTCCATTCAATACATCATACATAGCTTATAACACACTCAATGCTGACATCTACTACAGAGTGTCAGATTCAATCTTTGGTATATGGACTGTTGACACTGGCACACCACCTGCACCGTATGTGACTTTTCCAACGTCATACATGCAGTTAACTAACTTAACTTTCTATACTTCAGTGAGAGGCAACTATGATTATATGTGGCAGGATGATATGGCACTGTCAACTGCTTCTATATTCATCACCGATTTCAACATAGCAGATACTAACGCACCATGGACAGCACCAGACAATAGCGTATCAGCAACTAATTAAACTTATGCCAGCACCAAGCACAATAGATGTAGTCGCTCCTTTTGATCCGACAGCTTATCCATCGCTGTCATTTGCACAACTATTACAGCTTGTATCAGGCTTAGCGCCTTATACAGACAAAGGCCTAGTAATTACTACTACAGATGATAATGGTGGTAATCCTGAAGTGCCTGATGCTGCGTCTGAGACTAAGTGGCAGCGTTATATGTGGCGTCGCATCACAGCCACTACCACATCTGTCTACGTGTGGGATTCCAATCATGCGAGCGATGCTACATACTTACGATGGGTGTCAATTACAGTTGCCGGGATCGCCGTAGGTAGTATTGTCAATGCAATGATTGCTGACAACACTATCACTGACATCAAGATTGCAAATCTTGATTACAGCAAACTTCTTAATGCACCAACTGGGTTGCCGCCGAGTGGTGCTGCTGGCGGTGATTTGACTGGGACATATCCTAACCCATCTATTGGCGTAGCTAAAGTGACAGGTAGTCAGATTGCCGCGGCAACGATTACACATGCAAATATCGCTGTCAATGCAGTCGAAGTGCCAACAGATATCAAGCCATCTGCTGTTGGGCTGTCGTTGATTCGCACTAATGCTGGTGCTACGGCAATGGAACATTTTGTGCCGCAGTTAGTGACTCTTACTCCTAACCCTGCTAGTATTGCTGATGCTGGTAAAGTTCCACGTGTAAATGCTGCTGGAACAGCTTTTGAGTTAGCTGGTTCTGGCAGTATTCTGCAAGTTGTTGAAGGTAGCACAGCAGCTTACGGCGGCTTGACTGCTGGTCAGTTGACAGGCACTATTCCATTTGACGATACCAAGCCGCAGAATGGTGAAGGTGATGATATTGTGTCAGTAGCAGTGACACCATTATCAGCAGCATCAATTCTATATATTGATGCAACGGTGCATATGTCCAATGAGACTAATGGAACATTTATGATTGCTGCACTGTTCAAAGATGCTGATCTTGATGCACTTTCATCTGCATGGGCAACAAGTGTTAATAACGACGACATTGCCACACTAAATCTTCACTATCGTGTTGCCGCGGGTAGTGTTGTGGCTCGCACATACATGTTACAGGCTGGTGCTAGTGCTGGTAACAGTAATGCAAATGGTAGAAATGGAGCACGAGTTCTTGGTGGTGCATTGATCAGTTCTGTTCGTGTGACAGAAGTTGCAGCATAAGGTGACTTATGGGACTTAAATATATTCTGAATCAAGTCGGTAATAAGATAGGTCTCAACCCATCTGACACTGACCAGCGTGCCACATTGCTACGCTTCGTCAATGAGGCTGCATGGGAGTTGTATCAGCAGTCAGACATGCCTGGTAGTTTAATGGAGATGGTGATTAAGGTCAATGGCGATCAAACTATTGCTTTACCGCGTTTTGTTGGTGATTTGCGTGCTGTGCGTGAGTATAATAGTCAAATCCCATGGCATATCAACCAGATGCGTCCTCGCTATAACTACGCCAACTGGTCTGATATGTGGCGTAATTGGCGTATAAAAGGGAAGCAAGCACTACAACGATCTGTGCGTAATCAATCTTTAGTGACCGCCGTTGTAGATGTGGTTGAAGTGCCTAACTTGTTGGTCACTATCTCTGGCCCAACTGCTTCGGCGGCCATGACAAATGAAGTCCTGCAGATGGACGCATTGAGCAAGACTACAGTTAACAACTTCTTGGACATAAGCTCGGTGACAAAGAACCGTTACAATGCTGTCAATGTGTCAATTCAAGATGTTGATGGGCTTGAGTTGACTGTGGTCAACAACAATGAGCTTGAAGCAGCTTATTTGATCATTGACGTAAGCACGTTCCCTTGGCTCAATCAATCTATGTCACTGCAAGATCACTATCTTGAGGTGCTTTTCAAGCGTGCACTTGTGCAACTGTCAGATGATGGTGATGAATTTCCAGCAAGTGGGTGTGACAACATCATTGTTAACAAAGCAATGCAACTGTGGGCCGAAGAACAGGGAAAAGGAGAGCTTGCACTTGGTTATGATAGCAAGGCTACGCGGTCACTGGCTAGAATTACAGAGGAACAGAACCGTGCTACTGAAGATACGGTGGCTTTAATACCAAATGGCCACGACGAACTGCTCGTGAAGATCCGTCCCAATAAGCCAGGACGCTATCGTTGGGGTTATCCATACTTATTGCGCTAAATGAGCGAATACGTCCAGAAAGACTTTAGTGGCGGCATGAATCTGTTGTCTTGCGACACAGAATTGGAGGCTAATCAGTATCGCTTAGGCCTTAATGTGCGCAATCGGTTTGGCAATATGGAGGCAACACTCTCTAGTGTTGAAGATGTAGCCATTCCCGCCGGAGTTAAGCAAGAATCAGTGACTTTTGGGAACTATTTGATTGTTTTCATTGCTGGGCTAGCATACTACCGATTCTACTTAAGCACTGGGTGGAAAAACATAGTTGGATTCCAAATGTCATCCACTGCACCGCGCTTTTGGACTGAATCTGTGCCACTTAGCACTACAAACTATGGGAGGTTTGGTGTGCAAGATACAACTCTTGGAGCAGTGTCAGCAAATGCTGGTATAGTATTTGATTCTGTTGCTGGTGCTTTTGCTGGTAATACTCCAGGACTAGTTGTGCAGGACAATGTTAATCAGCCACAATTCATTTACATCGATCCTATTCTGGGGACACCAATAGCACGAACTACTCAGACATTTGCTCAATGGGACGTTGATTATAGTGTAACTCCTATTCTTGATAAGCGTGAATATGTGCCAATAGGCAACGCAATGGCATGGGTTGATGGTGTGCTTCATATAGCATCACAAGATGGCAACTTCCTATACCGCTCTGTGTCTGGTAGGCCACTTGATTTTGTTGTTAATGTGGATGACAATGGTGACCCAGGCGGTGATGCTACGACAACATCTTATTCTGTGGGGGTTGGAAATATCACTGCTCTTCGCGCCGCGGCCAATAACTCACTGCTTGTTACAGCCAGCAATGCAGTGTTTAATGTCGCCAAGAACATGACGCCTGGAGCAGTGACAATTTTCGGTGAATACACGTTCATACGCACATTCTTGTTCAATGCTGTGTGTTTGTCTGACAGGTGCATCATCGACTCTCTTGGTGACACACGATTTATCTCACTGACAGGTGTTAGGTCGTTCAATTCGATACTACAACAACAAAATGAAGGCAGGAATAGCTTATTTAGTGCGCAGTTACAATCGGTGGTTAATGGCATTATACAAAGCGCAGAAACTTCAGCAGCAATGCTGTTTGACAACTATGAATTGTATGCCATCAACACTGTATTTGGGCCAGTCATTGCTGTATTTGACACTTTAATGGGTTGTTGGGTGTCATTTGATATAGCACAGACTGGTGGTAGGCCAATCAAGATGTTTGCTAAGATTGAGTTGACGATACAGCGGCTGTATGCTATTACAGACGACAACAGATTGTTTACTCTCTATATCGGCCCTGCTCTTGATCAAGCTGTGTTACGGCCAGGTTCTATGTGTGCAGCTAATGTCACTGCTAATGGTAGTCCAATAATGCCTGACATGGAGCTTAAGCTCAAAGACGCACGTATTGTGTTTGACAATGTAACAGCAACTACCTCTGCCACAGTCACACCATTTGTCAACAATAGACTCACACAGTCGAGCATTCAGACAAAGACGATACCATATAGTGCGCCGACGGCAGTATATACTGGTGTTGGTGTGTTGCCTGATACCAATGTGAAGTTGTTCAATGCATACTTCAGTTTTCCTAACACAGAGCAAGGGTGGAAGGTGTATGCTATCATCACTTGGACTGGGACATTGAATATCACACAGATAATGTTCTCTTTTGTCGATCAAAAGCCCATCAACCCACTACAGTCACAGTCATGAGTGTTACTGTAGGGCAGATGGTAGAGTGGATAGTCAAGCATAGGCGAGGAAAGGCCTTTAATTATGACGTTGAGCTTATCCAACGGGAATTATGTCATGCTATCTCCAACGGTGTTTTTGCATATCATGAAGTTGAAGGAGAAATTCAAGGTGTTGTGTGTGGTAGAGCTGAACTTAGAACAAGAACAGTTCATATCTATGATATTCTTACTACCAAGCCGGGCGTCTTGAAAAAACTCATGGAGCGATTTCTGTTGGTGTGGCCAGACTATAAACTAGATGCACAAAGGCATGGCAGACTGAAAACTTACAACAATCCAACAAAATTATGGGCGACAATTTCAATCCACTAATACCTGGTGTTGGTGCTAATCTCATCAACAATGCCATGAAGGATAAGCCTGGTGATACATCTACACCACCGTCTTATGCTAGCAATCCAACAAGTCTGTTTGAGCCATATAATAGGTATATTCCTCAAGCAATGAACAGTAATCAACCAATCACTGACCCTAGTGCCATATTGCAAGGTTATCAGCAGCATTTGCCTGACTTTCGTCTTGCTGCGCAAGGGCCGCCTGGTGCACCACCAATATCAGAATCACTTGGTTCACGACAGATAAAGAAAGGAAAGTAATATGGGAGGAACATATAATGCGCCTAGCGCTCAACCTTCTGCTGGTGTTTTGTCTGACTATGTCAACTATCTACCATCGTTGATAAATGCAACTGGCAACACACTACCTGGGTTGGCACAGAGTCAATTCAACTCTACACTGGCCACGCAACCACTCTACAATGCTCTCAACTTACAGCAAGCGCAGAATTACAGTCTTCCACTTGCACAAGTTGGGCAGGATGTGCAGCGCTCTAATGCATTAGCCGGTGGTAGGACAAACTTTGAGTCTATCTTAGGGCCAGGTGGTGCATCAGCATTGGCCGCCGGCGGGTTAGCTAGATTGTCTAATCCCAACTACTATAATGTGCAAGATAGAGCATCCAATCAAGCTGGTAATCTGCTTGATAGCATCAATTTAAAAGGGTTGTCGCCGGGAGAAGCTAATGCTATTGAACGTGGGACTAATCAAGGGATGCAAGGGACAGGTAATCTTGGGCTAAGAAATAACACCAACACTATTGCTAACGCTATTAACTTCGGCGGTGCATACAACCAGAAGCTTGGCATACTTGGTAATGCTTTAGGAGCAGCAAATGGTGTTGCTACATCAGCTCAGAATACAGGCTTTAATCCTGTCAACATTGCTCTAGGCCAGCCTAACACATCAACTATGGCTAACTTTGGCACAAGCACATTCTCACCAACTAATGCTGGCACACAGGCTGGTGCTACAGGTGCTGGGTTTGGTTTTGGACAAGGAACGCTGGGTGCACAAGCAGGCATGAATAATGCTGCTACTGGTGGTGCATATGGATTGGCTAATGCTAACAGTATTCCATCTTATATGAATGCTGCTGGTTCGATACTAAGTGGACTATGATTAAGAATCTAACCCCGCGGGAGATAGCAGTGATGATGCTTATTGGGACTGTATGCATCATTTTACTTGCTATGGAGCTTAGTATTATCATGAGAGCAGGCACAGCAGATGTTGCAGAATCAAGAGCATTACTCGCTGACATCACCAAGATGGTAATTGCATTAACCGCCGGGTTCTTTATGGGCAAAAAAGATACTGACGGTGATGAACCTAAACCACCAGTGTTATGACTTGTAGCGAAATCAACTTTGTCACTAGCCAGTGCATTTATGCTGTCGTTATTGCATATCCAGGAGTGGATGAGGATGCACAGATAGACAAAGCAATACGTATGGCACAAAAGATCATTTTCAAAAATGCTAAATACACTACAAAACATCGCAAGAAACAACAGCAACAGCCTATTGTCTACGGAACTAGAAGCCCTGTTCGAGGGCCGACAAGAGAGTTTAGAGTTTCTTAAGCTATATGGCGAGCATTGTGGTCTGGTAGACGATCTTGTTGATGAGCCAGGAAACCCAGCTACTGTTGAAAAAGCAGCGCGTCTTGCATTTGCTGTCAACAACTGTGCTTACTGGCACAAATGGAAGCATTGTTTGTGGGTTGTGGATAGAGTGATTCACAACACATACTTTGATAGTGTAAAATGGGAGTCCGCCGAAGAAGAATGGAAGCGGCGGGATGCGAAGTGTATGAGCCACACAGCTATTGAGATGATTATGGCTGTAATACTGATTGAATTTGGTGAGGAAGTTGTTGCTAAATACTCCTTGTCGCTTAGAGAGTGGGCATACAACAAACATAAGGATGATTTGATATGAACTCACAGCTTTTACGATTCTTTGGCAGTCTTATTGATCCACAGCTTAAGAAAAAGTATGCTGGCCCAGGTGATGTGCCTTTTGATTATGCTGGTGATCCGTCAGAACTAGCTGCAACTGCTGTTCAAAGGCCTTCTTCATGGAGTATGTTTGTTAATCCGGAGCTGGCAAGTGATTACAGTCGTGCTGCTAATGCACCAATATTTGCTGGACAACAGAATGCATTAGCAAATCAGTTTAATCCTGATGTTATAGCTCGTGCAGATGCAATGGCAGCCATGGAAGCAGAGCGAAGGCGTAAAGAAATGGGGCCAACTGCTGATACTGAGCTTGGGATATTGCAAAGGCAAGCTCCTGATCGTAATGCATTAGCTGCTGGAGCACAAACTGCTTTAGCAGAGGCAGCACAACGGCTTAGGGAGTCACAATATAATGAACAAGCCGCTAAGCTTAGGCCAAGTTTGTTCTCTAGCTTTGCTAACCAAGCCGAAGCTGGGCCACTGACAGGATTTAACTTACAGAATCTTGCTCCTGCATCTCGTAATGTTGAAGATATAACAACTGGTGGCATTCACAATCAAGCATCTCAAGCATCATTAGAAGCAGCTAATGCAGCTCGTGAAGCAGGTTTATATGGCACTATTGGTGGGCCTGAGGCGGAAGCATATAGAAGAGATGAAGCTAACAGACTAGCTGCTGGTCAAGCCGCCGCGGAAAGAACTTTGACTGCACCTAGAACGGCATTAGCTGCTGAACAATTGGGTGGTGAGATGTATAAGGCGAGGTATATCACACCACCTACACAACAAAGAGAAGCAGCTTTAGCACAAACAGGATTAAATACACTTGGATTAGATCAACAGACACTTGAGATGCTGTCAAGAGGTAGACTGTTTGAAGCCACACACGGTATTCCATTTGGTGCTGCTCCTCAGCATCCAACTATACCAACCATAGGTTATGACAGCGTCTCATACCCGTCAAATCCAGCTTATGTAAGTCCACGTGTGCAAGCTTTAAAGGATAGTATGCAGCAAGTGCAAGAAATGACAGGCGGTGGCTTTGGTCATAAAGTTGGTGCTGCTAATGCTGGCCTATTTAAGCCAGTTGTGCCATCTATTCCTATTGGATCTGGTAGATCAACAGTAGGTAATACTGGCAACGGCGCAGGATGGAATGGGCAGACAAACAGCCCTACTCCTGTCATTACTAACCCTGCTGGTGGCAATGAACCTGCAACAAACCCTGCTGGTAGAAATGAACCTCCTGCTGGTGCATCAGTGACACCACAAAAACGAGCATTTGATGAAGCAGTTGGTAATATAGCTAAGCAAGACCCTACTAATTCTCGTGTTATACGTGAGAAGGCAAGAGAAGCATTAGTTGCTGAAATAACTAAAGCTGTCAAGCTTCCACCACAATATATTGGCAGTAGTGTTTTGACGCGTAATCCAGCAACAGTTATGCAAGAGAGTCTTGATGACCCTATGAAGCAGGCTGAGATTATTAGGCAGTTAGATAAGTTGCCGCCGCAAGTTATTCAGCAGATATACAGCAATGCATTAGCTAAGATTAGTGGTGCTGCAAAATCAAGAGTTCCTCTTTCAATCCCATGAAACGCCCACTTACACCACAAGAAGTAGAGCAGGTAAAAGCTGCTGGCTACGATGTGTCTAACTATCGTGGTGAAGCAGTTGAAGTGCCAGATGATGTTGCATCTACTGCCCAAACTTCAGCTTTAGGTGCAGGTGCTAAGACTTTTGCTGCGTCTGCTGCTCCAACTGCTGCTGGTGGTGCAGTGTTTATGCCTGCGTTTACTAGTGCAACTGGACTTGCTGCACCTTTAGGCCCATATGCTCCTATTGCTGGTGTTATTGCTGGTTTAGCTGCATCTTATGGTGCTGGTAAACTAACAGCGGCGGCACAACATGCTGTTATACCAAAGGAGTGGGAAGAAGCAGTAGCAACTGCCCAACAAGAACACCCAGTTGCTTCTAAAGTTGGTCAACTAGCTGCATTACCGCTTGGTGGCTTACGCCCATCGCCAACTATGATTGGTAGAGCAGCAACTGGTGCTGGCAAACTGGGCGCTGAAGCAGTGGGCACAGTTGCTAATCGTGGTGCTGGCACATTAGGTAAGTTTGGTAGCACACTGACAGCTGAAGAAGCACAAGCGCTTAAACTAACTGCTGGTGGTGCTGCATTAGGCGCTGGTCAAGAAGCTGTTGTTGCACCATTAGAAGGTAGAGAGGTAACTTTACCTCATCTATTTGAGGCCGCCGCCACAGGTGGTGCATTTACACACCCAACTACTTTCGCACAACGCTTCTACAAATTCCCTGCACCACTTAATCGCACAGTCACTGACCCAACTAGGCTTGCTGCTACACTTACTGAAGGTGAGCCTACGGCGACTGCTGGCAGAGAGACTCTTACTCCTTTGAAGCTAGTCGAACCTGTGCCTGATCCTGCTGCTAAACTTGCTGTTGTGCCTCCAGCAGAACCTAAACCTGCTCCTGCTGCTAAGCCTATTGACCCAGTTCTTGATATAATACAGAAGCGTGATAAAGCGCGCCAGTTATTCACTGCTCTTGGTGATAATCCTGCACAAGCTGCTGACAAAGCTAAGATTGGTAATTTGCTTGAGGAAATAGATGCTCAGATAGCTGCTGACCCACGCATAAAAGAGCGTGTTGAGACAGTTGACAGATTTCGTTCTGAAGATGCAAAAGCAAAAGCTAAGCGAGAAGCAGAAGGTCGTGATGCTCCTGAAGAAGAGCCAATTCTGTCCAATGAACCATCACTAGGCTCATCTCCACTTGGGCAGTGGGTCAGGAATAGGATGGTTACTGCTGGCATACCACTTAAGACGACCAAAGAGTATATACAGTCGCTAGTCAGTGATGTTATCACGAAGTGGAATATTCACGTATCAGCTAACGGCGGCCTAGTAAATGACAAGAACCAGCCAATAAGAGGCACAGCATTGCTGCCTGACCCTGTGCGTCAGATAGTATACAATCCTGAGCTTGCAACTGCTGATGTGCCAGCAGGGCATGAAGTGACACACTACATTCGTGAGGAAACAGAGCGAGCTGAGGCAGCAGGTAATAAACAGGCCGCCGAGTTGAGGAAGCTGACTGATGAGTTATCAAGACCAGGCTTTGAAGCTGATCAAGCGCGCAGGAAAGAGGCTGGTTTAGCACCACACAGAGACTTGCATGAGTTTATTGCTAAGGAGCAGGGGTTTGAGTTTCTGAAGCAGCAGCTTAATTTAGCTGGTGAGACAAAGCGTCAGAAATGGTGGAATGATTTGCGTGCAGTGTTAAAGACTAAGTGGAGTAAGCAAGCAACAGTGGAGGATTTACGTCGTGCACTTAACTTTGAGCTTGTGCACAAAGGCGGTATGGGCAAGTATGTTGGGAAGGAAGGGCCATTAGGGCCAGTTGCTGGCGGTAAGCCAGTGGTTGGTGGTGCGCCGTCAGAAGTTAGGGAAGAGCGTAGTGCATCGGAAGAAGATGTGCAACGATACAAAGATATCCAAGCCAAGATGCTTGATATCATGCGCACTAATCCTGACAATCCTGAGCTTGCGCAGTTGTTCAAGGAGAATGAGCAGATCAAGAATAAGTATGGTGGTATGCCACCTACGACGGGAAGAAATGCACCAGAAGAAGGTGACATAAACAAAGTCAAGAAGCAACCTCATGAGGGGAGGTATTTGTATAGGCCTTTTGGTTTAGAACAAGTAATGAGAGGCGAAGTGTTTCAAGAAGGTGAGACTGAAAGAGCAAAAGCACATGCTGCAGTAAAGCCTGGCACAGTAGAGACTGAATTTCCTGGCGGAGATGAAACTGTTATTACCGCACCAAGAATAGAACAAGCTAAAGCGTTTCTTACACCAGAACGCAACGCACCAGATGAACCTGTGCCGCCGAAGCGAGCAGAAGGTGAGCAGAAGCCAGACGTTGAGGGGTTGAAGTCGTTTATCGTTGCCAAGCTCACTACTCAAGCTGAAGCTGCTGAGAAGGCTGGGAATACTGACATAGCGAAAGAGTTGAGGGCGATGATAGGTGATGTGCAGAAGGGGAGAAATGCACCAGAAGAAAGATATGGCTTACCATCTGAAGGTGCATTTCTTGGGCTTACTGACAAAGAAAAAGAGTATTCACGAAATAAATTTGAAAGTAGAGCTAAAACAATTGGTGAAGCTGTTAAAACAGCATATCCTGATTTTGTAAATAAATACATGCGAGGTTATCCAATAGAAAACATTGGTAAAACAATAATAGAAAAGCTTGCAAAGAATGATCCGCTTGCTGAGAAGATGTGGGATGCTCTATTACAGCGTAATCTTGTTAAAGTTGCTGGCTCTAACGATTGGCTCAAGCAAACAATCGCACACATGAATACTGTGCGAGAAGATAATGGACAACCACGCATAGAGCGTAGGTTTGCTGAAGAAGAACAACCTATTGGCGAACCCACTGGCGCTGAGAAACAGCTTATCGAAGCTGCTAAACGCACTCGCCCCTACTTAGAGTGGGTCAATCGTGAGGCAGCAAGTGGTAGAGATAGGACTGATGCTGCATTTTACAAAGCATTGATGACCAATGACTTGCTGCGTGACGACATAATGACTGAACCTAATGTCATGGCAGCGTTGAAAGGTGTCACAGAGTTACCTGCTCCCAAGCCTGAAGCTCCTGCTCCTGTGCCCAAGACAGCGGCGGTAGAGAAAGTAGTTAGTGATATCACTGCTAAGCCAGCTGAAACACCAACTGCTCCTAAGCAAGCTAAAGAAGTGCCATTTGAGTGGCCGCCGGAGATATCAGGTAGAGTGGCTAAAGAAGGTGAAGCACCAAAGCCTAAGAAAGAGCGTGTTGGGACATTGTCAATGGAGGAGGCGCGGCTTAATGCACAGCGTATTCGTGAGCGCATAGAGCGTGAAGCTGTGCCTACGAAGCAAGCTGCTGAGTTGACGCCTGAACAGAAGTATGATCGTGATTTAGCTGCTGCTAAAGCTAAGCAGATGGCAGATGATATACTCAGGCAACAAGAAGTGCAAGGTGGTATTGAGCAACGAGCACGCAAGACACGCACTCGGCCTGTGTATACATCACCTGAGCAGTCAAAGAAGAGTGTTGAGGATGAGGCTGCGAGATATTTGGAAGAGAGAAGGAAGAAGGGCAGGTTTGCAGAGGAGGAAGGGCCAGCAAAGACTGACACACCAGAGTTTAAGAACTGGTTTGGTAACAGTAAGGTAGTTGATGATGAAGGTAAGCCGCTTGTTGTGTATCATTCCACCAACACAATGAAACTTGGTAAAGAGAAAACACCAGGTAAATATGATTATGAGTGGATTCCAAAAGAGATAAATGTATTTACATCTGGTCATTTTGGAACTGCAAAGCAAGCTGAACAGCATGCTTATGGTGCTGACTTGATGAAAGAAGAATTAGCACCAGCTACGTATCCTGTTTATCTTAAGATATCTAATCCCAAAAGAATTTCAGATGCTAAAAACAACTGGTATAAAGAGATAGAGTTGGCTAAGAAAGAAGGCTATGATGGTATTGTTTACAAGAATGAATTTGAACCAGACGCTCCTGTTTCAGAAGAAGTGACTAAATTCAAAGAGACACAGCAGTTTGTTGATAATGAGCTTAAGAAAGCTGGTATAGAACACGGTGACTTCATGGATGTTGCAGATGCAGTAAGAAAAAAGCTGCCTAAAGATATAGCTGATAGAGTCATGAGTGGTATTGTAAATACCATGTATGGCAGAGATATGATGTGGAATGCTCAAAGAAACAAAGCATTCAAAGAAGGTCACTATGCTGATAGTTATATTCCATTCTATCCTGAACAAGTAAAATCAGCATCAGGCAACCGCGGCACATATGACCCAACTAACCCTGACATACGTCATGCATCAGACGAATCTCCACAAGCCTTTATCCCAGGTTTAGCAGCTACTTTCGACAAAGTCAAGCGCCTTGATACTGAGCTAGCACAAGCTGGTGTTGATTGGCAAGCTAGGAAAGATTCCTACTGGGGTAAAGCACAGACAGCTATACGTGCATTAGCTGCTACACCAAGCAGTGTGCTTGACAGAGCTATTGCCAAGATGCAAACTGGCACTGCTCTGTCTCCGGCGGAAGATAAAGCTGCTCTTCCGTGGCGTCAATATTTCAAGTGGAATGCTGACGAACGCACAGCTATTGGGATGAAGCCAACGCCAACATACGACCCTAACTATGTCCCCCAAATACTCAACAGGAAGTGGACTGATATATTAGTCAATCACCCTGAGAGTCCAGAAGCACAGAATGGTAAAGCGCTGTGGGCCAATCGTGTAGTGACTAAGTCTGGTGGCAAGATATTGTATGGCGATGCCTATAACAATATCACAGACTACATTGGCGCAATAGGCAGCCCATCCACCAACTACAAGTCAGTCAACTTCCGTGCTATACGTAATGCTGTGCAATATCCTTTGCCTGAAGGCATGCGTGAGAATTCAGCGAGAGAAATACTAGCTAGGTTTGGTAGACGTTCCGCCGCTGATATGGCTCTGTATCGTGAGCTTGAGTCGCAGCCTAGTATACAACAGAAGCTTGGGCTTAATGATCCTGTCACTGGTAAGAAGCCAAGAGTAGCACCAGGAGAGACTGATTTCTCTGTCACTAAAGAAGTGCAGAACATGATGAGCTTTGTCACAGGTGCTATTGACGAGTCAGCGATACGTCATCCTGTATTTACTAGCATAACTCGCTTAGCAAACAACCTACTCCTAGGCCCAGGAACAGGACTTCGAGACACAGCATCTATTCCTGTGTTTGCTGTGCCATATCTCAACAAGTTCAGTGACTTGATGGCGTTTGCAAATGGTGTGACCAAGTTCAGGGAGAATGCCGCGGCGGCATTAGACACTGCTGCTGTTCAACCACATCTTGACAGAGTAATGATGAGCGATATAGCTGACTCCCCTAGCAGATTTCTAGATGTGGTGCGTAAGGCAGCAACGCTCGCAAGAACAGGGCAAGGGCGTGAAGCGATAGAGAATTTCAATAGGGAAGTAGTGTTCTCCATTGGAAAAGAGTTAGCTCGCAGCAACATAGCTGGTGCTAAAGCAGGGCATAAGGGCAGTAAGCAGTATCTTGACAGACTTAGCACGCTAGTTGAAGGTGACCCAACTAAGCTAACAGGTAAAGACCTTGACACTGCACTCAATCAGATGGCTAAGAACTTTGTCGACGCAAACCAAGGCACATACGGTGGTAGTGGGTTGCCTGCTGGCGTAGTTAGAGGGCCATTAGCACCATTCTTAGCGTTGCAGAAGTGGTCAATAGAGAAGAGCAACACTATCTTCAAAGATGTTGTCAAGCCATTCTACACCGGCGAGAACAGAATACCAATGCTGACGTATATGCTTGGCAGCGTGTTAACTGGTGCTGCTATACAGTCGCTCAACAAGCTGCTCACCAACAAGACTGCATCTGACCCAACATGGAAAGAGGCACTTGACAAAGGTGACGCATCAGCTATTACCTCCCAGATAGCCACACTGATGCAGTTGTCGTCGTATGGTGGTATTGTTGGTGATACAGCAAAGCTAGCATCTGATGCACTCAAAGGCAAAACTCCTCGTAACCCACTATCGTTCCCTGCATTCAGTAGTTCTATTGATGCAGCAGAGAGCATAAAGAATGCCGCCGCTGCAATCAATGATGGTGAACCTGCTACGGCGGTGCTTACTGAACTAGCTACTTACTTGATGAAACACAACATACAGGCTACACGTATGGCTGCTGGTTATGTGGATAAAGAAGAGACTGAACGATCACAGAAGTTTCGTGATATACGTGTGTTCAAAGAACTAGAGCATGAGCCGTTTAGCACAGTAGTTGAGCCTAACAGATTTGAAGGATTGACTTCAAGACAGTTTAAGCGAACTGGTGATATTGGTGAAGCTGTGCGCCTGTTGCCTGAGCTGACGCAGAGAGCGATGAAGAGTGGGGACTACGAGGATATGAGCAAGAAGTTTAGAGCTTTGAAGGGGAATAGTTATCAGACTATGCCATCGCTAGAAGATACTCCGATGGAGTTTCAGCGTTATTATCAGTTTTTAGAGCGGACACAAGGGAAAGAAGCAGCTGACGCACGGTTGGAAAACTACGTGCGTCAGCGGATGGTTAATCAGGTGAAGAGCAGTATGGTGCCTAGCTTTTAACTAAGCCTTTTAACTTTTTTAATAGCTAAACCTATTGCCAACAGCAAATGTTCAATTCCTACATAGGTAGACTTTTGTTCTATAGCATAAGACCTAGCATTTCTCATTATCCATTTAAGTCTAGGTGTTAATGGAATTGTCGCAGCTCTTTGTATCATTTCCATTGTTGCTTCTTTTTTGTTCATGTTTTGATTTTGTAGTATACTGTTATTTTCTGTGTTTTGCTGTCTACTCTCTTGCTCAACTCCACTTGTTCTGTTGTCTGCAAGAAATCCATAACTTCCTCTAGCTCATGCTTCCTGACTTTCCCCCAGAATTCAGTCAGTAGTTCGTCGAATGTGTGCTCGCCAGTCGAGCGTAAATATTCGACTATCTTCATCGACGCATTGTGCAGAGGATTGTCGCCATTCATGGTGAGTGCCAAATGCATCGTCTTTTCTTCTTCATCAAGAATCTTGATCGCTCGCACAAATGTTTCCAATGGTATCTCCATCTCTATTGATTCGCCAAAGTGCAGCGCCATAGCCACCTTCATTATGTGAATATTCTTCCTCGCATAATATGCCTCTAGTTTGACTGATTTACTAGTTCTGCTTTGAGGCGCGGCGGCATCTTTCTCAGCCCATGCTTGGAGGTATTCACCTACTTCTGGTGATATCTTCACTTGACCATACAGATGGGAAAGCTTCCTAATGTGTGACAGTATGTCGTGCTTGTATGTCGCTACATTAGCATCTAGATTAGGGCGAAAGAATACTACCTTCCTGTTCTTGTGTGCAAAAGCGTAGATCGTCCTGCTACTAAACCCCTGATTGAGCAGTTTATCATCGAATGTGCTGTTCATGAAATCAGGAGTAGTGCCAGCTAAGAAGTTCAAGCATAGCCGCCGTATTCTATCACGGCCGCGGGTGAGGGTTACATACTCATATGACTCATTGCAATCATATGCCTCGATTAAGAAGTTGACTAATGACTCTGTATGCTTCCTAAACATCGATGCCATCTCACCTAAGCAGCAGTGGACAGATGAGTGACTGTATATGTGCATTGTCTTCTTACCATCTTTCTCATCATGATACTGTATGCGGCGGATTGACTTAGCCATAGCGTTGACTAATGCTTCGTAGGTGATAGCATTAGCAGTAGATGGGAACAGCGGTGCTTTGTCAACTGACACTTCAGGATTGCTAGTCTTTGACTGCAACATCTCGTTTGCTGCTTCTACATCTTTAGAGTGAATTGTGTCAGCTACTAGCTTTTCTTCGCCTGTTAGATTGTCTGTGTTCTTGACATCTTCTAACTTGAAATGGCCTAGTAGCTCAGCTACAATGCGTATCACACCATCTTTACCTACTCCTGGCTTTGCAACCAGAATCACATACATAGGTGGAAATAGCCTATCATGAGCAGGAGGCATCCATACCCGGCGTTGTAGAGACGAAGCTATCAGCGATAGCCAGCCCCACTGTATGAAATTGTTGGGTGATGGAAGTCCGTCAAGATATGCACACCATTTTTCATAGTTGGTCATTCTATTTGTCCTGGGAATATGGGTGTCTTACCATCTTTTGACCATGCTTCAAATAAGCATCCACCATTCGTGCGACATTTGATTTTGACAAATTCTCCTGTTTCTATTGTCTCAAACCTTACTTCTTCCCATGATTTTGGGTCAGTAAATACGGACACATCAAAAGGCTTGTCAATTATGAATCTGACAACAGAATATTCAGTCCAACTTGGCTCAGGAACTCTATTCCTGTATTTGTTGATTTCAGCTTGTGTCATACTACTCGAATATGTCCAGTTTCAAGAACAGTAAAGAATGGTATGTTACATATTCTCTGCTCGGTTTGAACCGTGCTTGTTGCATGCCATGCACTTATACTATCTCTAATAGTTGTTACATATTCTTTACTGATGTAAAGAACTTGTTCACTAAATCCAGTTTCCATCATTATACGTTGACGTTGCTTGTCAATTTCTACTATGATTTCTGATGCTGTCATATACCTTTAATCTCCTTCAATCCAAGCTCGTTAACTTCCTTCTTCCATGGGCGCCAATTCATGCCGCTCTGTGCCTCACTTCTCATTCTGAAAACCACACCATCAATCGGCGATGTGAACTCTTGTTCCATAAACTCCTTTGCTTTCTTTGCACAATCAAGTTCTTCAGATAACGGACACTGGAGCAGATAGCTGTCGTGAGTATTCGCAAGTAAATCCCAATCCAAGGCTTGTTCTTCGATATAACTTTGCATCCTAACATATGCAATAGTTGTGATCTCACCAACTGTGGATTGTGGTATCCAGCTGTATAACTCTTTCCTTTGGTGTGGCTGTATCTCATATGCTGTTATGTTGTATGGGTGTCCATGCAGATTGAACAACATCTTGTTCGTCTCAGCGTTGTGTATCACCCATCTGTGATAGCCTTTTATCTCTGGGAATAGACTAAACTTAGTCAGTAGAAAGTGTTCTGCATCTTCTTTGCTGATAACTACCTTGCCGCCAGACTTCTCAAGCGTATTCATCCTGAACATTGCTGCACCGACATCGTAGTTGCTGCTGTGTTCAGTCTGTTTTGCTAGGAAATAGTATCGTGTAGCAGTTGACCAGTTGTCGCTGTCTTGTATCAGTGCTGCTAAATCATTCCAGAATGGATGCTGCCTAAGCAGCGGTATTGGTGTGTCAAGTATCTCATCTATGTCAAAGTTGAAGTCACCAGATAGCATCCTGCTCTCTCGCATCTTAACGGGCCATACATGCTTGAACAGATGTGCTGCTAAGTAGGTGTGAGGCTTGATGCGATTGACAAACAACTGTCTGTAGTTACCGTTCTCACAGCAGTATGCCACTATCAATGCTTCGGCGCCGCTTTGATCTACCTGCACAAATATCTTCTTGTCATCTGCCCAGTATATCTGGCGCATCGACTTCTCGATATTCTGCAAATTGCTGCCCCATCCTTTGCGCACAGTCTTGCCATTGAATACTATCTTCTTTGGCAGAATCTGCTTTGATGCAAGACGTAAGGTGCGAGGGCCAGCGATCTTGTAGAGAGTGCTATTGCGCATCTTCGTTTATAACAAAAACTATCTTGCCATCATCTACGCGAATGTCTTTGATGTCAGCATAATAAGGTTCGGCGGCCTTTGATTCATCTAACACTACAACTTCAGCATCTAGTTTGAATTGATATGTTATCTGATACAGGCGCTCGCTCATTTCATTCATTCTCATATCATCCTCCAATATCTGAATGTCTCAATATCCACTTGCCGTATCTTTATGTCAATGTCCATCTGCTTGAAATACGGCCTCAGTATCTCAGGGTTGAAGTGTGTCTCAATACATGGCCCTCTGTATGCATCTTTACTCACTGCTCTTAGCTGCTTGACTCGCTCCATGTGTTGGGATATTAAGCCCGCCGGTGTTTTGTATTTGCAGTTGATTATTCTGTCTCGCAATATTTTTATCTTCCTCATATTTGCGCCAATCTATTATGTTGTTATTGTCATCTTTCCAGGGGAGAAATTTCAGTGCACCTGACTCTTTTGCTAATATCCTATATGCTAACACAAGTGGTATAACTGGATTGTCGTCATGTTTTAATGCCAGCTTGAACATAGCCTTCTTTCCAAGAGAAGGATTGCCTGTCGGTGTGCGTCCTTCTGTGGCATAACCTAGCAAATCATGGAAGTATTTAATGCATTGTGGATTACTGTTAGCAAATGCACGCGCTTTACCTTTAACTGCTCGGCGGACATCAATCATGCCTGACTCCCCTATCAGTATGCCTATCATCCTAAGATACTGCTCCATCAGCCTATCATTCTCACGAACGATATCGTCCACTCTATCTTGGTGATACTTTATTCCTTGGAGCGTCGTAATAAGGTAAGGAACAATAGCAGCATTAGCGCAAGCAATAGAGTCAGTAAGTCCGGGTATTGTCTTAGCATACTTGTCGAGTGCTTTGTGGATGAGATACATCGTGAACACATCTTTGCCGCAGTATTTCATCCTCGCCATCATCTGTTCATGCGTCAAGTAGTTCTGACTGTTCTCATCTTTGTGAAACTTCTGCCATGTTAGGTGGCTAACAGCATGACCTAAACTCTTCTCTACATCTGGCCAACAACGGTGGTGTGCTATCATTGTGTCGTAGCAGCGATACACTGGTATACGATACTTAGCACCTAAGACGAAAAAATCAAAGTTAGCGCCGTTATGAGCAACAATAACATTGTGCTTAATAGAAATAGCCAATGCACGCATGATGAAGGGAAGTGAAGAATAGGCTGGAAGATAGTCATTGTTAAGCACAGGAACATTATAAACCACTTTACCGTCAAAGCTAAAGCTGAAGCACTGAAGATTCGCTTCTTCAATATCTGTTTCCATGTCGAAATACAAGAAGCTATCTTTCGTAGACTGTAGCGCATTGATCACCTCGTCACTGTTAGGGTATGTTTTGTATTGTGGCTCTGCTTCGGCGGCAGGAATACCTGACTTAAGGATTGTCTTAACTTTGTTAACATCAGCACGTAACCAGAAGGCATAGTTAGCTCGCTTTGTTGCACCGTATGACTTCAAATCCTCTGCTGCCTCATCGTCATCATCGTCGTAGTATTCTTCGTTCTCTATAAAGTCTTTTGACAGAACATTATTCTCGCGCTCATATGCACGTATGTCTGCTGCGTCCTGGGCAAAGTATGAGGCAATGGCAGGTATACCATCAATGTAGAATAGTGACCCTCTGAGTTCGTTGAGAGTTTTCTCACGTGACTCAGGGATATACTTGTGGAGACTATACTCGCCTAGCAGCAGTATACACTTAGTCCCATCCAACCACGGCGACTCGTCATCTGCAAGCCTGACATCACACTGCATTGAATTGAACTCTGGGCGAAAGCAGTGAGTGTTGAACAACATGCCGCCGGTAGATGACAGCAAGTTGGTGTTGTCGAATCGTGATGGGTTGGAAAGAACGAGAGTTAGGCCACAGTATTTAAGACGGGGTTTGTTACGAAGCATCACTTCTTTTTCTGTGTTGAAGGAACCCATCCAGTCTTACGAAGAGTGCCATATGTATAAGCTGCTCTTCTTTTCTTGTTTGCTTTGCCTGGGAAGCGTGTTAACGCTTCTCTTTGTAGTTTCTTTTCTAACTTGGCTGGCATATAGAAATTGGCATACATTAACCGGTATGCCAGCGGATGATTTAACTAATCTGACTCACTATCATCTTCGATGTCACTATCAGTTTCTTCAACAGTATTGATACCTTTGATAGTTTTCATCTGATCCATGACTTCTTTAGTGAGCTTATTAAGCTCATCTTCTGACTCTACTTCAACTTCAAGTTCAGCAGTCAGAAATACAGTGCCAGTGATCATAGACACCTCAGAACGGCTTGTTCGCCTGTGCTTCAGCCAACCCAAAGAATTGGTCGATCTTGGGGTAGTAAGCGATCAGTGGCTCACGTGTTATTGGATGACGCAGCACATCACCTTGCTTGATGCCCTTGGCCAACTGCTCTTTCGTTGGTGACTTCCTCTGCTCTTGAGCATCAGCATACAGCAGCGCCCACTGCAACTTGCCTTTAAACCCAAGCTGAGGGTTATCAAAGTCGATGTTGTCTGACGGAAGACCGAACTTCTCATATAGTTCACGGATGCGCCCCTGAGCATTCTCAGTTTTCTCTGTATCCACAGCACCATCACCATCAGTGACTTTCAGGACATAATATCCTGTTGATCGTGCACCAGCGACATTGAATGTGTCACCGTTGATTTCGACTTCCTCTGGTCTATCTACTTCAAAGACAAGCTTAATCATCGCATTGCCTTTGCTCGACTGTTCCAGTGATTCTTCTATGCATCTAAGCACGAAGTTATCACGTGGAAACATTACTTTACTCGTCCATTTTTGACTCATTGTTTAATTAGCAGTAGGATTGCCAGCCATGGTTTGTTTTCCCGTTTACTCAACGGAAATCTTTCTCAAATACTTGTTGAATGATGATGAATTTGCAGGAATAAATCTAGGTTGTTTTATCAAACTTCCTGACTTAGCGTTGAATAAATCGTCACCAACTGTCTGCCAGAAAAATATAGCATCGCTATCAAAGCTGTCGCACATTGCTTTGAACTCGGCGGTTGATTTCATACCCCACTGCACAAGAGACTCATCAGTCACCTTGCTGTAGTCTTTTGGTTTAGCCTGACAGTGAGCACGAAACCAATCAGTGTAGTCTTTAATGATCACATCACCTGCTTGACCTGTCAACACAGGACGTATTTTACCTGTATACTGCCCCGGCTGACCAACTGTCACTGGCTTGTCAGGACGTTCAGCTTCGTGGCATATAAGTATCACATCACATTTAAGTGACATCAGATTGAAGCCTATCTCATTGAAATACTTCACTTTGATTTGCCACTCTGCAAAGTCATTTATCTTACCACTTTTAGTCACTGCTATGTCACGCTCGTTGTATGCGAACCATATGTGGTATGCAATTTCCAAGTCAGACAGCCCGTCGATCACTAGTGTCTGATCTGCTGTGAGCTTTGATGCCTCATTCTCTAGCCACGTTACAACTTTGTCCTTCACTTCCTCACGCTTTGCAAACTCTCGCTTGTAGAATGGGACTTCAATCACATCACTACGTCCCTGATGCGCTTTAAGCCCGCGGTTTAGATTCAGCACTATGACATTCTTAAATGTAAGTGCTGCCCATGTTTTGCCAGTGTTAGGGAATCCTTGTATCCCTAGTCTTATCTGATCACTTAGGCCCGTTTCCGATAGAGGTTTGCACCCCGGTGGCAGGTATATGTTTGATGTCATTTGATCCTTTCAGTGGTAGTTTTAGTTTGCGTAGTAAATTCTCAGCGTGCATCTTCATCTTCTGAATTTCCATATCGTTGTTAACAACGGTATCGAAGTGAGGGTAGTTATCCAACTCTGTTTCAGAGGAGTGTCCATCTGCTTGTGAACCAAAGTATCTGTTAACACGCACTAAATGCGCATCTATTTGTTTGAGCACAGTGGCTTCTGATATGAAGCGAACATCTGGTATGACAATTATTTCTGAGCCATTGTTGCCGTGTTCATTTAGTTTGTAGAGCAACTTGTTAACCCAGTAGTTGTCGCCATGAAACTTGCGTCGGAAATCTGTGCCAAACCATTGAAGCATAATACGAAAGTCTGGCTTATGCTGTTCGATAAACTCAACAGTAACGCCACATGCTTTAGCTACTTCATCTTTCAACGCATCAGCAAAACCAATGCGGGTGACAGGTGTAGCTGACAATTCAGTTAAGTAGCGACATAGTGTGTCTTTGCCTGACTGCTTCTTGCCGGATATTCCTATTACAGTTAACATGGTAGAAAAGGTAGTTTGTCTGTCGTGAATCCACACGCACCTTTATGGCCGCCGCCACCATGTTTGATAGCTATTTGTGACAAGTCAATATCCATTCGGTGTTTGGCATGGTAAAGGGACACAGTCCATTTAGTTCCATTGAACACATAACCAAGCAAAGCATCATGACCTGTTTCAGGAACATCTTTACTGGCGAATGTTAGACTATTAAATCTGGCTGTATTGATAGTGAGAAACTTCAACCCTTCCCACTCAACAATATAACTTTTGTGCATCATGCCGGCATCGTTGCGCTGCTGGTAGGCTTGTAAGATTCGCCCGTTCTCTAAAAGTCCGCATACAATAGCTGGAACGGTTGTCCCATCGGGTTCGAGAATTCCTTGATGGCCAACGTCAATCAGCTTCTTAACCTCCTCAATCGTTGGCCGTTCAGTAGAGAACATTTGCCGCCAATCAAAGTCGGATAGTTCTCGTGATCGTAACCCGAACTGAAACACTTCTGCTCTCGGGTCACGCTTGTCCCAGATGTCATATTCGCCAGCTAGACGAACGGCTAGCGGTTCTTTAACCAAACGATGGAAATAGTCATCTTTGTTTGGCAACTCATCACCTTTAATAAACCACTGCCACGCCAGCCGGCACGCAGCTACTCCATCTATGCGATAGCCGGGGATGTCACTAGGCCACTTTTCAATACTAGTTTTGTGATGGTCAATCCAAATCAACTTAGTCCCGTCGACATAATTAAGACACTCAGGAGAGAGGTCTAGGACGTAGGTAAGCCCGTCCAATGGATTCGATATCTTTGGTTGTCCAAAATCCCACCCAATTAGTTCAGCATCGGGTAGGAACTTGCGCGCTATCTCACGGCAGAATATGCCGTCGAAGTCGGCGGAGTGATGTATTACGGTTGTTTTCATGGTTTAGTCTTGGTGGTGTAACGGATCATATGGTAGCACTACTTTGAAGTCGCGATTGAGTAACATAGTTGCCAGCTCCTCATCCTGCACTCTGCATGTGAACCAGAAAGGACACTTCTTAAACTGCTCACGACATGCGCCATTGATGATTCCCTCGCGTCTATTCCAATCGTCATTGCGTATCAGCCCTGATAGACGTTGTATAACAAGATCAATTCCAGATCGAAAGAACTGCATAGTCTCGCGCTTATACTGAAAGACATCAGATCGCTTGTATTCATTATCCGTTGGCTTAGACTTCAAGAAGATGCCTTCGATAAATGCACCTGGTCTCTTTAACCCTATCTGACCTATGATTGACTGAGGCTCTATCTCGGCGGCCACTTCTAATGACATCAAGTAGAACAGCAACTGGGGTGATATCTCGTAGTCAGCTAGGTATTCATTGTCGTATGAAGTTGTGAACTTGTAGTCGCCGATGGCGAAGATGCCCTGCTTGAACTTGCCCAACTTGTCCATTGTCCCCTCAAGATACACAATCACCCACTCATCTTCGTAATACTTGATGCTGAACGACACCTCAGTTGCAGGTTTACCATCAGGCCATATCACAAGCTCGAAGCTAGTATCTTTCGACACATAGTTCTCCCAATACATGTAGCATGTAGCGATGAAATGTGTCTCGTCGTTAATCCACTTACACTTCCTGTCCTCATGCTTTGGCATCCTGAACGCAGCCAACGCAGCATCACGTGCTTGGCGAATGTCGCCTCCTGTCTTGAACATGGTGTCGATATACTTATGGCCGCCGACACCGTATATCATTCGTGGGTTACCAATCTTGTCCTTGTATCCTTGAATGACAACTCTGTGCCAGTGGAGAGCACATTTAGTGTAAGGAAGGCTTGAAGCATTAAGTCTGATTATTACTTTATCTGGCATATGCTTATAGTCTATAATGGTCATCTTCTCCTTTTCAGTAGGTGACTAGCATCTATCCCAAGAGCAGCTAACTTCTCAATCCCAAGCCGTGTCTTAGCATCAGCATATGTGGTCACACGCTTAACACCTGTAACTGGACGCTCAATAAGCTCAGGACGAGTGACTTTGAAGAATGGTGCAAAGTATTCTGTTAGCTGCTGGTCAGACATTGCCTCAAGCTCGGCGGCAGAACAGTGGAGAAGTGCTTCAATGGTCATTATCTTCTGATTGTTGATATAGCTTCAGCCAACATGTAGCATTACACTCTCTGCTACGTGGGTCAAGGTAGAATACTACCCAGCCACGCTTACGGAGATAGTTTGCCATTATTCTGTTGTGCCATGTTGAGGCATTTTGCCACCACACTCTTATATGTTCTTTGTTCATTCAGTATAGTTAGTCTTGACGATTTTGATACTGTGCGCTGTGATATTGTGTATCACACCTTTAAGCCCGTATAACGACGCTTTGATATCCTCAATCTCTTCTGTGCTCAGCGCTAACTTGTCCCTGAAGAATGGCTTACCAGCTTCCCCTTTCTCAAGATACTCAAGCATATCTTCTTTCCATTGGGGAATTTGCTCATGCGGTATCACTTGAGTTGGCACAAATGATGACACATTACTGTTGCGAAATTCAGGGATCATCTTAATCATTACACCAACACCACGCACACGCTCAATGTGAATCATCTCCATGAAGCGTGCGTAGGTGTGGTCTATGTCATCCATCTTGTCGACTAGGTAGGCGAATGATTGGTTGACACGCAGGTATACAGTGTTACGAGACATATTGAGCTTGCTTTCAAACTCAGCATAGTCATATACCCTATCCATCCTGTCCTTTATCATCCCATCTATCACCTCTTTCGCTTCGAGCGCATACTTCTCTTTGTAGTATGGTGCATTACTACGGCGACTCCATCCTTTGGGCCTGTTGCCTATTACTACATCGACTACCGCCGCTTGGACAGTGGGGTTGACAAAGATTTTCTTGAGATTGGCCTCTGTTATTGTTGGGTTGTTGGGCATACTATGACTCCGCTTCAATATATGTTGCTTTTATAGCAGCATCTTCCCATTCTGATTTGTAATTTTGTTTTGATTTTACATAGATATGAACTTTGGAAGGATCAAATGATCTACTACCCAAAAGTTCTTCTATATGTTTAGAAATTAGTTTCTTTACTGTCTCTTCATCAATGGAAATGTTTATTGTCATCATAAATACCACGTGGAGGATTGCTCATATTCTTTATACTGGCGTAATCTTATCCTTCACGGTATAATCTAGCGCCATTCCCAGCATGTTACTTGAACTACTGGTTTAAGCAGACGAGTCATATAGCAGATCGCCTATGCTATACCGCGGCGCACAGAACACACAGACTTGCTGCAATAGCAGTTATGTGTGAGCCAGTCATCCGCGGCTACTGACAATAAGGAATGCATGGAACTTA